>Ga0209989_100169_pt1 | contig 12257 bp, 5 predicted proteins | sample Antgeofumaro1A2B_FD_188083 | JGI IMG/M metagenome (GOLD analysis project Ga0209989, IMG submission 188083) | Geothermal fumarole subsurface microbial communities from Mt. Erebus, Antarctica - 1A2B (SPAdes) (version 2) | ecosystem: Environmental > Terrestrial > Volcanic > Fumaroles | place: Mt....
GCTATCATGTACCCACCTTGCACCGCTCCCTGGCAGCCGTGCTCGACTATCGGCATTACGTCACCGAGACATACCGCTATTGCAGCCTGCAGCACAGTCCATTGAAGCAACCGGACAGTGACCTCGAGGATGCCTCCGCAGCCAGTGTGCGCACGGGCAAAGAAGCCGCATACTGGTGGCTGTTCCCCAATTTTATGCTCAACGTCTACCAGGGGGTCATGGACACCAACTTGGTTTGGCCCCTGGGACCCGACCGGTGCCGGGTGATTTTCGATTTTTACTTCGCGGATCCCGCCGGCACTCCCCAGGCGGATCGCTTCCATGCCGAGAGCATCGCCGTGGCTGAACGCGTCCAACAAGAGGACGCCGACATCTGCGAACAGGTACAGCGAGGACTGGCGAGCGGTGTCTTCGATACCGGGCCATACTGCTCGCGTCGCGAAATGGGTGTCTATCACTTCCACCGCCTACTCGCCCAATTCTTGACCCCTTCAACCACTCCCCAGGGATAAAACCCCACGACCGCAACTGCTATCGCATCGCCAGCCGCCGGAGGAACTAAGCAGGACACCGAGACGATCCGAAAGCCTAGCGCCGGCCAAGAAACGCATCGGGGCGATCGCTGGATTTGCCAAAAGCTGAGGACCGATAAAGCCACGCGGCAGCTCATGCCGACAACACAAGATCGGAGCATACAAGCAGCCGATATTTTGTAGCGGATGACAAAGCCCGCGTACCGCATCGGCGGAACATCGCATATGTTCGGCCTGCCAAAGACATCCTCGGCAGCCCGACGATGCAACGCAACGGTACCTTGCGGTGGCTCGAAGACTTTATGGAGACGCCGACGATCGAGACGACAGCAGTCGGCTGGTATTTTTCAGTGCCCGTCCTGTGCGCCGGAAATTACAATACGTCTCTGGCTGGCGGGGCGAACCCACGTACCGCGCACCAGCCGGGGTAAGAGCGGCCAGCAGTGGATCAGATACAGGGAGGCAACGATGGCGCAGCCGCGTTTCGGTATCGAGCGGTTTTTGCATATCCGTGCGGCGGGGCAGCCGACTTTTTCGCCGGACGGCCGGTGGATAGCTTATTTGACCAATACCACTGGGGTCACGCAAGTGTGGCAGGTGTCCAGCAACGGCGGAGCACCGATCCAGCTCACGTTCACCCCCGATACGGTGCGCGGCGTCTGGTACAACCCGATGCGGCATGAACTGGTTTTCAGCATGGACGCCGGCGGTAACGAGCGCACACAGTTGTATCACTTGCGGGGTGTAAGCGGCGATGCCCAGCATGGCTTGGGCGAAGGCTGGGACTATCACGATGTGACGCAGCAGCCCAAGGCGATCCACCAATTCGGCGGGTGGAGTCACGACGGGCGCAGGATAGCTTTCAGCGCCAATCGCATGCGTCCCGACCGGTTCGACATTTATGTCCAAGAGCTGGGGAAACCGGCGCAGCTCGTGGCCCAAGGGCCTGGAGGCTACTATGTCGCCGCTGGTTTCTCTCCGGACGACCGATTTCTTCTGGTCAGTCGGCCGGAGTCGAATTTCAATCAAGACCTGTACATAGTGGAGCTGGCCCACGGCACGATACGGCACCTGACGCCGCACACCGGCGCCGTGCAGTACGAGAGTCCGAGCTGGTCCGCCGACGGACAGCGCATTTATTGCGTGACCAACCACGGCGGGCGCGATCGGTCCGCACTGGCAGAAATAGAAGTGGCTACGGGGCATGTGCGCTACCTGGAAACGCCGGAATGGGAAGTGGAGCTGGTAACGGCATCGCCGCGCGGGCAGTGGCTGGCTTGGCTGATCAATGTCGAGGGACGCTCGCACATGCATGTGCGCCATTTGAAAACGGGCGAGTCGCGCACGCCTCGCGGTTTGCCTTTGGGGGTCGTGTCGCAGGTGAGCTTTTCGCGCGACGACCGTCTTTTGGCATTCGTCTTCGAGGGGCCACGGCACAATCCCGACATCTGGATTTGGGATCTACAAGAAGATCGCTTGCGGCAAGTAACCCAATCCAGTCGCGCCGGCATCCCCTTCGCCAGCTTCGTCGAACCGGAGCTAGTACACTATCGCAGCTTCGACGGGCTGACCATTCCGGCCTGGTTTTATCCGGCTCGGGTCCCAGGGGATGGACGTTTGCCACCGGTCATCGTTTATCCCCACGGCGGACCCGAAAGCCAGACGCGTCCGCATTTCAGCGCGCTATTCCAATACTTTTTGCAAGCGGGATACAGTGTCTTCGCCCCCAATGTCCGCGGCTCGACCGGCTATGGCACCCGCTTTATGAACCTCGACAACGTGGAGAAACGTCTGGATGCGGTGCAGGACCTGTATTGGGGGGTACAATGGCTGCGCGATCAGAAGCGTGCCGACCCACGACGCATCGCACTCTACGGCGGCAGCTACGGGGGCTTCATGGTGCTCGCGGCAGTCACCCGTTATCCCGACGCTTTCGCCGCCGGCATCAGCGTGGTGGGTATCGTCAATTTCGTGACATTCCTGGAAAACACCGGCCCCTACCGACGTGCCCACCGTGAGGCAGAGTACGGCAGCTTGCGTGAACATCGCGCGTTCCTGGAAGCTATCAGTCCCATCCGGCACGTCGAGCGCATCCGCTGCCCGATGATGATCATCCATGGGGCCAACGACCCGCGCGTGCCCATCGGCGAGGCCGAACAAATCGTCGCCGCCCTGCGGCAGCGCGGCGTGCCCGTCGAGTACCTGCGTTACGAAGACGAAGGCCATGGATTGGTCAAGCTGCAGAATCGTCTCGATGCCTACCCGAAAATGGTCGCTTTCCTCGATCGCTACCTGCACTAGCGGCGCTTACGAGCGCCATCAGTGCACCCACAGCTTGCGATCGTAGATGCGATAACCGATCGCCTCGGCGAGGTGCTGCGGCTGCAACGGCTCGCTATAGTCCAAGTCGGCGATGGTGCGCGCCACCCGCAAAATGCGGTCGTACGCCCGGGCAGAAAGACCCAGACTGTCCATCGCCGACTTGAGCAGAGCTTTGCACTCTTCGTTGAGCCGGCAAAACTGACGGATCTGCCTGTGATTCATGGATCCGTTGAGGCAGGGTGTCTGGGTACCGAAGCGCCCTTGCTGCACCTGCCGCACACGCATGACCTCGTCGCGCATCTGCTGGCTGGTCATCAGCTCGGCTGTGGAAGCCAATTCTTGGAACGGCACCGCCGGAACCTCGATGTGCAGATCAATCCGATCCAAAAGCGGGCCGCTGATGCGCTGACGATAAAACTCGATCTCGCGCGCAGAACACTTGCAAGGCCTGCGGCTGTCGCCGAGGTAGCCGCACGGACACGGATTCATGGCGGCCACGAGCATAAAACGTGCCGGGAAAGTTGCCGCCTGCAAGGCACGGGAAATGGTCACGCGCCCTTCTTCCAGAGGCTGCCGCAGCACTTCCAGCGTCTTGCGCGCGAATTCCGGCAGTTCGTCCAAAAAAAGGATGCCGTGATGCGCCAAACTGATTTCGCCCGGAGTGGGGATGGCCCCGCCGCCGACCAGACCGACATCGCTGATGGTGTGATGCGGCGAACGAAACGGACGCTGCAAGATCAAGGCTTGGCCGGGAGGCAGCAAGCCCACGGCACTGTAGATGCGCGTAGTTTCGATACTCTCCTCGGGTAGCAACGGAGGCAGGATGGTGGGCAGCCGCTGAGCCAGCATGGTCTTGCCCGAGCCAGGCGGCCCGGACATAAGTACGTTGTGGCCCCCGGCAGCGGCAATGAGCAAGGCACGCTTGGCCGCCTCCTGGCCTCGTACTTCGCTGTAGTCTACCGGATAACAGTTCATTTTGGTTTGCAGACCGTCCAAGTCCGGTGCCACCGCTGCCAGTGCCAGCTGGCCGTTGAGCAAGCCGACCGCCTCGGCCAAACTGCCGATGGCATAGACCTGGACCTGCGGGACCACAGCGGCTTCCGAAGCATTGGGGGCAGGGACCAGCAACCGCTTGACGCCCGCATCTCGTGCGGCCATGGCGATGGAGAGCGCCCCTTTGATGGAGCGCGTCAGTCCATCCAATGCCAGTTCGCCGACCACTGCCCAGTCGTGCGTGTCGGCTTGTATCTGGCCCGTGGCCAGCAAAATCCCCAGCGCGATCGGCACATCCAGACTGGCAGCATCTTTGCGCAGTTCCGCAGGCGCTAAATTCACGATCACGCGGCCGGTGGGCCGCTCGTAGCCCAGGTTGACCAGACTCCGCTCGATGCGGTAGGTGCTTTCGCGCACCGCCGCCTCGGGCAAACCTACCAAAATCGTCTTGGGAAGCCCAGGGGAAACATCCACCTCGACTTCCACAGGCACTGCGTCAATGCCCACGAGTGTAAAACTCTTGAGTTTGGCAACCATTGGCTGTCCAGCGACGTTCCCAGGCGCCGCACGCCACCTACCGCGTCTACCCTTTTTGCAGGTTCACGACCCGCATCGAAAAGCCCGCTAGTCAGCTCGACGCCCTCGTGCATGCTCCGCACAGAGCATGGGTGTTCCATCAATATACCCACTGGCTGCCCAGCATGCAATCAGCTGCCCCAGCCCATAGCGGCCGTGATGCGCAACAACATTCGCATCGGCCTTGCAGCCTCACACAGCAAAGGGTTCTCGCTCGAGCTAGTCCAGCCTGTGCCTCCTTAGACGGCTTTGCAACCAGTGCGGCATCGAAGGAGATTGCATACCCGGCGGGCGCCACGGAACATGTCTCCTCAGACGCGCTATCGGCACCCTGAACCATCCACCCGTCCGAATAAGCTCATTTTTTCGTTGCATCGCAAATGCCTGAAGCTATAATGATTGATTGCCGGCAAAGGCGGTGCATGTGGTCAATAGCTCGTCTGTAGGAAAGGAGGTGCCAATCGCCCGGCTGAGCCAATCTTTGATTACCGGCGTCCGTACACGCAAATTGCCAACTTCCACGCTGCGCGAAAAACCAGGGGTGGCGTTGGCAGCAGTCAGCGCTTGCTGTCTCGTCCGAAGAAGTGTTTCATGTACGCGGCCATCTATCGCCTTCGGAGGACCTGAAGCAATGTGGTGTAAGCGAGGTCGGCAAGGATTCACACTTATCGAACTACTAGTGGTGATCGCCATCATTGCCGTTCTGGTCGGATTGCTTCTCCCTGCAGTGCAAAAAGTGCGCGAGGCTGCCAACCGTATGGTATGCAGCAACAACTTGAGCCAGATCGGCAAGGCGATTCATAACTATGATCAGCAATTAGGCAGGCTACCGCCAGGGTACCTTGGGCCTATTCCTAACGAATCGAGTCTTAATTCTAGTACGAATGTGCAAAATGTCGGCATGCTGGCGTTCATTCTACCGTTCATTGAATTGGACAATGTTTATAAGAATTTGCAGGTAGAGTGGAACGTGGACAAGATCGGGCCGCCCTGGTGGACCATAGGTGCCAATTGGACGCAGGCACACACACGCGCCAAAGTGTTCGTGTGCCCTTCGGACAATCCTTACGAAAACATTATCGGCACAGGCATCGCTGCCCATTATTGGCACGACGCCAGCGGGCCGCGCATTCAGGCCCTGGCCTTTCCCAATCCAACTGGTCAGAATCTGGGCCGGTCCAATTATGCTGCGATCTGCGGATCTACAGGGCGCGGTACCAACCCATTCTGGGCCATCTACGAAGGAATGCTCATCAATCGTGGGGTCAAAACCATTGGCCAGGTCACTGCTCAAGATGGAACGAGCAATACCCTCATGGTCGGGGAATACCTGGCTTCGAACGACCCGAGTTTCCGGCAACCCATGGCACGGCACTATGCCGGAACATGGATCGGCATCGGCGCCGGCGGCGCTGTCGCAGGATTGCCTCCGGATCGGGAACCGCCCTGGTACGCTTTCGGCAGCCGACACACGGCCACCGTCCAGTTCTGCTTCGGCGACGGATCCGTCCGCGGTATGCGTAGGGGCGCCACAGCGACGCTTTTCTCTCAGGACTGGTACGTATTGCAAGAGCTGGCAGGTATGCGCGATGGCGGCCTTCGTGACACAACCCAACTTGTAGACTGAGCCCGATCGCTTTGGGTCGGTCCATCATGGGTAAGCTGCCTAGACGAGGTGAGGCGTGAAGACAATCTGGTCAATCCTGACGTTACTGGCGATCTGTATCCTGTGTGGCTGCGGTGCAGGTGGCAAAGCGACGCCGCCTTCCGGTCCCATCGAGGCACCCAAGGATAAACCCACGGGCGTACCGGGATCGCCTACCTTTCCTGCCGGGCCGCCAGAAGGGCAGCCACCTAAATAGCGGCTGGTCGAACCTGTCGGCATCGCGCAAGAGCAAGCATCAGTCCCCGATCGGCGCGCGTCCGGCGCCGCAGGGGACTTTTGTCATTTGGACTTGCCAAATCCGTGCCCATCGCGCACAGTTTAGCGCGAGCGCAGGTGTGACGCTGGGCAGCATAGCCGCAGCCGTCCATTGGCCGTAGTGCCCGCGTACGATCGGCTAGCCGCTGCCGCACGGGAAGCGCACCATCCGTCGCCCCTTTTTCGCTCGTGGGCACGAAACAGACACTGATTGGATCTGTATGATGCAAGATCTGCCGCCCCGATCCTCTACAGACGCCTACCGGGTGAGGCTGGATCATTTCCAGGGACCGCTGGACTTGCTGCTGTACTTGGTGCGGCGCCAGGAGGTCAACATCCTGGACATCCCTATTGCCCGGATCGCCGAACAATTTCTGGACTTCTTGCAAGCGCTCCAAGCCCTCGATCTGGATGGCATCGGTGAATTTCTGGTGATGGCCGGCACGCTGATGGAGATCAAGAGCCGCATGTTGTTGCCGGCCATGGAGCGGGAGGATGGCGAATCAGAGGATCCGCGTGTCGAGCTAGTCAGGCAGCTGGTCGAATATCGCCGATATAAAGAGGCGGCCCAGCTTTTGGAAGAGCGCGCGCGCGATCGCGCCCGCTGCTTGCCCAGGCCGGCTGCTGCATGGAACGAGCAAAGCGACGAACGTACACCCGAACAGGTCGAAATCTGGGACCTGGTCAGCGCTTTTGGCAGGCTGCTGCGGCAGGCAGAGACGCCTGTGGTCAGCGAATTGCCCGAGGACCAGCCCCCCTTTACACCATGTCATGGAGGGTATCCTCGCTGTGGTCCGGCAGCGCGGACGGGTCGAGTTTGCCGATGTTTTTCAGCCCCCGCGCACGCGGCTGAGACTAGTCAGCACGTTCATCGCTTTGTTGGAGCTGGTGCGCCACGGGCAGCTACGTGTGGAGCAGACAGAGCCTTTCGGTGCCATTTGGATCACCGCCGGCGAAGCGTTGCACGGCAATGCCAGCGGACCGCACGGCGTCAGCGGCTCACAGCCGAAACAAGAACCAGAGCAAAAGGACAACCGCCAGGACGACGGCGGCACCGACGAGTGACAAGACGAGCGTCTGTTGTGTGCGTGTCTGCTGCTTGAATTCGCGCAGATTCAAGAGCGGATCCGAGGCAAAAGGGAAGGCACTGCCTGCAGGCACCTCGTGGGCGACATCCCAGCCAGCGCCCAATTCCGGCTCGCTGCCCACGGGCGTAGTCATAGTCAGGTGTACCGGCGTGCTGAGGCCAGCCCCGCTGGAACAACACCAGGGGCCGAGCGCCGCTGCCAATTCCCCGGGGGTCTGCAGCCGTTCCTCGGGATTCTTGGCTAGCAGACGACTGACGATGTGTGCCAACTCTGCAGGCACTTCTGGCCGCCACTGCCGTACATCTGGCGCAGGTTCGGTAGCGTGACGCACCAGCTTTTCCAGCACGGTGCCCCCCGGAAAAGGCGGCTGCCCGGTCAGTGCAAAAAACAGCGTGCATCCCAGACTGTACAGGTCCGATCGCACATCGGCACTGTCGAAATCGCGCGCCTGCTCCGGCGCCATGTAATCGGGCGTACCCAACAGACTGCCTGCGGCGACCCGTTCCTCCAGGGTCGTCGCAGGGGCTGTCTGGCTGGCTCCTTTGGTCAGCGATGCCAGCCCGAAATCCAGGATCTTGACGTAAGGCACCGGCGCCGGTGCCTCTGGCGAATGCCTCAGCCATTGCCGACCGTTGGCGATCAGCAAGTTGGAGGGCTTGATATCGCGATGGATGATGCCCCGTTCGTACCCATACTGCAGCGCCAGAGCAGCCTGCGCGACAAAGGTGCATGCCCATTCGATGGCCAACGGACCGAGCCGGCGCACCAGCCGATCCAAATTGGGACCGTCCACGTACTCCATAACCAAAAAACGTATCCCCTGGACCTCGTTGGCGTCGTAAGCCGTCACGATGTGCGGGTGTTGCAAACGCGCCGCCGCTTTGACCTCGCTGGCAAACCATCTCACGGCATCCGAATCGCGGAACCGATCCGGTTTGAGCACCTTGATAGCCACGATCCGGTCCATGGGCACGTGCAGAGCTTTATAAACCGTGCCCATACCCCCAGAGCCGATGCGGTCGAGGATGCGATATTGCCCCAGCAAAAAGCCCCGCGACTTACCCAGCAACAGGAGGGCTGCCTGGAAACGGGTCAGCTTGCCTCGGGCGACCAGTGCCGCCGCTACTGCATTAGGGTCCGAATCCGGAATCTGCGCCAGGAGGGATTGCAACTCCGCTTCCGGGATCAGACCGCTCCGGCGCAAGTGATACAGGAAGGTTGGCAGATCCATTCCCGACGCCGCCCCCGGTGGTGCTCGTTGGTCCATACCGCAATCGCTCCCTGCTCGCCAGTGCCACGCGGTCTTACCGGCCCAGGGGCACGACCCTGCTGTGCTCCTCAGACACAAATTGTAGCTTATGGAATCAGCATCGCACAACCCGACGGCAAGGCAACGAACCGGTGCCCAAACAAGCGGCTAGCCCGTTTGCCAGCCGTACTGAAATAAACTCGCTGCTACTTTATCTGACGCACCTATGGTTTGCGCGATCCATAAAAAAATTGCGACAGATAAACAACCTACAAGCACTTTGGCACCAGCCGTGCGGAGCACATGCATTGACGGTCCGATGGCAGCGGCATCGGGACCGCGATGGCATCGTCCGCCGGGCAAAGAGTCGTGGTGCCCAATCGAAACAGGCACGGCGAGATAGACGACTGCGCGGTCGTCGCCAGATCGCGAGCGGAAACAGGGAACGACACAATGGAGTAAAGTTGTGAAGCTCTCGACGGGACGCTGGCTAGTGCTGGTTCTGATCGGCTTGGGAATCCTGGCAGCCGTCGGGCTGGGTCTGGTAGTCCTGTTGCTAGGGCGCGGTCCCGGTACCGGTCGTCTGCCGCAGCTCACACCTGCCGACAAGAGAGAGCTTATCGTCCAAAAAAACATCGCGCTCGGGTATCTCGAAAACAATGAATACGACAAAGCCGCGCCCCTGCTGCGGACTTTGACGCAGCAGCTTCCGCAAGAGCCAGGGATGGTGCGCAATTATTTGATCGCTTTGTACCGTCCCAACGATGCCGGCGACCCGGGGCAAAACGACCCAGGTGCTATCGCCGAACTGGTCCAAGTTAGCGAGCGGATGGTGATGCTGGAACCGAGCCAGCCGGCGGCGCATGTGTTGGCAGCTCGCGTCTATGTCTTTTTGGCAGCGCGTGCACGCGCCGAGGAGGCCCAATTCGCCGCTTATAGGCAGCGTGCCCGTGAGCACTTGCAAAAAGCTATGGACTTAGCGCCCCAGGATCCGTCGCCTGCCTACGAGATGTTCGCCAGAATCGAGCAAGAATTGGGGGGCGAAACCGGACCCGCTGCCCGTCAAGCTCTCGAACAGGCCTACAAGCGTGAGCCGGACAACCTCGTGATCGCTCTCGATTGGGCGATACTTTTGGCAGAGACGGACGATGCCCAGGCTGGACCGGTCGTGCGCCGGCTGCTGACTGCCTTACCGTCCTCGCTGCCGCCGCCTGCAGAAGAAGTGCTAGGGCATTTGCGCAAGTTGATCGAACAGCCGGCCCAAGCTATTTCACGTCGCGAACTGTATCGGCGGCTGCTGGCTTTGCGCAACAGTCTGCAAACCCATGCGCGCTACCGTCAGGACCGCAGCCGCGTGCTGCCGCACCCTTTGGCATTCGTAGAGGCCGATTTTTCGCCCTCCTTTTATCAGGACCTGCACGAAGAACCGGAGCCGGGGATCCCGGTGACCTGGCGTCCTGTCTCGCTCGACATGCCGCCCCAGGTGGGCCAGCTTGGCGATGCAGTCCTTGCCGACCTGGACCATTCCGGTCAGCCGCATCTGGTGCTTTTGAGCCAACACGAGGGCCGGCTGTACTTGCATACGCTCACTTTGCAAGGTAGGCAGACCATGCCGAGTCTGGAACTGCCCATGGGACTGGAGCGCCTGCACCTGGCGGATCTGGATTTCGACATCGAACCCGGTCAGGGGCCCGGCGGGACCAATTTGCCAGCGGATTTGGACGCATTGCTCTACGGCCCCAAGGGCCTTATGCTTCTGGAAAACCAGCGCGCCGGGGCACAAAGACGCTGGGTAGATCGCACGCCGCACACCGGCCTGCCTGCCATCGAGGACGTGCGCTGGCTGGTGGTGTGTGATTTGGATCACGACGGCAACCTGGACTTGGTGGTGGGGACGCCGGCTGGTACCCGGCTTTTTCGCAACCACGGCGACTGGTCGTTTACAGAAATCACTGCGCTGTCCCCGCAGGTCGCACACCTCTCGGCGACCGCTGCTGCTTTCGGAGACTTCGATCGCGACGGCGTGCTGGACCTGATACTCGCCCAGCACGACGGCCAGCTGTTGGTAGCGCACAACGAGCGCGGTGGGCGATTTACAGTACAAAAAGCAGGCCAGGTACCGGAATCCGTTCGGTCGCTGGTCGTAGACGATATCAACAATGACGGCCATCTGGATGTGCTCGCAGCCGGTGCCGGGGGATGGTATTACCTTTTGGGCTCAACCGCGGGGCTGGTGCCGCCAATTCGTGGAGCGGACCGGCCCACTGCCGATCTGCTTTTGACCGATTTCGATAACGACGGCTGGCTCGATGTCGTAGCCCTTGTGCACAAGGAGCATGTCCAGGAAATCGCCGTGTACCGCAACTTGGGCGGCCAATCTTTCTCCCAAGTCCACGGGGTACCTGCACCGGACGCATGCCGTCGTTTACAGGTCTATGACACCGATCGGGACGGCGACGAAGACCTGCTGTGCTTCGCTTCCCGTGCAGTTCATGTGCTGCAAAACGACGGAGGCAATCGTCACCACTGGCTGGACATCCGGCTGCAAGCTCTGCTAGTGCGCGACGAGGGAACGGGCCAGGGCGCTCGCTGTAACTTGGTCAACATCGGCGGCACCCTGGAACTCAAAGCCGGCCTCCACTACCAAATGCGTCTGGTGCGGCGCGAGACGACGCACTTCGGCTTGGGCCGACGTCGTGCAGATACCGTCCGCGTTCTGTGGACCAATGGCGTACCCCAGGTGCTCATTCGGCCCGCGCCGGATCAAACCATTACCGAACCGCAATTGCCCAAAGGATCTTGTCCTTTCTTGTTTGCCTGGGACGGTGAACGATTCAGCTTCGTCACCGATTGTCTGTGGACCAGTGCTTTAGGTATGCAATTGGCGCCTGGTATCTTCATGGACGCCGGCAAGCAAGACAACCACCTGGTCATCCGCCCGCACCAACTTCGGCCGTGCGACGGCTTGTATCAACTCCGTTTCACCAATGAGCTGTGGGAGATACCCTACTTGGATCATGTGGAGCTGTGGTACGTAGATCACCCAGTGGGGACGGAAGTCTATACCAATCGCCGCATCCCCCCGGGCGTCGAGCCGTTGGAAGTCGTGTGTGTGGGGCACAAGCATTATCCGCGCAGCGCCACGGACCACCGAGGCAAAGACTGGCGCCAAGCTGTGATGCAGGCGGATCGTGTCTGCGTGGGCGGCTTCCGGCGTCAGCGTTACATCGGTCTGGCCGAACCGCATTGGCTCGAGTTGGACTTCGGTGAGTTTCCTGGTCAAGAGCGTGCGTGGCTGTGTTGCACCGGCTGGGTGTGGCCCACGGATACGACCGCCAATCTGGCCATAGCGCGGGACCGGCGCTTCCGCGGGCGCGGACAAACGCTGGGCGGTGCCACGCCACCGCAGCTGCACATCCCCGATGGCCGAGGTGGCTGGCGCGTCGCCGACCAAAACATCGGTTTTCCCGCCGGCAAACTCCAGACAGTTGTCGTTCCCCTGGACCGGTCCTTGTTTCCGCGCGCCGAATGTCGTGTGCGTCTGGCCACGGGTATGGAGCTGTATTGGGACGAGA
>Ga0209989_100170_pt1 | contig 12256 bp, 9 predicted proteins | sample Antgeofumaro1A2B_FD_188083 | JGI IMG/M metagenome (GOLD analysis project Ga0209989, IMG submission 188083) | Geothermal fumarole subsurface microbial communities from Mt. Erebus, Antarctica - 1A2B (SPAdes) (version 2) | ecosystem: Environmental > Terrestrial > Volcanic > Fumaroles | place: Mt....
TGGCGAGGTAATCGGCGACGATGGTCTCAAGTTCGCTGACGATCTGGCCGTAGAGTTGGCGCGCCTCATCGCGCGCGCCGCCGCACAGAGTGATCTGAAAGAGGAGTTCAAATGGGACGATGTTCACCGGAAGGTCGGCGATGCGCGGGCGCGTCGCGCGCAAGCGTTCGCGCACGAGATCGAGATCGCGCGCCAAGCCGCGGTATTTTCGGCGCAGCAGACGATCAATGCGCCCGTTCTCCAGCGTCGAAAAGATGCGCGTCGCTAAGGCTTTCTTCGGGAAGAGCGCAAGCACCGTGCGGTAATCGCCATCTTCCGGCCATTTGCGCCGACGTTCGCGCAAAAGGCGCTCCTCTTCTTCGGGCGGAAGGGCCGCTTCGCCCTTGGTCGGGTCGTTGATGTAGCCATTGAGCGAAAAAGCGTCGAGCGCGTCGACGTTCTCCGGCGCGTAGAGTTCCGCCAGCGATTCGTAGGCAGCGCGCAGTTCAGGCGTGCCGCGCGCGTGCGTGCCGAATTCAATCTGCCCGGCGGCGTGCGCGGCGAGAACTTTGTAGAGGCGGAAATTGAGCGCCTCGGTCTCGAATTCAGCGACGTTGGGCGGCAAATGTATGGTGCGACCGTCGTTGATGCGCGCTTCGCCCCTCACATTGACGAGAGGCGCGACTTCGACTTCGCGCCCCGTCAAGGCTTCAATGTAAAGGCGCAACGTGGCGGCGACTTGTTCGAGCGTTAGACCGGTGCCAGCGCGCAAGGTCTCGTTGCTTTGGCGCGTCTCAAGCGCATAGTAGCTGCGTCGCGCCTTGGTGTTCGTCTCTTGCAGCATCCCGTTTGCCGCCCAGACCTCGAACTGCTCGATCGTTGAAGAGCGCAGCGCCGACGGCGCCGAACGAAAACACGCAATGGCCGCTTCCGCATCCAGCGCGGCGATGCGACGCACGGCAGAAAGGACGCGGTGCAACGCCGCGCTTCCGGTCCGTTGCTCGCGTTGAATGGCGCGGATGACTTGCGGCCCAGTACGCGCCAACGAGATCATGGCGGCGTTCGATTGCGCGGCTGCCTGTTGCAGTAGATCGGTCCACGCGTCGAACGCTTCGGGCGCAGCGCGCAGGAACTCGCCTCCTGCGACGAAGGCGTGAAGCGCAGCCGCCCCGCCGTGCTCGAGTGAGCTTTCGGCATGTGCGAAGAGCCGCCTTGTGTTCGCCGCGTCCAATCCGGCGATCGCTACTGGGAGAGCAACCCAAAAGTCTGTGGCGACGCCGCCAGCGCGCGTCGCAAAAGCGGCGGCCAATTTTGCGGCTTCGCGCATTACAAGGGTCGCTTCCGGCTCGCCGAAATGATCGAATGTTTTAGCTGCTGGAACGGTGGCGTGGAAGAAATCGGCGCTGTGCTTAGCCGAACGGCGCGCTATTTCGTGCGCGACCTCAAACGTCAAGCAAAGGGCTTGTTCATCGCCGATGACATGTGCGAGGCGTGGGGCTTGACGGTAGGTCGCTAGTGCGATCGAGTTCGAGAGCGTCATTTGACGCAGACAGACTTGCAGCAGAAGCCGACGCGCTTCCGATGGAAGCGGCTCAAGATGTGCCACGCCATCGGCGAAGAATTGTTGCCCGGCTTCGAGGTTGGTCATCAACAGCCTGCGCCCTATTTCGCCCCAAGCACGCAGCCCTTCGGCGTCAAGGATTCGCGCCGCTTCCGTCGTCGCGCGCAGGAATTCGGCGCTCGCGCGAAAGCTAATGACCGCCAAAGAGGCGCTCACTTCCAGCGCCACGCGCGCCCGATCCGCCGGAAGATGACGAAGCTGACGCAACAACTCAGACATGCGTTGCCGTTCGCTCGGATTGGCGATGGCACGAAGCCTGTCGCGCCAATCTCGGTTCAACGGGCGCGTCTCCTCGGAGTCGAACATATGCCCTTCGTCGCGTTCCACCATCTCTTCTGTTGATTAGATGCCGTGGAATCCGCGCCAGTGAGCCGCAGGAGCGCGTTGCCGTTCACAGATAACACGGTTTCAACCGCAACTTCAAACCCGCACATCTTGCGCCGGTTTTGTGCGGAAATAATTGCCATCGATTGCAATTTCTCTCGCAAAAGGCGCGCGAGAAGCGGCACAGATTCAAGTCGCGGTGCAAAGAACGGATGCCAAGCGTCGCGCGTGCTGGGGAGTCGGTTGGCGCGACCGATTCCTCGGGGTGCGACAAGGCTTCTGGTGGCAGGAAGGAATCCCCCGACTTCAGGCGGGAGAGGAGGTCAAGGTCAGCGCTTTCAAGGTTGTCCAGAGGAGAGAAGGACTCGCAGAGTCCTCGTTGAAAGGGCTATGCGTTCGTTCGGGCAGGCGCGCTTTTCGGAAGCGTGAAGTCGTTGTCAGGTCAAAGTGCCGGAACGGACCGCTGTTAAATGGGTTAAACGGGTGAGTAGGCAAAATCGCGCATCCGTATGAGCCGTTTCCCCGACGGCGCTTCAGTCCAGTGCGGGAACCTATCATTGAAAGGGCGAAGTTGCGCGTCCGTGCAAGTCTTGGGCGACGAGAGTTCAAACCAACTGATGAGGATCTCAGCGGTGTCGCGCGCAAAGAGTCGCGGCGCCGTTGCCTCAAACGAGCGTTCAAACTAGCCGATGAACATCTCGTCTTCCCCGTAGGATTGGTTGAGCGGTTTGGGCGACGGTGCCGTAAGCACTTCGAGGCCGCGCCTGATGCCGGCCATGATAGCGGCTAGTTCGCGCGCCGGATCAACAATGCGCGCTTGAATGAAGCGCGTCGTCGCCACGACTTGAGCGTGCGTTTCATCGATTGAGCGCCCGATCATTTCGACCTTGTCGCGGGCTGCTTCCACCGAGTGGCTGACGAGCGCTTTGATCTCGCGCACTTCATCGCGGACGATAGCCGCGGATTCCGCAAGGTGCATAGTCGCGGTCGAAAGATGCCCGGACATTTCATGAAGTTGCGCGGCGATCTCGCGCCCTTGAGCCGCGAGGCGTCGCGCCTCTTCGCCGAGCGCCGTCGCGCGCTCGATCAACGGCTCGACGCGCTTTTCAAGCGCTCCAACCGCGCGCGCCATGCGCCCGACGAGCACGGCTATGAAGACGGTCGCCAGCGCGATCACGACAAACGAGATGGCAATGACGACCAGAATCCAAAAGAGCGGATCGTTGGTGTTGATTTGAAGAGCCAGCAGAGCTTGCACGACTATTCCCCGACCTTGTGAGTTGGTTTGAGCTGCAAGAGAGCGGCGCCAAAATTTTGGCCTGAAAGCATCGAGCTGGATTCAGGATTCGCGCGCTTCCGGCAGCTCAGCTCGTTGTTTCTCTTCGACGTAGGCTTGTTTGCCGGCCTCGATAGCTGCGGTGATGCGCTCGCCTTGACGCGCAGCAGCTTCACGTGCGGCTTCGGCCAGCTCAGACGCTTTTTGCGTCGCTGTGGAATAGTACTCACCCGCTTTGGCGCCGATCTGCGCCGCCGCCTCGCGCGTTCGGTCAACGCTTTTGCGCGTTACGTCGGCGATGTCGCCTCGCAGTTCGCGTCCCGGCTTGGGCGCGAACAGAAGCGCGACGATCGCGCCGATGGTGCCGCCGATCAGAAAATAGGTCAAGCGCATCGAAAGATCGGTTTCGCGTTCCGTGTTGCCGAAAGGTTCTTGTGTGCTCATGACAAATCCCTCTGGTTCAGACTCAGCGAAAGTTTTTGGACCGAAGCTAACTATAACAAATGCTCGAAGGGGCGAGCAAGAAGCTCAACGACGGAACGCCAACCCTTCGCGACGGTGGAGTTTGCGCTCAGCTCGAAAATCCGGAATCGCTGTGAAAAAGCGCGGAAAGGAGGCGAGACGGTTTTCGATCTCCGCGAATTTCAGCCCCTTCTGGCGAACGGACGAGGATCTTTTCTAGCTGCGTTTCGAGCGCTCATCCCGCTCAGATCACCGTTGTGATGATCTCGCGGATGCTGCGTTGCAGATCGCGGTCGTCGGTGATCGGGGCGGCGAGCGCCACTTCGGCGGCGCTGATCGGCGCGATGCCGCGTGCGATCAGCTGCGCGGCATAGATCAGAAGTCGCGTCGAGACGCCTTCTTCAAGGCCGTGTCCGCGTAAGTTTCTGACCTTCTGGCCGATCAAGACCAGGTCGCGGGCCACGTCGATCGAGATGCCGCCCTCGCGCGCCACGATCTCGGCCTCGAGTTCCGGCGGCGGGTAGTCGAACTCGATGGCGACGAACCTTTGTCGCGTTGACTGTTTCAAATCCTTGAGAATGGATTGATAACCGGGATTGTACGAGACGACGAGCATGAACTCAGGAGGCGCTTCCACCACCGTGCCACGTTTTTCGATGGGCAGTCTGCGACGGTGATCCGTCAACGGATGAATGATCACCACCGTGTCCTTGCGCGCTTCGACGACCTCATCCAAATAGCAGATCGCTCCGTGACGAACGGCGGTCGTCAGCGGCCCGTCATGCCAGACGGTCTCTTCGCCTTCGAGCAAGAAGCGCCCCACTAGATCGGTTGCCGAAAGATCTTCGTGGCAAGCGACGGTTACGAGCGGACGGTTGAGCCGCCATGCCATATGCTCGACGAAGCGCGTCTTGCCACATCCAGTCGGCCCTTTGAGCATCACGGGCAAACGAGCATGGTAGGCCGCCTCGAACAACTCCGTCTCGTTGCCAACCGGAAGATAGAAGGGTTCATCCGCGATGCGGTACTCCTCGATTGCACGCTCAATTAGTGCTTTTTCGTTCATGCCCTGAGAAACGTTCTTCGACGAGCTGACGTGTGCCCTTTTTTGATGTATTCTTAATCGTTTAGTGCAAACTCGATGAAGAACAGAGTGCATCTTAACATTCAGCAGAAGCGGCGGCAAACCGCCCCGTGCACATGTCGCGATGAGGGCGCGCGCTTTGTTCGGGATGGAACGCGCTCGGCAAGCAATGCCAGCGATAGTGTTAAATGGATGGTTTGAGACTTTCATAAAGGGCTATAAATGCGCTACTTCGCGCGATGGCAACGGAGCGGCTGCGGGCGATAGTTGCTCACAAATGAGCATGAATGGGGTGTGTGAAAGATGAGGATCGCAGTGGCGATGAGCGGCGGCGTGGATTCTTCCACCGCGGCGGCGCTTCTACGCGAAGCTGGGCATGAGATCATCGGCTTCACCATGCAGTTGTGGGATCAGCGCCGTAATCTGGTTCTCGACGAAAACGGCGAGCCGCTGCCATCGCGCTGCTGTTCGCTCGATGACGTTTACGATGCGCGGCGCGTCGCACAGCAGTTGGGTTTCCCTTTTTACGTCCTCAATCTTGAACGCGATTTCGAGCGCGCAGTGGTCCAGCCGTTCGTGCAAAGCTACTTGAGCGGGGAGACCCCTATCCCTTGTGTGGCTTGTAACAGCCGGTTAAAGTTCGCCTCGCTCGACCGTCTGGCGCACAGCTTGGGTTGCGAGCGCGTGGCGACCGGCCACTACGCGCGCATCGTGCGCGATGATGAAACCGGCCGGTACAAGCTCTTGCGCGGGCGCGACCGGCACAAGGATCAATCCTACTTCCTTTGGGAGTTGACCCAGCAGCAGCTTGCGCGTGCGATCTTTCCGCTCGGCGATTTGACCAAGGAAGAAGTCCGGGCGGCAGCGCGTCGGTTCGGGTTGACGGTTGCCGAAAAGGCCGAATCACAGGAGATTTGCTTCGTGCCGGATGGCGACTACGCCGGATTCATCGACCGTTATCTGGAAGCTGAAGGAGGGGAACGGCCGCCTGTTGGCGAGATCATCTCCACCAGTGGCGAAGTGCTCGGCACGCACAAGGGAATACACAACTATACTGTGGGCCAACGTCGCGGTCTTGGCATCGCGCACGGACGACCGCTCTACGTCGTTGCCATCGATGCCGAACGCAACCGCGTCATCGTCGGCGAGAGTGAGGATCTTTTGTCGCGCGAATTTTCGGCGGCAGGCGTCAACTGGGTCGCGTGCGATGAACCGACGGTGCCAGTGCGCGCCGAGGTGCGCGTCCGATACAGACACGAGGCGGCACCAGCCACCATTGAAGTGACGGGCGAGGGAAGGGCGCGCGTGCGCTTTGACGAGCCACAACGCGCCATCACGCCGGGGCAGGCGACCGTCTTTTATCGCGGCGACGAGGTTTTAGGCGGCGGTTGGATCGTGCGCGTCAGGCGGTGAAGAATCCGTCGAAAGGTTTCGGAAGTTCGGCGGCGAGCTGGGTCTCTCGGACGACAATGCGAGCAATAGCGCGGCTTATTCAGAAGTTCGGCGATGAGCTGGATCCCGCGCACTAGCCCCGCTCGCCTCATCGGCCAGCGGACGAAGGCGAGCCGGCTCTAGCCAGCGCCTTTTGCTGGCCTCGCGCGCTTGATTGCCGACCGGCTTCAAACCGCGCGCTCTCGACGCTCCGTATAGAGCGACTGCTTCGAAATTCATCTGCGAGTTCGGAAGTTTCGGGCCGAGTTGACGACGCCGTCGCGATCTGCAGCGACTCGGCGCGCTCGGCGACAAGCGGCTTGAACTTTTTCGCCCAGGTCTGCGTAAATAAGCGTGATCTTTTTCGCCTTTTTTTGACGCCGAAAGCTGTTTCGAGGAGGTAGCAAAGTCACCGATGGCCATGTCGAACGCGCGCAAACTCGTTTTGATCTTCGCCGGGCTGTTTCTCGCCTTCGTGCTCGTGCTCTTCATCGGCGCGTTGGTCCTCTATTTCTACATCGAACCGGGCGAGCCGAGCGTCGCTTACAACAGCGTGCTGGTCGTGCGCGTCAGCGGCGAGTTGCCCGATTACATCGCTGAAAGCCCACTCCCAATAGGTTTCCCATCGAGGATATACGACGGCGGACGGCAGTCGCTTGCGGATCTGCTCTGGCAATTGAAAAAAGCCAAGGCGGACCGACGCATCGGCGCCGTGTTGCTGGAGGTAGAGAATCTCGACATCGGGTGGGCCAAGGCGGACGAAATCCGCGATGCCATCGCCGACTTTCGTCAGTCTGGCAAGCCGATCTATGCCTACCTGACCTATGGCGCGAACGCTGAATACTACGTCGCTTCGGCGTGCGAGCGGGTTTACGTCGCTCCGGTCGGCGATCTTTTCATCAACGGCTTGGCCGCCAACGTCATCTTCTTGCGCGGCGCGCTCGACAAGCTCGGCATCTATCCGGATTTTTACCAGATAGGAAAGTACAAGAACGCGCCTGATCAATTGACCCGGCGCGAGATGTCCGAGGCGCAGCGCGAAGTGATCAATTCGCTTCTCGACAATCAATTGGCCCGGTACATTAACAACGTCGCCGCGGCGCGCAAACTGGCTCCCGAGACCGTGCGTGAATTGATCGATCAAGCGCCGCTTCAAGCCAAACGCGCCGAAGATGCCGGGTTGATCGACGGCGTGGCGTATCGCGATGCCGTAGAGCTTGAACTGAAGCGTCGGCTCGGTTACAAGCCGACGGAGAAACTGCGCACCATCAAGGCTGCGCAATACAATCGCGTCGCGCCGGAATCTTTGGGACTCAATGAGGGGGAGAAGATCGCCGTTATTTACGCTTCCGGACCGATCGGGCCGGGGCGTTCGAACAGCTCACCATTCGGTCCGCAAAGCGTCGGTTCCGAAACCATGGTGCGTGAGATCAACGAAGCGCGCGATGATCAATCGGTCCGCGCCATCGTCGTGCGCATCGATAGTCCGGGCGGCACAGTCTACGACTCCGATCTGATCTGGCACGCGCTTGAGGGAGCGAAGGAGAAAAAGCCCGTGGTCATCTCAATGAGCGATGTGGCGGCGTCGGGCGGTTACTACATCGCGGCGGGAGCCAACGCGATCGTCGCGCAACCTTCGACCATCACCGGCTCGATCGGCGTCTTTGCCGGCAAGCCCGTCTTCAAGGGGTTGTACGATTGGACCGGGGTCAATAGCGAATGGATCTTGCGCGGTCGTTATGCGGGGCTCTTTCGCGAAACCGAGCCGTTCACGCCGGACGAGAGGGCTAAATTCGAGGAGATCGTGCGCCACTACTACTATGACGAATTCGTGCCGAAAGTGGCGCAGGGGCGGCGGCGCGATCCTGAGTACATCGACTCGGTTGGACAGGGCCGAGTCTGGGATGGCGCACAAGCCAGAGAGCGTGGCTTGGTTGACGAATTCGGCGGACTCGACCGTGCCATTGAGATCGCGAAAAAGCTCGCCAACATCCCGGCGGACAAAGGGGTGAAACGAGTGGTCAAGCCGGCACCGCGCTCGGTCTTCGAGCAGCTCTTCGGCAACGACGCGATGAGCGAAGAAGACGCTCGCGTGCAAGCCGCGCTCGCGACGTTGCCCGCGAACGTTCGAAAGATGTTGCAAACGGTTCGGCTCTTTGAGCGCGTGCGGCGCGGCGAATTGATGGCGTTGATGCCGTTCGAGTTGCGAATCGAGTGAGGTTGGGAATCGGCTCCACACCGATTTTCGACCGCTGAGGAAGCGAAGTCGCGTGAAAGCTGCGTTTCGCTCGTCCGTGCTGCATCATGTCGGCGTGAAGCGCCCGATCGTGTTCACCTAACCGTTTCGATTTTTTCCATGCCATCCATATATGGGCGCAGCGCTTCAGGGATGGCGATCGTCCCATCGGCTTGCTGGTAGTTCTCCAAGATGGCGATCCAAGTACGTCCGACGGCCAGCCCTGAACCGTTAAGCGTGTGAACGAATTCGGGCTTTGCGTTTGGCGCACGGCGGAAACGAATCTGTGCCCGGCGCGCTTGAAAGGCTTCGCAGTTCGAGCAGGAAGAGATCTCGCGATAAGCGTTTTGTGACGGCAACCAGACTTCGATGTCGTAAGTTTTGGCCGCCGAAAAGCCCATATCGCCTGTGGAGAGGGTCACCACGCGATAGGGCAACCCGAGCAATTGAAGCACGCGCTCGGCGTCGCGCGTCAGCGATTCGAGTTCATCGTAAGAGGTTTCAGGCAGCGTCAGTTTGACCAGTTCGACCTTTTCGAACTGGTGTTGGCGGATCAACCCGCGCACGTCGCGCCCATAGCTTCCCGCTTCAGAACGAAAACAGGGCGTGTAGGCGACGAACTTTTTGGGTAGCTCCTCTGCCGTGAGGATCTCCTCGCGATGGTAGTTCGTCACCGGCACTTCTGCCGTCGGAACGAGGTAGAGATTGCGCTCATCGGTCAGCTTGAAGAGGTCCGCTTCGAACTTCGGCAATTGTCCCGTGCCGAAAAGCGCCTGCGCGTTGACGATGAAGGGCGGGAGCGTTTCGGTGTAGCCGTGTGCGCGCGTGTGTAGATCGAGCATGAAGTTGATGAGGGCGCGTTCGAGCCGTGCGCCCGCGCCGTTTAAGATCGCAAAGCGCGCGCCCGCGATCTTCGCCGCCCGTTCGAGGTCGAGGATGCCAAGTCGCGTTCCCAGTTCAACATGATCGCGCGGTTCGAAGTCGAACGAGCGCGGCGTGCCCCACCGTCGCACTTCAACGTTGGCCGAGGCGTCCAGTCCGAAGGGGACGCTCGAATGCGGGATGTTCGGCAAAGTGGCGAGAAGCTCGCGCATTTGGACTTCGGCCGCGTCGCGGTCCTTTTCCAGTTCTGCGATGCGTTCTTTGAGTTGCGCGACCGTGGCGCGCCGCGCTTCGGCCTCGTCGCGGCGTCCTGCTTTCATGAGCGCGCCGATCTCGCGGCTCGCCGCATTGCGCTCAGCGTTCAGCCGGTCCGATTCGGCGATGAGGCGCCGACGCTCAGCATCGAGTTCGGCGAAGCGATCGAGCGCATCGGTCGGAAAGCCGCGCGCTTCGAGTGAGGCGCGCACGCGCTCCAGATTCTCCCGCACGAAATGAAGATCGAGCATTTGCCGCTCCCATTGAATTTGTGATAGAAATTGTCGCCTTTTGAGCCGAAAGAAAATTCAAGCTAACCGACCGAGTACCGAGTGTCAAGAACGGGGCAAGCTTCGGCTCGCGATCGAAGAAAAGCATGGCAACCAAGGTTCGTAAAGCGATCTTCCCGGCGGCTGGGTTGGGCACGCGCTTTTTGCCGGCGACCAAAGCTTCTCCCAAAGAGATGCTTCCGCTCGTCGATAAGCCGCTCATCCAGTATGTAGTTGAAGAAGCAGTCGCTTCGGGGATCGAATCGGTCATCATCGTCACGGGACGCGGCAAGACGGCCATTGAGGATCATTTCGATATCTCGTTTGAGTTGGAGCAGCTCCTGCGTGAGCGCGGCAAAGAGGATTTGCTGCGCGAAGTGCGCGCCATCTCCGACATGGCGCGCATCAACTACGTGCGCCAGCGCGAAGCGCTCGGATTGGGTCACGCCATCTTGCAAGCGCGCGACTTCGTCGAAAACGAACCGTTCGCCGTCATGCTCGCCGACGACATCGTCGATGCGCAAGTTCCGGCGCTGCGCCAGCTGATCGACGTCTATGAGCGCTTCGCCGCGCCCGTGCTCGGCACGATGCGCGTCGCGGGCGAAGCCATTTCGCGCTTCGGCGTGCTTGATGCTGACGAGATCGAAGAGGGCGTCTATCGCGTGCGCGACATGGTTGAAAAACCGTCCTTCAACGAAGCTCCATCGGATTTGGCGATCGTCGGGCGCTACATCCTGACGCCGGACATCTTCGATGAGATCGAACGGACCAAACCAGGAACGGGCGGCGAGATTCAGATAACCGACGCGATGCGCGCGTTACTCGAAAAGCGCCCGTTCTACGCCGTGCGCTTCGCGGGGAGGCGTCACGACGCGGGCGATAAACTGGGTTTTCTAATTGCGACGGTGGAGTTCGCGCTGAAAAGATCAGATCTCGCTCCTGAGTTCAAAGAGTACCTCCGCTCGCTCAAACTGGATTGAGACCGACGGAAACGCGCTGTCGCTTTCGTCGTCGTACGGAAGCAGTGGGAAGAGATTTTTGAGAGTTCAAGAGATGTTGAGCGTCGAAAACAGACCATTCGCTGGAAGAACAGCCATCGTCACCGGAGCGACGCGCGGCATCGGACGCGCCATTGCGCTGGAGCTTGCGCGTCGCGGAGCCGATGTCGCTTTCAATTACGCGCGGAGCGCCGAAGCCGCCGACACTTTAAAAGCTGAAATCGAGGCTTTGGGCGCGCGCGCCTTTGCCGCGCAGTGTGACGTTGCGCAGACGGAGGCCGTCGCCAAGATGGTCAAGGACGTCAAAGAATCGTTCGGGCGCATCGACTTTCTCGTCAACAACGCCGGCATCACACGCGACCAGTTGATTTTGCGAATGAAGGAAGAGGATTGGGATGCGGTCATCAACACCAATTTGAAGGGGGTGTGGAACTTCGCGCGCGCCGCATTGCGCTACATGCTACGGCAGGAAGAGGGCGGGTCGATTCTCAATATCAGTTCGATCAGCGGGGTGGTCGGCATGGCCGGACAAACGAACTACTCGGCTTCCAAGGCCGGTGTGATCGGCTTGACTAAAGCGCTCGCCAAAGAGGTCGCCAGCCGCCACATCACGGTTAATGCGCTTGCGCTCGGGTTCGTCGAAACCGATATGACCGAAGCGCTTGCAGATGACTATCGGGCGAAAATGCTCGCACAAATTCCGCTCGGACGCTTCGCCGAGGCGAAAGAAGTGGCGCGCGTCGCCTGTTTTCTTCTCTCCGAAGATGCGCGCTACATCACGGGCCAAGTCATACAGGTCGATGGCGGACTAGCGATGTAGTTCGCTGCTGCCTTTTGCCAAACCGTCGGCGCTCGCACTGAGAAGAGGGGCCCCGCCGAGCTTCGGCTCGACGGGGCTTGATCTCGACGTGGCAGGCTCAGGGACAAGGCTGGCGTTTTCCGTTCTGTCGGAGGGCGCTCGTTCAAAGAACGCCCTGAGTGCTTAGGCAGGAGTTGCATTGGTGTGAAAAACCGATTTGCATTTCGGGTGCGAGACCCTTTTGTTCCCCGCGGCGAATCTACTCGCGAGCTGGGCACGGCCTCTTTCCCAGAAAGCTATGAAGACTTCTGCTCCATAAGGACGCCTTCCTGCAACTTCGCCTAAGCCCTTTTCCGGAAGCCACTCGCTAGCCAAGCGGGAAATTACACCCGTAGCCTGTAGGTGTCAAGAGCGGTGTAATCGGTCAATACATTCTGGACTGGGAACCACCTTCCTTCAGTCTAGCCAGATACTCCATAGGGGCCAATCCCCCCAGGGCCATGTGCGGCCTTCGGGTGTTGTAGTACGCCAGGTACCCCTCCAGCTCCTCCTGCATCGCCGCCACCCCGCTCGGTAAGGGCCGGGTGTAAAACTCATCCCTCAAGGTCCGCTGCATCCGCTCCACGTGCCCGTTCAGCTT
>Ga0209989_100171_pt1 | contig 12237 bp, 12 predicted proteins | sample Antgeofumaro1A2B_FD_188083 | JGI IMG/M metagenome (GOLD analysis project Ga0209989, IMG submission 188083) | Geothermal fumarole subsurface microbial communities from Mt. Erebus, Antarctica - 1A2B (SPAdes) (version 2) | ecosystem: Environmental > Terrestrial > Volcanic > Fumaroles | place: Mt....
GCGTGGAACTTCTGCGCCTGTTCTTTCTTCCAAAACAATAGAAGGGAGAGACCGCTCCGCTTGACAGAACGGAGCAGATATGTTACCCTGCTTTTACTGAGAGAAATCACATCACTTGAGGAAAGGACGAGGCTCACATGAGAAAATTACTACTCGTTGTTCTGTTCATCGCGCTGGCGGGGTCTGCCCATGCGCAGTGGCGCACCAAAGCCATCCGCATCCCGTCGAAGTTCGTACGCGTGCGCCCAGCAGGACAGATGGCAACACCTCCTATGCTGAGCGCACAGTAAAAGCAGGGTAACATATCTGCTCCGTTCTGTCAAGCGGAGCGGTCTCTCCCTTCTATTGTTTTGGAAGAAAGAACAGGCGCAGAAGTTCCACGCACCGAACCCTGCGCCGAACACTCTTACTCAAGGTGGGCGAGCGAAGCCTCCGTTACTGCCACCCCTGCACCGGCACCCAGTGGCGGGTGAAGTAGTCCCCCAGCGTGAGGATGAACATAATGACCAGCCAGAAGAACCCCGCCGATGCCCACAACCAGGTAAGGCGCGTGCTGTAGCGCACATGCATGAAGTACAGGATCACCAGCACTGCTTTGACCACGGCGATGGTCAGCGCGATGACGTTGTTGAGCGTGGTATGATGTCCGGGCAGGTACGCGGCGCCAACCGTCAGCACCAGTAGTACCAGCAGGGCGACGTAGACCAGCAGGTATACCCGGATCGGCACGCTATGCACATGCGACTGCTGTTCGTTTGACATGCTCATCACCTCGGTATCAGGTACAGTAGCGGGAACAGGAAGATCCACACGATGTCCACGAAGTGCCAGTACAGCCCCACCAGCTCCACCGGGATGAAGTCCTGCACGCTGGGATGCCGGATGGCGATCAACACCGCCAGCACGCCCATCACTAGCACTCCGATCGCCACATGCAGGGCATGCAGTCCCGTCATGGCAAAATAGAGGCTGAAGAACAGTTGTGCCACGCGCGTGTACTCCGCAGGCTCAAAGTGAAAGTTGGGTCCGGGAACCAGCCCTTCCACAAACTTGTGATGGTATTCAAACCCCTTGACCACTAGGAACGTCATCGCCAACGCCATCGTAGCCAGCAGGAAAAGCAGTTGCTGTTTGCGAAGCCCGTGCTGGGAGTAGTGTACCGTCAGCGCCATGGTCAAACTGCTGGTGAGCAGGACGCAGGTGTTGAAGAAGCCCAGCGGCACGCTGAGATGGCGGTGCGCCTGCCAGAACGCCTCCTGATTTACCACTCGGTAGACCAGATAGGTGGCGAAGACCGCCCCGAAAAACATGATTTCGGTGACCAGAAACGTCCACATCCCAACGATGTAGGACTCGTTCTGCTGGTGAAGGTCTTCGAACTGGATACTAAGTTTCTGTGGTGCTTGCTCCTGTACCACTGGCGACCTCCTCGTGCTCGTGATGGTTCTCGTAAGCGTAAGGCTCTTCGGTAACAATCGGTGTCTCCTCAAAGTTATGCGTGATGGGCGGCGAGTCGGTCTTCCATTCCAGACCCGTAGCGCCCCAGGGGTTGGGACCAGCTAGCGCGCCGTTACGCAGGGACCAGAGCAGGTACAGCATCGGAAGCAGGTAACCGATGCCCAGCAGGAACGCTCCCGCGGAGGACATCACATGAAGCATCTGCCACTCTTCGGGATACCAGTGGTAACGACGGGGCATTCCCAGGTAACCCAGCACGAATTGCGGCAGGAAGGTGAAGTTGAAGCCTGCGAAGATAATCAGCGCCGCCAGCTTGGCGATGCCCTCCGGGTACATGCGACCGGTCATCTTGGGCCACCAGAAGTGCAATCCTGCCAGATAGCCGAAGATGGTGCCGCCCACCATGATGTAGTGGAAGTGTGCCACCACAAAGTAGGTGTCCTGCAGGTGCACATCGGTGGCAAGCGCGGCGAGGAACAGTCCCGTCAGCCCACCGATCACGAACAGCCCCAGAAAGCCCATGACATAGAGCATGGGGGCGCGCAAGTCTATAGTGCCCTTATACATGGTGGCGGTCCAGTTGAAGACCTTCACTGCGGAGGGCACCGCTACCAGAAAGCTCAGCAGAGAGAACGCCATGCCCGCGTAGACGGATTGCCCGGTGGTGAACATGTGGTGCCCCCATACGAGGAAGCCGATGACCGCGATGGCGACGCTGGAAAACGCCACGAAATGGTAGCCGAATACCCGTTTGCGCGAGAAACACGCCACTACCTCGCTGATGACACCCATCGCGGGCAGGATCATGATGTACACCGCCGGATGTGAATAGAACCAGAAGAGATGCTGGAACAGGATGGGGTCGCCGCCCAGAGCAGGGTCAAAGATGCCTAGTCGGAACACCCGCTCCACAACGACGAGCAGAAGGGTGATGGCGACTACCGGGGTGCCCAGCACGATAATCACGCTGGTGGCATAGTGTGCCCAGATAAACAGTGGTAGGCGGAACCATGTCAGCCCAGGCGCGCGCATTTTGTGCACCGTGACGATGAAGTTGATGCCTGTTGCGATGGAGGAGAAGCCGATGATGAACGCGCCGATGATCGTCAGCGTAACCTGCGAGGTGCTGTACGAACTGCTGTAGGGTGGGTAGAACGTCCAACCGGTGTCTACACCGCCGGTCACCATCGCCCAGGTGGCGATCAACCCACCCGCCATATACAGATACCAGCTGGCGAGGTTAAGGCGAGGGAACGCCAGGTCGCGCGCTCCGACCATCAGCGGCACCAGAAAGTTACCCAGCACCGCAGGGATGACGGGTATCAGGAACAGGAAAATCATCACCACGCCGTGCATCGTGAACACGCGGTTGTAGTTCTCGGAAGTGAGCAGGTCACCCTGCGGGGTCAGCAGTTCCAGCCGAATCAGCGCGGCTAACAGCCCGCCAATCATGAAGAAAAAGGTCACCGAGACCAGGTACAACACCGCGATGCGCTTGTGGTCTGTGGTCAGCAACCACGATCGCACGGTGTCGCCGGCGTTCAGGTAGTTATGTCGCACCTCGCCGGGTCGGGCTACAGTTACACTCATGGCTTCACCTCCGCAACCTGAGGGTTCTTCTTCAGCGACTTGATGTAGGCGACCAACTGCAGGACGCGCTCCTCATTGAGCAGTCCCTCGTAGCTGGGCATGATGGGTTCGTAACCATCTACCACCTTCGCCAGCGGGCGCAGGATGGATTCGCGGATATACGCCTCGTCCGCCACCACCACCGTTCCGTCGCGCAGTTTCACCTTCTTCCCAAACAGCCCGTAGTGCGTAGGACCTCGCGGTCCATCTGCGGTACCATGACAGGCGTTACAACGCAGTTGGGTGTAGAGCTGTTTGCCCGCTTCCACCAGCGAAGCCGTCGAAACACCAGCCATTGTGCCTACACCGCTGGCGATAGCACCGGGACGGGCCTCACCGCCGCTGGCGAGCCACTTCTCATATTCGGCTGGCTCCATCACATACACCCATCCGATCATGCGCGAATGCTGGGTACCACAGTACTCCGCGCAAAACAGGTGATATTTGCCCGGCTTGGTAGGGGTGAACCACACCGTATTGTATCTGCCGGGCAGGACATCGCGTTTGATGCGAAATGCCGGCACGAAGAAGCTGTGAATCACATCCTGCGAAATCAGGGTCAGCTTCACCGGTCTGCCCGCCGGGATATGCAGTTCGTTGTTCTCCCGGATGCCGTTCGGATGCTGGGTGTGCCACATCCACTGTTTGCCGACGACGAATATCTCCAGTGCGTTTTCTGGAGGTGGACCATATATGTTAGCGTACAGTTTCGCCGCCCACACGAAGACGATCAACCCAACAGTCAACGGGATCAGCGACCAGCCGATCTCCAGCCGCAGGTCGGTCTCTTTCGCGCCTGCGCGGCTGGCGTTGGAACCGCGCCGGTACCGATAGGCGAAGTACAGCACCAGCGCTGCGATCAGCACCGTAAAGAACACTGTCACCGCCACCAGGAACCAGAACAGCGCGTCCATCTGTTCGGCGAAGGTACTGGCGGTATCGGGTAGTAGGGGCACACCCTTCATCCCTTGGCCTCCTTCTGCTTGCGCGCACTCTTTTCGCGATAGAACTGTGTGGTGATGAAACCACCCAGCACCAGTAGGGTCAACACGCTGGCAAGCTGGATCACGCGGATGATGGCTAAACTGTATTTGCCGGTGGTGGGGTCGTACTGATAGCAGAAGAGGATGACCTTCTCCACCGGTGAACCCACCTTGCCCTGCGAGGCGTCCATAATTCCCAAGCGCAGATCGCGCGGAGAGTACTCAATGCCGTAAAAGTAGCGAGCCACCTTGCCGCCTGGTGTTAGCAACATGATGCCCGCGGCATGTGCGAACTGCCCGGATTTGGGGTCGTACACATATCGGAACCCCACAGCATCTGCCAGTTTGCGAATCTGAGGCTCATCGCCGGTGAGGAAGTGCCACCCCTTTTCAGCGTCCAGCCTGCCGTACTCTTTGAGGAAGTTCTGCTTCTTCGCCGCGGCGAGCTGCGACGTCTCTTTGGGATTGATGCTCACCGTGACGATTTCAAACTGGTCACCCGGCGTATAGTTAATGACGCGCAGGCTCTTGAGAAGCCCCTGCAGAACCAGCCCGCACAGCGACGGACACTCATAGTACACTAGCGTCAGCAAGACGGGCTTCTTGCCAAAGTACTCTCTCAACTGCACCTCGCGCCCTGTCTCGTCGCGGAAGGTCAGGTTCAGGGGAACCTGCGCGTTTAGCTTCTGTTCAATAGTGATCTCGCGAGACAGGGTAGCTCCCGACAGCTTCTCGCGCTCGGGCTGTTGCCAGAACTGAGCGTTCGCTGGCAGATGGATCAGCACCAGTATGGCGGTTAACCCGATTAGGGATGGTCTCGTTCTCATGGCTTCTTCCCCTGTGTTGTTGGTGGTGCTTGCCACTGAGGCAGTCCGCGTTCGGCTACGATCTCCATTGCTCTCTGCACAGGCACTTTCGCAATGCCTGCCTGTTTGTCTACCCAACCGTAGGAGGAGACTTTCTGCTCCTCCACCTGGCGAAACTTCTGCATGTCTACCGCTGGGTTCGCCTGCAGAACCGGCGGGGGCGGTAACTGCCGGACAGTGCTCGCGGAAGATGCCTGCTGAGGTGGGGCGGGCGTGACCAGCCGGTAGAACCATACTAGGAACACCATTATCACCACTATCGCGGCGATCAACGCCGACACAAACAGCATCGCGAAGCGAAAGCCGACGTCCTGCTTCTCGTATCTGCCACCGTGTCCGTTTTTCTTAGGCGATGGGTGATGCGCTGTGCTCATACAGCCAAGCCTCCTGTAGCCGTGGGTCATGACGCGGCAAAAGCGGCGCCGTGCATACCTGCTGGGCAAACCATGCCAGCCACAAACCGCCGATGCCTGCCAACAGGGTGATGTCCAGCCAGTGCACGCGCGGAGCCTCCAGACCAAAAGCGGGTTGGATGATCCAGAACAGGTCTACCACCCGCATTACCAGGATGAACACCATCACGCGCAACAACAGACCGTTGTAGCGTTTGACCCGGCTGGACAACAGGAGCAGAAACGGCAGGAAGAACTGCCCTACCGTTAGCACTGCGCTGAGGTATTGCCAGCCGTGCTGATTGCGCTTCACGTAGTACACGACCTCCTCCGGCAGGTTCGCCGACCACATGATTAGGAACTGCGAGAAGGAGGTATACGCCCACAGGATGACGAAGGTGAACGTCAGGTTGCCCAGGTCGCGCGTCAGCTTCGGGGTAACGACGTCCGCAAACGGTTTGTGGCGAGCAGCTATCAGCAGTACCGCGGTGCTGAAGGCGAACGCGCTAAGCCCCTGCCCAACGATGAACCATGCGCCGTAGATGCTGGACTGCCACAACGGCTCCAGCGACATCACCCAGTCTATCATGGCGAAGGAGACGGTCAGCACGAAGAGCACCAGTCCTGGCGCGCTGAGGTTGGTGCGCTTCTGCAGGAGCGTTGCGTCCCCCGTCTCGTCCTGCCTCAACGAGGACCGACGCAGGGCCGTCGCAAGGGCGATCCACACCGCAAAGTAGACCGCACTGCGTGCCACGAAGAAGGGGACGTTCAGATAGCCGGTTTTGTGCTGGAGGTGCTCGTTCGCCTGCACCACCTCGGGACGCGCCCAGGGATACAGCGCAGACATTCCCACAAGCACCGGTAGGAACAGCACCAACATCAACGGCAGGCTACTTGCGCCCGCTTCCAGAAAACGCAGGATCGGCAGTCCCCAACTTCCCCGCACGGTGTGGTGCAGAAGGGTCAGCCCGAACATTCCCAGCGTCAGGCACATCCACACCATATAGGCGTAGTGATATGAGCGAAAGAACTGCGTTTTGCCTGCCAGGGCAAACCCCACTGCGCTGACGAGCAGAGCGAGAATGCCTACCGTCAGCGCGGTCTGGCGCAGGCGGGCAAATCGCTGATAGGTCTCCTCCACAGGATTCATGGCTTGCTCTCCGTGCTGGTGGTGTTCTCCTGCAGTTTACGCAGGTCCTCGGGTGTCAGTTCGCTGGTGCGAGCGTGCTGACTCAACTGCAAGACGCGCACGTAAGCGGCGATCGCCCAGCGGTCCTCCGGGGGGATGCGCGAGGCGTAGCTGTACATCATGCCGAAGCCGTTGGTAATCACGTCGTAGAAGTAGCCCACGGGCATCCCGCGCAGACGGTCGGTGTGAAACGTAGCTGGCGGGCGACGCAGTGCCAGTCCGCGCTGGGCGATCATGCCCTGACCGTCGCCGACCTTACCATGACAGGGCGAACAGAAGACGTTGTAGCGCTCCTGTCCGCGCTGGAGCAGTTCTCGCGTCAGAGGCAGAGGCAGTCGCGCAACGGGCTTGTTCGCCACTTTGCCAGTGTACAGCGCCTCGTTGTCACGCAAGTAGCCAACGGGCACGGTGTTTGCCACCAGGGGTCGGTCACCCTTGCCGTCGGCAAAGAAGTTGCTGGCGGATTGCGCCTTGAGCTTGGGCTGATGCCACATGTCGGTGTGACAGCCTGCAAGCAAGGCAACTGCCACGGTGGCAATGGTCAGGGAAGTCAGGCGACGCATTCTCCTCACTACTCTTCTACCTCCGATACCAGCCTGGCGCCCAGGTTTTCCAGGAACTGGCGCGTTTTGGTGCGGTCGAACAGGGGGTCTTTCGCCTCGATGCACAAGAAGAAACGGTCCTGCGACGCCCGCTCGAACCGCGGTGCGTTGAACACCGGGTGGTAGGGCTGGGGCAGACCGTTAAACGCCAGCATCCCGATGAACGCACCGAACGCAGCGAACAGCACCGTCGTCTCGAAGGTCACCGGAATGAACGAGGGCCAGCTCAGGAACGGGCGTCCCCCCACATTCAGGGGATAGTCTACCACCGAGATGTAGTACTGAAGCGAGAAACCGGCGATCGCGCCGACAACCCCTGCGAGGAACACGGTCCAGGGCACTTTGTGGTCCTCGAAGCCGATAGCTTCCGATAGCCCGTGCACCGGGAAGGGGGAATAGGCGTCCATCTGCGTGTAGCCCGCCTCCCGAGCGCGCTTTGCTGCGTGAAGCAGTTCCTCTGCGCTCTCGAACTCGGCGATGATACCGTACAAAGGCACGTTCATGGCGTTACCTCCGTGCTGACAGCAGATGTGACCGCAGTGCCAGTAGCTGGCGCGGGATGGTGCCTGTCGGTCTGATGGAGCAGGTCACGCATCTCGAAGATGGAAATCATCGGCACGAAGCGGACAAACAGGAACATCATAAAGGTAAAGAAGCCGATAGTTCCCAGGTACACCCCCCAGTCCCACACCGTGGGCACATACATGCCCCAGGACGAGGGCAGGAAATCGCGGTGCAGGCTAGTGACCACGATCACGAACCGCTCCAGCCACATGCCAACGTTGACGATCAGCGAGATGAGGAACAGCAGTAGCACGTTTTGTCGCACCTTGGGCGACCAGAGCACCTGCGGGATAAGCCCGTTACAGACGAGCAGTGCCCAGAAGAAGGGCGCATAGGGACCGAAGAATCGGTTGGTAATCAGATACTGCTCGTACTGGTTCGCGCTGTACAGGGCGGTGAATATTTCCATGATGTATCCGTAGAAGACGATCAGCCCCGTTGCCAGCATAATCTTTGCCATCCAGTCCAAGTGCTTCATGGTGAGGAAGTCCTGCATTTTGTACAGGGCGCGGATGGGAATGACCAGCGTGAGCACCATGGCGAACCCCGAATAGATGGCGCCCGCGACGAAGTAGGGCGGGAAGATGGTCGTGTGCCAGCCGGGTATCAGTGACACCGCAAAGTCTAGGCTCACAATGCTGTGCACCGACACCACCAGCGGGGTGGACAGCCCTGCCAGCAGGAGATAGGCGGAATCGAAGCGGTGCCAGTGCTTAGCGGAGTTGCGCCAGCCCATCGCCAGCACTCCGAAAATGACCTGCGCTAGCCTGTTTTTGGCACGGTCACGCAGGGTCGCCAGGTCGGGGATAAGCCCCGTGAACCAGAACAGCAGGGAAACGGTGAAGTAGGTGGTTACCGCGAACACGTCCCAAATCAGCGGGCTTCGGAACTGTGGCCACGCGCCCGTCCAGTTCGGGATGGGCAGAAGCCAGTAAACCACCCACGGGCGCCCGACGTGCAGAAGCGGGAACATGCCTGCGCACATCACAGCGAAGATGGTCATCGCCTCGGCGAAACGGTTGATGGAGGTGCGCCACTGCTGGCGCAACAGGAGCAGAATCGCCGAGATGAGTGTGCCCGCATGTCCGATACCGATCCACCACACGAAGTTGATGATGGCGAACCCCCAACTGACGGGCTGATTGATGCCCCAGATGCCAACGCCGCGCAGTAACAGCCAGGTGACAGAGGTGATCAGAACGAACACGAAAAAGGCGGCGATGGCGGTCACCACGTACCACGCCTTGGGATGCCGGTAGCTCAGCACTACCGAGCTAATCTTGTGCGTGATGCTCTCGTAGCTGTGCCGACCTTCAATCAGTTCGACAGCGGGTTCGGTTCTTACGATCTCCCCTTGCATACCCTATGCCCCTTCCAGATCAGGATTCGGATTGCGCACCTTGGCAAGGTAGGTGGTGCGCGGGCGGGTGTTCAGTTCCTCCAGCAGACCATAGTGATGCGGCTGCCGTTTCCACTGCGACACCACGCTCTCTTTGTCGTTCATGTTGCCGAAGACGATGGCATGCGTGGGACACGCGGCCTGGCAGGCGGTAACCACTTCACCATCCTGCACCTCGCGCCCCAGTTTCTTCGCCTCGATGCGCGCCGCGTTGATGCGTTGCACGCAGTAGGTGCACTTCTCCATGACGCCGCGCCCGCGAACGGTCACATCGGGGTTGTTGAGCAGTTGTAGCACCGGCTCCTTCGGGTCGTTATACTTGAGGAAGTTGAACCGGCGCACTTTGTAGGGGCAGTTGTTGGAGCAGTAGCGCGTGCCCACACAGCGATTGTAGGCCATCTGGTTCAGCCCTTCTTCGCTGTGGTTGGTTGCTCCTACTGGACACACCGGCTCGCAGGGCGCGTTTTCGCACTGCATACAGGGCACGGGCATCAGGTGGGTGGAAGGATTGTCCAGCCTGCCCTCGTAGTAGCGGTCGATGCGTATCCAGTGCATTTCGCGTCCACGCGCTACCTGCTCCTTGCCCACAATCGGGATATTGTTCTCCGCCTGGCAAGCCGTTACGCAGGCGTTACAGCCGATACACAGGCTGGTATCTATCACCATCGCCCAGGCGCTCCCCTCCCACCGGTACTCGGGATACAGCGAGAGGTGCTCCTCTTCGGGCGATGGCTTGCGGACAAGATGCGCGGGGTCTTTGCGAAATTCCTCCAGCGTGCCCACGTGTATCAGCTCACGCCCTTCCATGCTGTGGTGCTGTTGTGTGCTTGCCAGCGGATAGCGTTCCCCGGTTTTCGCCAGCGTCGCGCCCGAGGCCGTCCACAACGCATCCGAAAAACGCACCTTGTAGGCGTTGTAGCCGATACCGGTGCCCACCTTGCCCGCGCGGGTGCGTCCATAGCCTAGTACCAGCGTCAGACAATCGTCGGGCTGACCGGGCATGATCCAGATAGGCGCCTGCAGTTTCTCGCCGCGGTAGCGCAGTTCCACCACGTCCACCATGTTCGCCAGTCCGCCGGTGTCCATTTGCAAGCCCATCTTCTGCGCGGTGGAAGGGCTGACGAGTATGGCGTTGTCCCAAGTAAGATGGGTCAGCGGTTTGGGCAGCTCCTGAAGCCAGCCGTTGTTCGCGAATCGCCCATCCCACACGTTGGGGTCAGGAATGAAGACCACCTCCATCCCCTGCGCAGTAGGTTTCAGCTTCTGAGCGGCGGAGACAACGGCTTCCGTGCGAAGCGTCACCGATCGGGGGGGCAGGGCAGTATTGGGCACCACGCCGTCGTGCAGCATCTTGCGCCAGGCTTTCTGGAAGCCTGCCGTACCGAGCCGTTTGCTCCAGTATGCCTGCACGAGGTCGTAGCTGGTGCGCTGGCGCCCAAGCATGGTGTCGATCATCTCACCAGCCGAACGCGAGGGGTAGAGCGGCTCGATCAGCGGCTGGATGATAGACACCGTGCCGTCAAACGCCCGCACGTCGCCCCACGCCTCGAGGTAGTGCGACTCGGGGATGTGCCACAGGCACAGGGCGGAGGTCTCGTCCTCGTACAGGCTCAGATGCACGGTGAACCCGTTGCGCTGGGTCAGGTCCTTCAATAGGCTGGCAAACGCCAGGTCGGCGGGGGCGTTATAGGCGGGGTTGCCGCCCAGGATGATCAGCGTCTCCACTTTGCCCGCGGCCATATCCCGCACTAGTTCGCGCAGGGATTCAGTGTGGTTCACTGGCTGTGCTTCCACCGGTGCGGTGTACACCACCGTCTGTCCCGTGTTGCCCAACGCGTGGTTGATGGCGTGCACTAGCGCGTGTATGGCTGGCGGAAGGGATTCGCCTGTCACCACCACACTGCGCGCGCGGTGTGCCTGCAGGTCGCGGGCGATGGCGTTCACCCATTTGTGCTGTTCGGCGGGTAGTTGCGGGGCGGATACGGGCACGCCCAGCGCGCGCGCCAGCGCCAGCGCGAACGCCTGTATTTGTGAGGGACGCAGGGGGAGGCGATGGTCTGCGACCGAGCCGGTCACGCTTGGCGTACTCTCCACGACATACAAGCGGTTCATATCGGCGGCGCCGGCGCGTACACGGCGTCGCGTAGCGTAGTCGTGGGCATAGCGCACGCTGGCTGGACCGCTGTACAGGAAGTCGGCGTCCAGCGAGAGTATCACATCGGCGCGATCGAAGCGGTAGATGGTGTTGACCGGCTCCCCGAAGGCGATTTTGGCGCCTTCGAGGGCGTTATCGGCGTGAACGGGCTCGTACTGGTGCCACTTCGCTTGTGGGAACTTCTTCAACAGTTCCTGAATCAGCCCTGCGAGCGTGGGCGAAGTGATGTTCTCGGTCAGGATGCGCAGACCGGCTCCCCGCACGGCGGCTTGCTTCCCCATCTCGGCGGCGAGCGCGGTGGTGAAGTCCGTCCATGCACTCAGCTGACCCTGGTACATCGGGCTTTGCGAGCGGTCCGGGTCGTAGAGGGTCAGGATGGACGCTTGGGTGAAGGCGTCGGTTGCACCCAGATGTTTGGGGGTGCCGTCCGGGTTCAGCGGGGCAGGTATCTGTGCACTGATGACCCCCATGGCTCCCGGGCTGGCGGGGTGTCTGGCGTTGCCTTCGATCTTGGTGGGGCGACCTTCGTGGCTCTCCACCAAAATGCCCCGTGCGAAGCCACCGATGGGAAAAGCCGAAGCGAAATAGAGCGGTCTGCCCGGGATCATCTCTTCGGGCTGTTGCACCTGTGGCACGACTTTGCGCATGGACAGCGGGCGGCACGAGGTCAGCCCCGCCAGCGCAAGCGAAGCACCCATCAGCTTCAAAAACTGCCGACGATGCAGAAACGCCCCCAGCGGTGAAGACTGGCGAGGGAACTCCTTCTCCAGGATCTGCTGGAACTCTTCGCTATCGGCGAGTTCTTCTAAACCGCGCCAGTAATGTTGACCCTTCGCCTGCTCCAGGCGTTTGCGAATCTCGTCCAGATTGAGCGGTTGGCGTTGTTTGTCTCTCATGTTCACCCTGACCTTAACGATGGCATATCGAGCAGTTCGTTAACTGTCCCTTCTGGATGTGGTATTCCTGCACCAGTTTCTTGCCCAGTTCCATCTGATTGGCG
>Ga0209989_100172_pt1 | contig 12237 bp, 7 predicted proteins | sample Antgeofumaro1A2B_FD_188083 | JGI IMG/M metagenome (GOLD analysis project Ga0209989, IMG submission 188083) | Geothermal fumarole subsurface microbial communities from Mt. Erebus, Antarctica - 1A2B (SPAdes) (version 2) | ecosystem: Environmental > Terrestrial > Volcanic > Fumaroles | place: Mt....
CCCCGCCGGCGTGGAAGGGCGCTCTCTTCCTGCAGTTGTGGCTCGTGTTTTCGGAGATTTGCGCCTGAGTTTGGATGGCGAACTGGTGGCCTTGAGCTGGCCCGCAGAGGGGATGGTTTGGTCTATCGAGGAGCCGGGTATCTTGCGCTGCTGGGATGTAGCCAATGGGCGGCAGTTCTATCGGCTCGACATCACGCATGACGACCTGGCTTGGGCGATCAGTCCCGATGCTCGTCTGCTGGCCTCCGCCAACGATGGCCTCACGTTGTGGGATGCACTGAGCGGGCATTTGCTGCGCAGTATACCTCGTGTCGGCTGGGTAACGGCGCTCGGTTTTCGCGGGGACGGGCGTATGCTATTTGCCGGCACCGAGGACGGGCGCCTCGTTTTGGTAGATGTCAGCGAGGTCAACCAATACACGTTGCGACGCACGCAAATAGTTTCGGTGGCACGCCGGTCGCTGATTGCAGGGGCTTTCAGTCCCGACGGCAAGCTACTGGCCCTGGCCTGTGAAGATCGGTCCATATATCTGTGGGACACGGCCCAGAGTAAGGTAGTAGGGACATTGCAAGGCCATACGACACACATGAGCGGTTTGCAATGGTCGGGCACTGGACGTGAACTCTTCAGTGCTGGCTGGGACAGCAATGTCTACGCCTGGGATGTCGGCAGAAAGTGCATAAGTTTTCTATACAACGGGCACACCGATCCGGTACTGGCACTGGCCATAACGGCCGATGGTGAATGGTTAGCCTCTGCCGATCGCGGTGGTCAAATCTGTATCTGGTGTGTGCGCGAAAAAAGGCTGCACTCCCGCTGCAAGGGGCACGTCGCGCCGGTGACGCGTTTGGCCTTCAGTCAAGATGGCAGGCAACTGGTCAGCGGCGGAGAAGACCGACGGCTGATCGTCTGGGATGTGCTCAGCGGCCAGCGACACGGACCGGCCGTAGAGCACTTGGGAGAGGCCAAGGGGCTGGCCTTGAGACAAAATGGCCGCCGACTGGTGGTTGCCCGTGTCGAGGGAATCCAGGTATGGGACACCCATCGAGCCGAACTGGTTTTCCGCCGCATGCATCCGGGGCTTAGCTGCTGCGCGTTCAGCGGCGATGGCAAATGGATTGCCACCGGCGACCAGTGCGGTGTGGTACGTTTGTGGACATCGCTGGCCACGCGACCGCGAGCCGAATGGCAGGCACACAAGACCGCCGTCAGTGCCGTGGCTTTCAGTCCCTACGGCAAGATGCTGGCCTCGGCAGGAGGTACCGACGGCTACGTGTACGTCTGGTCCACCGAGTCGCGCAAGCCTGCCTTGCTCATGCCGGAAGCTACCGAAGGTAGTTGTATCGAGGCTTTGGTATTCCATCCATCTCAACCGTGGGTCATAGCGACTGGCGTCCACTGGCTGGCTAGTCAAGGAAACGATGGCTCGACGGTTGTATGGGACGTCGTAGAGCGTCGGCTGGTGGCACGCTTGCCTACCGGCGGCCGCCGACTGGCGGTCCGTCCCGACGGCAAACAACTGGCACTGGCCACCCTCAATGCGTCGGTCCTTTTGTGGAATCTCGAGACTTTCGATCAGGACGGGGAAGTGTGCGGCCACGGGGAGCCGGTCACCGGTCTGGCTTACACGCGTCGTGGCGACGTGCTGGTCACCGGCAGCGAAGATGGGACTCTGCGCCTGTGGCACGCTGGCAGCGGGGAGTTATTGGCCGGCCATTACTTGGGCACGCCTATTCGGGACCTGACCGTAGCTTCCGACCCACATACCATTTATGTCGCCAACGCCAATTTATGTTGTTACGAGGTGGACCTGAGGCTCTGGGACGGCTGGGACTCTCTACCCGACGACCTCCATTATTGAGGCCGACCGGATCGTCGGCACTGCGGTCTTGCCAAAATCGCGCCCCCGGCAACAGGAGGAAAAAGCGTTACTTCGTCGTCGGGCTGTAGCTTGCGACAGCTATCGCGTTCTTGGGACCCGTTGACCATCACCAGATGGACCTGTCCCGCGGCTATGTCGAGATGCCGCAACAAGTCGGCCAAAGTAGCACCATCGGGCAGCTCCAGGTCGAGCGCGTTGCCTGACAACGAGCCCAGTTTGGCTAGTCGGTCACGCAGTGACCCCATACCTCGCACGCGTACTCTCATAGCTCGGCACTTTCAGCCAATTGGGCTCGCGAGGAAAAAACGACCATGCGCGGCTCGAGCGGTGTTCGTTGTTTCATATCAGGGCTTGGTTTCCACATAGGTCGTATGCGCCTGGGGCAGCGTAGGCATCGGCCTGGGCTGCCGGTCGCCGAAGCGAAACTGCCTGGGTACTGCCGGCAGACCTAAAAGGGTCGTCTCCGCCAATTTTTTGCCTACTTTGAGTCCGATAAAGGGCCGCCTGACGTCGAAGGGATTGTCGCGCAGATACTCTTTCCAGGTACCGAACGGGATGCGAGCCTGGATGAGGCCCTTGATCATGCCGAGGTCGTTGAGCATTCCCAAGTTGTCGGCGGCGCCCACTAGGATAGCGCCCACAAGCCGATCACCCTCCCAGAGCAACTTACGATACACCGGCAGCTCAGCGTTGGCCAGCGTCATGGCCTCCAAACTGGTATCCGCCCAGCGCCCGAAGCTAGCACATTGCAAACCGCACACGTCGAGAATGTTCATGAGCAGACTGCCGGAATAACGGACGTCGCGGCCGGCGATATTGGCACCGGCGACACGACCGTGGTCCACGGCAGTCGGCTGGATAGCGTGGACCGCTGGCGGTCCGCCCAGCAAATCCGGTCCCTGCGCTACATCCCCAGCCGCGTAGATAAACTCATAATTCGTCTGCATGCGATCGTTGACGACGATGCCTTGGTCAATCAGGATGCCACTATCGGCCAGGAAGTCTATGTTGGGCCGGATCCCGGTGGCCAGCACCACGGCGTCCACTTCCAGTTCGTCGCCGCCACGCAGGCGCAATCGCTTGCGTGTTCCATGCTCGGCAATACGCTCGACAGTTGTGTTCAGGTGCACACCGACACCTTTGTCTTGCAGCCATTTCTCTGCCATCCGGGCGCTTTCACGATCGAGCATGCGCGGCAGCACCTGGTCAGCGATCTCTATCAAGTGCAACTTCCACCCGCGCTTGTATGCGGCGTTGAGGACGATCAAGCCGATGAAGCCCGCGCCGACGAAGGCGATTTCCGGTCGGGACAGGCCTTGCAGATGTCGCAGCAATGCTTGTGTGTGTCCAAGCGTCCACAAAGGCCAGACGCCGGGCAAGTCGGCGCCGGGAATGGGAGGAATGGTCGCCGCCGACCCGGTGGCGATCAGCAAGCTGTCGAAGTGCATTTGCGTGCCGTCGCTCAATTTCACCAGGTGCTGTTGCGGTCGGACCTCGACAGCACGGGGGCCTATACGCCGCTGCACTTTCAGTCGGTCGTAATAATCGGCGTCGGCAGTGAACAAGTGTTTCAGCGGAATGGTATCCGCCAGATAGTATGGAAGCGCCATGCGCGCGTATGCAGGCTCGTCACTGACCAGAGTGATGCGTGAAGAACCGGCGTCGAACAGACGGATGGTTTCGATGGCGTTGATAGCTGCGGGGCCGCCTCCCAAAATGACCGTATGCGGAGTCATGGGGGTCTGTCCTTTCCTCTGCGCCTGGTGCACTGCAAACCGTCTTTACGGGGGCATCATAAGACCTGGCAAGGGAAAATGCTAGGGCCAGATACAATCCGTCGCGAAGATACTATCGAAGGGTAGGGAAATGCGTCCTGGGCGGTGCAAAACCTCCACATTGCGTCTACCGATAGTCCTTCTTCCTCCGGGCGGCTGCGAGCGGTGCAAAACCTCCACATCGCGTCTACCGGTGCTCCTTCTTCCTCCGGGCAGCTGTGGGCGGTGCCGAGCGGTGCAAAAGCGATTCAAAAAGGTGGAGCGGGCCACGTGCGCTGATCTAGAAGATGCGCATGGTGGTCCCCAAAAGGTTTTGCCGGCTGAAGGCGCCCGCGTCGCTGGCCAAGGTCTACGCCAGGGGCAGGACGCGGATGAGGTCGAAATGACCAAAGAAGAGGCCGCCCGATGCGCGTTTAGCCACCTATTGACGCGACCTCTCCATTGCCTCGCGGCTTCGGTCGGGGAGCCGCTGAGGTGGCGGGACCGAGGGGCGCACAGTCCCTCGCAAAAGCTGGCACGCCTGCTTGACTGACGCCTAGAAGCCTCCTAATGTTCCTTACGGCTTTGGGACGTCGGCGAGGAGATCAGGGGCCATGTTCGACAGGTGAAAGCGCGAGGATGCGCAGAAACTCTGGTCCATCACGGCGAAGATTTTTGCTTGTCCCGCACTGACACATCCCGTGTGAGGCGACGCTAGAGGCGGGGACACGTATGACACAATGTACCTGTGTGGTCGGTCTCCAGTGGGGAGACGAAGCCAAGGGAAAAATCGTGGATTTGCTCGCCGAAGAGCACGATATTGTCGTGCGCTTCAACGGCGGCGCCAATGCCGGGCATACGGTGGTAGCCGACGGCCGCGTTCACAAATTGTCCTTGATTCCCACCGGCATCCTGCGATCCGAGGTAACCTCGGTCATCGCCAACGGGGTCGTCATATACCCGCCACGCTTTTTGGAAGAAGTAGCGCAATTGGAGGCCAGTGGGATAATTGTCGGGCAGCGGCTGTTGGTGAGCGACCGCGCCCACGTGATATTTCCGTATCACCTGGAAGAAGAAAAAGCAGGGGCGGGATGTGCTGCCGAAGTCATCGGTACCACTGGGCGCGGCGTAGGGCCGTGTTATCAGGATAAAGTAGGCCGCATTTCCGCGATCCGCGTGGCCGAGTTGCTCGATGCCGATCATCTGCGCCGGCGTCTGGAAGAAATCGTGCCGCGCAAGAATCGCTTGCTCCAGGCCCTGGGGGCGGGGACAAGCATGTTTTGTGCCGAAGAACTGGCATGCGAGTACGCCGCCTACGGCGAGCGCATGCGCTCCTATGTGGCGGATACAGTGCGCTATTTACATCAGGCGCTTCAGCAAGGTCGGCGCATCCTTTTCGAGGCTGCCCAGGGGACGCTTTTGGATGTGGATCACGGCACCTATCCGTTCGTGACCAGTTCGCATAGCTCAGCGGCCGGTCTATGGAGCGGGTCGGGTGTGCCAGCGACTCGTGTCGGACGCATCGTAGGCGTAGTCAAGGCTTACAGCACGCGTGTCGGGGCCGGACCGTTTCCTACGGAATTGGACGATGCCATTGGGGAAAAAATCCGGCAGACGGGCCGAGAATACGGTACGGTCACTGGCCGACCGCGACGCTGCGGCTGGTTCGATGCAGTGGCTGTGCGCTATGCCGCCGCCGTCTCGGGAGCGACTGAATTGGCAGTGATGCTCCTAGATGTGCTCAGCGAGCTGGAGCAAGTAGCCATCGGTGTGGCATACGAGTTGGATGGCGAGCGCATTGACTATATGCCCGCTACGAGCGTACAGTTGGCCAGGTGCCGGCCCGTTTTGGAGTGGTTGCCGGGATGGAAGCGGGACCTGGGTAGTGTGCGCCGACCGGAAGACTTGCCTGGGGCAGCTCGGCGCTACCTCGACCGGCTCAGCCAATTGGTGGGTCTGCCGGTGCGTCTGGCGTCGGTCGGGCCCGACCGCAGGCAGACGATCCGCTGGTAGGAGGGGATCGCTTGGCCAAGCAGATGCCGTATACCGATGACCAGATGCGGATGCTTGGCTTGGACAAAGGCCGTCTGCCGCGGCATGTCGCCATCATCATGGACGGCAATGGCCGCTGGGCGTGCCGGCAGGGGCTGCGTCGCATCCAGGGACATGCGCAGGGCGTGCGCAGCGTACGCGCCGTCGTCGAGGAATGCTGCCGCCTGGACCTGCGCCAGCTGACTCTCTATTGCCTGAGCGTGGACAATTGGAAACGCCCGCGAGAAGAACTCGACTTTTTGTTCCTTTTGCTGCGCCGCTACCTGATCGAGGAGCGGGCCGAAATCATGGAGCAAAACATTCGCTTTGCCAGCATCGGACGTCGGGATGGCTTGCCTCCCGAGGTGCTGTGGGAGCTGGACGAAAACGCGCGGCTGACCCGTGACAATACCGGCCTGACCTTGTGCCTGGCGATCAATTACGGTGGCCGGACGGAATTGGCCGATGCCGTACGCACGATCGCCTACCGCGTGCGTGCTGGCGAGCTCGATCCCGCAGATATTTCCGAGCAGACACTGGCACAGTACCTGTACACGCGAGATATGCCGGATCCGGATCTGCTCATACGCACCGCCGGGGAAATGCGCATCAGCAATTTTTTGCTATGGCAGTTGTCGTACACGGAGATTTGGGTCACGGACAAGTGTTGGCCGGAATTCACGACGCAGGACTTACATGCGGCGCTGGCCGATTTCGCCAAGCGCGAGCGTCGCTTCGGAGGCTTGAGCGAGGGGTGACTTGCACCGCCAGCGGCTGCTGTACGGGTCTTTGCTCGTCGCTTTGGCCCTGATCGTTTTCCTTTTCGATCCGGCACCGGTTTTCCCGGTGCTCGCTGTGGTCACACTGGCGTTGACGCAGCTGGCCTGTAAGGAGTGGCTCATTCTGTGCGGCACGCCTGCTGGGTATCGCTGGACGACCCACGCGGCGCTGGCTATGGTCCTCGTAAGCAACTGGGCTCCGGTGCTGTATGCGCACTGTGTCTCCGCCGACTCCTTGGACCGAGCGAAAGGCCAGGCCTGGCTCTGCATCGGTGTGGCGCTGGCACTGGCCTTGATCCTCTCGCTGGCCCACGAAAGCTGCCGCTTCCGCGGGCCATCGGGGGTCTTGTCGCGTCTCGGCCACGACGCCTTTGCCATCATCTATCTGGGCTTATTGCCGTCTTTTCTGGTGCAGTTGCGTCTGACGCACCCACACGGAGCATGGGCTTTGGCGGCGGCGATCTTTATTCCCAAGGCCAGCGACACAGGCGCCTTCTATGTGGGTGGCGCTTTGGGCCGACATCGAATGGCCCCCGTGCTCAGCCCCAAAAAGACTATCGAGGGAGCGGTAGCAGGCGTGGCCGCGGCCATCCTCTGCGCTGGCTTGTTACACGTAGCCGGATCGGCTTGGGCTGAAAAGTCCCTTTGGTCTTCTCTACCGGAAAGCCTCGTGTTCGGACTTGTCCTGGCTGTCGCCGGCCAAACGGGCGATCTTTTCGAGTCTTTGCTCAAACGCGATAGCGGGGTCAAGGACTCTTCCAATGTCCTGCGCGGTATGGGCGGTGTCCTGGATGTACTCGACTCGCTCGTGTTGTGCGGACCTGCCGCATATCTATGGCTGTGCAAACCTTGGGGCTAGCGAAAAAAAGCACGCAGCTTGACGACCCCAGGCGACGCAGACCATCCGATGAAACAAATCGGCACGGGGCTTGCGCTTGGATACGTCCTGGACTAAACTATAGTTCAGTACCGGCAGCCGCACGCGGGAACTTGCGCAAGAGAGTACGCGGGAGCTTGCGCAAAAGAGTACGAACGGGTCCTCGATCATCATGTGGTCCAGCGCTTTCCATGGGTCATAGGGGGTTGTACAGCCGTGAGCGATAGCACTGCGTCCACGTGCGCCACCGCGCTGCGCTTGCAGCGACGGTTTACGAGCGCGGGTCAGGATGTGTTCGCAAGTGTCGAGTGGGAGCGACGGCGTGCCGAGATCCGCGACGAAAACGGGCAAGTCATTTTCGCTCAGGACGACTGCGAATTCCCGAGCTTTTGGAGCCAACTGGCCACGGACGTGGTCGCCAGCCGCTATTTTGCTCCCGTAGCCGATGGGCAGCGCGAACACAGCGTCAGGCAATTGATCCATCGTGTCACGCGGACCATCGCCGACTGGGGCTTGCAGGATGGCGTCTTCGCCTCGCGGGAGGATGCACAGATCTTTTATGACGAGCTGACCTGGCTGATCCTGCATCAGTACGGCACGTTCAACAGTCCTGTGTGGTTCAATGTCGGGCTGTACCAGCAATACGGCTTGCGTGGGGAGTGCTGCCAGTACTACTGGGATGCGCGGGCCGGCCGGGTGCTACAGGCGGAGTCGGCTTACGAGTATCCGCAGGCGAGCGCCTGTTTTATTCAGTCCATACGCGACGACATGGGCGCAATCATGGACCTGGCGGCCAGCGAAGCACGTGTCTTCAAGTTCGGTTCGGGCACAGGCACCGACCTTTCTCCTTTGCGGGCCAAAGGGGAGCCACTATCGGGGGGCGGGCAGGCCAGTGGGCCGGTGAGTTTTATGCGCATCTACGACCAGGTGGCAGCCGTGGTGCGATCCGGAGGCAAAAAGCGCCGCGCTGCCAAAATGCAGAGTCTGCGCGTGGACCATCCTGATATCGTCGAGTTCATCTGGTGCAAAGCCCGCGAAGAGCGCAAGGCACGCATCCTGCTTTCGCACCACTATGACGATCATTTCGAAGGAGATGTCTACAACTACATCTTGTTTCAAAACTCCAATTTGTCGGTACGTGTGACCGACGATTTCATGCAGGCCGTGGAGAGCGACGGCCTATGGCAAACGCGCTGGGTGCGTTCGGGCCAACCGGCTCGCACCTACAAAGCGCGCGAGCTTTTGCAACAAATGGCCCAAGCTGCCTGGGAGTGCGGCGATCCTGGTTTGCAGTACCACGATACGATCAATCGTTGGCATACTTGCCCGCAGGCAGGGCCGATCAACGCCAGCAATCCCTGTTCGGAATTCATGTTCCTAGACGACACTGCCTGCAATTTGGCTTCGCTCAACCTGCTCCGCTTTCGCCGCCAGACGCGTAACGCGGGACTTCTGCCTCTGGAGTGGGACGATTTTGCGCATGCCGTGCGTCTTTTCTTCATCGCCCAAGAGATATTGGTAGATCGTTCCAGCTATCCCACCGAAGCCATCGCCCGCAACAGTCACACGTTTCGTCCGCTGGGGCTCGGCTATGCCAATTTGGGCGCCTTGTTGATGACCCTGGGGTTGCCCTACGATGCAGAAGAAGCACGGGCTGCGGCAGCGCTGCTGACGGCATTTATGACCGGGTGCGCCTACAGCACCAGTGCCGAGCTGGCTCAGGTGCGCGGGCCCTTCGAGGGCTTTGCCGACAATCGCGAACCGATGCTGGCAGTTATGGAGCAGCATGCACAGGCTGTAGGTAGTATCCCCGATCACTGGCCGCAGGACAAGCAGCATGTGGCCGGCGTCTGGCAGCGCTGTCTCGAACTGGGACGCCAGTACGGCTATCGCAACGCCCAGGCCACTGTGCTTGCCCCCACGGGCACGATCGCTTTTATGATGGACTGCGACACCACAGGGATCGAGCCGGACATAGCGCTCGTCAAGTACAAGCGATTGGCCGGAGGCGGGCTCCTGAAAATCGTCAACCGCAGTGTGCCGGCGGCCCTGGCAGCCCTCGGCTACGATGCCGAGCAGCAAAAAGCGATCCTCGAGTATTTGGAGCGGCACGAACGTATCGAGGATGCGCCAGGCTTACGGCCCGAACATGTGCCGGTATTCGATTGTGCTTTCCATGCGCCCGGCGGCTCGCGGGCCGTTCGGCCCGAGGGGCATTTGCTGATGGTGGCGGCCGTCCAGCCTTTCCTGAGCGGTGCCGTCTCTAAAACCATCAATGTACCCAATCGCACGACGCCGGAGCAAATCATGCAGGTCTTTCTCGATGCTTGGAAGTTGGGACTGAAGGCGGTCTCCGTCTATCGCGACGGCTCCAAGGCTGTCCAGCCCTTGGCAACCAAAAGACCGACGCAAGCAGCGATCGTTGCGCAGCCGCAAAAAAGACGACTGCCGGATACGCGCCGCTCTATCACCCACAAATTCGAGATCCAGGGTCACAAGGGCTATATCACCGTCGGCCTGTACGAAGATGGCACGCCGGGGGAAATCTTTATCACCATGGCCAAGGAGGGAAGCACCATCGGCGGCTTGATGGACGCTTTTGGTATCGCCTTGAGCGTGGGCTTACAGTACGGCGTGCCCCTCGAAGAGCTGGTGCGCAAATTCGTGCACGTGCGTTTCGAGCCCTCGGGCTTCACGTCCAACCCGGACATTCCCATAGCGAAATCCATTGTGGATTACATTTTCCGCTGGCTCGGCCGGCAGTTCGTGCCCGGATTCAAGGAAGAAGAGGACCGGAGTCGGAGCGGGTCTGCCGAGCCGTTGCCCGCTTCGGCGAGCGGACGGGCGCTCCCCCAGCCCGATGGCGCCGGCGGCCAGGACCAAGGCACAACAGTGCCCAGCGACCGTTTACGGCAAGTCGCCTACTATCAATCGGATGCCCCAGCTTGCGATTTCTGCGGCGCTTTGACCGTGCGCTCGGGGACCTGTTACCGCTGTATGAATTGCGGCAACAGCCTGGGATGCTCCTGATGCTCCGCTGCGACCATAGGTCGTATCGCCGTGGAGATGGAGCCAACTCGAAGCACCAGGCGGGCAGGTCACCCGGTTCGAGCGACGCGATGCACGTGTGTTTCGAGCCCGAAGAGGCTGAACAGCTCTTCCTGAGTAAGGCCTGAGGAGGCCGTTTGGCGGTGGAGAATTTGCTCGGACAGCGCCCGCTTGCGCTCGAGGATGGCAGCGATGCGGCTTTCGACCGTGTCCGGCACCAGGTAACGCGTGACGATGACCGGATCTTTTTGTCCGATCCGGTGCACACGGTGGATGGCTTGTTCTTCCACGGCAGGATTCCACCAGCGGTCGAACAAAAAGACATAATTGGCGCATTGCAGGTTCAGTCCCACACTTCCGGCGCCGTAACTCATGAGCAGTAACGAGTAGGCCGAGCTGTCGCGGAAGCGGCGCAAGATCTGCTCGCGGTGCGCAGGAGGAACGCGGCCGTGGTACACGAGGGGACCGAACTCGGCCAACTGGCGCGCCAAAACCTCCAGCGGCTCGACCCATTGCGAAAAGACGATCGCTTTGCGCCGATGAGCGACAACTTCCGCCAGATCGGCACGCAGCTGCTCCAGTTTGCCGCTTTCCCCAGTGGCGGGATCGAAATTGCAGATCTGCTTGAGCCGCAAAATCAGCTCGAATACATGCCGGACGGTTATGAGTTGGCCGAGACTGCCCAGCCGAACGATGCCCTCCCGCTCGGCCAACTCGTAGCTATGGCGCTGGGCCGGCGTAAGTTCCACGTAGGTATCGCGATTGACCCGTGGCGGTAAATCGCTGAGCACATCTTCGCGTACACGCCGCAAAACATAGGGGGCAGTCATGGACTGCAACTCTTTGGGGCCGATAGAGGGAGGAAGACGGCCCGGGTCGAGAAACTCGAAGAGACTTACCAGGTCGTCGCAATGGTTTTCGATGGGCGTACCTGTGAGCGCCCAGGAACGCAACCGCGGCAGCTGGCGCGCTACCTGCGCAGTGCGCGAGTCGCGATTCTTGATGCGTTGCGCTTCGTCCAATAGGACCAAGTCGAAAGGATGCGCTAGCCTAGCGATGTCGTCGGCATCACGCGTAAGCAGCTCGTAATTGACGAGCTTGACGGGGCAATGGGACAGGTGCCACACTCGGCGGCGCGTTTCGTAGTCGCCGCTCACCACTTCTGCGGGAACTTCGGGCGCCCAAAAGCTCAATTCGCGCAGCCAATTGGTAACCAGCGGCTTGGGGCAGACGATGAGTACTCTCCTGGCCGCTCCCATGTGCAAGAGGATCCTGAGGGCCACTATCGCCTGCATGGTCTTGCCGAGTCCCATTTCGTCTGCTAGCAGTGCGCTACGACGCGGTACCAAAAAGGCAACCCCAGCCAGTTGATAGGGATACGGTCGAGCGGGCAGACACAACGCGGACGAGGACAGCATTTCCTCCAAAGGCGGTTGCAACAAATAAAAGAGCTGCTCGCCGACCGTCACGTGTTCGGGCGCCGGTCGCATGCGCGTACCCCCTGCGCGTCCCACCGAGGTTTTCTCGCCACGATCGCACGATGGCCGTCTCCTGTCCGCGTTGCAATGCTTGTGGGTGCAAGTCCCGAAGGAATGCGCCGGTTGATGGAAGCGAAAACATCGTACCCGAGCCTGCAAATGGATCAACCTGAGCGATTTGATCCCCGGAGGCGGTAGATTCAGCCGGGCACTGAGGGTCTTCGCTGTCAAAGTCAATGGCAGCTCTTTGGCGGCGATAGGACAAGCGTGCGCGACTTGGTCTGCGATACCAGGGGTCGGCCACAATGGTCTCGGGCCTGTTTTCTCGGCAAGGATTCGCTCAGGCATGCCCTGTCGCCCCCATTTTGCATGCTAACGACAGGGCTTC
>Ga0209989_100173_pt1 | contig 12232 bp, 17 predicted proteins | sample Antgeofumaro1A2B_FD_188083 | JGI IMG/M metagenome (GOLD analysis project Ga0209989, IMG submission 188083) | Geothermal fumarole subsurface microbial communities from Mt. Erebus, Antarctica - 1A2B (SPAdes) (version 2) | ecosystem: Environmental > Terrestrial > Volcanic > Fumaroles | place: Mt....
GGCGCTTCCGGCGGCGCCGGCCAGCCCCCGCACCCAGGCTGCCTCGACGGATGCCCCGGCCAGCACTCCACCCCGGGCCATCTGTCAGCTCTACACCGAGGCCGAAAATCGGCTTGTCGGCTTCGCCCTGGGCCCCAACGCCCAGAACCTACTCCTAAATAGCCTTACCGCCGCCGAGGCCGGCACCGTCCTGGCCCTGGCTCCGGAGCTTGCCCAGCGGCTCATCGCCCGCCTGGCCTCGGCCATGGAAAGCCTGGCCGCCGAAGGTTATCGGCCGATCCTTTTCTGCCCGCCGAAGCTGAGGCTGCCCCTGCGAAGGCTGACCGAGCGGCCCCTGCCGGGGCTGGTGCTCATCTCTTACGCCGAGGTCGCCTCCGGCTATCAGCTGGAGGTCCGCACCACCGTGGAGCTGGAGGAATGACGCCCGTTCGAGTGGGTATGCCGGTGAAAATCTTCATCCCAGGCGATGCCGAGCCTTACCCCTCCCGGGTGGAGGATATTCGGCCCGACCGGCTGGTTCTGGCCTACCCGATGCGCCAGCTGGTGCCCGTCCGGCTGACCGTGGGCGACCGGGTTATGGTGGAGGCGGCCGGGGAGCGGGGAGTCTACCGGCTGGAGACAATGGTTTTGGGCCGGGAGCTGGGTCGGGTTCCGATCCTGGTGGTGGCCGCCGGGGAGTGGGTTCGCCACCAGCGGCGGGAGTTCTTCCGGGTGGCCCTGGGAATGGCCCCGGCCGCCGCCAGGCTCCTTCGGCCCGGGGCCGAGGAGCAGCCGGTAAGGCTGCTTCTGCGGGATATAAGCGGGGGCGGCCTCGGCTTCGTCAGCGACCGGGCCCTCAAGGTTGGGGACCAGCTGGAGGTGAAGCTGAACCTTAACGGCGGCCGGACCTTCTCGGCCCAGGTCGAGGTCGTCTGGGTTAAGACCCGGCCGAGCCCGGATGGTCCGGCCGCCCGCTTCCCCTTCGAAGCCGGGGCCCGGTTCATCGGAATCGACCCGGCTAGGCAGGAGACCATCGTCAAGTTCTGCCTTCGCAAACAGCTGAGACAGCGGAGACCAGAGGAGGATTAAGCGATGCGGTGGGACGAATTTGTGCTGCTTGCGCCGGCCGCGGTGTTCATCGCCGTGGCCTGGGGTGGAGTGCTGGCCGGGGCATCCGTCGAGGCAGCCTGGGTGCGGGGGCTGGCCGGCGCCGCCGGAAGCGCCGCTATCGGCCTGGCCATCGCCTGGCTACTTCGACCTCAGCGGGGGACCAACCGGTGAAGGTCGGGGAGCTCTGGGCCCGGTTTTTCGCCACCCGGGACCCCACCCTCCGGGAAAAGCTCATCTTACACTACGCCCCGCTGGTTCGGCAGGTAGCCGCCCGCCTCGGGGTCGGGATCCCCGGGGTAGTCGACCGGGAGGACCTGGTTGGCTACGGGATGGTGGGCCTCATTCAGGCGGTCGACCGCTACGACCCCACCCGGCAGGTGAAATTCGAGACCTTTGCCCGCCAGCGCATTAAGGGGGCCATCGTCGACGCCCTCCGTCAGCTGGACATCCACCCCCGGGGGGCGGCCCGGCGGCTGCGCCGCTTCGAAGAGGCCCACCGCGCCCTTTACCAGCGGCTCGGCCGCCACCCCACCGACGCTGAGGTGGCCGAAAGCCTCGGCCTTTCCCCCGAAGCCTACCAAGAAGCCCTCCTCCACGACTCCACCCAGCTTTTATCCCTCGGAAGCCCCCTCCAGCTCCGGCCGGATGACGAATCCATCACCGTTGCCGACCGGCTGGCCGACCGGGATGCCATCGACCCGGCCGAATACGTCGAAGAGCGGGAAACCATCCGCCTGGTGGCCGAGGCCATAAGGACCCTGCCCGAGCGGGACCGGCTGGTTCTGGCCCTCTATCACAAAGAAGAGCTCACTTTTGCCGAGATCGGGGCGGTCCTCGGCGTCTCCCCGACCCGTGCCATCCAACTCTACACCCGGGCCATCTTGCGGGTCAGAAGCGCCCTGGGCTCCCTCATCGACACCGACCTGACCACCGCCGTGGGAGGCTATTAAATGCCTTTAAGACTGCGCGTCTTTTTAATCTTCTTGGTCGCCTCTGCCCTCCAGGTCCCGGTTCCTGCGGCCCTGGCCAACGGCACCCCGGTTCGGGTCGTCCTCGGGTATATGTCGGGGGTCTCCAATTGGGGCCCGACGGATGCCGCCGGGGTGGCCGAACTTGTCTTCCAGGAGGGGGAGGTTCGGCTCAGCGTGGTGGGCCTGCCCAGGCTTTCGGAAGGCGCATACAACATCTGGCTGCTCCGGACGGCCGACGGCCGCAGCTATAACCTGGGGCGGTTCAACACCGGTCCTGACAGGACAGCCCGCCTGGACTACGTCCTGCCCGAGCCCATCCCCGAGGAGCACTGGGACCTCATGCTTATAAGTGTCGAGGACGGCACCCCCCCGGTGCCGGGCCCCCGCCGCTCCATCGCCGGCCGAGTCGAGCCGCCCGAAGGTCGGGGCCCGCTGCCGGCCGAGCTTCCCCGTACCGGAGGTGAGGCCGCCTTAGGCCCGCCCGCGGTGGTTTCGTCGCCGGCTACCACTCCTGGTCCGGCTGTCCTGGGACCGGCCCTCGGCTTCGGGGCCGGAGTGCTCGCCACTTTGGCCCTTGGCCGAATCATCGACCGGCTGAGGAGGCCCAGATGATCCGCGGACTTTACACCGCCATCTCCCAGCTGGATGCCCAGCTACGCCGCCAGGAGCTGCTAGCCCACAACCTGGCCAACATCGGCACCCCGGGTTTCAAGCAGACCCTGCTGGCCCAGGCCGAGCGGGCCAGACTCGGCCTCTGGCGCCTGGGTGATCCGGCCCTCATCCTCCCGGTGGGCCCCCTGGGGACAGGAACGGCCTTGGAGCCGGCCGCTATCGACCTTAACCCCGGGCCCCTGGTGGAGACCGGCGAGCCTCTGGATCTGGCCGTGGACGGCCCGGGCTTTTTCGTCGTTCAGCGGCCCGACGGGCCAGCCTACACCCGGGACGGGACCTTCTTCGTCGACGCCGAGGGGTTTTTAACCACCGCCGCCGGCGACCGGGTGCTGGGCGAGGACGGCCCGATTCGGGTGGGCAATTCGGACTTTTCGGTGGCCTCCGACGGAACGATCTTTGTTGGTGAAGCGGCCGTCGGTCGGCTGAGGCTGGCCGACCTTTCGGGGGCGCCGGGCCTCATCCGGGTCGGGGATAACCTGCTCCGTCCGGCCGACCCGGCCTTTCAGCCACCACAGGCCGGAGGGGAGGTCCGGCAGGGGGTCATCGAGGAGTCCAACGTGAACCTGACCGAGACGGTCGCCCAGCTCCTGGTCGCCATGCGGGCCTACCAGGCGGCCCAGCGGCTGGTTTTGCTGGCGGATTCCACCCTGGACCGGGCGATTCAGCAGCTCGGGCGCTGGGACTAAGGAGGGAGCAGAATGCTGCCGGTAATGACGACAGCATTGAGCGGGGCCCTGGCCTACCAGGCGACCCTGGACGAGGTCGCCCACAACCTGGCCAACCTTTCTACCCCGGCCTTCCGGCCGACTCGCCTGGCGCTGGCAGAGGCGGCCGAGGGTGGGGTCATCCCGGCCGCCCGCCGGCTTTCGGCCCGGCCCGGTCCCCTGGCCGAAACCGGGGCCCCCTTTGACATGGCCCTGCCGGGACCCGGCTTTTTCCGGGTAAGGCTTCCCGACGGGAACTACGCCTACACCCGCCGGGGTGACTTCCGGGTTGATGGGACCGGGCGGCTGGTGACCCACGGGGGCCTTCCCCTCGACCCGGAAATCCGCATACCCCCGGACCGGCGGGTGGAGGTCCGGCCGGACGGGACGGTGGTCACTTTTGGCCCGGACGGGGCCGAGGCCGTCCTCGGCCGGCTAGAGGTCTTTACCTTCGACCGGCCCGAGAATTTGGTCCCCCTGGGCGGGGGGCTCTTCCGGGAGCCGGCCGGTGAAACCGGTCTCACCGGCTTGGCTGGCCCGGCCCAACCCCAGGCGGTGGTGACCGGGTATCTGGAGATGTCGGCCGTCGACCTTACCGGCGAGTTTGCCAGGCTCATCCAGGCCCAGCGGGCCTATGTTTTGAACCTAAACATCATCCGGGACCAGGACCGCCTGCTGGGAGAGGCCATTGAGCTGGCGAGGGGCTGAAAAACTGAGCGGTGTTGCCGATAGATTAACCGGGAGGTCCTGTAAAGCCTATGGATGTCTCGAGGATTGGCCCTGACCATGTGGCCTTCCCGCCCCCTGACCGGCCCGGGGCGCCCCAGGGCCGCCAGGGTCGGAAGCCGGAGCCGGTTTCGCCCGAAGCGCCCATTTCGGTCTCACCCGAAGTTCGCCTTATCATGGCCCTGCATCAGCTCGTCCAGAACGTTTCCGATGTCCGGCCCGAGGTCGTCGCCGGCCTCAAAGCCCAGGTGGAGGCCGGCAGCTACCAGGTGGACGAAACCGAACTTGCCAGGCTGCTTCTGGGCGGAGGCCGACGGTGAGTAGTTCTGCCGAGCTGGTCGACCGCCTGATTGAATTGTGTGAGCAGGAGCGGGCGGCCGCGGGCGCCGGGGACATCGAGGCCATTGGGGCAGCGGCCCTCGCCCGGCTGGAACTGGCTTTTAAGCTCGCCGCCATAGATTCGATAGACCCAGGGACGCTTCTGCGCCTTAAGGCCGAAGTTCGGCGAAACTTAGGCCTTTACGAGGGGCTTAAAAAGGTTACGGCCCAACGCCAGCGGTTCGTCGAGCGGGCCCTAAAATCGGCTGCGACCTACGGTCGGGGGAACTAGGGCTGATGTGGGGCACCTTCGGTAGCGTCGAGATTGCTCTGCGGGCCCTGCAGGCCCAGCGGCTTGCCCTGGACGTCATCGCCCACAACATCGCCAACGCCAACACCCCCGGCTATTCCCGGCAGGTGGCCCGGCTTGAGACCACCCCGCCCTACCCCTGGCCCGGCCTCACCCGGGGCGCCGGGGCCGGCCAGCTGGGCACTGGGGTAAGGGTGGCCGAAATCGACCGGCTCCGGGATGCCTTTACAGACCTGCAGCTCCGCCAGCAGCTCGCCCTCACCGGCTACCACACCGTCCTGGCCGACGGCTACGCCCAGGTGGAGGCGGTATTCAACGAGCCGTCCGACTCCAGCCTTAACCAGCAGCTCGGCAAGTTCTTTAATGCCTGGCAGGAGCTGGCCCTAAGCCCTCAGGACACTGCCATCCGGGTGGGCCTTATCGAGGCGGCCAGAAACCTGGCCGGCCTCTTCAACCGGATGGCCGGCCAGCTCAAGCAGCTCCAGCAGGACCTGGACTTCCGGTTGGTAAACCAGGTCGCTGAACTTAACGAGCTGGCCGACCGCATCGCCCGCCTTAACGCCCAGATCGGCCAGATCCAGGGAACTGGCCAGCGCCCCAATGATCTGCTGGACCAGCGGGATGCCCTCCTGGAAGACCTTGCCCGCATTGTCCGCGCCGCCTATGTTACAGCCCCCGACGGTCAGGTGACCGTTTACATCGGCGGCCGGATGCTGATCCACAACGACCAGGCTTTCCGCCTCACCACGGCGGCCGGTCCTGGGGGCTTCGCCGAGCCAGTCTGGGCCGGAGACGGCACCCCGGTCCTCCTGGACGACGGTTCGGGGGAACTGGCCGCCACCCTGCGGTTGCGGGATACGGTTATTCCGGGAAAACTGGCCGACCTCAACAGCCTGGCGGCCGCCCTGGCCGGGGCGGTGAACGCCGCCCATCGGGCCGGCTACGGCCTCGACGGTTCCACCGGCCTGGACTTCTTCGTGTTTACGGCCGGTGAAGAGGCCGCATCTTTAGCCGTTGCCCCGGCGGTGAGCGACCCCCTAAAGATTGCGGCTGCCTTAAGCCCCGGTTCGCCGGGGGACGGCCGCAATGCCCTGAATATCTCGCAGATTCAGTACCAGCCCCAGGGCGGAGACCTGGGCACCACCACTTTGGGGGAATTCTATCAGTTACTTGTCGGCCGGCTGGGTCTGGAAGCCCGGCAGGCCGAGGACCAGAAGGCCAACCAGGAGGTGGTTAAGGGCTACCTGGAGAGCCGCCGGGATAGCTTCTCCGGGGTGTCCTTAGATGAGGAGGCCGGGCGGCTGGTCCTTTACCAGCGGGCCTTTGAGGCGGCGGCCCGAAGCCTTTCGGTGCTGGACGAGGTTTTAGACCATTTGATCAACCGCACCGGCCTGGTCGGACGGTAGAAGGAGGGGCCTATGCGCATCACCCAGCGGCAGATCGGCGAGCAAGTCCTTTCGGATATTGCGGCCGCCTTCGAGCGGCTCAACCGCTACCAGCGCCAGGTTTCTTCCGGCCGGAGGCTTACCCGCCCCGCCGACGACCCCGCCGGCACGGCCTCGACCCTGGGCTACCGGGCGGCTATCCTTCGGTTGGAACAGCACCTTACCAATATCGACCGGGCCCGGAGCTGGCTGTCGGCCACCGACTCGGCCTTAAGCGACCTGACCCTAACCCTCCAGCGGGCCCGGGAGCTGGCCGTGCAGGGGGCAAGTGATACCCTCTCCGCCGACGACCGCCAGCGCATCGCCCTGGAGGTTCGCCAGCTGCTGGGCCACACCTTCCAGCTCAGCAAGGCGATGCTGGGGGACCGGTATCTTTTCTCGGGCTTTAAGGTTACAACTCCCCCGTACAACCCCCTGCCCGACGAGTACGATGTCCCAACCCCACCCCCCTACCAGGGCGACGGTGGCCAGATGCCGGCGGAGGTGGAAGCCGGGGCTACCATCACTTTAAACCTCACGGCCGACCAGGTCTTTGGCCCGGCCATTGCGGCCCTCATCCAGCTCCGGCATGCCTTAGATTCCGGCAGTTCCGCGGCGGTGGAGGCGGCCCTCTCGGCCGTCGACCAGGCGGTAAACGCCGCCATCGACGGGCGGGTAGTGGTGGGCGCCAGGCTAAACCGGTTAGAAGAAGCCGAAAACCGCCTGCTGGACCTTAAGCTTTCCCTTACGGAGCTTAAATCCAAGACCGAAGACGTCGATTTTGCCGAGGCCGCTACCCACCTGGCCATGGCCGAGACGGCGTACCGGGCGGCCCTCATGGGCTCGGCCCGGATGATCCAGCCGAGTCTGCTGGACTTCCTCAGGTAACAGGGGGCAACTTATGCTGGAAAGTTTCGGAACCGCAAGCATCAGCGGCCTAATTTCGGGTATAAACTGGGACCAGTTCGTCGAAAAGCTTATCGCTCTAGAGCGGCGACCCATCGTCCAACTGCAGGACCGGCGGGCGGCCATCGAAAACCAAAAGAAGCTTATCGGGGACTTCCGGGCGAAACTTTCTGACCTCAAGCTGGTACTCTCCAACCTCAGCCTGCGCGGGACCGTTCTGGCCCGGACGGCCTCGGCCGACGGGCCCGCCGTCGGGGTGAGCGCCGGGCCGGACGCCGTCCCCGGAACCTTCCAGGTGACCATTTCTAAGCTGGCAACGGCCACGCTGGTCCGCAGCGCCTCGGCCCTAGGCCAGCCGGTAAACCCGTCGGTCCCCCTGAACCAGGCGGGATTGGGGGTTTCCGTCACCGCCGGCACCTTTTCGGTAAACGGGGTAAGCATAACTGTTGACCCGGCAGTGGACACCCTTAACGACGTGATAAACCGGATAAACAACAGCGGGGCCGGGGTGACGGCCTCCCTGGTCCCCGACGCCGACGGTCGGCCTAACATCTTAAGGCTGGAGTCGGCAAACCCCATCCAGCTGGGCAGTGGCTCGGACACCAGCAACTTCCTTTCAGCCACCCGGCTTCTTAACGGGGTCCAAAGCTTTAACGGGAGTGTCTACCAGGTGGCTGGGGCGGGAAACCTGGGAGTGGTAAGCCTTTCGGCTGCCCTGACCAATGCCCGCCTGGTTACCCCGATAACCTCGGACGGAAGCTTCAAGATAAACGGGGTTGAGATAACCTACCGGGCAATGGAGAGTCTCAATACGGTTATAAGCCGGATAAACGCCTCGGCGGCGGGGGTGACCGCAACGTATGACCCCCTCCGGGACCGCCTGATTTTGACCAATAAAGCTACCGGGGAGACCCGGATATCCCTGCAAGACCTCTCGGGCAACTTCCTGGCGGCCACGGGCTTGCTTTCGGCCACCCAGGAACTGGGCCAGAACGCCCAATTCACCATCAGCACCGTAAACGGCGGCCAGCCTCTCTCGAGCCCAAGCAACCGGGTTAGCGGCCTGGTTCAGGGGGTTACCCTCGAGCTTAAACAGGTGACCGCCGCCCCCGTCACCGTAACCGTGGCGGTGGACACCGGGCCTGGCCTTAACGCGGCCAAGGAGCTGGTGGCCAAGGTTAACGCCCTCCTGGACTTCGTGGCCGACCAGACCCGTTACGACCCGAACAGCCGCACCGCCGGGCCCCTTATGGGCGACTCCACGGTGAGCCTGGTCACAACTAGGCTCCGGTCGGTGCTCACCGGCCCGGCCCCGGGCCTAACCGGCCCTTACCGGAGCCTGGCCGACCTGGGGATTTCCACCGGCCCCATCGGCAGCGCCCCCGGCACGGCCACCCGCTACCAGGTGGACGAGGCCAGATTCACCCGGGCCCTTCAAGAGAACCCTGAGGCGGCATTCGCCCTTCTGAGCGCGGTGGCCGGGAATGCGGCCGGTTACCTGGACTCGGTCCTCAAGACCGGGGGAATGCTCAGCGTCCATGAGGACGGCCTTAACGACCGGCTCCGGGGGCTTGACGAAAGCCTTCGCCGGCTTGAGGACAGTTTAGCCCGGCGGGAAGACTATCTTCGGCGGCAGTTTGCGGCCATGGAGAGCCTACTGGCCCAGCTTCAGGTCCAGAGCGGCCAGCTCGGGACCCAGATTTTGCAGGCTTTGGCCCAACGGGGTGGGGGCGGCCGATGAAGGGCTTAGAGGCCTACCGGCAGACCGTCATTAACACCACTGACCCGGCGGGTCTGGTGGTCTTGCTTTACCGGCGGCTTTCGGGCCTGCTTGGCCTGGCCGCCGAGGCCGCCGGGTCGGGCGACTGGGACCGGGCCCAGCCCCTGATCCTCAAGGCTCAGGAGGTGGTGGCCGAACTCTGGGCGGCCGTCGACCTCGAGGCCGGGCCGGTGGCCCGCAACCTTTTCAGCATCTACGATTTCATTTACCGGGCCCTGGCCGAGGCTTACGTTCGCCGGGACGGCTCGAGGCTTCCCGACCTGAAAGAGCAGGTGGAGGGGCTTGGGTCGGCCTGGGAGGAGGTAACGCGGAGGGCCAGCGGTGTCTGACACCGAGATGCTGGTCCGACGGCTTGTGGAACTTACCCGGCGGCGAACGGAGGCCCTGGCGCAGTCCGACTGGGAAAGGGCGGTGGCCATTGGGGCCGAGCGAAGCCAGGTCATCGAGGCCCTGCTTGCACCTGGGGCCTTGGAGGGCCTTTCGCCGGAGGCGGTTCGCCTCATCGAGGGGGTGGTGGTGGCCGACCGGGAGGCCCTGCGGCAGGTTCAGGCCGAGGTGCTCCGGGTCAAGGAGGAGCTTAAAAGGATCCGGCAGGCCCGGCGGGGCCTGCGCCGGTACCTGCTCCGACCCGATGATGCGGGCGGATACGAGCGGCGGGCGTAGCCGCCCTTCCCGCCGGGAATTTCTAGGACTGGGACTTCTGTTGGGGGTCCTGGGCGGGTGTGTCCGGGCACCCCTGGCCCGGGGTATTCCGGCCGGTGGGACCGGTCCCACCGGCCCGCCCCCAACTCAGCCCGCGCCGTCGCCGACGCCCACCCCAACTTCGCCGGTGGTGGGCCCGGCCACCTCGGCCGAGGAGGCGATGGCCCGGGTGATCCCGGCGGTGCCGGTGCGGGCCGGGCCCCGCCGGCCGCCCCCAATCCGGGTCGTGATTCCCAGCATCGGCCTGGACAGCAAGGTGGTGCCGGTGGGCACCCGGACGGATGCCGCCGGGAACCTGGTCTGGGAGACAGCCGCCTTTGCGGTGGGCTACCATCGGGGGACGGCCAGCCCCGGGGAGCCGGGGAAAATCGTCCTTTCGGGCCACATCTCAAGCCCCCGGGAGGGGAACGTTTTCCACCGGCTACCCGAGCTCGAGGTGGGAGCGGCGGTAGTCTTATACACCGTCGAGACGGCCTATCTTTACCGGGTGGTGAAGCGGGAGGTGGTGCTGCCCACGGAGGTACGGGTGCTGGAGCCCACCGACCAGGAGCTGGTGCTGATGATCACCTGCGTTCCCGACGGCATCTACAGCCACCGGCTGGTGGTCACGGCCGAACGGGTTTAGGTCGCTCCAAACTCGACGCTTAGGTCGAGTTTTTAACCCAGGAGGTCGGCCGGCCGGTTGGTGACGATTTCGCTTATCCGGATCCCGAAGTTTTCGTCCACAACCACCACCTCCCCCCGGGCCACCAGGGTGCCGCTCACCAGCACGTCCACCGGCTCCCCCGCCAGCCGGTCCAGGGGGATGACCGAGCCCGGTCCGAGCTGCAGGATCTCCCGGATGGCCAGGCGGGCCCGGCCAAGCTCCACGGTGACCGGCAAGGGAATATCCAACAGAAGCTCCAGGCCGCCTGGGGCTGGCGGGGTCGCCCCGCCGTCCTGGGAATTGAGCTCAGCAAACTCAGCCGGCCTGACTTCCGGCGTCTCTTGGGCCATTTCTGGCTTCCTCCTCCGAAAGGACTTTTACGACCTGCCCGGCTAGCCGCCGGCCCACCCGCCCCGGCCGGACCAAAAACCTGGTCCGGCCGGCTACCAGTAGCTCCAGCGGCCGGTCAATGGGCTGTTCTAGGCGGATGACGTCGCCGGGTCCGAGGCCGATAAGGTCCCTAAGGCTTAAGTTTGTCCGGCCCAGGATCACCCTTAGGTCGACCTGGGTCTGTTCCAGTCGCCGGCGAATTAAGGCGTCATTACGCTCGGGCTCCCGGCGCCGGACGTCCAGGAGCATCCGAATGTTGAGCTGGCGGGCCACCGGTTCGATGACGGAGAAGGGCACACAGAAGGTAACCCACCAGGGCCGCCCCAAAAGGTTAAACTCCACCCGACCCTTAAGGCAAGCCTCGGTGGCCAGGGCCAACTGGACGATGGGCTGGGCCGAGTAAATAACGTCCTCAAGGGCGGGGTTTAAGTTGCCCAGGATCCGCCAGGCCTCCCGCACGTTGGCCACGAGCTGGCCCAGAAGCTCCCGGAGCAGCCGGTCCTCGATCTCGGTGGGCTCCCGCAGGTGGGCCGGCACCTGGCCCGGCCCGCCCAGGAGCCGGTCGACGATGACAAAGGCCAGCTCGATGTCCAGCTGCAAAAGCACGGTACCGGGCAGGGGGGCCAAGCTCACCAGGCCGATAATCGGCCGCTCCGGCAGGCCCTGAACGTACTCGTCAAAGAGAATCTGGGCAAGCTCGACGCCTCCGCTCTGAACGGGCGTGCGCAAATACGACGATAAGGTGAGGCTTGCGACCCGGGCCCAGGTGTTGAACATCGTCTCCAGGGCCCGAAGCTGCTCCTTGGAGAATTTATCCGGCCGCCGAAAGTCGTAGGGCTTTACGTTGGGCTTACTGGATGACGAACTGGGCAAAAAGGACATCCCGGATCTTCGCCTCATGGACCACCTGCCCGAACTTTTCTTTAAGCTCCGCCCGCAAGGCCTCCTTGCCCTCCGGCCGGAGAAGCTCCAGACTTGTCCGGGAACTTACGGCCCGAAGCAGAACGTCGTCCAGCCGGGGCTTGACGGGTGCCAGCTCTTTGGCGAACTCTTCCTGGTGCTTTAAGTAGGCCTCGCCCTTAAGGCCCAAAGCCTTGGGGTCCTCAAACTCGATGACCACCTCTAGCTTGATGTACCGGCCCCCACCGGGGTCGGCCAGGTTAAAGATGCGCTCTTTAAGGGAGTACATTACCGAGCCCTTCTCCTGGGGCGGGCTTCCGGCGGCCAGGCCCGGGTCGATGAAAGGCAGGGCAACCGTCCGGCCCAGGACGAGGCCGGCAATAAACCCAGGTATGAGCAGGAGGACGGGAAGGAGGCGGGTTATCGGCTTCATCTCAGCTCCCGAAGTTCGGGCTCGTTAAGAAGGTTTTGGGCCTCGGGGTAGACGATCTGGATCTCTACTCGGCGGTTACGCATGCGGCCCTCCCGGGTCGAGTTGTCGGCCACCGGGCGGTACTCGCCGTAGCCCACGGTAGCCAGCCGGGCGGGGGCGATACCCCAGGCCTCGGAGAAGTAGCGGGCGACCACGATGGCCCGGGCGGTGGAAAGCTCCCAGTTAGTCGGATAGATGGGAGAGTCGGGGGGGAATGTTGTC
>Ga0209989_100174_pt1 | contig 12231 bp, 9 predicted proteins | sample Antgeofumaro1A2B_FD_188083 | JGI IMG/M metagenome (GOLD analysis project Ga0209989, IMG submission 188083) | Geothermal fumarole subsurface microbial communities from Mt. Erebus, Antarctica - 1A2B (SPAdes) (version 2) | ecosystem: Environmental > Terrestrial > Volcanic > Fumaroles | place: Mt....
GGTTCGGGTAATCGTCAACGGGGCGTGGGGATTTGCCGCAACGCATGAAGTCTCCGAGGAGTCACTGGACAAATGTGTCGGTCAGGCGATAGAAGTCGCTCGTGCCAGTGCGACTTTGAAAGAGGGGGAGGTCATTTTAGTCCCTGAACCGCCCCATGTCGCCTATTGGGAAACGCCCATTCAAGTTGACCCCTTCACCGTTCCTCTTGACCGCAAGGTAGAAACCCTTCGCCAGTGCACTCAAAGGATGCGTCGCTTCCCAGAGGTGCGGGTTGCCGTTGGGTGGATGAGTTTTCAACGCAAGCACCAATGGTTTGCCAGCAGCGAGGAGGCGCTCATTGAGCAAGTGCTCACCCGCAGCGGGTCAGGAATTCAAGCCCAAGCCACCGACGGGAGCGAGTTGCAAGTTCGCTCCTACCCGCAATCGCACGGAGGGCAGTTTATGAGCAAGGGCTACGAGTTGGTAGAGGAATTGCGATTGTTGGAGCACGCCGAACCCATTGCCGAAGAGGCACGGGCATTGCTGACTGCCGACCTGTGACCCGAAGGGGAATTTGACCTGATTTTGGATGGGTCCCAACTGGCGCTGCAAATCCACGAATCGGTGGGACACGCTTTGGAGTTAGACCGTGTTTTCGGCGCGGAAGCAAACTATGCAGGCACCAGTTTCGCCACTCCCGAAAAGTTAGGCAACTTCCAATATGGCTCGCCGATGGTCAACATCGTCGCTGATGCGACTTCCCATGGCGGGTTAGCGACTTTCGGTTACGATGACGAGGGCGTGCAGGCACAGCGATGGTACCTTATCAAGGAAGGCATCTTGGTGGACTACTTGACTTCCCGCGAGACGGCAGCGCGATTGGGAGCGGAGCGCAGTCACGGTTGCATGCGGGCGGATGGTTGGCAGAACTTGCCCATCATTCGCATGGTGAACATCAGCCTGATGCCCCAGCAAGGGACTTTGGACGACCTTTTAGCAGACACCAAACACGCCATCTTCATGGCGGTCAACCGAAGTTGGAGCATTGACAATCGGCGCGTTCAATTCCAGTTCGGGTGCGAGATAGCGTGGGAAATCAAGGATGGCAAAAAGGTTCGGTTGCTTAAGAACCCATGCTATGCGGGCATTACTTGGGAGTTCTGGCGCTCATGCGATTTCATTTGCGGGGAGAGCGAGTTTGTGCTTTGGGGTGTGCCCAATTGCGGGAAGGGGCAACCACCACAGCGGGCAGAGATGTCGCACGGAGCAGCACCGGCTCGCTTCCGCAAAGTGAAAATCTTCCCCGCCCGTTGAAGGGAGGGCGGAAACAAAAACGGCGGGGTGAAATCGCCCCGCCGTCGGATTTTCTTTGTTTTGGTTTGGCTTTACTCGTAGACCTTCGTGACGATGCCAGCGCCGACAGTTCGTCCACCTTCGCGGATAGCGAACCGCAACCCTTCCTCCAAAGCGACGGGGTAAATCAATTCCACATCAAACTCCACATTGTCACCCGGCATGACCATCTGGATGTCGGTCGGGAGCGTAATGACGCCCGTTACATCGGTCGTGCGGAAGTAGAATTGCGGTCGGTAGCCGGAAGTGAAGGGGGTGTGCCGACCACCTTCTTCCTTGCTCAGCACATAAACTTGAGCGCGGAACTTGCGATGGGGCTTAATGGAGCCGGGTTTTGCCACCACATGCCCGCGACGCACCTCCCGCTTATCCACACCGCGCAGCAATAAACCGACATTGTCGCCTGGTTGGGCTTCGTCCAGAACCTTACGGAACATCTCAATAGAGGTGCAAACCGTCCGACGCGACTCATAAGAGAAGCCCACAATTTCCACTTCCTCGCCCGGCTTCAAAATGCCGCGCTCCACACGCCCCGTCACAACCGTTCCACGACCTGCGATACTGAACACATCTTCTACGGGCATCAAGAAAGGCAGGTCAGCAGGGCGCTGGGGGATGGGGATGAATTCGTCCACAGCGTCAATGAGTTGCCACACAGCCCCGCACCACTGGCATTCTCGTTTCCCGCAACCGCACTCTAAGATTTTCAAAGCGCTTCCGCGAACGACCGGCACTTCATCGCCAGGGAAGCCATACTTGTTAAGCAACTCGCGGACTTCCAGTTCCACAAGGTCAATCAACTCAGGGTCGTCCATCATGTCTGTCTTGTTGATGAACACGACGATGTAGGGCACATTGACCTGCCGTGCTAAGAGCACATGCTCGCGGGTTTGGGGCATGGGACCGTCGGGGGCACTGACCACCAAAATTGCCCCATCCATTTGAGCGGCGCCCGTAATCATGTTCTTGATGTAGTCGGCGTGACCGGGGCAGTCAATATGAGCATAGTGGCGCTTGAAAGACTCAAACTCCACATGGGCGATGTTGATGGTCAACCCACGCACCTTCTCTTCGGGAGCCTTGTCAATGTCCCCATAGCGCAGAAACTGTGCCAAAGGTCGCCCCGTACTAGGGTCAATGGTTTTGGACAGCACCAGCGTAATTGCACTGGTCAAAGTTGTTTTGCCGTGGTCAACATGCCCGATCGTGCCAATGTTGACATGGGGCTTGACCCGTTCAAATTTTGCCTTCGCCATGCTTGCTCACTCCTCCTTGCTTCAAGCAATTCTCCGTCGCTGTTTATAGCGGCGCAAGGCATTATAACGATGAAACTTGCCAGCGTCAAGCCTTTGACAATGTGCTATCCTTTGATGGCGGAGGTAGCTGGGATGGAGAAGAGCGAGCAAGTCCTTCCTTATTACCGACAGTGCTTTGTGTGCGGGGAGCCGCGTTTGGGACGATTGGGCGTTCGGTTCAAAGTGGTGGACGGAACCGTTCGTGCTACCTTCACTCCTACGGAAAAACATGTAGGCTTTCCGGGCATCGTGCACGGTGGCATCATTACCGCCCTGTTGGACGAAGCGATGGTATGGGCAGCGTATGCCGCCACCGGTCAATTTGCTCTCTCTGGCGAAATCACGGTTCGGTTCCTTAAACCTTTGCCCCCCGGACAAGCCGTTGAAATTGTCGGCTACCTTGTCCGCCGCCAACGGAAGGTGTTGGAAATTGCCAGCGAAATTCACGACGAAAATGCTATCGTCTACGCTCGCGCTTGGGGGCGATTTGTCCCCGCTCCCGCTGAGATGAACGAGCAATGGCAAAGTGCCTTCCACGAAGGGAAATAGCCTTCACCCTTTCCGCAAGGCGTGAACGATGCGCTCCATCGCTTGAATGATGACTTCGTCTGGATAGGTCAGGGAAATGCGGAAGTAACCTTCGCCTGCCGGACCATAACCGCCTCCAGGCGTCACAGCGACATGGGCGCGCTCTAACAGGAAAGTCGCAAATTCTTGGGAGTTAGCGAAACCCTCAGGGACAGGAGCCCAAACATATAAAGTCCCTTTGGGTGGGGTTACCGAGATGCCGGCTTCCCGTAACGCCGCTACCACGAAATCGCGTCGTCGTTGGTAAGTGTCCACGATGGGGCGAATGATGGATGGGTCTTGACACCAAAGTTGCAGGGCTTTCGCACCGGCCTGCTGAATAGGGCGGAAGATGCCGCTGTCAATGTTGTCCTTGACCGTCGCCAACAGCCGGACGGCTTCTGCATTGCCTGCTGCCCAACCAATGCGCCAGCCCGTCATCGCAAAAGGTTTGCTCAAAGACCCAAACTCAACGGCAACTTCTTTTGCCTCAGGCACTTGCAAGATGCTGGGCGCAATATAGCCATCGTAGGTGATGTCCACATAGGCGGCATCGTGGCAAATCAGCAATCCATGCTCTCTCGCGAACGCCACCGCTTCGGCGAAGAAGTCCAAAGTTACGCACGCTGCAGTAGGGTTGTTGGGATAATTGAGCCACAACAGTTTCGCCCCCTTGAGCACCTCGGATGGGAGGGCGGAAAGAGCGGGTGTCCACCCGTGCTCTGGGCGAAGGGGCATCGGGTAACTTTCCGCCAGCGCCAGCAACGCCCCAATTTTGTAAACGGGATAGCCAGGTTCCGGCACTAACGCCACATCGCCAGGGTCAAGGTAGCACAACGCAATATGGGCGATGCCTTCCTTGGAGCCAATCAGCGGAACAATCTCGCTTTTGGGGTCAAGGTCAACACCGAACCGACGGCGGTAATACTCGGCAACAGCATTGGGGAACACATCCAACGGCCAATCGCTGCCATAGCGGAAACGGTCGGGGTCAGTAACATCGGTGACAGCGCGAATAAGTTCCAGCACGATGGGATCGGGCGTTGGCACATCGGGGTCGCCGATGCCCAAACTGATGACCTGAATGCCTTTCGCCCGCAACTCCCGCACCTTCGCCCCAATCGCCGAAAACAAATACAGTCCAAGCCGCTCCATCCGCTGCGACGCTCGTGGCATCTCCAACCCTCCTATCGCTCCACAAGGATTTGCCTTCCCCGAATCAAACCCAAGCCAATTCGCCCCGAAACACTTCCACTGCGCTGCCAGTCATGTAGATGTGTCCATTGTCTCGCCACTCTATCTCCAAGTCGCCTCCTAGAAGATGGACGATGGCGTGTCGCTCGGTGCGACCTGTTTTGACGGCGACCGCTAAAGACGCACAGGCTCCTGTGCCGCAGGCGAAAGTCATCCCCGCCCCCCGCTCCCAAACACGAACCCGTAACTTATGGGGCGAAACCACTTTCACAAACTCCACATTGGTTCGCTGGGGGAAAGCGGGATGGTGCTCTATCTTCGGTCCGATGACCTCTAACGGCACTTCGTCCAACTTCTCGGTAAAGAGGACACAGTGGGGGTTGCCCATGGAGACAGCGCTTACGACGAAAGAGCCAACCCCTTCAACGCGCAACGGCACTTCTATCGCTTCCTTCTCGTCGCCAAGAAGGGTGGGAATTCGGTGGGGCTCAAAAATGGGTTCGCCCATGTCCACCGTAAAGGCGATGGCTTTCCCCTTCTCTGCCCGCACCCAAACGGTTTTGATGCCCGCTAAAGTTTCCACTTGCACCCATTCGCCCTTCGCATAGTCTCGGTCGTAGAACCACTTGACCGCGCATCGGATGCCGTTGCCGCACATTTCCGCTTCGCTGCCATCAGGGTTGAAAATGCGCATGCGGAAATCGGCGACTTGGGAAGGGAGAATCCAAATGACGCCGTCGGCGCCGATGCCGAAATGGCGGTCGCACGCAAAACGGGCAAACTCGCCCAACTGCTCTTCAGGGAGAGGCAATCCGTCCAATGCGCCGATGACCACAAAATCGTTGCCGAGCCCGTGCATCTTGACGAACAATATCGGCACACCCAACGAGCATCACCTCACGAACTTTCAAGGCTTTCTTTGGCAGTCTCAGCCAGACGGCGGGAACGCTTTTGAGTTGGGCGGGTTTGCTGCGAGGTTGCCCATGCCGTTTGTTTGGCTTGCTCGGCTTGTTGCAATTCCGTCAAAAGGCGCCCCACCACATCCCCCACTGGGCGCATCGGCTCAATGTAAAGGACGCCGTGCTTAAAGATGAGCATCTGCTTCTGCGTGCCTTCTTGCTCCAGAATGAAGGTGTAAGTGTCAAACCCCCGCACCAACCCTTGTAGGCGCATCCCCGTGAAAAGGTGCACCGCTACAGGAATTCGCTCCCGCCTCAGGAAGTTCAAGAAGCCGTCCTGCATCTCCATTCGCCGATTGCTCACGCCCCTTCGCCTCCTTACTCAGTTTTCACGCCCCACAACCGCGCCCATGGGACGCAATAATTGTGACACTCAGCCCTTCACCTGCTCCTTGACAATTTCCAGCACCTCTTGCGCAACTTGCGCGGGCGTTTTGCTGGTGGTGTCCAACCAGCGCACATAGGGGCGGCGCTTGAACCAATACCACTGTCGTCGCGCAAAGGCTTTGGCGTGGCGCAAGTATTCCTGCTGCCCGCGTTCCAAAGTCCAGTTGCCCAGTACCACTTGGGTGAACTCTCGGTAGCCCAAGGAGCGAAGGGATTTGAGTTGGGGCGAGTAGCCCATGGAAAGCAGCCGCCGAATTTCGTCCAACCAACCCAACGCCAAAAGCCGATGCATGCGGGTTTCAATGCGCCGATAAAGCTGACCCCGCTCGCAAATCAATCCGATGACAAGGGCATGGGGATAGCGGTGCAACCCTGGGGCGTCAAAAGCCCCGTGCCAAAACGCTGAAATTGGCTTGCCCGTCAGTTCGTAAACCTCTAACGCCCGCACTAACCGAACGGCATCGTGCGGGTGAATGCGCTGTGCCGCTTGTGGGTCAATTTCCCGCAAGCGGTGGTGAAGGGCTTCTGGTCCTTCCCTCTCCGCCCACTCGGAAAGCCTTCGCCGCACCGATTCGTCAGGCGGCGCAATGGGCAAGTCAAACCCTTCCAACAGTGCGGACAGGTAAAGGGAAGTGCCGCCAACTACCATTGCTATTTTGCCCCGCCCCCAAATCTCCCTAATGGCGCGCTCGGCATCTGGCACATACATCGCCACATTGTAAGGCTCGTCGGGGTTGACAACATCTAACAAATGGTGTGGCACGCGCACCCGCTGTTCTGGTGTGGGTTTGGCGGAGCCAATGTCCATGTAACGGTAAACCGCCACACTGTCGCAGGAAATGATTTCCGCTCCCACAACTTCCGCTACCGTCACCGAAACATCCGTTTTGCCCACTGCCGTCGGACCGAGAAGGACCACCAAAGGCGGGTGTGTGGGGTTGCCCCTTACGACCATCGCAGGAACACCAGCCATTCAACGGCTAAAAGGAGCAACGCCAAAAGGAGCGCCAGCCACCATAAGTCACGCAGGCTCTCCGTCGGCGAGTGAGCCGCAACGGGGCGCGCCCCTAAGGTGACAACCTGTTTGGGAGCGATGGTTGACTCGTCCGCATTTAGCAAGTTGACAGCAAACTGAACCTGAAGGTTCCCCGCACGCAAGTTGTAAACGCCTACTTGCTCCGTCGCCCGCAAGGTCAGAAAGTGGTTAGGGGCTCTCAAAGTCTCGGTGCGACCGTCAGGGAATTGAAGAGTGGCTTTAAGCGTCGGCACTGAAAGGGAAAAGGTGCTTCCCGCCTTGACAAGAAATCCTTGCTCTTCGCCCTTTCCCCTTACCGACCAACGAAGGGCGTTGGCAACGAAGATGGGAAAGCCCACCCGCAACGGAAAATCGCTTTCCAGCACGTTGAAGCCGATGAAGAGCCATCGTTTGCCATCCCGCTCCCCGACCGCCACCAATGGCGTCCCTTTGGCGTCCACAAGGCTTTGAGCCCACTCGGACAACCGCACCTTCAGCCCTTTGTCAATAAGCACAGCACTTAAGTCCACGAAACGCAAAATGGGATGCTCCCGCTCCCACGCCACAATCGTTGGCAGCGACACTTCCCCCACTTTTCGCACGAAGTTGCCGTCGGTGACGCCGATGAGCCAAATGGCTTTTGCCTTAGCAGGTGTGAAGGGCGTGCCATCAAAGATGACGACATCATAGCGCCCGTCGCTCCCTTCGCCCCGCTCTGTTTCGGGCACATGCGGGGCTTTGTCCACCACGCACTCAGGCTCCAACGCCAGCGCTCGCTCCAAAAAGAAGTTGCCGCTTCCCACCAGCAAAACTTTTAGCGGGCGCTGCCCTGTGCCGACGAAATGAACGATGTCGTCGCTTAACAGCACATCATCGGCGCATTCCCACCGGATGGCGACTTGCCGCACCCAAGGCGGCAAGGAAACGGTTTCACCGTGCACCCCATTGGGAGGAAGGGTGAGTTCCTTGGCAGTGCTCAATCGCCCGTCCGCAAACAGGCTGACCGTCCCTTTAAGGGCTTGACGGCTGAAATTCCGCAGCACCATAAAGAGAACCGTTTGGTTGCCTTTCCTTTGCGCATCCAACACTGTCCAACCCGCATTTCGGTCACTTTTACCAATGGCTTCGTAAACCAGTTTCGCCGTTCCGGGCGAGAAATCGGTTACGGGGGCGAACGAGCCATCAGAAACGAGCACGATGACAGCGTTGGGGCGGCTTTTGACGAGGGCAGCGGCTAACCGCAAGGCAGTCGCTATGTCCGCTGGGGCATCGGTCGCTTCCACTTTGTCAAGGATTTTGCGAAGCCGCGTATGGTCAGAACTGAGGGGAGCGACAACGCGTGGTTCGGAAGCGGCGAGGATGAGAGCGGCTTGGTCGTTAAAGCGCCAGTCCCGCAGCCATCGGGCAATCCGTTTTTTCCCTTCCGCAAACCGAGAAGGCTTGACATCCACCGCCTTCATGCTCGCGGAAGCATCCAACACGAACACCACCGTTTGCCCCTGCCACCCATGACCTTTGACAGCAGGGCGAGCCAACGCTGTCACCAAAAGCAGCGCCGAAAGAAGTTGCAACACCATAAGCCAATGGAACCGCCATCGCTGCCACAAAGCATTGGCGCGCACATCGGTGGTGATGGGTGGGAACAGGAAAACGGCTGGCACCTTGACTGTCCTTCGGCGAATTTTCAGCAGGTAAAGCAGCACGATGAATGCTGCAACAGGCACGAACCACCAAAGGAGCATCGGCGCTTGAAAAATCATACTCCGTCACCTTCAGCATCAATTCTGTCCTTTTGTGTCGCGCTTTACCTTTACGGCTTCGCTGGCGCAGGCAGAGGTGGCGGAGCAGGGGTTTGTTTTGTTGCTTCGGTAGGCTTTTCGGGCTCCGCCGATTTCTCCGTCGGGCGCGGGGTGGGGATTAAGCGCGCTCGCAAGGCGGCTTCCTTCCAGCGGGCGACGGCTTCAGCACCGTAAATCACCCGGGCTTTGCAGGCTTCGGGATAGACGGCAACGACGATGGCTTCGCCCAACTCTTCTTCCACCCGCACCGTTTTTCGCTCCGTTTTAAGCACCACTTCCCGAACGATGCGAAAGGCATCGCCCACTTTGATGCCCTGGTTTTGCCCGATGTCCACATAGACGAACACCCCGTCATCGCCGATGTCCACACCGCCCACCAAACCTTCCACGACGGTTGGCGCCACCGCCACGACAACGGGCGCTTTAGGTTGGGCGAGCCAATGAATTTCTTCCCGCATGACTGTCAAGAGTTCGGAAACGACAGCCGTCGCTGCCGAAGCGTAAAGGCGGTCATCGGAGACGAAGAAGGAAGCGCGGTCGGGCTGCAAAGGTGGCGGTTCGGTGGCTTCGGTGCGCCGAACGCTCTCCGTCGTTTGCTTGGAAGCGCTGGCGGTGATGGTTCTCTGCCAAATCACTTCCCCTGTTTGCCCTTCGTAAAGCCAAACTTGCAATCGCGCCGTGACGGTTTCTGTGCGGATGGTCGCCACCTCCCAAATGCGCTTATCGGCGGCGGGGCTGGGGCGGCTGGACAATTCTTGTCGGCGCACCGTTTGCGTCTCAAACCCTGCCAATCGCCCCGCCAAGAGGAGGTCAGCCTTGTGCATTTTCGCCACCTCTACCAACCGAGAGCGCTCTATCGTCCCGTCTTGGAAAGGCGCCCAATCGTAAAGGGGTTCTGGCGGCTTTTCGGGCATCACCGTTTCGTCCGCAAAGCGGGCATTCTGAACCGCCCGAAAAACTTGCGTCGCAAAATCCCCCACCCGGTCGCGATAGTAAACCACATCCCCAAAAGGCACCACCAACAGTCGCTTCACCGCACCGATAACGGGATGCGTGAGCACCATCGGCTCTAACGGGACGGTGGTAATGTCGGCATAACGCCGAAGAAGCCCGCGCAAGGCTTCAGGGAAAGCGCCGTAAAGGAGCACTTGCCAATAATCGCCACCTTTACTTTTGCGAACCGCCACACTCTGGTTGGGCGACAGCAACTTCAGGTTGAAGGGCAACCGCTCCCGCAACGATGGCGACACGGGCGAAACCAGCAGGTAAATCTCCGTCTCCGTCACCAACAAGTCCTGCACCCGCGAGATGGTTTCGGGCGTCGCCCACACGAAGTTGAGGTTGGTGCGCTCTGCAAAAGCGTTAACCATCTCTTGCCCCGCATTGGTGATGACGACAGCGATTTTTACAGGCATGACTTCTTGAAAGCGCATCTCGCGGGGTTCGCGCACCTTCCGCTGCTGAAGGCGCTCTATCGCTTGTTTGAGTCCTAAAAAGGACGGCGCAGAGAGGAAGACACGATATCGCACCCCTTTGGCATCTCGCACCACTTCCGAGGCAACAATCACATCCTGACGGCGGATGAGAGTGAGGTCGTAAGGGAGCAAGGAGCGCTGCTCAATGGTCAAGTCGCCCCGCGAGCGGTCAATGAGCACTACCACACTGCGTTCCGTCGTCAGCATCTCATCCAGCCGCGTCGCTAAATCCTTCAACGGCACGAATTCGGCATTGTGCACGGGCGGCAGATGGGAGCGGAAGAAGTTGAACAGCGATTCGTCGTTGGTGATGACGAACATGGGGGTGCGGGCTAACAACTCCGTCGCAGGGCGCGGTTCTTTCAACGCCCGTACGATGTCCCGCAAAATGTCCCGCTGCGCCGACCCAAAATTTGTCAAGCCCAGCAACGCCATGAGGACTACTTGCCACAAAGGGCGCATTGTCAACCACCTCCCCAAAAGTGCACCCAAAAGTTAGCGGGAACCTTCAAAAGCCCTTCCCGCACTACCGTTTTGACTATGCCGCACAAAAATGGCTTCCGACACAAGGTTGCTCTCATGGCGCTGTAAGGGTTTTTAAGCGCTCAAAGGCTTTCTGTTGCCACTCAGGGAAAGCGATGGGCTCGGCGAATTCACGGTAAAGGCGAATAGCGTCTTCTCTCCTCCCTTCTCGCACCAACTTTTGCCCTTTCTTGTCCGTCTCTTGCCACAACCGTTCGGCGCGCCGCTCCAACTTTCGCAGCACTTGCTCGGCAAAGGCTCGCTCCTTCTGGTTAGGGCTTTGAGCAAACTCTGCAGCAATTTCTCTCGGCTTTACGAGCACATGGACTTGCTCTATGCGCCTTGACAAATCTACCAAGTAGCGCCATCGGGCTTCCCTCTCGCTGATGAGGACGCCCGCCACGCAAGCGGTCAACCAACTGGCAAGGGCGCCCGCCCACATGGCTTTCAATCCCAACCGAGCCAAATCGGCGCGCCGTTCGGGCGCAATGGCGCTAATGCCCCCGATTTGAATGGCGATGCTCCCGAAATTGGCGAACCCGCAAAGGGCGTAAGTCGCCAAAACGAAAGTGCGCGGGTCAATCGTGTCCTTCAACTCCGCCAGCCGAACATAAGCGACAAACTCGTTCGCCGCTACCTTGATGCCCATGAGGCTCCCCATTGTCAAGACATCCTGAAGGGGCGTGCCTAAAAGGAGCGCAAGGGGCGAGAACAAGTAACCGAGCAGCGTCTCCAAACTCAACGGTTGCCGCCCTTGTAGCGGGAAGATGGGCGCAAGGAAGGTTCTATCAAGCCAACCGAGGAAGGCGTTGACCATCGCCAAAATGGCTAAAAATGCCACCAACATTGCTGCTACATTGAAGGCCAGCCGCAACCCGTCTGCTGCCCCAACGGCGGCAGCGTCAATCACATTCACCGTCGTCCGCTCAAAGGTCACACGAACTGTGCCTTTTGTCAATGGTTCTTCCGTTTCAGGCTCCATCAGTTTCGCCATGACGAGAGAGGCAGGGGTGCTGATGACGGAGGCGGTGAGCAAGTGTCCAGCGTCAATACCGAAAGCGACATAGGCTGCCATGACTCCCCCAGCAATAGTGGCGAAGCCGCCCGTCATCACCGCCATCAATTCACTGCGGGTCATTTGCGCCACATAGGGGCGAACGACGAGGGGTGCTTCCGTTTGCCCCACGAAAATGTTGGCAGCTGCGCTTAGCGATTCTGCCCCGCTTGTTCCCATTGTCCGAACCATCACCCATGCCACTGCCTTGACAACCGCTTGCATGACGCCGAGGTGGTAAAGGATGCTCATGAGGGAGGCAAAGAAGATGATGGTCGTCAGAACGCCGAAGAAGAAGACCAAGCCGATGGGTTTACCGTATTGCGCCACCAAGGGAGCGTGGGCGGGGTTGTTGGGGTTGAGGGCGAGATGCCCGAAGACGAAAGCGGCGCCGTAGGTGGTGAAGCCCAAAAGGGTGTTAATGGCTTCCCGAGCCCAATCAAAAATCGCCAAGCCGATGGGCGTCCGAAGGATGAAGAGGGCGAAGGCAAACTGCAGGAAAAGGCCCCAAAGGATGACACGCCACGGAACTTGCTTTCGGTTGGACGAGCAAAGCCACGCCAACACCAACAGCGCCATCATGCGGTGACAGAGAGGGGCGACCGTGCCAAAATCGCCGTCGGAGGTGCGG
>Ga0209989_100175_pt1 | contig 12185 bp, 14 predicted proteins | sample Antgeofumaro1A2B_FD_188083 | JGI IMG/M metagenome (GOLD analysis project Ga0209989, IMG submission 188083) | Geothermal fumarole subsurface microbial communities from Mt. Erebus, Antarctica - 1A2B (SPAdes) (version 2) | ecosystem: Environmental > Terrestrial > Volcanic > Fumaroles | place: Mt....
CGTCTACCTCCTCACGGGGCTTTTAGTGGGGGAAAGGCTGCCCACGGAGGCCCTCGAGCCCCTCCCCTCCTTGGGGTTTCTCCTCCTCCTCTTCTCCGTGGGCCTGGCCTCCACCGCCCGGGAGAGCTGGGATAGGGCCAAAACGGGAACGGAAAGCTCCCGTGCCAGGCCCTTTAGGCCCCTCGAGATGGCGGCGATCTCCTGCTGGCGGTTCTCCCCGTTTTTGGAAGGGCTGGAGATGAGCTGGAGGTAGTCCACCACCAAGAGCCCGATCTCCTCCCGGGCCTTAAGCCGCCTGGCCCGGGCGCGAAGCTCCATCAGGGTGAGGTCGGGGGAGTCGTCGATGAAGATGGGGGCTTCGGAGAGCCGGCCCGCCACGTCCACTAGACGGGAGAAGTCCCGGTCGGTCAGGGCCCCTTGCCGGACCCGGTTCATGTCGATGCGGGCCTCCGAGCAGAGCATCCTGAGGACCAGCTGGCCCGCGGGCATCTCCAGGGAGTAGATGGCCACCGGTATGCGGTCCTTTAAGGCCGCGTGCTGGGCGATGGTGAGGGCGAAGGCGGTCTTGCCCATGGCGGGGCGGGCGGCCAGGATGTTCAAGGAGCCGGGCAGAAGGCCCCCGATCAGCTGGTCTAGCTCCTTAAAGCCGGTGCGGACCCCGCTTGTCTCCCCTTTGTTTTGGAAGAGGTCCTCGATGTGTTCAAAGGTTTCGTGGACAAGCTCCCTCAAGGGGCGGCCCTCGGGCGTGGTCTTGGCCAGGGCCACCTCCAGCACCTTCCGCCCCGCCTGGTCCAGGATCTCGTCCAGGCTCCCCGCCTCCTCGTAGGCCAGGCGCATGGCCTCCCCCGCCGCCTGGATGAGCCGCCTTAAGGTCCATTTCTCTGCTACGATCCGGGCGTAGTGCTCCGCGTAAAGGGCGGTGGGCGTGGACTCCTGGAGGGCCACCAGGTAGCTTAGCCCCCCCACCGCCTCGAGCTCGCCCCGGCGGGCGAGCTCCTCGCTTAAGGTGACCAGGTCCACGGGAAGGTGGCGCGCCCGTATGGCCTGCATGGCCGCGAAGATCTTGCGATGGGCCTCGTGGTAGAAGGCCTCCGGGGTGGGGAGAAGCCCTTCCAGTCCGTCCAGGATCTCCGAATCCAAAAGAATCGACCCCAGAACGCTCTGCTCCGCCTCGAGGCTATGGGGGGGAATACGGCCCGCCGGTTCCATAAGCCCAGATAGTCTACGCCCTCCTTCCCCGGCCAAGGAAGCCCCCTCCCCACAAGGGAAGGGTTGGGCGGTTAAGGCCTTTCTCAGGGGGAAGGGCTAGACTGGGATCACCCACCGGGGTGGCCCGGTGGCTCGAGGGATGAAGGGGGTTTGGGGGTTGCTCCTCCTGGGGCTGGTCGCCTGCCGGGCCCAGACCCTCCCGCCCCCCTTTGACCTTCTGGAAAAGGGGGCCTACCGGGAGGTGGCGGCGCAGGAGGGGTTTGCCGCCTTGTGGGCGGGGGCCCGGCTTTTGGAGGACCGCCTCCCGCTAACGGAGCGGGCGGAGTACGCCCTCCGCTGGGCGGAGTTTTTGGAAAAGGCCCGCCCCTTTGAGCCGGGGTACGACCGGAAGGCGGCCTGGCGGGCGGCGGCCCGCCTTCTGGACCAGGCGGGGGATTCCCGGGCGCTTTCCGCCTACACCCGGCTTCTGCCCGAAGACGAGGCGGTCCAGGGGGTTCTCCGCTGGGACAGGGGGAACTCCCTTTGGGAAAGGCTTTTCCAAGGCCAGGCTTATGAGGCGCTCCTTAGGGTCCTTCCGGAGGGGGAACGGCCAGACCTGAGGGCCCAGGCCCTTTTCCGCCTCCGGCGCTACCGGGAGGCCCTACCCTTCTACCAGGCCTGGGCCCGGAAGGAGGCCAGGGGGTTTCTGGGCCTGGGCTGGACCCTTTTTTTCTTGGGGCGGAAGGAGGAGGCCCTGGAGGCCTTCGCCCGCTACCCCCATCCGGAGGGGCTCTATGCCCAAGGCGTTGTCCTGGAGGGCCAGGGGCGGCTTTTAGAGGCGGTCTCCGCCTACCTTCGCTCCACTTCCGAGGGGCTTCTGAGGGCCGGACGGATCCTCGAGGCCCTGGGCCAGAAGGAGGAGGCGGCCCGGGTTTATCTTCTCCTGGGGGAGACGGAAGCCCCTTTTGCGGACGACGCCCTCCTTTGGGCCTACCGGCTGGGGAAAGGGGAGGCCTTGGAAAGGCTTAGAAGGCGGGGTTCCGGCCTCCTTTTGCTTCTGGGGGAGACCCCTCCGCCCCCCCCCTCCTCCGCCTGCCGCCCCCCCCCCGCCCGAAGCCCCTCTGGTCCGGGCCCTTCTGGGAGCAGGCAAGGGGGAGTGGGCCCGGGGGGTTTTGCGCTACGCCCTTCTGGAGCGGCCCACGGACTGGCCTGTCCTCGTCCCCCTCCTCTACGAGGCGGGAGCCTACCGGGAGGGGATCCGGGCTGCGGAGGGCACAGCTCTGGCCTACCCTAGGCCCTATCGGGAATGGATAGGGGGAGAAGCCGAGCGGTATGGCCTCGAGGCCGACCTCCTGTTCGCCCTCTTCCATGTGGAAAGCCGGTTTGACCCCTATGCCATAAGCCCCACGGGGGCTAAGGGCCTGGGCCAGTTCACCTGGGCGACCTGGCTGGATGTGGCCCGGATGCTGGGGGAGGTTCCGGGGGACCCCTTTGACCCGAGGACGAACATCCGCTACACCGCCCGCTACCTGGCCTGGCTTTATGAAAGGTGTGGGGCGTTCTCCGAACCCCTGAAGACCGCGTGTGCCCTCACCGCGTACAACGGGGGCATCGGCTACACCCTCGGGGGGGTAAGGCAGGAAGGGGATTTTTGGGCCTTTTTGTGGCGTCAGGCGCGGGAGGAACCCCGGGAGTACCTGGAGAAGGTCCTCCGGGCCTACGCCCACTACCGCGCGCTTTCTCAGTAACGGTACCACCTGGGGGTGAAGGCCCGGGCGGCCAGAACACCGAACAAGAACCCCCCCAGGTGGGCCCAGAAGGCGATCCCGGGCATGCCCAAAAGGCCCTGGAGGAACTGTAAAAAGGCCCAGTAGCCGAGGTAGAACCCCGCGGGAAGGGCAAATGTGAAGGGCAGGATAAACCAGACCAGGGTGATGATATAGGCCCGGGGAAAGAGTAGGTAGTAGGCCCCGAGCACCGCGCTCACCGCCCCAGAGGCCCCGATCATGGGGACCTGGGAAAAGGGGGTGGCCAGGCCCTGGGCCAAGGCCGCCGCCACGCCCCCCAGAAGGTAAAAGAGGAGAAAGCGGCCGTGCCCCATCCGATCCTCCACGTTGTCCCCGAAGATCCATAAAAACCACATGTTGCCCAGGATGTGGAAGAGCCCGCCGTGGAGGAACATGCTGGTGAGAACCCGGTACCCCTCCTTGAAGGGGTCTTGGAAGAAGAGGCCGGGGATGAACCCGAAGGCCTGGATGACCTCCTGGGGGCCTAGGGCGTACTCGAGGAGGAAGGCCAGGGCGTTGGCGAGCACCAGGGCCTTGACCACCAAGGCCGGACGGCGGGCCCGGTTGAGGTCGTAAAGGGGGAACACCTCACCTCCCGGGGGTGCCGTTTTTGTGGTAGGGGAGGGGAACGTACTGGACGCTGGGCTTCCCTCCCTGGGGCTGAGGGTAGAGCTCCATGAGCTCATAGACCTCCTTGGGCATCCCTGTGGAGACGTTGAGCCCCAGGGCCCGGGCCTGGGCCGCGTCGATGGGGTAATCGTGGGTCCAGGTGCCCTGGGAAAGGAGATCCGCCACCTCCTCGGCCTTGTCTTCCGGCATGTGCTTTTTGAGCAGATTTTTCACCATGGCCTTGACCTGCCTCAGAGCCTTTTCCGCCATGTCCGCCAGAATGAGGGTCTGGTCGTCAATCTCGGCGATGGGCTTCTTTTCCAGCACCTTTAGGATGCTCGCTGCGGGGTACTGGCCAAGCTGCGGGTCCACGGGGCCCAGCACGGCGTTCTCGTCCATGACGATCTCATCCGCGGCCAGGGCGATCAGGGTGCCGCCGGACATGGCGTAGTGGGGCACGAAGACCGTGACCTTGGCTGAGTGGCGGAGGAGGGCCTCGGCAATCTGCTCCGCGGCCAGAACAAGCCCCCCCGGGGTGTGGAGGACTAGGTCGATGGGCACGTTTTTGTCCGTGAGGCGGATGGCCCGTAGGACCTGCTCGGAGTCGTCTATATTGATAAAGCGGCTGATGGGAATGCCTAAGAAGCTCACCGCCTCCTGGCGGTGGATCAGGGTAATGACCCGGCTTTGCCGCTTCCGCTCGAGTTCGTGAATTTTACGGGCCCGTGCCCCCAGAAGGGCCTGCTGTTGGAAATAGGGGGTGAGGGCAGAGAGGATGAAGAAAAGCCAGAAAAGCTGGAAAAAGATGTCCATTCCTACCTCCTCGCCTCTAGTTTAGCGGGCTTTTCCCTAGGGCCCTCGAGGAGCCTATACACCTCGGGGGCGAAGCGGATGAGGACCGCTCCCAAAGGGATGGAGACCAAAACCAAGAAGAGCGCCACCTGGGCCACCAAAGGATAGCCCTGCTTTAGGGCCAAGAGGCCCAAAACCAGGTTGAACTCTCCCCGTGGAACGAGGTACAGCCCCGCGTAGACCCGGCGCTTCCGGCCTAGGCCCGCGGCCTTTCCCCCTTGGAGGTTGAGGGGGAGTTTGAGAAGGAGGCCCAGGGCGGCCCCGAGGATGGCCAAAGGGGAGGGCTCCTGCAAAAGCGCCAAGGCGGAGGCCCCCACCACCATGAAAAAGAGCGCCACCCCCAGGTCCCTTATGGGCCCAAAGAGGTGTTCCAGCCGTTCCCGCAGGCCTAGGCTGGCCGCGATCACCCCGCTTAAAAAAGCCCCTACCCCTTCAGAGGCTCCTAAGGCGTGGAAGAGGAGGGCAGATCCCGTGGTGAAGGAGGCTCCGAGGAGGAGGACAAGCTCGTCTGAAAGGGTTCCCATAAACTGGACGAGGGGTGGGCCCAGGTAGCGGGCGAGGAGGAGGTAGGCCAGGACCAGAAGGAGGCTGAGGAAGAAGCCGGCCCCCTGCCCCCCCAGAAAGGCCAGGAGGAGGGCCACCACCAGGTCCTCCCGGACCAAAACCCCCAGAACCACCTCGCTTTCCGGGTTGGCCGCCCGGTGCAGGTCGATGATGAGCTTGACAATGACGGCGCTGCTTGAGGCGTAGACGACCCCGGCGAAAAGGAGGCTCCCCCTCAGGTCAAGCCCCAGGAAAAGGCCCAGGAGAACCCCTAAGGGAAGGGCTAAAGCATCCCAGAGGCCCGCCCGGATGGCTTTGCCGGATAGGGCTTGGAGCCGGTCGGGCCCGAACTCCAGGCCCACGGAGAAGAGGAGGAGGAGAAACCCCAAGGAGGGGAGGGGCTCGAGGGCCTCCGTGGGCAGCCTTTCCCCCACTAAAAGCCCCGTGAGGAGGTAGACGGGAAGGGGCGGGAAGCCGAGGCGGTGGACCAGGGCCGCCCCCAGGGCCAGAAGCCCCGCGGCGATGGCAAAGGCCTCCACCGAGGGGTGCATCAGCCCTTCCCCAGGCCCCGTTTGAAGGCCTCGATCGCCTCCCGGCTTCCCGCCAGGACCAGGGTGTCCCCCGCCTCCAAGAGGGCTTCCGGGGGAGGGTTGGGGATCAGGGGGGCCCCAGGCCGGTCCAGGGCCAGGAGGTGGGCCCCCGGGGGCAGAGGCAACTCCCCCACCCGCCTGCCCACCCAGGGGGAGCCTGGTGGGATGGGAATCCATTCAAAGACCTGGGCTCCAAGCTTGCTCCGGGTGTCCCCCACGGCTTCCGGATGGAAGAGGACTCCGGCCAGGATGGCCCCGAGCTCCCGCGCCTCCTCGTCCGTGAGGTCCAGGGCCGCCGTGGGCTCATCGTCTTCCCCCTTTTCGTAGTACTGGAGCTCCCGTTTGCCCGAGTTGTGGACCACCACCACCAGGCGGTCTCCGCTTTGGACCTCAATGGTGAACTTCCGCCCCACGCCCGGCAGGACGACCTCTTCCACCTTCATTCCTTCCTCCCAGGGCTGAAGCGTATGGCCAGGCTCCGGCCCAAGACCAGGGCCAGGATCCCCAAGGACCAGAGGAAGACCTCCAGGCCCGAAAGCTTCTCTGCAAAAAGCGCCAGAAGAAGCTCCCGCAAGGCCAGGGCCACCCCCACCTCCAAAAGGACCTCGAGGCGCACCCTATCGAACTCAAAGTACTCCACAAAGGCCCGGGCGAGCTCCAGGATGATGACCAGGGAAAGGGTGTTGGTGATGAGGTTCTTCAGCCCAAGCCGCACCGTAGGCTCGGTGAGGGTGAGGCCCAGGTCTAAAAAGGTCCGGACCGAGCCCACAAAAAGCCCGATGAGAAGGGCTAGGATAACCAGGTTAAAGACCAGCTGGAGGCCCAGCCGGAAGAGGCGGATGAGCTGGGTCTGGGTCATAGGAGCAGATCAAACACCTTTCTGGCGCGCTCGTGGTGCTCCGCATCGGGGTTTTTCACCGTAGGGTCCAGCTCCCGGATAACCCGGGCGTAGGCCACCACCAGCGCCCCCGCCCGTTCGGGCAGGAGGGCCCGGACGTCCTCGGAGACCTCGAGGTCCAAAGGCGGCAGGGTGGCCAGGGCCTCGAGGACGGGTTTGAGCTCCAAGGATACCCCCATCTTTCGGAACGTATGGAGGGTTTCCTGAAGCCCCTTGGTCACGGGGAGGTCGGGCTCGAAGACGATATCCCGGCCGCTTCCCGGAAGAGGCGCTCAAACTCGGCGACTTTCATCAGCATCGCCCGCTTCCTTACTCCACCGGGATCTGGACCGCTTTGGCCTCGGCTTTTTCCCGGGGGATCTCCACCTCGAGAACCCCGTTTTTCAGCCTTGCCTTCACCCCCTCGGCCTTGGCATCCGGAGGCAGGAGGTACTGACGGAAGATGCGGCCGTAGACGATCTCCGCCAGGTGCTTCTTCCGCTTTTCCTCCCGCCTCTCCCCTTCCACCACCAGATAGGGCCCCTCCAGCCGCACCTGAAGGTGATTCTTGTCCATACCCGGGACCTCCACCCGTAGAAGGTAGCGGTCCTCCTCCTCCACAAGCTCGGAGAGAGGCTCGATCGCCTCGCCTGGCTCAAAGGCCCGCTCCAAAGCTTCCTCTACCGCCTTGCGCAGGCGCAGCTTCCCAAAAGGCCAGATTTTCTCCAGCATATTCCCTCCTTGGGCCCAGGCCGCGGGGAAAGACCCCGCGGCCTGGGTCTAGCGGACGTTCCCGGTCTCGAGGTGGTGCTCCCGCAGATCAAAGACGCTGTACTCCCCTTCGGAAAGATCGCCTGGTACGAGGACGTAGGAGTGGCCCAAAAGCTCCTTCTTCTGCCCCCGGCCCGCCACGAAGGCCACCAGGGGGTTATGGGTTTTGATGAGCTCGGCCACCGCCTGGCTTCCCCCTTCGCCCAGGCCCTTGTGCGCCGGGTGGGTGTAGAAGAGGAAGATCTTGGGGTAGTCCTTGACCTCCCACAGGACCTTGAAACGGTACTCCGCCTCCCAGGCGGGGTAGCGGAGGGCTTCCTCCTCCTCCTTCTTCCCCTCGTCCACCACCTCCCCCCCCAGGCCGGCCACCAGGTAGGGCCCGCGGGCAAAGGCGAAGCTCCCGTGAACGTTTTTCGTCTGGGGATGGATCAGCTCCACGTTGGCTGCCTCCCGCAGGTACTCCCAGACGGGGGCGTCCTGCGGCCCGGGGATGTAGTAGGTGGGCAGGTTGGCCTGGGCCAGAAGCCGGAGGAAGACCCCGTAGTCCCGGGTGTGGGCGCTTTTGGGGAAGAGGTTGCCGATGAGGATGAGGGCATCCGCGTCCGTTTCCGGGGCCAGCTGGACCAGTTTTTCCAAAGCTTCTAGGTCCCCCATGGGGTTAGAGGTGGCGAGGAGTTTCCGGATGGTTTTCCGCATACCCCACCTCCTCACTCCACCTGGACCTGGATCTTCTTGGGTCTGGTTTCCTCGGCCCGCGGAACCAGAAGGTGCAAGACCCCGTGCCGGAAGCGGGCCTGGACCCGGGAGAGGTCAAAGGAGTTGGGGACGTTGAAGCTCCGGGCGAAGGTGCCATAGGGGCCCTCGAGGCGGTGGTAGGTGGCCTGCTCCCTCTTTTCAAAGGGCCGCTCCGCCCGCACGGAGAGGACCCCTTCCTCCGCCGTCACCTCCACCCGCTCCGGCTCCACCCCGGGGAGGTAGACGTAAAGGTGAAGCCCCTCTTGGTCCTCCACCACGTCCACCGGCGGGGCGTAGACCCGGGGCCCCTGCTGGGCCTGGGGCGCGAAGGCCCGTGCCAACCTTTCCTGAAGTTCCTCCAGCTCCTTGAAGGGATCAAACCGGATCATGCCTCACCTCCTTTACCACCTCAAGAGCGCGGCCATCCCCCCGCGCTCAAGAAGCCTTCTTTGGGCCTCGCCGCGCACGAACTCCAGCTTGGCCGCATACCCTGCGGCGAGCTCGGGAAGGACCACCGCCAAAGGCTTTGCCTCTGGGTTCTCGCAGTAGGCCCTGGCCTCGGCCTCACCCGGGAAGTAGAGGCCATCACAGGCGTAGACCACCTGGTCCATCCGCCAGGGCAGAACCCACACCTCCACCCGGCCCTCCTGAAGCCTTTCTAGAACCTCTGGGCCAAAGGCGGCTTTGGGATAGGCCTCCTCGAGGCTCCTGAGGAGTTCCATCTCCTTTTCCCTTTCGATTCGCTCCAGCTCGGGTTCCAGGCGCTTTAAGACCTCGCCGGGGGTGGCGCCTGGGTGGGGCAAGGAGGGGAGAAGGGCCACCACCTCCTCCCATAGCCGCTTGGGCAGGTAGCCCAGGAAGAGCTTGGTGTGCTCCTCGGGACCCATGAGGACAAGCCGAGTGAAGCCCCGCACCTCAAAAAGCCTTTGGAGCTCATGGGCTAGGGCCTTGTAAAACCGCTCCTCCCAGGCCTCGAGGCGCTTGGCGAAGAGGTCCTGCCCCGCCCCGCCCCGGGCGATGCCCCCCAGGTTAAAGCGGCGGCCCGGGGCGTCTAAGGAAAGGCGCCGCCAGGCCTCGGTGTCCAGGGCTAAGAAGGCGTCGTGGACTTCCTCGATCTCCCCCAGGAAGACCTCGAAGACCCGCCACTTTTCCCGGTCCAGGTAGACCACCCCGTAGCGCTCGTACTCGTCTAGGGCATAGACCAAGGGCAGGAGGAAGGGTTCCCCGTAGTGGGCGAGGACCCCATCCACCAGGTATCGCTCTGACCTTTCGTCCAAGAAAGCGGTTTTAACGCTGCTTAAAAGGGGAAGCTCCACCTGGAGGAGGACCACCTCAAAGAGCCCATCCCCTGCGAAGAAGACCGCCGTCTTGGCCTCGAGGACCTGGTGCCGCAGGATCTCCAAGGCCTTTTCCGCGATCGCCTCGGGCACCCTAAGGGCCTTCAGGGCATCCTTGGCCCGGAGGGCATAGGCCCGGCCGGCGTTCTCCGGCTTGGCGGGGTTTGGGTCCACGTACAGGGACAGGATGGGGGCCTTCCTGGGGGCTACCGTTTCCTTGATGCGCTGGATGGCCGCTTTGTCGATCATCGTTCACCTCCGCTACCCTAGAAGGGCCACCACCTGCCGGATAGCCTCCTGGTTTTCCTTTTCCTCTTGGCCGATCCGGGTAAAGAGGGTCTCGAGCTCGGGGTCAGGAAGGGTGCTTTCCAGGTAGAGGACCCGGTCAAACCCCTCGGAGGAAAGGAGCTCCAAAAGTCCCTCCCAAGAATCGGCCTCCGGCGGAGGGGGCGGCGGAATGGGGAGGCCCCGCTTCCGCATGGCCTCGGCCAGGGCCTCCGCATGGGCCCGCTCCCGCTTGGCCACCGCCTCGAGGCGGGCCCTCAGGTGGGGGTAGGGGATACGCCTGGCCGCCTCCTCCGCGCGCAGGGCGTCTTTGAGCTCGTCCAGATAGGCTTGAGCAAGAAGCTCGGCCAGGGTCATCCTTTCCCTCCTTAGGCTTCTACCCGGGCGGGGACCTGGAAGAGGAGGCCCAAGGGCCCCGCGTCCACCACCACCCGGTCCCCCTCCTTCACCTCCCCGGCCAGGATCTTCTTGGCCAGGGGGGTTTCCAGCTCCCGCTGGATGACCCGCCTAAGCGGCCGGGCGCCGAAGACCGGATCGTAGCCCCGCTCGGCTAGGAAGTCCTTGGCCGCCTCAGTGAGCTCCAGGCTGATGTGCTTCTCCGCGAGGCGCGTCCGGAGGTTTTTGAGCTGGATCTCCACGATCTCGCGGATCTGGGCCCGCTCCAGGGGCCGGAAGACCACGATCTCGTCCAGCCGGTTCAGGAACTCGGGGCGGAAGTGCTTTTGGAGCACTTCAAAGACCCGGTCCCGGATCCGGTCATAGGGCTCGCCCCGCTGGATCCCCTCCAGGATAAGGGGGCTACCCAGGTTGGAGGTCAGGATGATGACGGTGTTGCGGAAATCCACGGTGCGGCCGTGGCTGTCGGTGAGCCGGCCGTCGTCCAGGATCTGGAGGAGGATGTTGAAGACATCGGGGTGGGCCTTTTCGATCTCGTCAAAGAGGATGACGCTGTAGGGCCGGCGCCTGACCGCCTCGGTGAGCTGCCCTCCCTCCTCGTACCCCACATACCCAGGTGGGGCCCCGATGAGCCGGGAGACCGCGTGCTTTTCCATGTATTCCGTCATGTCGATGCGGATCATGGCCTCCTCGGTGTCGAACAGGGTGGCCGCCAGGGTCTTGGCGAGCTCCGTCTTTCCCACCCCCGTGGGCCCCAGGAAGAGGAAGCTCCCGATGGGCCGGTTCGGGTCCTTGAGGCCGGCCCGGGCCCGGCGGATGGCGTCCGCCACCGCCCTTATGGCCTCGTCCTGGCCCACCACCCGCTTGTGAAGCTCGTCTTCCAGGCGCAAAAGCTTCTCCCGCTCTCCCTCCAAGAGCTTGGAGACCGGGATGCCGGTCCAGCGGGAGACGATCTCCGCGATGTCCTCCTCCGTCACCTCGAGCCGGACGAACCGGGCCGTCTTGAGTTCACCTGAAAGGCGCTCCACCTCCGCCTCGAGGCGGGGGAGCTCCCCGTAGCGGAGCTCGGCGGCCCGGTTCAGGTCGTACTGCCGCTCCGCGAGCTCGATCGCGCGCCGCACCTCATCCAGGCGGTGCTGGGCCTCCCGGAGCCTCCCGAGGACCTCCCGCTCCTTCTCCCACTCGGTTCTGAGGGACTGGATCTCCCTTTCCAATTCCTGAAGTTCTTTTTCGATGGCCTCGAGGCGGGCCAGGGAGTCGGGGTCCTTCTCCTTTTTAAGGGCCTCCCGCTCGATCTCCAGCTGGAGCTTTTTCCGTTCCAGGGTGTCGATCTCTTCCGGAGCGCTTTCCAAGGCCATGCGAAGCCGGGCCGCCGCCTCGTCGATCAGGTCGATGGCCTTGTCGGGGAGGCGCCTTTCCGTGATGTACCGGTGGGAAAGGACGGCCGCAGCCACCAGCGCGGGGTCGGAGATGCGCACCCCGTGGTGGACCTCGTACTTTTCCTTGATCCACCGGAGGATGGAGATGGTCTCCTCCACGGTGGGCTCGTCTACGTAGACCGGCTGGAAGCGCCGCTCTAAAGCGGGGTCCTTCTCGATCTCCCGGTACTCGTCCAAGGTGGTGGCCCCGATGAGCCGGAGCTCCCCCCGGGCCAGGGCGGGCTTGAGCATGTTGCCCGCGTCCACCGCGCCCTCGGCCTTACCCGCTCCCACCACGGTGTGGAGCTCGTCGATAAAGAGGATGATCTCCCCTTGGGACTGGACCACCTCCTGGATCACGGCCTTGAGCCGCTCTTCAAACTCGCCCCGGTACTTGGCCCCGGCGAGGAGGGAGCCCATCTGTAAGGAGATGATCCGCTTGCCCTTCAGGCCTTCGGGGACGTCCCCCTTGACGATCCGCTGGGCCAGCCCTTCCACGATGGCGGTCTTTCCCACCCCGGGCCTGCCGCCCCTAGAGGCCTTAAAGGCCGCTTTAATCAAGCTAAGAGGAGGGAAGACTGTGCAGACGGAACACGCGGAAGGCACTTTTAACGCTTTGGAACAATACGGGATTGACCTGACCCGGCTTGCCGCAGAAGGGAAGCTGGACCCGGTGATCGGCCGGGACGAGGAGATCCGGCGCACGGTCCAGATCCTCCTGCGCCGGACCAAGAACAACCCCGTCCTGATTGGAGAACCGGGGGTGGGAAAGACCGCCATCGTGGAAGGGCTGGCCC
>Ga0209989_100176_pt1 | contig 12181 bp, 7 predicted proteins | sample Antgeofumaro1A2B_FD_188083 | JGI IMG/M metagenome (GOLD analysis project Ga0209989, IMG submission 188083) | Geothermal fumarole subsurface microbial communities from Mt. Erebus, Antarctica - 1A2B (SPAdes) (version 2) | ecosystem: Environmental > Terrestrial > Volcanic > Fumaroles | place: Mt....
AACACCGCTTCTGCTACATCGTGCGGGTAGACATTGACCTTCAGCACCGTTCGCTGGCGATAGAACTCCTCCAGTTGTTCTGGGGCGATGCCGTACTCTTTGGCGCGCTGTTGACGCCATTCGGACGACCAAATGCGGCTCCCTTCCAGCACAGCATCGGGGGCAACGCAGTTGACCCGAATTCCGTAAGCCCCACCTTCTTCCGCTAAGGAACGAGCGAGGTGGGCTTCTGCTGCTTTTGCGGCGTTGTAAACGGCAGCACCTTTACTGGCGACCATGGCGTTTTTGCTGGTGATGAACACGATAGCACCGCCGATGCCTTGCTCTTTCATGATGCGGAAGGCTTCGCGGGCAGGGAGGAAATAGCCGAGGGCGAGGATATCCATTAATTTCCGCCAATCGGCGACAGTCGTTTGCTCAATCGGCTTAGCGAGGGCAACGCCGACACTGCACACTAAAATGTCCACACCGCCGTAGGTGAGCACGGTGCGTTTGAACATTTCCTGAACGCTGGCTTCATCGGTCACATCCACTCCGACGCCCAAAGCACGCCCTTCGCTGAACTTGGCAACAATTTTGTCGGCGACTTCCTGTGCGCCCTTCTCGTCCAAGTCCGCCACAACGACATGGGCACCCTCTTCAGCAAGGCGTTCAGCAATAGCGCTCCCGATGCCGCCAGCACCACCAGTGATGACCGCGATGCGGCGTGCCAACTCCCGCTCTGGTGGGGCAAGTTTGAGTTTGTAAAGTTCCAGCGGCCAATATTCCACCGCGAAGGCTTCAGAGTCACTGAGGGAGGTGTAAGTGTCAAGAGCAGACGCACCCTTCATGACTTCAATGGCGCGGTGGAAGATTTCAGCGGACATGCGGGCGGTGAACTTGTCTTTGCCCGTCGCAACCAGACCGAGGGCAGGGAAGAGAGTAATGCGCTGGTAAGGGTCCATCATCGGCTCTGTCGTGCCTACCCGTTCGGCGTTCTCACGGTAGTAGGTTTCGTAGCGGCGGGCGTATTCGTCACTCCGCTCGCGAATTTGCTGCTTCACGGTTGTCAAATCTTCCCCATTGGGAATAAAGTCAATCCAAAGTGGGTAGTGCTTGGTGTGGACGAGGTGGTCAGGGCAAGCCGAACCGACCATGCTGATTTGCGGGGTGTCACGGGAACTGACAAACTCCAAAACGCGGTCGCTGTCGTCATAGTGCAAGATGACGCGCTTGCGTTTGCTGACAGCCCCACGCAAAACAGGCAACAGTTCCGCCATGATTTGTTCCCGTTTGACTTTGTCAAGGGGTTGGACCTTCAGTCCGCCAAAGACCCGCTTGCCTTTCAAGACCTCATCAACGGCTTCCTGCGCTTCGTTGATGATACGAAGGGTGTTGTGGTAGCAGTCCTTGTGGGTGTCACCCCAAGCCACCAACCCGTGCTTCTGCAAAATGGCGGCTTCAGCCTTCGGGTTTTGACGGAGCCGTTGGATGACCATCTTTGCCAACGGGAAGCCGGGGCGCACATAAGGCACCCAAAGGATGCGATCGCCAAACACGCGCCTTGCTAACTCTTCTCCGTTCGCTGCATTAGCAAACGCCAAAATAGCGTCAGGATGTGTGTGGTCAACATGGGGGGCTGGGATGAAAGCGTGCATCAGCGTCTCAACGGACTGACGAGGACCGCCGGGCTTAAAGACGCAATGGGACAGGTAGTCTACCATCTCTTCGTCGGAAAGGCTGTCGCGGTCTTGGAGGGGAAGCAATTCGTCCAACTTCAAGCCGGCGAAGTCTTTGGGAGTGCAGGTGGCAAGGTCAGAGCCACTCCCCTTCACCCACAACACGCGGACTTCCCGACCGAGGTGGTCGCGCTCAACAGTTTTGCTACTGGTGTTCCCACCCCGCCAGTTGACGATAGCAGGTTCCGCCCCTAAAAGGCGGGAGCGATAAACGAGCCATTCCAAGTCGCTCTTAAACTCCGCTGCTTTCGCATCATCCCACAACGACGGCAGCGGTGGCATCCCCATCACCTCCGCTTTCAAATTTTGCCGCCACTCCTACGACGAGACAAGTTGTTAGTTTGTTGATGTATTGTCAAGTCCGCACCAAGGAACTTCCCAAGCAATTGGGATCGGAGTTGCTGGCAAGGCGAACATCCAAGCCCGCTGCTTGCCGCAACCGAAGTAGGGCACCCGACTGGTCAAAACCGGCGAGGAAAGGGGAGTGAGCCAGAAAGAGATGGGTGTCCAAGTCCACGAAAGCGAATCCACCCAAACCCGCAGCCAAATGGGCGGCAGCCGTTAAGCCCAATTCCGTTTCCACCATTGCACCCATCATCAGTTGCAAATGAGCGGCTTGGGCGATGGCAGCAATGCGCAAACTCTCGGCTATCCCGCTTTTCGCTAATTTGATGTTGATGGCGTGGGCAATCCCTTCCTTCGCCACCCGCAAAGCGTCGGCGGCGGTCATCACCATCTCGTCAGCACAAATAGGCACAAACGAGCGCTCTTTCAGCCAGCGCATCCCATCCCAATCGTCCTTTGGCACAGGTTGCTCAAAGAGGGTGGGGATAATGCCTCGCTGTTCCAAGCGGCGAAGTAACTGCCAAGCCCCGGTCGGGGTATAGGCTTGGTTGGCGTCCAATTGTAAGGAAGCGGGTGGGACTGTCTCGTGGACACCTACGATACGGGCTTCGTCTTCTGTCGGCTCCCCCGCTAACTTGAGTTTGAACTTGCGGAAGCCTTTTGCCGCAAACTCGGCGGCAAAAGTTTTGGCTTGGTCAAGGGGCAGGATGGGAATGGTCACATCGGTTTCCAGCACATCCGTAGCGCCCCCCAACCATTGCCACAGGGGAACACCGTGTCGCTTTGCCAAAGCATCCAAAAGCGCTACTTCAATAGCGGCGCAGGCGGTACGGGAAGCGCTGAGGGTTTCGGCAAGGAATTGCGTGAGGGGGCGCCACCGAGCGGGTTGGCCGATGAGGTGGTGGCGGGCTTCCTGAAGGGCGGCTTCCGTCGTGGCGGTCGTCTCCCCCATCAAGGCAGGGGAAGGGGCGGCTTCCCCCCACCCTTCGGTCCCATCGCTCAGGCGAACCCGCACCCAAAAGTTCATCGTCCGTTCGGTAGTCTCGCGGGAAATCGCAAAGGGTGTGTGGAGGGGAACCGCAAGCGGTTCCCATACAAGGTCAGCAACCACGACTCGCTCTTCTGCCACTCTCCTCACCTCCTATTCAGGGTGAAGTTTAGCCTAATGCGCTCAATTTACTGCGAACAAGTTTGGCGTAGCGTGCTAAAATTGTGAACGACATCAGACAGACATTTAGTCCATTGATGTCAATGGGTAAAAGGCGAAAGGCACACAGGCACTGGATAAGATAAGCCTCTGGTCCACTTGGTAAGGAGGTGTCGGAGCATGCCTCGCGCTGTTGGAATTGACTTGGGCACCACGAACTCGGTCATCGCGGTGATGGAAGCCGACGGCAATGTGAAGGTTATTCCCAATGCCGAGGGCTCCAACTTGACGCCCAGTGTGGTCGCCTTCACGAAGGACGGGCAACGCTTGGTGGGCATCCCTGCCAAGCGCCAAGCCTTGCTCAACCCCGAGAACACTGTCTACTCCATCAAGCGTTTTATTGGTCGCACCTACACAGCGACGGAGGTGGAGCGGCGGCGGGTGCCCTATAAGGTCGTGCCCGGTCCCAACGACATCCCGATGGTAGAAATCCCTGCCTTGGGAAACAAGCGCTTTACGCCTGAGGAGATTTCTGCTTTCGTGCTCCAAAAACTCAAGCAAGATGCCGAAGCCTACTTGGGCGAGGAAATTAAGCAAGCGGTCATCACCGTGCCTGCCTACTTTGACAGTGCCCAGCGGACAGCGACGAAGAATGCGGGCGAGATTGCTGGTCTGGAAGTGCTGCGCATCATTCCCGAGCCGACCGCTGCTGCCCTTGCCTACGGCTTTGACAAGAAGAAGGAGGGGCTCATCTTAGTGTGGGACTTGGGGGGCGGCACTTTTGATGTCTCCATCCTGGAAATCGGTGAGGGCGTCTTTGAAGTCAAAGCAACGGCGGGCGATAGCCACTTGGGGGGCGATGACTGGGACGAGCGGTTGATGAACTACCTGATGGACATCTTCGCCAACGAGTATGGGTTGGACTTGCGCAAGGACTTTGACGAAAACCAGTGCCGCCAAGCCCTTCAGCGGCTCAAGGAAGCCGCCGAGAAAGCCAAGATTGAACTTTCGTCCATGCTGGAGACGGAGGTCAACTTGCCCTTCCTTGCCTTCCATCCCGACAAAGGTCCGCTGCACTTGAATGTCCGCATCACCCGCGCCAAGTTTGAGGAGTTGACTTTTGACTTGTTGGAGCGCTGCGAGCGCCCCTTCAAGCAAGCCATCGGCGACGCTGGTGTCAAGTTGACGGAAATTGAGGAGGTCATCCTGGTTGGTGGCGCCACGCGGATGCCGATGGTGCAAGAGTTGGTGCGTAAACTAACGGGCAAGGAACCCCACAAAGGGGTCAATCCCGACGAAGTAGTGGCGGTCGGTGCGGCAATCCAAGCCGCTGTGCTTACGGGCAAGACAAAAGACATCGTGCTGTTGGATGTCGTGCCCTTATCGCTGGGTGTGGAGACGCTGGGCGGCGTGATGACTGTGCTCATTCCTCGCAACACTACCATCCCGACCCGCAAGAGCGAAATCTTCACGACCGCCGCCGATGGGCAAACGACGGTGGAAATCCATGTCCTGCAAGGCGAACGCCCGTTGGCAAAGGACAATCGCAGCCTGGGCAAGTTCTACCTGACTGGCATCCCGCCTGCCCCTCGCGGTGTCCCGCAGATTGAGGTCACCTTTGACATTGACACTAACGGCATCTTGCATGTGACGGCGAAAGATTTGGCGACAGGGCGCGAGCAGTCCATCGTCATCAAGGACTCCACGAACTTACCTCGCGGAGATATTGAGCGCATGATTCGTGAAGCCGAGCAGTTTGCCGAACAAGACCGGCGAATGCGCGAACTGGCGGAAACTCGGAACGAAGCCGATGCGCTCATCTATTCGGCGGAGAAAACCTTGCGGGAACACGGCGACCGCCTGAGTGCGTCTGATAAATCGGCAGTGGAAGCAGCCATCAATGACCTACACGAGAAGATGAAAGGCGACGACATTGCCGCCATCCGAAGCGGGATTGAGCGGCTCAAGGAAGCGATGTTCCGCGTCTCCGAGCAACTCTATCGGGCAGCCGCAAGCACTGGGGCAGGGAGCGGAGGTTCTGAAACGCGCCGCGAAGCCACCACCGGTGGCGAAGTCATTGACGCCGACTACAAACCTGCCGACTGAAAAGGGACAGGCGACACGGGGCACAGGACATAGAACATCGCCTTTGACCGGCTCCGTGTCCCCTGTCCTTTGTCCTATCCTGAGGAGGGTGACGAAGATGCGCCGATGGATGGAAAACCCACGCCAACAAGCCTTAGTGCTGGCGCTCGCTGTTTTGGTGGCATTCGCCTTAGGGACTTTTGTCAGTCATTGGATGATGCCCTTGACACAAAACTTGATTGCCCAAACCGATAGGCCGTCAACCCCGATGCCCCCTGACAGTTCATTGCGAGTGGCGGAGCAACTTCAAGATGCCTTTGCATGGGTTGCCCGAAAAGTGGAACCGTCCACTGTCACCATCTTGACGCCAGGACCTACGATCCGCCGCTTTCAATTTCGCTTCCCGCCCATGCCCGGTCCAGACCCTTTTGAGGAATTTTTCCGCCGTTTCTTTGAGCGGGGCATTCCCGCCCCTGAGGAGGAAGTACCAAGTTCCCAACTGCGCCCGCGCGGTTCTGGCGTTATCGTAAGCCCTGACGGCTACATCCTGACCAACCGCCATGTCATTGAAGGGGTCAACCGAGTTGTCGTTGCCCTTTGGAACGACCAACGCTTTGAGGCAAAGGTCGTCGGTTCGGACGAGGTAACCGACATTGCCGTGCTGAAAATTGAGCCGAGCAATGTCCGTCTCGTGCCAGCAACCTTAGGCGACAGCGATAAAGTGCGGGTGGGCGACTGGGCGATTGCCATCGGCAATCCCTTCGGATTGCGCCAGACCATGACAGTGGGCATCATTAGCGCCATCGGGCGACGCCCCGGAGAAGCGGGAGCGGAAATTGGCTACACGGAGTTCATCCAAACCGACGCTGCCATCAATCCTGGCAACAGTGGCGGTCCGCTGTGCAACATTCGGGGCGAGGTCATCGGGATTAACACGGCGATTTCGTCCCCAACAGGTGGGAATGTGGGCATTGGGTTTGCCATTCCCATCAACACGGCGAAATTCGTGATGGAGCAACTCATCACCCGAGGGAAGGTAGTGCGGGGTTGGTTAGGCGTGGAGTTGCAAGAGGTGAGTGACTTAGATGACCCGACAGCGTTGGGCTTGAAAGAACCTCGCGGTGCTGTCATTGTTCGGGTGCTCCCCAACTCTCCAGCAGAGAAGGCAGGGTTGAAACCGCAGGATGTTATTGTGGAGTTTAATGGAATTCCCATCCGCAACATCCCGCACCTGCAAAGCCTCGTCGGTCGCACCACTCCCGGAACGACCGTGCCTGTGAAAATCGTTCGGGGCGGCAAAGAAATAATCGTGCAAGTGACACTCGGGGAACGGACACCTGAAGTCGTTGCGGAAGCCCAACGGGAGGCGGAGTGGCGCGGGATGGTGGTGGGGGAATTGACGGACGAACTGCGCCAGCAGTTGGATGTTCCCAAAGATGTCAAGGGAATCGTTGTCCTTGCCGTTCGTCCCAACTCCCCCGCTGCTCGCGCCGGCATCCGCCAGGGTGACATCATCACCGTCATTGCCAACCAAGAAATCACTTCCGTTGCCGATTTTGTCCGTGTCACCCGCACTCTCCGAGAAAACCGTTCCGCACCTGTGACCTTGCGGCGAGGCGGCAGCATGACCATGTTGGTCGTCCCGCCAGAGCGGGAGCATTAACATGGCTTCGCAAAACAGGAGGCGGATAGCACACCCATTCTGGGCAAGTTGTTCTTTCTTGTTCGGCTGGCGGGCGACCAGTTCGGCGCCTCCGCTACCGGTGAGGGCAAGAGTGCAGGCGCTTATGTGGAGGCAGACGGGCGGGTGGAGCGAGTTCTGCTCTTTGATGGCAAAGCAAACCTTTTCGGCGAGACCTGTCCTGTCACTATTGAGTTGATGGCGATACCCACCAAGTTCGGTGGGGAAAGAAGCGCAGGTGATAGGCAATGGCATCCCAAGTGAAGCGGGACTACTACGAGGTGCTGGGCGTTTCCCGCAACGCCACCGAAAAGGAAATCAAGCAAGCCTATCGGCGGTTGGTGCGAAAGTATCACCCTGACCTGAACCCAGGCAATAAGGAAGCGGAGGAGCGTTTCAAGGAAATTCAGGAAGCCTACGAAGTTTTGTCCGACCCAGAGAAGCGGCGGCTTTACGACAAATTCGGGCATAATTGGCGGGCAGCATGGCAAGCGAAGCAGCAAGGCATTGATGTGGAGAACATCGGTTGGGTGCCGCCGTCGCAGGAAGGGTTTGAGTGGGACTTTGGCAACTGGCAAGACCTTTTTTCTTCCTTCAGCGATTGGCTGGGAGACTTCTTCAGCACGCGGACAGCCACCCGAACTCGTCCCCGAACCCGACCACAACGGGGGCAGGATGTGGAAGCCGAGTTGGAAATTGACTTGGAAGATGCTGCTTTCGGCGCCACCAAGCGGGTCACCGTGACCATTGACGAAACCTGTCCCACTTGCGGCGGGGAAGGAGGCACCGTCCGAACCTGTCCGAATTGCGGCGGAACTGGTGTGGTGCACCAAATGCGTGGCTTCTTCAGCATCGGCTCCACCTGTCTTCGTTGTCGCGGGGAAGGCATCGTCCTTGACAGCCGTTGTCCCCGCTGCGAAGGGCGAGGCATGGTGCGAACGACTCGCTCTGTGGAAGTGCGCATCCCCGTTGGGGTGGAAGATGGCGCCAAGTTGCGGTTGCAAGGACAAGGGGCTTCGGGGCGCAATGGTGGTCCGTCCGGTGACCTTTACCTGACCGTCCGAATCCGCAAGCACCCCTTCTTTGAGCGCAAGGGGGACGACCTCTACTGCGAAGTCCCCGTTACTTTCGCCGAAGCCGCTTTGGGTGCCGAAATAGAAGTCCCCACACTGGACGGTCGGGTGAAAGTGCGAGTGCCGCCGGGCACCCAAAGCGGGCAATTGCTCCGATTGGCAGGATTGGGTATGCCCAAACGCACGGGCGGGCGTGGCGACCTGTATGTGCGAGTGAAAATCGTTGTCCCCCGTGACTTGACACTTCGTGAGCGCGAGTTAATAGAAGAATTGCACCGCTTGCGTCCCGAAAATCCCCGACTTGGTCTCTGGCAACCGAAGCGGTAGTGGCTAAGGCAATGTGAGACTGCCCAAAATGACGGACATTTGTGCCCCCGTCGCCGAGGGCAAATTCCCCGTCAAGCCCATCACCGTCCGATGCGCTAACACCGCGAAAGCAACGGCTTCTTTCGCATCCCTTTTAAGCCCCAATTCGTCACTGAAACGGATGACGACCTGCGGCAAACGCTCCGCCAACATCGCCATCAAGACAGGGTTATTCGCCCCGCCCCCGCTCACAATCAGTTCGTCCAAACGCCCCATTGGCGGGAGGACAAACCGTTGAAGGGCAAAGGTAATGCTGGCAGCAGTGAAAGCAGTGAGGGTCGCCACAACATCGGCAGGTTGCAAAGAGAAAGCCTCCGCTTTTGCGAGCACTCGCTGCAGGAAAGCGGCACCAAACATCTCCCGCCCCGTAGATTTCGGCGGCGGTCGGCGGAAGTAAGGATAACGCATCAACCACCGTAAAAAGGAGGGGCAAACTTGCCCCCGCCTTGCCCATTGCCCGTTGCGGTCAAAAGTTTGTCGTCCCCCTGAAAAGTGGCGGACGGCGCCGTCAATGAGCATGTTGCCCGGGCCAGTGTCAAAGGCGAAAACCCGTTCGGGTGAGGCGTTAGCGGGAAGCACCGTGACATTGGCGATGCCACCGATGTTGAGAGCGACGCGGTTTTGGGAGGGATGGCGCAATAGCAACCAGTCCACCAATGGAACAAGAGGTGCGCCTTGACCACCTACTGCCATATCCTTTGCCCGAAAGTTGCTTACCACCGGCACACCCGTCCGCATCGCAATAACCGATGGTTCACCAATTTGCAGCGTTCCGACCTTGCGTCGCCATTTCCTATGCCCTGTGCCCTTTCCTCCTTGCCCCTTCAGGGGAAGGTGCCGAACCGTTTGACCGTGACTGCCGATGAGATGCACCTTCGTCATCGGCACACCCGCTGCTTTCACCACTGCAAAAGCCGCATCGGCAAACACCTCGCCCAGCGCAAAGTTCAGCCAGCACAGTGTCTCCACATCGCCGTTGTGAGAAAGGCACAAAACAGCGTCGCAGAGAGCGGGAGGGTAAGGGAGCGTTACGAAGGCGAGGGTTTCCACGCGGTTGGGTTCGTCGCCCATAAGGCGGACAAGAGTAGCGTCCACCCCATCCGCCGAAGTCCCCGAGATGAGCCCAATGACCAACCGTTCTTTCGCTTGGGCATAACTGTCAAGCCAACGCCACGCTTTCGGCAACATGCTTTTTCACCGTGCTGGACGCTCTCGTTCTGCCAGGACTTGCCCCGTTGACAAATCGTAAAGGCGGTCGTAAGTGAGCCCTGTTTCCATGTTGTGGAAGCGGATGACCACTTGCGTGTTGTGGAAAGCCCGCACTTGGACAAAGAAGCGATGCCCCTCTTCCCACTTGCCTTGCTCGTAGGTCTGCCGAATCATATCCACAATGGCATCCAACACGCTCATCGCCATCAACTCCCACTTGCGAATTTCACTCTGGCAGTGGTTTCCCTTTTGTCTCAGGAGCGAAGGGCACGATAAGAGAGCCCAGAAGGAAGATGCTTGACAGGATTGCACCTGCCGCACGGATGCCAAAGAGAGCGCGCAATTGCCCGAAGGTGTAAGGACCGACGATGGCGAGGTAGCGGGCTACATTGTAGCAAAAACCTGTCCCTGTTGCCCGCAAGCGAGTGGGGAACAGTTCGGGAAAGTAGACCGCATAGCCGCCGAACAGGCTCGTCGTGAAAAAGCCCATGAGCGGAAAGAGGATGAGAGCGTCGGCGAAGGAATGGGTGGCGAAAAATGTCAAGGGAACGATGAAGAAGCAACTTAGGAAAGCGATGGAAAAGGCAGCACGCCGACCGAGGCGCTCCGAAAGCCACGCCCAACCGAGGATGCCGAAGAAAGCACCCAAGTTTTGCCCCATGATGGCGAGACTGACCAACCGCTCCGTTGGCGCTCTCATTTCGGGTAAGTTTTGGGGGTTAAGAATAGACCGCAGCAAATCGGGTGACCAAGTCCCAATGCCCCAAAAGCCAATGACACCCACTGCCGCCAAGCCCACGCCAATGAGGGTATGATGACGCCAAGTCGGATGGGTGAACATTTCCACGATATTGCCCAATTGCGTTTGGCCCGCTTGAGCGGCTTGGCGAGCATGCTCCCAACGCTCTGGTTCTCGGACGAACAAACGAATGAGGAACACCAACAAGGCAGGAAGCACCCCCACGGCGAATACCCATCGCCATCCTAAAGCGGGGGACGCTCCGATGGTCAAGTTGATAAAGCCCGCCATCATGTTGCCCAAAGCGGAGGCGGATTGCATGATGCCCAAGGCTGTTGGACGCGCATAATCGGGAAACACTTCCGCCACCAATGCTGCCCCCGAAGCGAACTCGCCTCCCACGCCCAAGCCGACAAAGAAGCGAAAAACAGCAAACTGCTGCCAGTTTTGCGCTAATGCCGACAGACCCGTAAAGCCCGCATAAAGCAGGATGGTCACAATCATCGTCCTCGTTCGTCCCCATCGGTCGCCCACGATGCCGAACAAAAATCCGCCTGTTGCCCATCCGAAAATGAAGATAGACTGGACAATGCCACTGTAGTAAGCCACTCGGGGGTCTTCCGGAGTTGCCCCCAGCAATTCTGTCAAGGCGGGTTGGCGCGCCAGCACATAAAGCCACTGATCCATTGTGTCAAACGCCCAACCTAAGGCAGCGACCGTCAGCACCAACCAATGATACCCTGTCAAGCCTTCATACCACCGCGCGGGAGTGTGTCGCCTTTCTTCCCCCATCGCTTTCCCCCCCAAAGCGCTTTTTGAAGCAAGTTCACTGGGCGAATTGCTTCCACAAAGCGTCCAATTCCTGAGGTGTCGGCTTGAGGCTATGCACGACGAAGCGATAGCGGAAGCGCATCCTTTCCTTCGGGTTGAGGGTAAAGGCGGCTTTGCGCATAGGGGCAAAGCCCACATAGGGGAAAGTGGGCGCCACCCGCAAGCGTCCAGGAAAGCCAAAGTTGTGCGGATGGTCCATAATAGTGACGCCTGCCCAATCTCCGTTGACCGCTCCCCCTTGCATCACCCAACGCGTGTCCGTTGCGTCAGCATCTTCGCGGGTCTTGCCTTCATCGGTCAGCACTTCCCACTTCTGCGTCTCCCACCAAACTCTCGCCCCGCGATATCCCAACCCGCCATATCGGTGCTCTTCTACCACCAACGGCTTGTCGGTCCCGTTGGTCAACTCGGTCGTCAAGTCAAACCACCAGTGGGGTGCTGCTTCATTGGACGGGGCATAAGTTGTCAATGTCCAAAGTTCGTGCACGACGGGCACCCACGCTTCTCCTTGCTTAGCGTGCCAGACATGGCGGACGACCATGATGGCTTGGTCGGCGTGCAATTCCAATCCCTCAAAGACTTCAAAGCGGGTGCGTCCCGAGCCAGCAAACAAGTTCCAAAAATCAGGCGCCAAGTTACCCCAGCGCGTTTTCACCCACGCAAAGAAGATGCCCCGATGGTGGTAGTGGTCAGGAGGTCCCCAATCTGTCACGATAGCGCCTTTCAAACTCCAAACGGGATGCAGAAAGCCGCTGGTGGCGTTAAGTTCGCCGGCATTTGGGGGCGCAGCGACGCCGTAGTTGTATTGCCACAACGGTTTGCCTTGAAAGATCAGCCGAACCCATTTGCCCTTTTCTTCCGAAAACGCCAGCGGTGATAGCGGGTGCGAAAGTGTCAACTGCCCCAACGCTGGTTTCTCCCGAACTGCCAGCGCTTGCCCCATCGCCAACGCCCTCACCTCCAACACCAGCAAAATCGTCAACACGC
>Ga0209989_100177_pt1 | contig 12170 bp, 10 predicted proteins | sample Antgeofumaro1A2B_FD_188083 | JGI IMG/M metagenome (GOLD analysis project Ga0209989, IMG submission 188083) | Geothermal fumarole subsurface microbial communities from Mt. Erebus, Antarctica - 1A2B (SPAdes) (version 2) | ecosystem: Environmental > Terrestrial > Volcanic > Fumaroles | place: Mt....
GGAGTCGGCAGGATTGGGGTGGGCGGGACGGGTGTCGGCTGGATGGGGGCGGGCCTGGGTGTCGGGCTGGGCGGTGGTGCGGGCGTCGCGGTCGGCAGAGACGGCGTCGGCTGGGGTGCCCCCACGATTACCACCCCAGACATCCCCACCCCGCCCGGCCCGCCATGGGGCACGCAATAATACGGATACCTCCCCGGTCGCTGAAAGGTAAACCTGAATACACCCCCAGGTGGAATAAGGCTGGAGTTGAAACTGCCGTCGTCGGCCGTGACCGTGTGGTCAAAAGGGTCCCGGTTAACCCAAACAATTGTGGTGCCGGGGGAGATGGTCACCATCCGGGGGCTGAACATTATATCCCGCATCTCCACCGTAATTTCCTGTGTTCCCAGCCGGGCGGCCGCACCAGGAACATAGCCGGCCACCGCCGTGACCAGCATACAGGCCAGGATAAACACCAGCCGGCCGGACAATATCGTCACTCTTCCCTTAGGGTTACGAATGGGGCGGCAGGTCGGATCTACCGGCGGGCGCAGGCTCGGGACCTGACAGCAGGGGGCAGATTCGTCAGATTAGGTGTAACGGCCTCGGCGCGAATAAATCCAATCGGGCCTCCAGGACGTATTTACGGTGGAAACCACAGCCCAGGGCAGAAGGAGGTGAGGCTTAACGCGGTAGCTATTAACCATTTTGGAGCCCTTGGCCCAGAAAAGTCCGACGGTGGAGGCAACGAATGCCCAAGCTTTTCAGACGATTCGTAATTCTGGTGGCAATTTTATTGGTGTTTGCGCCTGCAATCCCGGCCCAGTTTGGGGTTCCCAAAGCCGAGGCCCAACAGATAACCGTTGAGCTGCGCAATATCGCATTTAGTCCCCGGACGATTACCGTTACCCCGGGAACCACGGTAGTCTGGGTAAACCAAGACCCGGTGGCCCATACCGTTACTGCCGACGACGGCAGTTTCGATTCGGGTCTGATTCAACCGGGTGGAACCTACCAACGCACCTTCCAGCAGCCGGGCACATACCCCTACCACTGCCGGCCCCACGGCGGGCCGGGTGGGGTGGGGATGTCCGGAGTAGTCGTAGTCCAGGCCCCGGGCCAACCGGCTCCCGCGCCAACCCCGATGCCGGCGGCAGCCCCGATGCCCGCCCCGGCTGCTCTGCCCGGCATTATTACCTCAGGCTGGCCGCCAGTAACCGTTGAGATGCGGGCAGCTCAAACTGGCAATCAGGTAACTTTCGTGATGCTGGTTACCAACCGCAGCGACCGAACTTATAGTTATGAACTTAAGGCCCGACTACCCCTCGGCTCCAGGCTCTTGTCCTGCCAATATGGTACCCACCGGACCGACTGGCGGCAGTGTGGCCTGGATGGTCAGGGTGGCATCGGCTGGAATAATGTTTCAGGCATCCGCCCGGGCGCAGTGGTCGGACCCTACACCTTCACCGTCGAGGTCCCGGGGATGTCGGCCTCAAGCTATGCCTGGGTCAATTTCTACAACAACACTCCGGCCGGGAGCTGGACCGGACCCATCGTCGTTTCACCGGCGGCCGCCAGGCCCATCGTCAGGGCGGCCAGCACGGCCCTGGGCACCATCCTGGTGGACGAGCGGGGTCTGACCCTTTACATGTTTACCCAGGACGTCCGGGAACCGTCGACCTCCAACTGCTACGGCATCTGTGCTGCCAACTGGCCACCGTTGCTCACCACCGACCGGCCTGTCGCCGGCCCCGGCGTCCGGCCCGAGCTTCTGGGGGTTACCATCAGGGCTGACGGGACCCTCCAGGTGACGTACAACGGCTGGCCCCTCTACTACTGGTTCCGGGATGCCCAGCCCGGGGATACCCGGGGCCAGAATGTGGGCGGCGTCTGGTTTGTCCTCCGGCCGGACGGAACCATGGTAAGACCAACGGCATCCCCCTAGCCCGGCCGGCTGCGACCGGCCCCAAAAGCCGGTCGCAGCCGGCTTTCCCTAGGGTTTCCAGTTTTGTTGCCGACCTGATTTGAAGGAGCCACCAGGTGGTAATTAGGCGGGTTATCGGGGCACACGGCCGTGTGCCCCGATAAAAATACTAGCGATTGTATGGTTAAAAGCCCTGGGCTTTCCGCGAATTTTTGACATGCCGCCGACCAGCCCCTATAATCGGGCTGATTCCGCCGACGAGCAGGGGGGTTGAATATGAGTTTTCCGGCCCTTGTTCGGCTTCTGGCCTGGGCCTCTTATGACTTTGCCAATAGCCTCTGGGCCATCAATGTCTTAACCCTCTATTTCCTGCTCTGGGTCACGGAGGAGCTCAAGGTCCCGGAGCTGGCTTACAGCCTGGTTTACTCCACCCTGATGCTCCTGGTCGGCCTGGCCTCCCCACTGTTCGGGGCCGTCTCAGACCGCTACGGCCGGCGGGTTCCGTTCCTGGTTTTCTTTACCCTGCTCTGCATCGTTCCAAGTATGTTCTTGGGGGTCCTGGTCCGGACCGGGGCCGAGGCCCTCACCCTCTTTGCGGTGGCCACCTTCGGCTATATGGCCGCCGCCGTCTTTTACAACGCCCTCCTGCCCGATGTCAGTCCGGCCGCGAAACGGGGCCTGGCCTCGGGGATAGGAATTGGGGCCGGCTACCTGGGAAACGTCCTGGGGGTGCTCCTGATAAAGCCCTTTGTGGACGCCGGCGGCCGGTCGGCGGCCTTCCTTCCGGCGGCTTTGGCATTTTTCATCTTCGCCTTGCCCTGCTTTCTGCTGGTCCGGGATCTGGGCCCGAAGGCGCCCTGGTCCTGGGGGTACGTGGCCGCCTCTTACCGTCTGACCGCGGAGACCATTCGCCGGGCCGGTCGGTATAAAGAGCTTTTTAAGTTTATCATTGCCCGGTTCTTTTACGAGGATGCCATCGCTACCCTTATGGCCTTTATCTCCCTCTACCTAGCACGGGTAGCCGACTTCACCACCTCGGAGCTTCAGCTTATCGTTATCCTGGCCACCGCCTGGGCCCTGCCCGGTGCCCTGGCCTACGGCTGGGTATCCGACCGGCTCGGGGTCAAGCGAACCCTGGTTGTTGTTCTGACCCAGTGGGCGGTGATATTTGTTGGGGCAATGGTGGCGACGGAAAAGCTAGTTTTCTTCATCCTGGCCGTCCTTACTGGCATAAGCTTGGGGGCGGTGGGCACCTGCGACCGGGTGCTGCTCACCCGGCTGGCGCCGCCCGAGCGGGTCGGGGAGTTCTTCGGCCTCTATGTGCTGGTCGGCCGGGTGGCGGCGGTGATGGGTCCGGTCCTGTGGGGCCTGACCCTGACCACCTTCGCCCACCTTGGAACGCTCAGCTACCGGCTGGCGGTCCTGGTTTTGTTTGTCATCTTGTGGGTGGGGTTTGGGCTGCTGCTCCGGGTTCGGGAAGCGGCCGTTCCCTTTGCGGTTCCGGTCGCCTCCCGCCCCTCCGATTAGATTGCTACCTCTCGCCCAGCTGAACTACCAGGCCATTGGTAGAGGCCGGGTCGATGTTAACGATCCACCAGCCCACCGGGCTTTGGAAGGACGCCTCCTCCCGGAACTTCACACCCCGGTGCCCCAGCTCCTTAATGGCCTCGTCCAGGGGCACCGGGGTGCTGAAGGCCACGTGGTGGAGGTGGTCGCCCCGCTCCTGAAGGGCCTGCCAGTAGGGCGACCGCTCGGTGTAAGGGCAGATCAGTTCAATCTTGACCTGCCCGGCCTGCAGGACCGCCGCATCAAAGCCGTAGCCTTCCTCCGGGGTCCGCTTTCGGTCTAGCAGTTTGAGGCCGAACTTTTCCTCGAACATTCGGATGGCCCGGTCCAGGTCCCGGACCACGTAGGCGACATGGTGGACACCGTTAAGCATCGGACACCTCCTTCACCAGGCAGGTTGCAGGTAGCGATTAAACCAGTTCAGAATGTGCCGGAGCCGTTCGGTGCGGTGGCGGGGCTTGCCCGCGCTGCGCATGCCGTGGCTCTCGGCGGGAAAGCGGATAAAAAGGGCCTCTTTGCCCAGCCGCTTGAGGGCGACGAAGAGCTGTTCGGCCTGCTCGATGGGACAGCGGTGGTCGGCTTCGGCGTGGATAATCAATAAGGGCGTCTTGATATTTTTCACATAGCTTATGGGCGAGCGCCCCAGGTAGACCTCCGGCCGGTCGAAGGGGTCGGCCCCAAGCTCGGCCTCGGAAAACCAGGTCCCGATATCGCTCGTCCCGTAGAAGCTTAGCAGGTTGGAGAGGCTATTTTCGGTCACGGCCGCCCGAAACCGGTCGGTGTGGCCCACCACCCAGTTGGTCATAAAGCCGCCGTAGCTGGCCCCGGTGATCCCGAGGCGGTCCGGGTCGACGTAACCCTGGGCCAGGATAAAGTCTAAGCCTCGCATCAGGTCCTCGAAATCCTTGCCGCCCCAGTCGCCGATGTTCATGGTGGCGAAGGCCTCGCCGTAGCTCTGGCTGGCCCGGGGGTTAGTGTAAAGCACCACGTAGCCGGAGCCAGCCTCCAGCTGAAAGTCGAACATGAAGTTATTGCCGTAGGCGGCGTGGGGCCCGCCGTGGACGTGCAAGATGAGGGGGTAGCGCCAACCGGCCTCAAAGCCCGGGGGCTTCATTACCCACCCTTCGATTTCCAGGCCATCGGCACCGGGGTAAACGAACCGCTCGGGCCGGACCAGACTGATTTCGGCCAGAAAGTCGGCATTAAGCCGGGTTAGCTGGCGCTCCTCCCCGTCTTCTAAGACAAACAGCTCCCGGGGGTTAAGGCTGTCCCCGGCGATGAAGGCCAGCTGGCCGCCGTCGGGCGAAAGGCTAACGTAAAGACAGGTCCGTTCCCCACCCACCAGCCGGGTGATGTTGCCGGCTAGGTCCACCTTGAAAATATGGGTGTTGCCACGGTCGGCGGCGGTGACGACCAGGCCCTGGCCGTCAGGGGTCCAGATGGGGGCGTGGGGCTGAATGGGCCCAGGCAGGCTCCCCATGATAAAGACGCCGATGGACGGGTCCCAGTCGGGAGTAAGGTTCCGGGGCGGTCCGCCTTCGGCGGGTACGACCCAGAGCCGGTTGTTGACCCCCGTTAGCCAGCCCCGGTCGTGGCCGACGTAGGCGATGAACTGACCGTTGGGGGACCAACTGGGGGCGTCGGCGTCGCCGTTGCCGGGGGTGAGCTGACGGGCCTCGCCACCCTCGGCCGGTACGACAAAGATGTCGGTCCGGAGGGTAAAATCCCTCTCCGCCGAGCGGTTCGAGACGAAGGCGATCTGACGGCCGTCAGGGGACCAGGCCGGACGGCTGTCGTCCCAATCGCCATCGGTGACCTGGACGACGTTGCCCGCCAGGTCGACCGTCCAGATGTGGGTACGGCCTTCAAGGAAGCCAACCCCGTCGAACTTATACTTGACGGTGGTTATCACCCGGACGTCCGATTCCGGGTCGGGCTCGTCCCCCCGGCTCACCAGGGCCAGGCGGCGGGAGTCGGGGGCCCAGGCAAACTCGGCCACCCCCCGGCGCAGGCGGGTTAGCTGACGGGGTTCGCCCCCGTCGGCCGGCATGACCCAAATTTGGGGTTTATCCCCGCCCCGGTCCGAAAGAAAGGCAAGCCAGCGGCCGTCCGGAGACCAGCGGGGAAAGGTATCTCTTTTGGCCCCCTGGGTAAACTTGCGGGTCTCGCCGGTGCTCAGCCAGGTCACCCAGATGGCGCTGCGATACTCGTTGGCCTCCGGGTCGGTCTCGGTAACCACGTAGGCCAGCCGGTTGCCGTCGGGGTGGAACTGGACGTCGGCCAGGTTTTTGAGGCCGTAAAGGTCTTCGATTTTTAGGGGCCGTGGCGACATTATCTGGCTCCTCGGCCACAGGTTTGCAAGATTATAGCCACCAGCCTGGCCCCCGTTCAAAGCCCCACAGCTTTACGGGAATAACCGGAAAGCCCTGTTCAAAGGCCGGGGAGGATTTGGCAAATCGGGGCCGGACGGGGTAGTATTGGGGGACAGCCTTCCCACCGGAGAGGAGTGCCACGATGACGGACGACCTTGCCCAGCGGGCGCTTCGGGTCTTTCCGGGCGGCCATTTCGGGGGCTTTAAGCCGCAGGCCGCCTGGGGCCTAGAGGTCATCCCGGTCCGGGGCGAGGGCAGCCGGGTCTTCGACCACCGTGGCCGGGAGTACGTCGACTACATCCTCGGCTCGGGACCCCTCATTCTAGGCCACGCCCATCCGGCCGTGGTCGAGGCCGTAAGACGCCAGGCGGCCCTGGGCTCCACCTTTTACATGGTCAATGAGCCGGCAATAGAGCTTGCCGAGGCCATCCTTTCGGCCCTGCCTGCCGGCTGGGCGCTGCGCTATTGCAACTCCGGGGCCGAGGCTACCAATTATGCCTTAAGGCTTGCCCGGGCCTTTACCGGCCGGGAGAAGATTCTGCGTTTTGCCGGCGGCTACCACGGCCACCAGGACTACACCATCGGGGAGGCTTCGGCCGGCATTCCCCGGGCCGTAAAGGCTACGGTCCTGGTGGCCCCCTTCAACGACTTAGAGGTGGCCCAAAGCCTTATTGAGGCCCATGCCGGGGAACTTGCGGCTGTCATTGTCGAGCCCTTGCAGCGGGTGATCCCGCCGGTGGGCGGGTTTCTTGAGGGTTTAAGGGCGGCCACGGCCCGGCACGGGGTCCTTTTGATTTTCGACGAGGTGGTTACCGGGTTTCGGCTGGCCTTTGGGGGTGCGGCCGAATATTACGGGGTTATTCCCGACCTGGCCACGTACGGCAAAATCATCGGCGGGGGCTATCCCTTAGCGGCGGTGGCCGGCCGGAAGGAGATTTTAGACCTTACGGTGCCCGGTGTGGTTGAGCCCGAGCGGTTTGTCTTTTTAAGCGGGACATTAAACGGCAACCCGGTGGCGTGTGCAGCGGGGCTTGCTACCTTGAAAGAGCTGAGGCGGCCTGGGGTTTATGAGCGGCTGCACGGGCTGGGCTTGAGGCTTCGGGCCGGGTTTGCCGAGGTTGCCCGGCGGCGGGGCGTAGCCCTGCAGGTTTTGGGGGATGGGCCGCTGGCCGGGGTTTATTTTAGTTCGGAGCCCATCCGGGACCAGGGCGGGATTGACCGTTCGGACCGGGCAAGGCTTGGGCGGCTTAATGCCGAGCTTTTAAGGGCCGGGATTTTAGTCAACCTTTCGGCCAAGTTTTACATATCCTTGGCTCACACCGAGGCCGACCTGGACCGGACCTTAGAGGCCTTCGACCAGGCCCTGGCCGGGCGGGGATCCCATGGCCTATAATTTCCCGGCAGATATGGCCGACCCTTACTGGGACGCCTGGCGGTACTGCCCCCGGTGCGCCGGGGAACTTGGGGCGACCGAGGGCCTCGGGCCGAAGGGGTGCCCGCGCTGCGGTGCCGTCTTTTACCCCAACCCCAAGCCCACCGCCAGCGCCGTCATCACCTGGGGCGGCCAGGTGCTCCTGGCCCGCCGGGCCCGGCCCCCTTGCCAGGGTTGCTGGGACCTGCCGGGCGGATTTATCGAGCCCGATGAAGACCCCATTACCGCCGTAAAACGGGAAGTGCGGGAGGAGACGGGCCTAGAGATAAGGGTCATCGACCTGCTCGGCATATTCCCCGACCGGTACGGGGAGGACGGCCAGCCCACCCTGAACATCCATTACCTGGCCGAGGCCGAAACGGGCGAGGTCCGGCCGGCCGACGACGTGGCCGGACTCCGATGGTTTGCCCCTGAGGAACTCCCGGAAACGGTCGCCTTTAAAAACGTCGCCCAGGCCCTGGCGGCCTGGGTCCGGCGGATCCAGTCAGGTTGACATTTGTGAGGATTTGCACTATCTTTTTACCGGCCCCGTGGGTGGTCGGTTCATCGGGGGAGGGTGCGGGCCGTAAACTTAAGGCAGGAGTGCCCATGGACCCTTGGACTTTACAGCCGGGCTCCATTGATGCGGGTACCTGGGTCGGGATTTCCCAGGCCATAACCTACCTGGCCATTTACCTGCTCCTGGCCATTATCGCCGCCTTTTCTTTCCTTATTGGTTTTGGTTTTATCCCCTCCCTGGCGGCCACGGGTGAAGCTTCGGCCGGGGCCCGCCGGCTCCAGCCGGTCTTTTACATCCTGGCGGCCGTGGCCTTTGCGGCCGCCATTTTCTTCTTGGTGCAGTTCCTTACAGTTGCGCCCGGGGTCATCGCCAAGTTCTATCCCAAGTTCGTCTTCTAAGCCCAAGGTTTGGGGGCCCAGATGAGGCTTGCGCAGCGTCAGATTCTACGATTGGGGCTGATTGCTGGGGGCCTAGTTGCCGCCCTGATTCCGCTGGCCGTCCTTGGGGTGGTGATCGTTTCGGCCGCGGGCCTACCGCCGGCCTTTCTGCGGCCCCAGGTGACCCAGCCCATCGCCTTTCCCCACAACGTCCACGTGCAGGCCGCCCGCCTCGACTGCACTTTCTGTCACCGGAATGTGGCCACCGGGGCGGCGGCAACGGTGCCGGCCGTGGAGCAGTGTATGTTCTGCCACCAGGTGGTGGCCACCGAGCGGCCCGAAATCCAGAAGCTTATAAGCTACTGGCAGCAGAACCAGCCCATCAACTGGAACCGGGTCCACCGCTTGCCCGACCACGTCCACTTCGTCCACTCGGTTCACGTCCAGCGGGGCTTTGCCTGTTCCACCTGCCATGGGGCCGTCGAAAACGTGGGCAAGGAGGGGGTTCAGCAGGTGCGGCCCCTCAAGATGGCCGACTGTGTCAACTGCCACCGGGAGAACAACGGGCCCACCGACTGCGGGGTCTGTCACTACTGAGAGGGTTTAACGATGGGCGTTACCCGACGGGACTTCATGAAAATCGCCGCCACCTCGGCGGCCGGGGCTGTCGTCTTTGCCGGCTGCAGCATCCCCGAAAGGGAGTTCCAGATTCAGAGTCCGGTCCGCATCCCCGAGGATGTCCTGGCCGGGGGCGACGCTTGGTACGCGTCCGTCTGCCGGCAGTGCCTGGCCGGCTGCGGCATCATCGTCCGGGTAATGGAGGGCCGGGCCAAAAAGATTGAGGGCAACCCCGACCACCCCTTGAACCGGGGCAAGCTCTGCGCCCGGGGCCTGGCCGGGGTCCAACTCCTTTACCACCCGGACCGGGTCGCCCGGCCGCTTATCCGCACCGGCGAGCGGGGCCGGGCCGAATTCCGGTCGGTCTCCTGGGATGAAGCCCTCCGGGAGCTTACCCAGCGCCTTCAGAACCTGGTCGGCCAGCAGGCCGGAAATACCGTGGTCATCATCACGGGGCCCCTAACCGGCTACCGGGCGGAGATTGTCCGCCGGTTTGCCCGGGCCCTCGGGGCCGACCATCTCCAGCTGGCCACCCCCGACCAGACGGTGGTGCGGGCCGCCCAACGGCGGGCCTTCGGCTCGGATTTCCTGGTGGATTTCGCCCTGGAGCAGGCCAATTATGTCCTCTCCTTCGGGGCCGACTTTCTGGGAACCTGGGTTTCCCCCGTCCGCTACAGCCGGGGCTACGGTGACTTTCGCCAGGGCCGGCCCGGCACCCGGGGCACCCTGGTTCACGTTGACCCCAGGTTCTCCACCACGGCCGCCAATGCCGACGAATGGCTGGCCGTAAAGCCCGGGAGTGAGGGCCTCCTGGCCCTGAGCATCGCCCACGTCCTGGTAAACGAGAACCTGGCCAATCCGGCCGCCATTCAGGCCCTGACAGCCGGCGCCGGTCCGGCAGCCTTTAACCCGTTCCGGCCCGAACTGGTCAGCGACGCCGTTGGGGTTCCCCCGGAGCGGATCCGGGAGGTGGCCCGGGCCTTCGGCCGGACCCGGCCGGCGGTGGCCATCGCCGGCGGGGTGGCCGGGGCCCACACCAACGGTACCTTCAACTTGGTGGCGGCCTACGCCCTCAACTACCTGGTGGGCAGTGTGGGCCTGGGTCGGCCGGTGCGGCTGGTGGCCAGGCCCCCCTACGGGGACGTTCCTTACACCCCGAATCCGGCAACGGTAAGCCAGTGGCAAGCCCTCAGCTCCCGACTGGATACCGGCCGGCCCAGGCCGGTCCAGCTCTTGATCCTTTTTGATGCTGATCCTGTCTATCAGCTCCAATACTTGGGGTTCGAAAAAGTACTGGGCAAGGCCGGGTATATCGTCAGCTTCTCGACCCTGCTGGACGATACGGCTGCCTACGCCGACCTGGTTCTGCCCGCCCACACCTACCTGGAGGACTGGGGGGATGAGGTGACCGACCCGGCCCCCAGCTACCCGGTTATCGGCTTCCAGCAGCCCATCGTCAACCCCTTCTATGACAGTCGTTCGTTCTTCGACGTGCTCTTAAGCCTGGCCCGCGCCGTTGGCGGGCGGCTTCAGGCGGAACTTCCCTGGCCGAACCTGCGGGAGGCGATCCGGGAGGGGGCCCGCCAGCTCCACCGCTCGGGCCGCGGCTCGGTTCAGGCGGTGGATTTCGAGGCCTTCTGGAACGGGGTGCTCCAGCGGGGCGGCTGGTGGGATACGGCCGCGGCCGTGGAGGCCGTCCCGACGCCCCCGAGCCTTCCGGCGCAGCCGCCCGTGGCCCGCTTCCAGGGCGATGCCCGGGAGTACCCGTTGGTGCTCATCCCCTTCGAACCCATCGGGGTGGCCTCGGGCGGGCCGCTGGCGGGCCTGCCGTGGCTTCAGGCCGTGCCCGAGCCGGTAACCACCCTGGTCTGGCACACCTGGGCCGAGGTCGGGCCCGAAACCGCTCGCCGGCTGGGCCTGGCCGAGGGGGATGTGGTGGCGGTAGAGTCGCCAGTGGGCCGGATAGAAGTTCCCGTCTACGTCAACCTGGGGATGCCCCCCGGGGTTGTCGCGGTGCCCCTGGGCCGGGGCCAGCGCCAGTACGGCCGCTACGCCCAGGGCCGCGGGGCCAACGTTTTGGGGATTCTGGCGCCCCTCACCGACGAGGACTCGGGGGCGTTGGCTTATGCCGCAACCCGGGTCCGGCTGGTTCGGACGGGCCGGCGGGCACGGGTGGTCAAGTTCGAGGGGGCAGTGCCGCCCTTTGGCTTCGAGCACGAGCGGCCCGTCCAGGTCACCAGGGGTTAAGAGCCTTTACGCGGGGAGTAACGGTTATGGTCCAACAACAGCAGATCCGCTGGGGGATGGTGGTCGACCTCGACCGCTGCACGGGCTGTCAGGCCTGCGTGGTGGCCTGCCAGACGGAAAACAATCTGCCCATCAACACCGAAGACCTCTTCCTGCAGCGGCGGGCCTTCGAGTGGATTCGGGTGGAGCGCTACTGGGAAGGCAGCGAATACCCGAACCTTAAGGCCCGCTTTCTGCCGATGCTTTGCCAGCAGTGTACCAACGCCCCCTGTGAACCTGTCTGCCCGGTCTACGCCACCCACCACGACACCGAGGGCTTAAACGTGCAAGTCTACAACCGGTGCGTGGGTACCCGCTACTGCCAGAACAACTGCCCCTATAACGCCCGGTTTTTCAACTTCTGGGAGGCCCGCTGGCCGGAGTCGTATTACAATTACCTTAACCCGGACGTGACCGTTCGGGGCCGGGGCATTATGGAAAAGTGCACCTTCTGCATCCAGCGGATCCGGCGGGCGGCCCGGGCCGCCCGGGCCCAGGGCCGGGCGCTTCGGGACCAGGAGTTCCAGCCGGCCTGCGCCCAGGCGTGCCCCACCGGGGCGCTGGTCTTTGGCAACCTGGCCGACCCCACCACCCGGGTGGCCCAGCTGGCCCGGGACCGGCGCCGCTACCGGGTGATGGAGTCCCTGGGCACCGAGCCGGGCGTAATCTATCTTAAAAAGGTGGACCCCCATGCCGAGGAACACGCATAGGGCCGTACACCACTACCGCCCACACGTTATTACGGTGCCGCCAGCCCAGGTAGTGGCCGACGGCCAGCGGCTCATGCGCCCGGGCGGGGCCTACGGCCTGGCGGTAGCCTTCTTCGGGCTCCTTTTCCTGATCGGCGTGGCGGGCTTTATCTTGCGCCTTTCGGGCGGCTTCGAGCACCGGGAGCGCTGGGCCTACTTCGGGGCGGCCATTGCTTTCATCCTTTCGACCTTCCAGGCGGCCCCGGTTGTGGCCGTGGCCGGGCGGCTGGCCAAGGGCCACTGGCGGCGCCCGGTGGCCCGGGCCCTGGAGATGTGCTCCCTGGCCGGCCTCGTATCGGTACTGATGGTCATCCCGGCTGCCCTGGCCCTGCCCCCAACTTTCGTCCGGCCGAGCCTTTACTTTAATT
>Ga0209989_100178_pt1 | contig 12160 bp, 11 predicted proteins | sample Antgeofumaro1A2B_FD_188083 | JGI IMG/M metagenome (GOLD analysis project Ga0209989, IMG submission 188083) | Geothermal fumarole subsurface microbial communities from Mt. Erebus, Antarctica - 1A2B (SPAdes) (version 2) | ecosystem: Environmental > Terrestrial > Volcanic > Fumaroles | place: Mt....
CCAAACGCATCATACAGGTTGTTACTCACCACCGACGCCGAACCGTTGGTAATCACCCCTGCCGTGCCCAACGGGTCAAAGTGATGCCACTCACTATTTCGACGAACCAACGAAATGCCACGCAAATACAAGCCACTGGTCGTCCACTGAGCACCACTCAAGTCCGAAGTCTGCTCCACTAACTCCCCAGCGCCACACCCAACCCCGCACGGATACCACGTCCACACCCCGTTCACGTAGTCCTTCCGCCAGCGACGACCCCCGTCAAAGCCATACCCATACTCATACGCTACCTGCACGTTGCCACCACCGTAGTCCCGACAGATCCGAACTAAACGACCCTCCTCGTCATACGCTAAACGACAAACATATCCAGCACCCGGAAAACTGGACAACGTGCCGTCCGCGTTCCAGGTATACACCTCCGTCTGGTTCGTCGCCGCATCCACAACCTGAACCAAACGCCCAGCCCCGTCATACGGATCCGTGCCACGATGCGTCTCTACCCCGTTCTCTACCCGACGTGCATCGGTGCGGTTCCCACTGCCGTCATACGGATACTCCCCTAAATAGGGGCGATCCCCCGTCCGCTCCTCGCGCAACAGACGACCCGACCCGTCATACTGGTAACGCGTCACCCCCCACGTCGGGCTCTCCGTCACCTGAACCACACGACCCACCGCGTCATACACCACCGCGTAGCCCACTATCAACGCGCCCGAGGAATGAACCCGATGCCACACCTCCGTCACTTGACCCGCGCTGTCGTAGGCGTCATCTACCCGCGTGTGGTTCGAATACACCTCCTGAACTACCGCCCCGTCCGCGTGATACGTATACTGCACCCAACTCGTCGGGTCACTCACCCGTATCAGACGTCCTGCCCCGTCATACCCATACGGAACTACCCGACCCGTCACGTCCGTCTGACGCACGAACCGACCCGCACCGTCATACACCGCCGTCGTCGTGCCAGCAGGGGCTGTCTGCCCAACCCGCCTGCCCCAACGGTCCTCACGGAACGTGCGCGTGCCCGTGCCGTCTACCGCCACAACCAAACGACCCTCCGCATCGGTCACACGCGTCAAACGCCCGCTCGTGTCGCCCAACAAAAGCACCCTGCCAGAGGCGTCCGTCACGCGCGTCCGCAAACCGTTCGTATACCCACACGGCACCGTGTTGCCGTTCCAGTCCACCATCCGGTCCAACCGACCATCCGACAGGAAATACCGCTGCAAACCGCCCTGGTGCGTCCGCGTCCACGGGTGGTCCCCGTTGCGCACCAACCGCGCAAACACCCCTGCCGGAGGCACATACGGACCCCCAGACCGCGTGAACACCGTCTCGGTGCCGTCGCCCGCTATCACCGTCGCCGTGTTGCCCGCGCGCAACACCTGCCAGTTGAAAGTGTGCCTCCACTTCAACCCCAACGCACTACTGCGCCCGCTCTGGCTGTTGAAAGACCACACGAAGGAGACGCCACCCCCTTTGCCACCACAGCCACACACGGGATGCACGATCTGAAGGTTACCCGTCGCCACGTGGACCACCCCGCTGTAGACGGGATAGCCCGGTTGCCAAGGCTGGGGCGAGCCAGGAGCCGGAGGCAGAGGAGGCGCACCTGTCTGCACAGCGGCGAGGACCGTATGCCAGAAGTGGCCCAACCATGCCAGCCTTTTGGGAGAAGAGGAATTGTTGTCCGTGGAAAGGGTAGAAGTTGTCGCTTTTACCCCCACACCCACCGCACAGCGGGAGAGGCGAACAGCGGCGCAGTCCTCTGCACCGTGAGGCTGACCATGCACACCGTTGCCAGCGTGCGCAGAAAGCGCGTTCGTTTCATCGTATGTAGCACCCTCCTGTTGGTATTGTTGAGAAACCTTGCTGACGGTCTTTCCCATTCGTGCGGGAGCTGTGCTGTTAGTCACAGGATAGCAGTAGTGAGGAGGATTTGTCAAGGGGTTTTGGGGGTGTGGTGAAAAATTTTTTGAAAAATTTTGGCTGGCGGGGGTTTGGAGCCTAGGACGCATTGCCTGTGCCCGGTGTCCGTGCCCTCTGCGCGCCCGCGGGGTAACGGCTCACCGGGATGTTCGCCCTCCAGTGGCGGCGGGGGTAACGGCTCACCGGGATGTTCGCCATCCAGAAGAACAGGGGAAGAGGTTTCGAAAACAAAATGGCGGAGAGTCCGGGATTCGAACCCGGGGTAGCGGCTTTAAATGCCACTACAACCGCTTAGCAGGCGGCCGCTTTCGACCACTCAGCCAACTCTCCGCACGATGCTATTATAGCACAATCCCCGAAGGGACGCAAGCCGTTTGGCGTCAATCGTCGCCAATACTTCCCAAGTTTCTGACCAACACCCCGAAATCGAACAGACTGACCTCCTCGTCGCCGTCCAAGTCGGCGTTGGGGTTCCAATGGGCGTCGCTGGGCACACTGCCAAACGCCTGCACTAGCGCACCGAAGTCAAACAACGTAACCTCATTGTCTCCGTCAACATCTCCGTTGGCCAGCGTTACCTCCACCCGTCCTTCTGGCAGGTGTACGCCCCTCACCACACGCTGTAACCAGTGCGCCCCGCGTACAGCCACACGATACATATCGACTGGCAGGCTCGCATCGTACACCACCTCGAACTCTGCATCCACCGAAAGAGGCAGTTCCGCCTGCCGAACTACCGCGCCCGTGGTGGGATGGCGTATCTGCACGGTTACCGTTTGATAGCGCGGGTCGCCCTCGTAATCGCCCAGCACCACTCTGCCCAACAGCGTCGTCTTGGCACGCAGGGAGAAGTTATCCGTGTCCAGCATCGTGGTTGCCACAGGCCAGTAGATGCCACATCGCGTGAACAGCGTCAGCCGCTCCCCTGACGGCACAACCTCAGCCTCCAGGCTCCGCCACGTGCCGGATGGCGCGTTCGTCGCCAACAGCCACACAACGCTGGAGCCGAAAGGGTCGGTACCGCCCGTGGGGTCGTAGCCTATTCCGAACTCCTGTCCCGCGCTCGGATCGTTCGTACCTTCCGAGCGGTAGTCCACAGCCAGCCGATAGGGCACCTCCGGCACCACCGGCACCACCTGATACACGCCGCCGCGAAAGGACTGCCCGGCGATCTGCCCCCCGATGATGCGCTGGGCACTGCCCGGCACGCCTGCTACCCGCCAGAAGTGCGCACTGCCAGGCCATGCCGGGTTGACCACTCCGCCGTCCCATGCCGTCCAGCCGCTGGCAACCGTTTCACCCGCTACGTCGGTGAAACCCAGCTCAAAATCGCCGTTGAGCACGGGGTTGCGCAGGGCACGCGGTCGGTTGGCGATCACATCTGCCAGCCACTGTGCGATCGGCTCGAGGTCAAACGACCACCACCCGCCCGGGTCGCCAATCTGAAATAGCGTCACACCTACGACATAGGGGTCTTTTTTCAGCTCGCTGTCGTACCACAGAAGCCATTGCTGGTATTTGCGAGCGTCCCCGCGCGCACGCCAGCCGTCGTTATTCGGGTTGCCTGCGCGGTCCACGCCTCCTTCAGTAAGTATCAGGGGCAGGTTCGCCAGCTCGGGATGGCGTTCACGCAGGAACTCTTAGAAGATACGATAGCGCAGGCTATACCAGTACTCCACCGCGGGGTCGGTAGTGTATTCAATCGTGTAGGCATGGTAACTCCAGGCACCATTCCACCGCTGGACCGCTCGCAGGGCGGGCATAAAGGCTTCCAGTTTGGCATGGATCGCATTGATGTCGCCCGGGGGATTGCCCACGGCGATGCTTCCGGCACAGGGGCGAAACCCTGCCTGTGCGATGCGCTCCGCCAGACTCTCCCAGAATCTGCCAAACCAGCGCGCCTCCTCCACACTGCCCCAGGTGGGCGTGTTCTCGCCTTCATTGGGTCCTTCTAGGAAATCCACCAGACGGCGGTCTTCGGCAGGCAGTGCCTGCACTGCGGGCTGTAGAACCCTGTTCCAGAAGTCCTCCGCGCTCTGCATGGGATCGTCCTGCAGGCGATAGCGTACGCCCGGAGTCCGCTCCCACACGCGCATCACCACCAGCCCCTTCGGATAGCGCCGCTTGTAATCACGCAGAGCCTCGCGCATCCCGGCGGACACCTGCGGGTCCAGCACTTTGATCACGCGGGGCTTGCTAGCGACAATCTGCTTCGCCCCCTCCGTGTAACTGCCTATCAGGTGAATACTCAGCTTGCTCACCGGTCCATCCGAGTGCGCGTGAACCGCCGACATCAGCCCCCACAGCAACAGCATGCCCATCAGCCATCGCATCGGTTAGCACCTCTCCGCCGAGTTGGTATTCCCATTGTAGCCATATGTGCACGATGACGCAAGCGGTTGAGCCACCCGCTATGTCTCTTCGTGCCTTTGCAGGGTACAATCACATGGACGGAGGCACACAACATACGATGTCAGAACTACTGCTACGTTCCTACAACGGACTCGTCGTTAGAGAGGTGGAACCGAACAGCCTCGCGGAGGATCTGGGCATCCGTGCGGGCGATGCGGTGCTCGCTATCAACGGCAGGCGCGTGATGGACACACTGGACTACCGTTTCCGCATCACGGAGCCACAGGTGGAGTTGACCATCCAGCGCGGCGAGCAGGTGCTCACCTTTGCCGTCGAGAAGGAGCCTTACGACCTGCTGGGCCTTACCTTCGAGAACGACCTGGCGGACAAGATACATACTTGTAACAACAAGTGCGTCTTCTGCTTCATCCATCAGATGCCCAAGGGAATGCGTCGCTCGCTGTACCTGATGGATGATGACTTCCGCCTGTCGTTTCTGCATGGCAACTATGTTACCCTCACCAACGTCACCGAAGAGGAGTTTCAGCGCATTCTGGAACAGAAGCTCAGCCCGATGTACGTCTCGGTGCACGCGACCGACCCCGATCTGCGCGGGCATCTGCTGGGCAAGCGGGAGCCTGCACCCATCCTGCCCCTGCTGAAGCGATTGCACGATGGCGGAATCGACGTGCACGCGCAGATCGTGCTGTGCCCCGGCTGGAACGACGGCTCCGCCCTGCACCAGACCCTGCACGACCTCGCGACGCTTCACCCGGCGATCACCGGCAAGCGCGCTGGCACGCTCTCGGTCGCCATTGTGCCCGTTGGGTTGACCAAGTTCCGGCAGAAGCTTACCCCCCTCGCCCCGCCCGATCGCCTCTACGCCCAGCGGTTCATTCGCGAAGTGCGATCACTGGAGCGCAGATTCCGTGCCCGGTTGGGCACTCGATTCGCCTTCCTTTCCGATGAATGGTTCTTTCTGGCAGGAAAACCCGTTCCGGGCAGGCAGTACTACGAGGACTTTCCCCAGCTGGAAGATGGTGTGGGCACGGTGCGCCTGTTCCTCAATCGGGCGTACGATGTGGTGCGCCGCCTACCCGCCGCGGTAGCACAGCCTGTGCAGATGACACTGGTCACTGGCGAACTGCCCTCCGCCATCATCCAACGATTCGCCCAGATGCTGGAGCGCGTGCAGGGTGTGGAGTTGAATGTGTGCGTGGTGCAGAACTGCTTCTTCGGGGGCACGGTCAATGTAGCGGGTTTGCTCACTGCACAGGACATCACCGCCGCGCTGGAGCGTTTTCCTGCCCATCCCACGGTGGTACTGCCCGCTATCTGTCTACGGGACGGCTACCTGTTCCTCGACGACGTGACCGTCGAGCAGTTCGAAGCGCAAATTCAGCGCAGGGTGCTTGTGGTCGAACCACATCCTGCCCAGTTGTGGAAGGCGATTCGGCAGATGGCATCGAGTGGTTGTGCATAGTGGAACACAGCCAATGGTCGGGGTGAGCGGACTTGAACCGCTGACCTCCTGGCCCCCATCCAGGCGCGCTACCAAACTGCGCCACACCCCGACCGGGCACTGTTCATTATATCAACATCGCAGGGCAGTGTCAAGCCCAGCGGCCGCCGTGAAAGCCTACTCCGCCTCAGTCCGCACTGTCTGCCAACAATGCCTCTATCGGGCGCCCTTGCAAAAGGTGCTGGGTGACCCATTGCAGGAACTGTTTCCACCGCTCCTCGGTGACACGGGTTGCGCGATAGTACAGGGTGGAGTAACTCGGTGCCGAAATGCCCTGCTGTTGGGCAATCGCTACGATCTGGCGCCAGGAATAGCGGTTCAACGCTCGGAACAGCCGCATCGCCAGCACCAGAGCCTCCGAGTAGCTGGGCGGTCGCCCGCGTGCACGCAGAAACGGGTGATCCTGCGTGAACTGTTCGGCGGCGCGTAAGATGCTGTCGAAAGAGAGGTCGCCGTGTTTCATGTGAAAGATTATACCCAAAAGCTCTTTATTTTTCAACAGATAGGCCCAGCACCGTAGCGTCTACCCTCCCTACAGGAAGGGGGAAACGTGCGACTCGGCGTCTGCCTCTCCGTTCGCGTCACCCTGAGCGGATGCGAAGGGTCTCAAAAACCTGCCTCTTTATTCCGTTCAGCCATGAAAAAAACGGCGCGCCCGAAGCAGGATACAGCACTCCTTCAGCCGAAATGAAACCTAACTTCACCACAGAAGGGGGGCGATTCCCATGGCGACCGTAGTGGTCAGCGTGGACTGCGCGGCGGCGAGCGAGGGCAAGTGCTATACCCCGGAGCTGGTGCGCGTCGCCGAAGAGTTCCACGTGCCTATGACCTGGCTGATCACTGTTTCCGCAAGCGACCCAATGAGCAACGTGATGCTATACCACGCCGAATATCTGCACCGTATCCCTTCCTGGCACGAAATCGGATTGCGCGTACACTTCCAGAGCAACGGCAACTTTATCGCCGACAAACGCGAACGCGCCGCGCTGATTCAGGAAGGCAAGGACCTCCTGAAGCAATGTCACGTCAAGCCGACCGCTTTTCGCGCGGCAGAGCATGCCCTGCTGGCTTCCGACCTACCTTATCTGGAGGATATCGGTATTGTCGTTGACGCCTCGCTGGCACCGGGTGTGGTGGTGGAAGGGAAGGCGGACTGGAACGGCATCCCCACACAGCCATACCATCCCGCATATGATGACCTGAAGCGACAGGGAGAGGCGCGCCTGCTTCTGGTGCCGATGGTCGCGCAGGACGGGCAGGTCATCTATCTGGATGGGGAATGGCAGGTGCTACAGGCTGTTTTGGAACGCTATCTGCAGAATGACCTGGTGATTCATCTTGGGGCGAGAGACTGGGCGAACGGGGTGGCGAACTGGCATCGATGCGCACAGTTCCTGCGTGAGCGCGCCTGCCGTTTCGTGACGCTATCGCAGCTGGCTTCGGAGTGGGGCAGATAGCCTAGCCGGTGGGGGGCTACCAGGCGATATGAAAACCCGTCTCCGTGCCGCTGGCATCCCCCCACTGCACCGACACGTCGGTTACCCTGGCAGCAGGTGGACCCTGTTTCAACAGGGCGAGCAGGTGCTCTAGCAACTTTTCGTCGCCTTCCGCGATCACTTCTACCTGACCCGATGGCAGGTTGCGGACGGTGCCGGACAACCCCAGGGCACGGGCGTATCGCAGGACGAAGGCGCGATAGCCCACGTTCTGCACCCGCCCCGAAACGAGAGCCACCATCCTTTTGTGCATGGCGATTACGTGACCCCGAAGGCGGATTGCGCCTCGATAACCTCCTTCGCCACCACGAGGCGTATCGGTTCATATTGTTCTTCGGGGATGGCGAGAAACTCCTGCACCGCCGGGTCCATCTCGTGTTGAACGCCCGGCATCAGCACGCCGATCTCCGCCTGATTCACCAGACAGTTCGCCGCGTGCACAGTGGCGACCACCTCGTACCACTCCCCTTTGACAGCACTGGGGTGATGGTGGTAGGCGATGGCGGTGCGAATGGCTTCCGGCAGGTTCCACTTCTGAGCGGCATACTCGCCGCGCTCCGGGTGCGTGGCTCCCAGCGTCTTCGACTCCAGCGCCAGTATCTCCTCCACGGTGGCGGAGGTCAGATCCGCAGTGTGCGAGAGGAACACATCCATCTCTTCGGGCAGAAACTGGTCGGCAACCAGTTTGCCGATGTCGTGCAATAGCCCGGACAGGAATATCTCCTCGTCCCATTTGGAGCGTTTAAGCCGGGCAAGCACGCGTCCCGCGATGGCGGTCGCCAGCGAATGCCTCCAGTACTCCTGCCGGTTGAAGCGGGACTTGCGCTGGCGTGCATGCACCATCGCGTGGAAGGAGAGGGACATCACGATGGTGCGAATCGTGTTCATGCCCAGCACGGCAATGGCGCGACCGACGGTGGTGATCCTGCCGTTGCCGCCGTAATAGGCGGAGTTCGCCATGCGCAGTACCTTAGAAGCGAGCGCAGCATCCTGCGTGATCACCCGCTCGAAGTCGCGGGTAGACGCCCTGGGGTCGTCTACCAGCCGGATGACCTGCACCGTCACGTGGGGCAACGGCGGTAGCCCCACGGCGCGCGCGATCTTGATACCAAGAGCATCCCTGTCGTTCACATCCTCTATTATCGGCAGGCGCACGAGACAGTCAGAGAGCGTTTTTCGCCACCGATAAGCCTCGGTTTATCGGCTCGCTCTGTCCGTTTGCTGGACCAACGGCAGAAGCTTCGCGTCGATATCCGCTTCGTCCGTACCTACCTCTGCCTTGAACAGGAACCAGTGTTCCACGTGCTCCACCGATCCGCCGGCGGGTATCTTGCTCAATGGTCCTAGCGTCTCCATCTCCAGCATGTCGGCGTTGGTGAAGACCTCTGTGTTACAACCGTAGTCAGGATAAGTGGCGTGGGGGTCGTAGCCGTAGCGCTTGAGGAAGACTTCGCCCTTTAGCACGTATGCCATCCACCCCTGCTTGTTCAGCAGTCCGACTTTTTGCTTGCCGCGGTCATCTTTGGGCACGCTGGGATCTTGCCGGAGCTGAATATATCGGCTCCCCCATGTCCATCGGGGGTCGCGCATGTCGGTATAGTACCACAGCACCACCGGGCGGGCGGGCAGAAGGTACTCGGAGTGGGGGCGATATGGCTCTTGTGGCAGAATAGCGCGTCCGCCCGGAGCCATCACCGTCAGGCACCACGGCGCCGCCTCAATGTCCCACAGGTTTTTGTTCACCAGCCGGTGCACCAGCTTGACGTGGTTCTCATCGGGCGAGAGAGTGATCTCTATCTGCTTGACGATGCCGGTGGATACCTCCACAGGCTGTGTCAGCACCAGGGTCTGCCCGTTCCAAGTGTATTGCACCGGGTCGTTATCCGGTGCGTAGGTGCGCGGCATCTGTTCCGGGGCGTGCCACAACCGATGCCCTCCATAGGGGCGCCACGCGCTACCGCCAGTCTTGCCCAGCTCCTCCTTCACCTCGTGAAACAGGTTCTGCCTGCCTACGAAGCCAAACCGGATAACGCGCGGTCCTACATCGGTGGTTACAATCACTTCCACTCTGCCGTTGGTCAGCCGGACGCAGTTTTGCCATCCGCCGTAGTTCACCCTCTCCTGAAACTGTATCTGTGCGCCCGCCGGCATCGCGGAGAGCAGAACAGGCAGGAACCAGCCAATCGGTTTCCAGTTCATTTGCTAAACACCTCCCGACCAGGTATAATAATCCGAAGCGTGCATTCGCGATGCGGGCGTATGGTTCCTGCCGCGCAAGCAAGAGGATACTGCCGTTGCCCTCGTTGGGCACGTCTGTTACAATGAGAGAGGGACAGTCACATCGGCACGACGGGAGGCGAAGATGGACAGACACGGGTGGCGCGTGGTGCTGATCGGTTTGTGGTTCGCCGCAAGCGCGGTGGGTTCCGCACAGGAACTGCGCGGGTTCTGGGTGGATACCTGGCATGAAGCCCTGCGTGCCCCTGCAGAGGTGGATGCGCTGATTCAACGGGCGCGCACTGCCAAAGCCAATACCCTGTTTGTGGAGGTGCGCAAGCGCGGAGATGCCTATTATCGCTCACACTACGAACCGCTTGCTAGCGATATATCGCCCGGGTTTGACCCGCTGGCTTATCTGATACAGCGGGCGAGACAGGAAAATCCGCGCCTGGAGGTGCACGCCTGGCTGGTGATGCTTCCCGTTTGGAACTCCACCACCCCACCTTCCAACCCAGCGCACCCTTACAACCGCTTCCCGCAGTGGTTGACGCTGAACGACAGCGGCTCCAGTTTCGACGGCAGTAACTTCAGCTTTGACCCGGGCCACCCCGATGCGGCGGACTATATTTACCGCGTCGCGTCAAGGTATCAGTGGTACGCAGAGACCAACCTGGCCTTTAGCGTGCTTGCCGATCAGCCAGGGGCGAGCACCGTCAACCCCTACTCAGTAGACTTCGACATACCGGGCCTCAAGCTGAGCGGGGTCGGCAACGTCTTCAAGCGTGTTACCAGCATCGCCCAGACCGACGGGTCGGGGGGCGCGGTGTTCAACCAGACCAGCGGTGCAGAGTATACCTTGGGCTGGAGCAATCTACGCCTGGGCCTCACCTCGAGCTCCGGTCTACACATCTGGGGACAGGCCACACGCGACGTGGCCGAGGACTGTGTGACCGCCAAGACCCAGGTTGCCTCTACCGGCAGCGGTTCGGAGGAGGTGCACATCAGCCTGCGATGAGGCGAGCGCTCTTCGTCCCAGCCCTACTGGTCACCGTGCTGCTCCTCCCCGCGGTGGCTTCAGCCCAGAACGTGGGTTGTTCCCCTTGGTGCACGGACGCCAGTCCGTCCCAAAGGGGATCGTCGGACGGCCCCTTCCTGAAAGTGGCCGACCTCTGGCTGGTCTACACCCGACCCGGCCTCTTCCTAGAGGGCGGGCGGGTATGGGTGCCTGCTCGCTACCTGGCGGCGGTGGCGGGGATGGCCTTCGAGGCTCGCCCGACGGGCTCCAGAGTAAAGTTTTTGTTTGCCGGGCACAGCCTGGAGTTCCAAGCCGGGAGCCGGGAGGCCTGGGTGGATGGGCAACCCAGCGCGCTCGAGGCCAGCCCGGTGGTCAGGGAGGGCCGGGTCATGGTCCCGCTGAGGGAGGTGGCCCGGGCCCTCAGGCTCTCCCTGAACTGGGATAGGGCCCATCGGGTGGCCTTCCTGTCCGGGCCGGGGCTGGCTGCCGAACTTCGAGGGATGTGGCCTTCAGCCCGCTTTTATCTGGTAGAAAACCACCGCGGGATGGATCCTGCGGTGCCTGAGCTCTTGGGCCTAGTGCCCACGGAGTTTCGCTGGCACTGGAAGCGCGGTTTCTACGCCTCCCCCCAGGTGAACGCTAGGACGGTGAACCTCACCACCCAGAGCGGGTTCCGGTTGACCTGGAAGCGCACAAAGAGGCTTCCAGAGCGGACCTTTATAGTATTGGGGCTGGGCACCGATGATCCGACGGGTCCCCTCGGGTACTTCGTGCAGGGCTACGGCCAGTACGGCTTCCCCTATATCGATGAGGAGGGTGAGGGCAGGGATCCCAACGACCGCGAGTACTGCTGCCCGGTAGGCCGCTCTAGGGTGGTCTGCGAGGTAGGGCCGGTGCTCTACTCAGAACCAGACCCTTACCCCAGGGAGCCTAGGGTGGTGATCAGCGCTCCACGTTTTGTGTTCGCACGGGTATACAGCCCTTGAACAAGAGGGCGGGCCGCATCCGGCACACCGACTGGACGTGCTGAGGCACTATGATGTGGATGGCACCTACTTCGACTACATCCGCTTTGCGGGCAACCGATGGGGATATAACCCCGTCAGCGTTAGCCGATTCAACAGCGCGACCGGACGCACCGGACAGCCAGCCTACAACGACAGCACCTGGTCCCAATGGCGGCGCGACCAGGTCACACTCTTTGACTTCGGTATACTGGTGCGTAACTTCGGGTTGAGCGGTGAGTGAAGTGATGGGGCGTTTTCGGTGGTGGCTTCGCAAGGTACGAGCCGTTTTTAGCATCTACTTTCAGGACTCGCTGGCGTATCGGGGACAGGCGGTGATCTGGATACTCACCGATGTGGTTCCCGCGCTGGTGATGCCGCTAGTGTGGCTGTCGGCATACAACGGACACCCGGCTATCGGTGGCTATACCCCGGGCGAGATGGTGTTGTACTATCTGTGCATGGTCACCTTTACTAACTTCATCATGGCGCACCTGATGTGGGACGTGGCGATGGAGATCAAAGAGGGGCGGTTCTCGGTGTATCTGGTGCGCCCGTTCAGTTACTTGCAGACGCTGTTCATCAGCAATCTGGCATGGCGTGTGTTCCGGCT
>Ga0209989_100179_pt1 | contig 12124 bp, 13 predicted proteins | sample Antgeofumaro1A2B_FD_188083 | JGI IMG/M metagenome (GOLD analysis project Ga0209989, IMG submission 188083) | Geothermal fumarole subsurface microbial communities from Mt. Erebus, Antarctica - 1A2B (SPAdes) (version 2) | ecosystem: Environmental > Terrestrial > Volcanic > Fumaroles | place: Mt....
CCAGGTGGGCCTGGCCCTGTTGGCCCTTTTGGTCTCCACCCTGACCGCCTCCGCCACCCCCCTCTTTTTCAAGTGGGCGATCGATGGGGCCCTTCTGCCCCGGGAGGCCAGGCCCCTCCTCGAGCGGAAAGGGAAAGCTCCGCGGCAATCTCCAGGTTGGTGTACCCTTGGGCCACCAGGCGGAGGATCTGGATCTCCCGCTCGGAAAGCTCCGCGTGTAGCCCGGGGGCCTCTTCCCTTTTGGCCTTGAAGTCCTGGATAATCTGGCCCGCGAGCTCCGCATCCAAAAGCACCTCCCCCGCGGCCACCCGACGGATGGCCTCGATGAGGGTCTTGGCGTCCGTGTCCTTAAGTAGATACCCCCGGGCCCCCGCCTTCACCGCCTCAAAAACGTAGGCATCCTGGCGGTACATGGTAAGGATGATGACTTTAGCCTGAGGCCACTCCTTGAGGATCTCCTGCGTGGCCTGCACTCCGTCTAGGCTTGGCATCTGGATATCCATGAGGATCACGTCCGGCCTGGCCTCGAGGGCGTGGCGAAGGGCCTCCCGGCCGTCCTTGGCCTCCCCTATGACCTTGAAATCCCCTTCCGCCTCCAAAAGGCTCTTAAGCCCCTGCCGGAAGAGGGCGTGGTCATCCGCGAGCAGGATGCGAATCACCTTCCCATTGTACAGTGGAGGGATGGAGGTTTTGGTGGAGAAGCTGGTTCCCACAGGGCTTGGCCTGGCCCGCTCGGAGGAGGGGGCCATATTTGGGGGAAAGGGTACGGGGTAGGCCGGTGCGGAAAAGAGGGGCCTGGTTTTTGGAAGAAGTGGAGGTGCTAAGCCCCAGTCCCCTCCGCTACCCCCATCCCCTTCCCCCTTCCGCGGACCTGCCCCTGGTCTATGAGGCCCAGCTTCCCCTCAAGGAGGGGTTTGTGCGGGAGAGCCTGGAGCGGATCGCCCGCCTCGAGGCCCCCCTGCACCCCATCCACCCCTCCTTTAGGCCCTTGGCCTACCGGGCGGCCCCAGTACGCCCTCCACCCCTTAGGGGGCCTAGCCTACCGCAGACCGGGAAGCTATAGAGCCCCTTCAGGAGGCCTTCCGGCTTCTCTCCTTCTGGCCCTTAGGGGTGAAGGAGGTGGCCCTTAGAGGCAGCCTCCACGAGGGCAAGGCCCTTTTGGGCCTGATTGGGGGCGACCCTAGGGCGCTTAGGCGCACGGCCCAAGCCCTGGTAAGGGAAGGGCTGGAAGGGGTGGTCTGGGCTGAGCCCCACCCCAGGGGGCGGTTCCGGGGCCGGGTGGTCCCCCTGGCCGGCCGGACGGAGCTTCTGGAGGCCTTCGGAGGCATTTTGGCCTCGGTCAGCGTCCAGAGCTTCGCCCAGGTCAACCCTCCGGCAGCAGGGGCGCTCTTCCAAGAAGCCAAGGCCCTTGCGGGCAAGGGCAGGCGGGCTTTGGAACTCTACGCCGGCAGCGGCGTTCTTTCCCTCTTTCTGGCCGAGGCCTTTCAAGAAGTCGTGGCGATAGAGATCAGCAAAGACGCCATCCGAAGGGGGGAAAGGGACAGGGTGCGGCTGGGGGTGGAAAACCTCCGCTTCCACCGGGGGGATGTCCGGGAGGCGGCCCCCTTTGGGGCCTTTGACCTGGTGGCGGTGGACCCTCCCCGCTCAGGGCTTTCCCAGGAGGTTTTGAACTACCTTCTTTCCACACGCCCCGAGCGCATCCTCTACATCGCCTGCGACCCCGCCACCTGGGCCCGGGATGTGGGAAGGCTCGTCCAAGAGGGGTACCGGCTGGACTTCGTCCGGCCCTACGACTTCTTCCCCTTCACCCACCACGTGGAGATCCTCTCCCTCCTCCTGGCCTAGGTTGCAGCCAACGCCCCCTCCGCCTAGCATAAGGACATGAGGGTCTATCCGAGGCTTCAAGCCTCTCTCAAGCCCCCCCCTCTTCCTCTGCCATGAGCCTGGCCAAGCGCATCATCCCCTGCCTGGATGTCCACCAAGGACGGGTGGTCAAGGGGGTGAACTTCGTCAATCTAAAAGACGCCGGCGACCCCCTCCTGGCCGCCCAGGCCTATGACCAGGCTGGGGCGGACGAGCTGGTCTTTCTAGACATCTCCGCCACCCATGAGGAGCGGGCCATCCTTCTGGACGTGGTGGCCCAGGTGGCGGAACGGGTCTTCATCCCCCTGACCGTGGGCGGGGGGGTGCGAGGCCTGGAGGATGCGCGAAGACTCCTTTTGGCCGGAGCGGACAAGGTGAGTGTGAACTCGGCGGCCGTGAAGAGGCCTGAGCTCATCGCAGAACTCGCGGACCATTTCGGAAGCCAGGCGGTGGTCCTGGCCATAGACGCCCGCTGGACCAAGGACTTTCCTGAGGTCTACGTTGCGGGAGGGCGGCTGGCCACGGGCAAACACGCGGTGGAGTGGGCCCTGGAGGGGACAAGGCTCGGCGCGGGCGAGATCCTCCTCACCAGCATGGATAAGGACGGGACCAAGGACGGGTATGACCTTAGGCTCATCCAGGAGGTGGCCCAATCGGTCGGGGTTCCGGTCATCGCCTCGGGGGGCGCGGGGCGGATAGAGCACTTCCTGGAAGTCTTCCAAGTAGGTGCGGACGCGGCCTTGGCCGCGAGCGTCTTCCACTTCGGCGAGATCCCCCTACCCAAGCTAAAGGCTTTTCTCAAGGAAAAGGGGGTTCTGGTGCGGGAGGTGTGGGCATGGACCTAGACGCGGTGCGCTTTGACGAAAACGGCCTCGTGCCTGTGGTGGTCCAAGACGCAAGGACCGGGGAAGTCCTCACCCTGGCCTACGCCAACCGAGAAGCCCTGGAGGAAACCTTAAAGACCAAGCGGAGCACGTTTTTTAGTCGGAGCCGAGGCAGGCTTTGGCGAAAGGGAGAGACGAGCGGGCATGACCAGGAGGTTTTGGAAGTGGCCCTGGACTGCGACCGGGATGCCGTGCTCTACAAGGTCATCCCTCACGGCCCTGCCTGCCACACAGGGGCCAGGACCTGTTTCCATCATCCCGTCACCGGGCCCGCTCCCCTGAGGCTTGGAGAGATTTTGGAAAAAGTCTATTCAACAATTCTGGAACGCATCCATACCCTTCCCGAGGGCTCCTACGTGGCCCGGCTTCACCAGGAAGGACTGGACCGAATCCTGAAGAAGGTGGCGGAAGAAGCCGGAGAGGTTCTTCTAGCAGCCAAAAACCGAAACAAGGAGGAACTTCTCTGGGAAAGCGCCGACCTCCTCTTCCACCTCCTATTGACCCTGGCGGAAGCGGGCCTCTCCCCCTTGGACCTGGCCGAGACCCTGAAGGCCCGCCACCGCCCCACCCCTTAGCGCCGCTGCCGGAAGACCCCCCGCCGGGGGTCAAAGGGACACCGCCCCAAGCCCAGACGAACACAGTGCCGCCTGGCTCGAGCCACCTCTTGCGCAAGGGGGAATGGAAGACCGCAAGTGGGGCAGGAAGCCTTCCGGGTTCGCCTAAGCCAAAAGAGGACCACACCCCCTGCAAAGACCAGGGCCAGGACCAGCGTCATCCCGGCTGCAGAGTATACTCTTTTCCATGGAAATTGAGCGCCGACTTGTGCTCGAGGTCGTCCGGGTTACGGAACAGGCCGCTTTGGCCGCAAGCCGCCTGGCGGGCAAGGGGGATAAGGAGGCCGTGGACCGGGCGGGCACCGAGGCCATGCGCCGGGTTTTGAACGAACTCCCCATCCGGGGCCGGGTGGTCATCGGCGAGGGGGAGATGGACGAGGCCCCCATGCTGTACATCGGGGAGGAACTCGGCCAAGGCGGGGTGGAGGTGGACATCGCTGTGGACCCCGTAGAGGGAACGACCACCACGGCCAAGGGCCTGCCCAATGCGGTTACGGTCATCGCCATCAGCGAGCGGGGCGGGCTTTTTCATGCGCCCGACATGTATATGGAAAAACTCATCGTCCCCCCCCCGGCGGCGGGCCTGGTGGACCTCACCTGGCCCGTCTCGGCCAACCTCAAGGCCCTTGCTCTGGCCCTCCAGCGATCGGTGGAGGACCTCCTGGTGGTGGTTCTAGACCGCCCCCGTCACCAACGGCTCATCCAGGAGATCCGGGAGGCGGGGGCCCGGGTTAAGCTCATCACGGACGGAGACGTGATCGCAGCTTTAGCCGCCGCGGTCCGGGGAACGGGGGTGCACGCGGTCATGGGCATCGGCGGAGCGCCGGAAGGGGTTTTGGCCGCCGCGGCCCTAAAATGCCTGGGTGGGGAGATCCAGGCCCGCTTCACCCCACAGAACGAGGAGGAACGGGCCCGCCTCAAGGCCATGGGAGGGGACGAGAACCGCATCTACCGCACGGAGGACCTCGCCCCAGGGAAGGAGATCGTCTTTGCCACCACGGGCATCACAGATGGGGACATCCTCCAAGGGGTACGGTTCTTCGGCGGCGGAGCCAGGACCCACTCCGTGGTCATGGGGTACGCCACCCGGGTGGTGCGTTTTATAGATTCAATTCATCTTTTTGAGACCGGGGCCCGGGTCACCATCCGGGTCTAAAACCCCACCAAGACCCCAAGCGCCCCGCCCAGGCCAAAGGCCTGAGCACCCGGGAAGTAGGTGGGGTGGAGCTCCAAAAAGAACCCCACGGGAAGGAGGGGAAGGCCCAGGTTCAGCCAGGTTCCGAGAACCCCCCGCACCCCGGCCTGGCCCGTAGCCCCCAAGGCCAAAGCGTTCCCCGTGCCGTAAAACCCCCCCAGGCCCAGGTAGAGGTCGGTGAGGGGCACCTTCGCGAGGAAATCGGCGCCGAAGCCCGCCACCACGCCCCCTGCATACCCCAAGGCGGCATAGGCCCGCCCATCCAGAACCGCGGGAACTAGGCTGAACCGCGCCCCAAGGGAAAGCCCATACGGGCTTCCCAGACTTGCCTCGAGCCCCTGAGCCAAGCCGAGTCCCAAGACCAAGACCAAAAGGAACACCCAGTTACGCATCCTGCACCCCCTGCAAAAGCTCCTCCAAGGAGGCCATCTTGGCCTGATGCGCCCCAGGAGCGTAGTCCACAAGGACCTCCTCCACCCCTAGGCGCCTCAAGGCCAGAAGAAAGGCCTCCTTCAAGGGCCAGCCCTCCAGGGCCATGACCTCCATCCCGAGCCCTGGGTGGGCCTGGAGGAAGGCTTCGGCTCCTTCCCGCTTCGTCCAGAAGGCGGAAAGCCTCCGGCCCAAGGACTCCAGGACCAGATGCTCCCCCGGCTCTCCCAGGAGGACGAACCAGGTGCCCGAAAGCCCGCCCACGGGTTCATAATACGTCTGTGCGGCTGGACCTGCACCTCGTGGAGAGGGGCCTGGTGGCCACGCGCGCCAAGGCCCAGGACCTGATCCGGCAAGGCCGGGTCCGGGTCAATGGGAGGGTTGTCCTTAGACCCGCCCTTCAGGTGAGCCCTTCGGACCGGGTGGAGGTGGACGCCGAGCCCTACGTGGGCCGTGGAGCGTACAAGCTGTTGGGTGCCCTGGAGGCCTTTCCCATTGCGGTGGAAAACCGGGTAGCCGCCGACCTCGGAGCCAGCACCGGGGGGTTCACCCAGGTCCTTTTGGAACGAGGCGCACAAAGGGTCTACGCGGTGGATGTGGGCCGAGGCCAGCTCCACCCCTCCTTGCGTCAGGATCCCCGGGTGGTGAGCCTGGAGGGGCAGGACGCCAGAACCCTCCTTCTTCCCCCCGTGGACCTCGTGGTCATGGATGTCTCCTTTATCTCCTCCACCTTGCTCCTTCCAAAGGTCTGGGAGCTTTTAAAGCCTCAAGGAGAGGCCTTGGTTCTGGTCAAGCCCCAGTTTGAACTCGGCCCTGGGGTGCACAAAGGGGTGGTGCAAAGGGAAAGCCTCAGGCAGGTCGCTTTGGGAAAGGTGAGGGAAAAGGCAAAGGAGATCGGCTTCCAGGTCTTGGGCGAAAGGGAAAGCCCCCTGCCAGGCAAGGAGGGGAACCGGGAGATCTGGCTTTACCTCAGGCGCCCTTGAGCCACTCTTCGGCAATCTGTACGGCGTTCAAGGCCGCCCCTTTGAGGAGCTGGTCCCCTACCACGAAGAGGTCCAGTCCGTTCTCGAAGGCAAGGCTTTTGCGAATCCGCCCCACCTCCACGTCCCATTTCCCGCTGGCGGTAAGCGGCATAGGGTAGCGGTTGGCCCGAGGTTCGTCCACCACCTCCACCCCTGGGGCCTTCCGCAACACCTCCTTTGCCGCCTCGGGGGTCACCGGGCGTTCAAACTCCACGCTCACCGCCTCCGCATGAGCCCTCAACGTGGGGACCCGGACGGCGGTGGCGCTGATCCTTATGGAATGGTCGCCGAAGATCTTGTGGGTCTCCCAGACCACCTTCATCTCCTCCCGGGTATACCCATTTTCTTGGAAGGCATCTATATGAGGGATGACGTTAAAGGGAAGGGGGTGGGGAAAGACCCTGGCCCTTGGGGCCTCCCCGTGGAGGGCCCTGTGGGTCTCTGCGGATAGCTCCTCCATCCCCCCGGCCCCCGCGCCGGAGGCGGCCTGGTAGGTGGCCACGATCACCCGCCTGGCCCCAAAGGCCCGGTGCAAAGGCCAAAGCGCCATGGCCAAGATGGCCGTGGTGCAGTTGGGATTGGCGATAATGCCCCGGTGCTGGAAGAGGGCCTCCCGGTTGATCTCGGGGACCACCAGGGGCACCCAGGGCTCGTAGCGGAAGGCGCTGGAGTTATCCACCACCACCGCCCCCCCCCTCGGCCCAGAGGGGGGCCATGGCCTTGGAAATCGTCCCGCCCGCGCTGGCCAAAACCAGGTCCACAGGCAGAGGCCCCTCGGGGAGGGCCTCCACCCGGACCTCCTCCCCCTTAAAGGAAAGCCTTGTCCCTGCGGAGCGGGCAGAGGCGTAAAGCCTTAGCTCGGTCAAAGGGAAGTTCCTGGCCTCCAGGACCTTGAGCATCTCCCGGCCCACCGCGCCTGTGGCCCCCACGATTGCCACCCTCATGCACCCCTCCCCTCCGTCAAGAACCCCCTTGATGCAGAGCCTACCATCTGAGCCTCTCCCGCAAAAAGGCCTCGAGCTCATCCACATGAAGCCGGATCTGCTCCATGGTGTCCCGGTCCCGCACCGTTACCGTATCCTTGAGTTTCGTCGTCCCATCCTTGCTTTGACCGATGGTGTCGTAGTCCACCGTGAGGGCAAAGGGGGTGCCCACCTCGTCGTGGCGACGGTACGCCTTGCCGATGTTGCCCGTGTCCTCATAGAGGATGCGGCCCAGGCCCAAGGCCTGAAGACGGGCCTTTAGGCGCTTGGCGTACTCCGTGATCTCGGGCCGGTTCTTGGCCAGGGGGATGACCGCGGCCTTGATGGGGGCAAGCTGGGGCTTGAGCCTGAGGACGATCCGCTCCTCCCCATTCGGAAGCTCCTCCCGCGTAAAGGCCTCCGCCAAGAGGGCCAACACCCCCCGGTCTACCCCGGCCGAGGGCTCTATAACGTAGGGGACAACCCACCTGCCCGTCTCGGGGTCGCGGTAGGCCAGACGGGCTGTGGAGTGCTCGTTTTTCAGCACCTTGGCGGTGATCCCCAGCTCCTCCTGGTCCTTGGTGTGGCTCCCCAGGTCGAAATCCGTCCGGTTGGCGATGCCCTCGAGCTCCTCGAGGCCGTGGGGGAAGCGGTAGAGGAGGTCCACCGTGGCTTTAGAGTAGTGGGCGAGCTCCTCTGGGGGCTGCTCAAAGGGGACCAGGTTGGCCCGGCTCAGGCCCATCTCCTGCCACCACTTAAGCCGCTCCTCCACCCAGTACCGGTGCCAGTACTCGTCCTCCCCGGGGCGGACGAAGTACTCGATCTCCATCTGCTCGAACTCCCGCACCCGGAAAAGAAAGTTTCTCGGGGTGATCTCGTTGCGGAAGGCCTTGCCAATCTGGGCAATTCCGAAGGGAAGTTTGCGGCTTGTCGCGTCCAGGACGTTCTTAAAGTTGATGAAGATCCCCTGGGCGGTCTCGGGGCGGAGGTAGGCCAAGGCGGCCTCCTCCTCCACCGGGCCCACGTAGGTTTTGAACATCATGTTGAAATAGCGGGGCGGGGTCCAGTCTCCGGCCTCCCCCGCCGCGGGGTCGATCACCCCTGCGGCGGTCAGCGCGCCCCCGGCCCGCCCGGGGCTTTGCATCATGGCCTTGATGAGAAGGGAGAACGCCCCCTCCTCCACCTCCATGGCCCGGTACAGCCGCCTGAGGACCTCCTCGGGCTGATCCTTGAGGAGGTGGTCGAGCCGGTACCGCTTCTTGGTGATCCGGTTGTCCACCATGGGGTCGGCGAAGGTGGACTCGTGGCCCGAGTAGTAGAGGACCAGGCGGTGGGTGAGGATGCTCGCATCCAGCCCCTCCACGCTCCGGACCTCTCCGGCAAGCCCCACTTCTCCCACCACAGCGAGCTCTGGGGGAAGCGGACGCCCCACCACCGCAGAATACACCGCCAGGGCCACCGCCAGGTCCAGCCCCGGGTCGGAAAGCCTAAGACCCCCCGCCAGGTTCAGGTAAAGGTCCAGGTGGATCAGGCTAAGCCCGAGCCGCCGTTCCAAGACCGCCAGCACCACGTCTACCCGTCTTCCGTCCAGCCCTTGGGCCACCCGCCTTGGGGCGGGGAAGGGGGTTTTGGCGGCCAGGGCCTGGACTTCCAAAGCCAGGGCCCTTTCCCCCGAAAGCCCCAGGGCCACCACGCTTCCCGGCACCCCCAAGGGTCGTTCCATCAAGAAGGCCTCTGAGGGGTTTTCCACCTCCAGAAGCCCCTTTTCCCCCATCCGGAAGACCCCGAGCTCCCCCACGGGGCCGAACCGGTTCTTGGCGCTCCTTAAAAGCCGGAACCCCCCTGCGCTTTCTAGGAACAAGGTGGCGTCCACCGCGTGTTCGATGGCCTTAGGGCCCGCCACCACCCCCTCCTTGGTCACGTGCCCCACTAGGATCGCGGTCATCTTCTGGGCCTTGGCGAGCTGGACCAAGGCCATCGTGGCTTCCCGGACGCTCACCAGACTTCCTGGGCTTCCCCCTGCCTCGATGGTTTGGATGGAGTCCACGAAAACGACCTCGGGCCGCTCCGCCTGGAGGAGGTGTAAAAGGGCCTCGAGGCGGGTCTCCCGGGCCAGGAGGAGGTCCTTCACCCCCAGCCGGTTCGCCCGGAGCCGGATCTGGCCCGGTGACTCCTCCCCGGCCACGTATACGCTTTTTTTGCCCAGCCGGTCCGCCACCTGCAAGAGGAGGGTGCTTTTGCCCACCCCCGGCTCCCCACCCAGAAGGACCACCTCCCCGGCCACGAACCCCCCGCCCAGGACGCGGTCCATCTCCTTGAAGCCCGAACTGAACCGGGCCTCCCCCCCCTCTTCCACCTCGCTCAGCCGGACCAGGGGCTGGGGAGGGGAATGGGGGAAGGGCGGGGGAGAGGGAGCCTCTTCTTTAAAAGAATTCCAAGATCTACACCCCGGGCACCGCCCCAGGGGCTTTGGGGTACGGTAGCCGCACTCCACGCACCGGTACTGGGCTTTGGCCATTAGACCAGGCTGACTTCTTCGAGCTCCTCAAAGGAGAGCGCCCCGTCCCTCACCCCCACCCGGAGCCGGCCCCTGGGCTTCTTGAGGAGGGCCATGGAAAGGGGGTCTTCTATCCGGTCACGGATCACGCTGCGCAAGGCGCGGGCCGAGCCGGTCTTGGGGGCCTGCTGGACCACCCAACCCGCCACCTCTGGGGTAAAGTCCACCTCCACCTCCCGGGTCCGGAGTTCCTTCTGGATTTCCTCCAGCATCATCCCCGCCACCTGGACCAACTCCTCCTCGGTAAGGGGCCGGAACCGGATGACCTCGTCCAGCCGATCCAGAAACTCCGGCGTGAAGAGGGCCTTCAAGGGGGACTCGGTGTCCACCTCCTTGCCGGTGAAGCCAATGGCGGGGCCCACGTTGAAGCCCGTGTTGGAGGTCATGATGAGGATGACCCGCCGGAAGTCCACGGTGCGGCCCAGGCCGTCGGTGAGCCGGCCTTCGTCCAGGACCTGGAGGAAGGTGTTGTAGACATCGGGGTGGGCCTTCTCGATCTCGTCCAGGAGGACGACGCTAAAGGGCTGCCGCCGCACCGCCTCTGTGAGCCGCCCCCCCTGCTCGTACCCCACGTAGCCTGGCGGAGCCCCGATGAGCTTGGAGACGGAGTGGGGTTCCTGGAACTCGGACATGTCAAAGCGGATGAGGGCCCTTTCCGAGCCAAAGAGAACCTCAGCCAAGGCCTTGGCCAGCTGGGTCTTCCCCACGCCCGAAGGCCCCACGAAAAGAAAGCTCGCCGCCACCCGGGTCCGGCCTCCAAGACCCACCCGGGCCCGGCGGAGGGCGCTCGCCAGCGCCTTTACTGCCTCCTCCTGTCCCACCACCCGCTTGCCGAGCTCTTCCTCGAGGTGCATGAGCCGCTCGTCGTCCTTGTCGTCCGCGTAGACCCCGCCCCAGGAATCCACCACCGCCTCCACATCCTCCCGGGTGACGATGGGGGTCCCGTCCTCCTCTTCGGCCACGACCAGGCCCAAGGAGGCGTTGAGGCGGACCCGGCTTGCCGCTTCGTCGATGAGGTCGATGGCCTTGTCCGGGAAGTTCCGGCCGGGAAGCGACCGGATGCCGATCCGGACCGCCAGCTCCAAAACCTCGTCCGGGATGACCACCCCGTGGTGGGCTTCGTACCGGGGACGGAGGCCCTTCAGGATCTCCAGCGTCTCCTCCGGGGAGGGCTCCAAGACGATGACCGGCTGGAAGCGGCGCTCCAAAGCCGCGTCTTTTTCGATGTAGCGGTGGTACTCCCCGGTGGTCGTGGCCCCGATGACCTGGATCTCGCCCCGGGCCAGAGCGGGCTTCATGATGTTGGCGGCGTCCAGCGTCCCCTCAGCCCCCCCGGCCCCAATCAGGGTGTGAAGCTCGTCGATGAAGGCGATGACCTTGGCGTTTTTGAGCTCCTCGATAATCTGGCGCAGCCGCTCCTCAAACTCCCCCCGGTACTTGGTCCCCGCCACCACCCCCGCCAGGTCTATGGCCACCACCCGGGTCCCCTTGAGGACCGGGGGCACCCGGCCTTCCACGATGGCCTGGGCCAGGCCTTCCACGATGGCCGTCTTGCCCACCCCGGGGTCCCCGATGAGGACGGGGTTGTTCTTGGTGCGCCGGGCCAGGATCTGGATGACCCGGTTGATCTCCTCCTGCCTTCCGATGACCGGGTCCAGCCTCCCCTCCCTTGCCTCCTTGGTGAGGTCCCGGCCGTACTCGTCCAGGAAGGGGGTGTTCACGGGCTTCTCCCGTTCCCGGGACTCGGCCATGGAGAGGATGCGCCAGCGGATGGTGTCGATGTCCTTGGCGAAATGGGTGAGGATCCGGTAGGCGATCCCATCCCCCTCCCGGATGATGCCCAGAAGGATATGCTCTGTGCCGATGACGGAGGAGCCCATGTTCCGGGCCTCGGCGCTGGCCAGCTCCATGACCCGCCGGGCCCTCGGGGTGATGGCGGGGGGCTCACCGGTGCGGCTTCCCTCTCCCCGGCCCACGAGCTCCTCCACCATGCGGCGCATGGCCTCGAGGCTCGCTCCATACTCCGACAGGATGCGGGCCGCGGTGCCCCCCTCGCGCATCAGGCCCAGAAGAAGATGCTCCGGCCCGATCATGGAGTGGCCCAACCGGGCGCCCTCCTCCCGAGCGTAGTGGAAAACCAGCCTGGCGCGATCGTCGTACCTGTTCAAGGTCTACCCCCTTCGTCTCCCTATTTTAGCCTAAGGGAGGGAGGCTTGGAGGTTTGCGCCCGGGCTCACCATGCCCATAGACTAAGGACCACCGCCCCAAGAAGGGGCGCCTAGGGGGGAAGATGCCTGCGGAGACGCTTGACGAACTGGTGGCCTTGTGCAAACGGAGAGGGTTTATCTTTCCGGGCTCGGAGATCTACGGAGGCCTTCAGGGGACGTACGACTACGGCCCCTTGGGGGTGGAGCTCAAGAACAATCTTAAGCAGGCCTGGTGGCGGCACAACGTGTATGAGCGGGACGATATGGAGGGGCTGGATGCGAGCATCCTCACCCACCGCCTGGTCCTCTACTACTCGGGCCACGAGTCCACCTTCGCCGACCCCATGGTGGACAACCGGATCACCAAGAAGCGGTACCGGCTCGACCACCT
>Ga0209989_100180_pt1 | contig 12115 bp, 11 predicted proteins | sample Antgeofumaro1A2B_FD_188083 | JGI IMG/M metagenome (GOLD analysis project Ga0209989, IMG submission 188083) | Geothermal fumarole subsurface microbial communities from Mt. Erebus, Antarctica - 1A2B (SPAdes) (version 2) | ecosystem: Environmental > Terrestrial > Volcanic > Fumaroles | place: Mt....
CGATCGGATCCATGCCGCACTCATAAGGCATATCCTTGACAGGGCGCGGCCGGTGCGGGGCGATCCAATGTGCAAAGGCAATGGCGAATACGACAAACAGGACCAGGACCCCTGCGAAAAGCAGGATCGGCGTAAATGGGCTTAGTGCTTCATCCATGGCCACCCCCTGGACTTTGTGACAAATTTCACAAAGTCGTGCCCAAAAAGACCTCGACCTGACTGGTCGAGGTTTCAGTGCTGGTCAAAAACAGCCGACGCACCCCAGCCCGAGCCAAAGTCATTCCGGCGTGCCGACTGATCGGCCTGCCCTTATCTTAGTCCGACGCTTCGTGGCGTCAACGGCAGTTAGTGCCCGTTCTGGGTTTTCTGGGCAGGATCCAGACCGGCGCTGAGCATTTTGCGAGCACGCCGATCAGGAAGCTGCGGTCCAGACGCAGCTTGTTATAGGTTAGTGCACTTTTCACTTGGCTTTCTTGGGGGTGCGATTGAGCCAGACGCTCAACCAGCTTTCTCCAGCACTAGGCACCATTTTGCTTCGCGGTAGGGGACTGTCCGCCGAACTCAAGAAGCTGAATCTACCCGCGACGATATCCGGGCGACCATCGCGGTCCAAGTCGCAGACGACTGCCGAGCAATAATCGCAATAGCGGGACTCCAACACATGTGGCACAAAACGAAGGGGCGTCTGTTGCTCCCAGACGAGCATAGCAGGCAGTTTGTGGCGCTCTCGCAGCACGGTGTAGCCCGGTTCGGGTAAAAGGCAGGCCAGGCAAATATCCAAGCGTCCGTCGCCGTCGAAATCGGCAGCCAGTGCCCGATGCGCACCGCAGACGTCGCCGAGCCGATGATGAAGGAAGGGAAACTCGGCACGGTTCTCCAACCAGGCGAGCCCGTGATAAGGACGCAGCAGCGTTTTATCCAAGGGGTCGCCGTTGGTATAGAGCACGTCCAAATCACCGTCGCCATCCAAGTCCACCAATTCGATACCACTGGAGCCATAAGCCGGGTGAGCAGCAGTGAAGATGGTCTGGGGAGTGAAATGGCCCTGACCGTCCCCCAAGTAGGCGACGATCGTCTCATGTTCCTGACTGATGAGCGCAACGAAGTCTAGCTTGCCGTCACCGTTCACGTCTGCCACCGGAACATGGATCGCCCCGTGTCGTGGGTCGAGCACACGAGGCACAAAGTGCGGCTGACGGTAATCCGTCGTGCGATTTTCCAGATAGATGATGTCTCCCACTGTCTGCCAGCCGAAAGCTGCCACAATCAGATCGAGGTCGCCATCGCCGTCGAAGTCCGCAGCACGTACATCGGCGACTCGTCCCATATCGCCGGCCAATACGCGGCCCTCGAAGGTGCCATTTCCCAGGTTGCGTAGCCATACGACGCTACCGACTCGGTCATTGGTTGGGCGGAAGGCCCCCAAGTTGGCCACCACCATATCGGGCAGGCCATCTCGGTCCAGATCACAGATCTCCACGCGCGCCGGGTGCGAGACCTCGGTGCTCAACAGCCGAAAATTCGCGTGTTCTCGGTCCCAAAGTACAAAATAAATCTGCCCTCGCAACATTTCGCAGACAATGAGTCCCGGCTGGCCCTTGCCGCAGGGGTCGCCGTACTGGACACTGGAGATCGCCGGCGCGATGGGCAGATCGTTTGCCCCGATCAAATGCTGCTCGAACTGCACTCCACCAGCAGCGGCTACGGGCACCTGCGGCACGAGCAATTCCTCCGGCGCGCGGCGCCGAAAATATTCCGCTACCGTCTCGATGTCGGGCGCCGGCACTTTGATGCCGGACTCCTGGTACAGTCTGTACATCTGCTCGATTTCCGACGGCCACATGCTTTTGGGCAGCAAGTTCGGCGGCGTGTAAGCATGACAGGCGGAGCAAAAGGCCCGCACGTGTGCCTCAGATGCTTCTTTGAGCTTCGATCCGGCCTCGGGGCCCCGGTTGGCCCCTCCGGCGCCGCATCCTTGTGCGCAAACTATTGCCAAAAGTAGCCACGCTCCGATCACCCTCGTGCGCATGCTCTGGCTCGCTTCGTACATTGCCATAGGTTCCACATCTGGAATCGGACGCAGCTTACTGCCGATGCTGCTGCTCACCGCCAGGGGTACGACCCGGCTCATACCTTTTTTCGTTCCAGGCACACGCAGTCGAGACCGTGCACATTGTAGCAGGGGCGCCACGAATGTCATAATACCTTACTGTGCCGGAAGTTACGTCATTTGCCAAAATCAGTTGATGCATACTTCGATGCACGTTTTGCGACTTTTGACAACATGGCAGTCTTAGGTGCACAACATGGCAAATAGAGAGCATCATCTCCCTGAAGTCTACAACTGGCTGCTTTTCTTTCTAGAGAACGGCGCCAATTACAACTGGCTGCGCGAGACGCTAGCAGGGTTCTCGCGCAATCGAGGCTGGGCTGCTTTCCGTCCGGGCTTGCCGTGAGTGGCATGTGCCAGCGGTGCCGCAGACGCAAGGTCTTTGCCTGCGGGTACTGTCCCTATTGCTAAATGCTGTCGCGGTATCAAAAGCGCGTGTTGAATCGTTGCCGGAGAGCCATAGCCAACGACGGCGGGACAGGGAAAAAGAGGAAACCGGTATCGGTTGAAACAGACCGAATCAGGGGCATTGGAATAGGCAACGACGGCGGGACAGGGAAAAAGAGGAAACCGCAGAGTACGCAGAGGACCGCCGAGAACCCTCGAGAATCTCTCCGCGCCCTCTGCGTCCTCTGCGGTTAAATCCGTGTGCGGTTAAATCCGTGCCCCCAGCTGCAGCAGGCAAGTCTGCTGTCTCTGCAATTAAATCCGTGCTCCCCGCCTACAGCGGGCAGGGCTGTGAACCGTCGAGCATCTCTCCGCGCTCTCTGCGCCCTCTGCGTCCTCTGCGGTTAAATCCGTGTGCGGTTAAATCCGTGCCCCCAGCTGCAGCAGGCAAGTCTGCTGTCTCTGCAATTACATCCGCGCTCCCCGCCTACAGCGGACAGGTCTGCGAACCGTCGAGCATCTCTCCGCGCTCTCTGCGCCCTCTGCGGTTAAATCTGCGCTGCATGCAGTTGAATCAACTCGTTAGCGAACAAGCCCTGTCGCTCCCATTTGCGTGCAAGGCGCAGCCAGAATTGAGCAAAAACTCGTGGGCCGGTAGGTTCCTATGCCCCCTGCGGGGGCCGCTGGGGGCCTGCGGGGCCGTGGTGACAGGCAAAAGGCGGGATTCACGCCGGTCTACGCATCTGCGATAAGCGCGTCAGCCCACGCATTTGTAAAGCGCCTCAGCTCGCACGTGTTTGACAAGGAAATGCACGATCAGCTAGCATATCGCAAGGTGCCGAGGACGGACGCAGGAGGCGTGGCAAATGCCGCGCAAGAGCAAACAGACGTGCACAAATAGAAACAACGTCAAAGATTTCCGCCATACCGAGGCGCGCCGCAAGAACAACCCGCCCGCGGGCATCGCGCCCACGTACGAAGTCAGGGAGCGCCAGACCACCCGCTACGAGTATGAGCCGCACCTAGACCCGAAACTCCAGGGGGCGGGCATAATCAAGCGCTTCTGCGACCGCGTCTACGACCCGTGCTGCGGCTCCTCAGGCATGTTCGTTCAGTCGGTGGAGTTCATCGAGGCCCACGCCACGGGAAACGGCAATAATGGCCCAGGAATAATGGCCCAGGTCCGGGCTCAGATCAGCATCTACGGCCAGGAGCTCAACTACACCCCCTGGCGCTTGGCCAAGACGAACCAGGCCATCTGCGGGATCGAAGGCCGCATCGAACAGGGCGACACCTTGCGCGACGGTCGCATCGTGAGATGAGGGATTAGCAATGGTGACACGGTTGGAGCAGCTCACACTGGGCGCTGCGGTGCGAGGGGTCCTGCCTGATGACGCGGTCACGGTCGTCAGCGTCCAATGGTACGGGTCTGAGGCCGTGGAGCTGACCTACAAGGACTCCACCGGCCGGGTAGGCAACGTCCTCCTATACCGCGACGACGAAGCACGCCTGGAGCTCGTCAAGGAGGGCCGTCCCTGGAGCTTCGACGCGGACGGTACGCTGTTCCGTCTGGTCTCCGAGGCCCATCGGATCCGGCTGGCGTATCTATTCGACCCCCTGCTGGCCGTGCACACCTCTCTCGTCGAGCCCCTCCCGCACCAGATCACGGCCGTGTACGAGGCTATGCTGCCCCGTCAGCCCCTGCGGTTTCTCCTGGCCGACGACCCGGGATCTGGGAAGACCATCATGGCAGGCCTGTTAATCAAGGAGCTATTGGTACGGGGCGACGTTCAGAGGTGCCTGGTGGTCTGTCCGGGGAGCCTCGTGGAGCAGTGGCAGGACGAGCTGTACCGCCGCTTCCACCTGCCGTTTGAGATCGCCACCAACGACAAGGTGGAGGCGGCGCGCACCGGGAATTGGCTTTTGGAGAATGACCTGGTCATCGCTCGCCTGGACAAATCGGCCAGGGACGAATCGGTCCAGGCGAAGCTGGCTGCCACCGAGTGCGGATGGGATCTGGTGGTGGTGGACGAGGCTCACAAGATGTCGGCCACGTTTTTCGGCGGCGAGGTGAAGTACACCAAGCGCTATCGCCTCGGACAGCTCCTTTCTGGACTTGCCCGGCACTTCCTGCTGCTGACGGCCACGCCCCACAACGGCAAGGAAGAAGACTTCCAGCTTTTCCTGGCCCTTTTGGACGGTGACCGGTTCGAGGGCCGGTTTCGCGACGGGGTGCACCAAGTGGACGTCTCGGACCTCATGCGGCGGATGATCAAGGAGCAGCTCGTCAAGTTCGATGGCACGCCGCTGTTCCCGGAGCGGTTCGCCCACACAATGCCGTACCGCCTGTCCGACCTGGAGGCGCGGCTCTACAAGGAGGTCACTGACTACGTGCGGGACGAGTTCAATCGGGCAGATGCTCTGGATGACGAGAAGCGCGCGGGCACCGTCGGGTTCGCGCTTACCATCCTCCAGCGCCGCCTCGCCTCCTCGCCGGAAGCCATTTACCAGTCTCTGCGCCGGAGGCGGGAGCGGCTGGAGAAGCGACTGCGCGAGCTGGAGCTGTTGCAGCGCGGGGCCACCGTGCCGTCTCCGGTGCCGTCACCCGCCCTGGACCAGGAGGAGATCGAGGACCTGGAGGACGCACCGGAGCAGGAACTTGAAAAGGCCGAAGCGGAGGTCCTTGACCAGGCCACCGCGGCGCGCACCATCGAGGAGCTGCGGGCGGAGATCAGCACCCTAAAGCGGCTGGAAGCGTTGGCGCAGGTAGCGCGCCGCAGCGGGGAAGACCGAAAGTGGCGGGAACTCGCGGATCTGTTGGAGACGATCTTCACCCGGGCGGCCTTCCAGGGCCACGTCCGGGAGGAGCCCCCGTCCTACGGGGAGCCTCCCAGGCCTGTAGCCTCGCCCCACCAGAAGCTGGTGATCTTCACCGAGCACCGGGACACCCTGAACTACCTGAGTGAGCGGATCCGCACTCTGCTGGGACGTGCGGACGCGGTGGTGACGATCCACGGCGGGATGGGCCGCGAAGAGCGCCGCAAGGCCCAGGAGGCTTTTTTGTACGACCCCAACGTGCGCGTGCTGGTGGCCACCGATGCCGCCGGGGAGGGGATCAACCTCCAGCGGGCGCACCTGATGGTCAACTACGACCTGCCCTGGAATCCCAACCGAATCGAGCAGCGGTTCGGCCGGATCCACCGGATCGGGCAGACCGAGGTCTGCCACTTGTGGAACCTGGTGGCCATCGAGACCCGGGAGGGTGACGTCTACCACACCCTGCTGAAAAAGCTGGAGGAGGCCCGAAACGCCCTGGGCGGGAAGGTCTTCGACGTTCTGGGGAAGCTGCAGTTCGAGGGGCGCCCGCTGAAGGAGCTGCTCATCGAGGCGATCCGGTACGGGGAGCAGCCGGAAGTGCGGGAGCGGCTGACGCGCGCCGTGGAGGGTGCCCTCGATCTCCAGCGGCTGCAGGACCGGGTCGAGGAGCGGGTGCTCGCACACGAGGTCATCGACGAGCCGCGGCTGCGCCGCATCCGGGAGGACATGGAACGGGAGGAGGATCAGGATTCGTGAGCGATGTAACTGGCGATCTGCAGAATATCCTCAGCGCTTTGGCAGAGCGCTTCGGCCAGACCCTGCGCAGTATTTCGTCCTTCCGCGACAACACCCGACTCGAAGTGAGCCGTGATCGCATATACGATGTGCTACAGACTCTGCGCAGGGAATTCGGTTTCGACATGTTGATAGACGTTACGGCTGTTGATTATTTGTATTACCCCAATGCTAGGGATCGCTTTGCTGTTATTTATTGTCTACTCAATGTTACAACTGGCCAGCGATTGGTCGTAAAAACATATCTCAACGAGCCTGACTTGGTTTTGCCCTCGGTCTTCAGCCTCTGGAAGAGCGCCGACTGGTTAGAAAGAGAAGTGTACGATATGTTCGGGATCGTTTTCGAAGGTCATCCGAATCTGAAGAGAATCCTTATGCCTCAAGAATTTACGGCGTTTCCATTGCGGAAAGATTATCCTCTACGGGGATTTGGCGAGCGCCATAACTTTCCTGTGATTACTCGAGCTGAAAGCTAAAATGCATTGACTGTCTGCGGACACGTTCCGTGACCTTGTAGTAGGCTCATAATTATTAAAGGCTACGCACTATGCCGCTAGAGTTGATCGAAGCCCAGCAAGAGGAGGACGATCGCAGGGAATACTTGTGGACCCTCAACTTCGGCCCGCAACACCCAGCGACCCATACTACTTTGCGCCTGATTCTCACCCTGGACGGGGAGACCGTAGTGCGCGCTGAACCTGATATAGGCTTTCTACACAGTGGCTTCGAAAAGCTCGGTGAGCACCTCGATTATAATCAATATGTCACCATCGTTGATCGTATGAATTATATATCTCCGGTCGCTAACGAAATTGCTTGGCATCACGCAGTTGAAAAGCTCTTGGGCGTGGAAATAACTCCGCGCTGCAAGTATATCAGAACCATCCTCGCGGAGTTGATGCGCATCCAGGATCATTTGCTGAATGTCGGTACCTGCGCTCTGGACCTTGGGGCATTCACTGCTTTTCTGTACGCTTTTTATCAGCGCGAAAAGATCTATGACATCGTCGAATGGGCTGCAGGACAGCGATTTCACGCCAGTTTTACCCGAGTCGGGGGATTGTTATACGATGTGGACGACGCGTGGATCGGACGTGTGCGCGAGTTTGTACGCGATTTTCCGCGCGCCCACGGCGATATAGCCCGACTCCTCGATCGCAATCGGATCTTCATCGAACGGACTCACAGGATCGGTGTTCTGCCCCGCGACTTGGCCATTGATTTGGGATGTACAGGTCCAGTGGCCCGCGCCAGCGGAGTGGTGCGCGATCTGCGCAAGGACGAACCGTACCTTGCTTATGCCGATCTGCGCAACGCCTTTCAGGTGGTCTGCTCCGACGAAGGCGATTGCTATGCGCGCTATTTGGTGCGCATGCAGGAAATGCTCGAAAGCCTCAAGATCGTCCAGGCTGCCGTGGAAAACCTGCCCGGTGGCCCAGTCAATATAGCTGTGGATTCCGATGTGGTGTTGCCTGATAAGGTTGCCACTTATCGGACCATAGAAGGTCTGATACGACATTTCGAATTGATTATGACCAATCGCGGTTTTCAGGCCCCAGTTGACGAGATCTATGCAGCCATCGAATCGCCGAACGGAGAACTAGGCTATTATATAGTCTCCGACGGATCGCAGACAGCTTATCGTGCCCGCACCAGGCCTCCGTCTTTCGTGCACTTCGCCGTTTTTCCTTATTTGATAGTAGGCCATCAATTGAGCGATGTAGTCGCAGTTTTGGGAAGCCTCAATATTATAGCTGCGGAATTGGACCGGTAGCGGAAAACTATGCAGCAGACGAGCAAAAATGCGATCGCTAGCCCGCGGGCGATGGGCGCAGAACATGTAGCCGAGACACTGCAAGGTCTTGAGCGTTTCTTGGCGCAATTGGCGCCCCGCTATCCGTCGAAACAGGCACTTGTTTTGCCGGCCCTACATTTTGTGCAAGAGCGCTTGCGATGTGTGCCCATTGCGGCGGTGGAAGCCATCGCCCTACACCTCGGCCTCCATCCGGCGCAGGTGCACGATACCATGAGTTTTTACGGATTTTTCCGAACCGAAAAAGATCCCCTAGGAAAGCACCGCTTATGGGTGTGTCGCAGTCTAGTATGCATGTTGCGGGGAGCCGATGCGGTGCTGCAAACATTGTGCGATCACCTGGGTATCGCACCAGGCGAGACCACAGCCGATGGCACTATCACCCTGGAAACCGCTGAATGTCTGGGTGCATGCGAGGGCGCCCCATGTATCCTTGTGAACGATGAGCACCGGTTAGCCGTTACCTGTGAGCAGGTAGCCACGATTGTCGAAGAGTTGACTCGGACGGCTGGCTGATGTCGGCGGCAGAACAAGATGGAAACGACGCCTATGAGTTACGAGCCAGTTCTTTTGAAACATGTCGGTTGTCCTGACTCGCAGACTTTGGACTATTATTGCCGCCACGGCGGCTATCGAGGTCTGCGCAATGCACTCGAGATGTCGCCCTCCGAAGTCGTGGAAATGGTCAAAGCTTCCGGATTGAGAGGGCGGGGGGGCGCTGGCTTCCCCACCGGATTGAAATGGAGCTTTTTGCCCAAGGATCATCCCGGTCCCATTTACATGTGCGTGAATGCCGACGAGAGCGAGCCAGGTACCTTCAACAATCGTATCCTTATGGAAAACGATCCGCACCAGGTCCTCGAAGGCATTATCATCTCATGCTATGCCACCCGGGCGACGACCGCATATATATATATTCGTTATGAGTATGGACGTTGCTATAGAGTACTCGAAAAAGCTATTTCCGAATGCTATGCCGCTGGCTATCTGGGAAAAAACATTCTGGGCAAATCGGGTTTCGATCTGGATGTCTACCTGCATCGGGGCGCTGGTGCCTACATTTGCGGCGAGGAGACAGGCTTGATCGAAAGCCTAGAAGGAAAACGCGCCTGGCCAAGAATCAAGCCTCCCTTTCCGGCTGTCGAGGGTGCCTTCCGCAAACCGACGGTGGTGAACAATATCGAGACATTGGCCTGTGTCACCCATATCCTCGCCCGTGGCGTCGACTGGTTCAAGTCGCTCGGCGTTCCTCCGGATCCGAAGAACCCACGCGACCTCGGTAGCTACGGGCCTAAGCTCTACTGTGTGAGTGGCCATGTCGAGCGCCCGGGCTGTTACGAGCTGCCCTTGGGCATCACTGCCAAGCAGCTCATCGAAGAATACGCAGGTGGCGTGTGGAAAGCGCGCCGCGCCAAAGCGGTGATCCCAGGCGGCTTGAGCATGGGCTTTCTCAGCGCTTCGGAATTGGACACCCCGCTCGATTTCAACGGTCCTGTCAAAGCAGGCTGCTTGGGATTGGGAACGGCTGCCGTCATCGTTATAGACGATGAAACGAGCATGATCGATGTGCTGTATAATAGCTGCCGTTTCTTCGCCCATGAATCTTGTGGACAGTGCACTCCTTGTCGGGAGGGCACAGCATGGAGTGTCAAGATCCTCGAACGCATTCGCAGGGGCAAAGGCACACGAGACGATCTCGATATACTGCTCGAAATTGCTAACGGCATTGGCATTATTCCCGGCACAACTATTTGCGGCCTAGCCGATGGGGCGGCTTGGCCGATCAAAACGGCTCTGACAAAATTTCGCGAGGAATTCGAAGACGCTGTCCGGAAAGGCGTGAAAAGCAAGCTTGGACAACAGTCGTTTTCTGTCGCTACAAGGAGTGAGATACTATGACGATACTACGGTATATCTTGTGGCTTATATTGCTCGCACTCGTCGGCTGTAGTTCCAAAGAATCCTCTACTGCTCCGGATACCCCCGCAAAACAAAAGGTGGATAATCAGCCTCCGCAGAGTATCATCGGTAAAATGCGCGAAACGCAGATGCGATTGGTATCGCAAAATAACCTGCGCAACATAGGTATTGCATACATGATCGCTGCCCAAACGGGTCCGGTCATGGGACCTGCCGATCTGGGTTCGGATGTCAAGCTCGTTTGTCCGCGGGACAACCAGCCGTATGAAATAATCTGGGGTGTAGACGTCACACGGCTACCGAGTGGCGGCCGTCATCTGTTGTTGGCCTGGGAAAAAACACCGGACGCCGATGGTGGCCGCTGCGTTTTGATGGCAGATTGTACTACTGTGAGTTACATGACCGCACAGGAATTCGCCACTGCACCGCGTGCGCATGGCAGGAGGTGAGTATGGCCGTTGTCGTGGTCAATGACCGCGAAGTCGAGGTTCCCGATGACCTGCGCCTCAATTGTATCCAGGTGGCTGCCCGCGCAGGCGTGGAAATCCCTCATTATTGCTGGCATCCGGCGCTGAGCGTCGTCGCTAGCTGCCGGATGTGTCTGATCGAGGTCGGGGAAAAAAAAGCCGATGGCAGCATCACCATGCAGCCCAAACTGGTACCCGCCTGCCAGACGCCCGCCCGACACGGTACCGTGATCGTTTCCAACAGCGAACGCGTACGGGCCGCACAAAAGGCAACTCTGGAATATTTGTTGCTCAATCACCCACTCGACTGCCCCGTATGCGATCAAGCAGGCGAGTGCTATCTACAGGATTATAGTTTCCGATACGGACGGGGCTACAGTCGCCTGCGTGATGAGAAAATAGTACATGCTGACAAGGACTATATAGGTGACAACATTGTCCTTTTCACCGATCGCTGTATCATGTGCAGTCGTTGCGTCCGATTTACGAGAGAAATAAGCGGAACGGCAGAATTAGAAATAGTCAATAGAGGAGCACATGCCGAGATAGATATTTTTCCCGGAAGACCGTGTAACAACAAACTCTCCGGCAACGTCGTAGACCTGTGTCCCGTGGGCGCTCTCTGTAGCAAGGACTTCCTCTATAAGCAGCGGGTCTGGTTTTTGCGAAGCCATGCATCGGTTTGCCCGTTGTGCAGCACGGGTTGCAGCATCTGGATTGACGAAAACAAGGGTATTGCGTACCGCATCCGGCCCAGGGTCAATGAAAAATCCCAGGGCTACTTTATTTGTGACGATGGACGCGGCTGCCACAAGTTTGTGAACGACCGCCGGCGCATCTTGACGCCGAGACGCAGGCATGGAAAGCATTGGGACGAGCTTAGCTGGGAAGAATGCCTCGATCAGCTCCGCGGGTTGGAACGGAAAAAACGCCGAGCTGTTCTTGTATTGTCCCCTTGGCTGACCTGCGAAGAGATGTGGCTCGCTTGGCAGTGGGCACATCGGCTCGCCGACGAGTGCGCGGTCGTTCCGGGACCGTCACCTGTATCGGGAACCGACGATGCTTATCCGAAAGGCCCCGGCGGCTCTGCTCCGCCTACTGGAGCGGAGCGGTTCGTCATCCGCGCGGAAAAATGCCCTAATGGCACTGGACTGCGCTGGCTTATGCAGCGGTTGCGCCGTCTTGAGAATTTCCAAGCATCGTTGAGCTCGTTGGGCTCTTTAGAGGGTGCTAGCCTGATTGTATTCGGCGGTTACCTGACACCTTGGCTCGATTCCAGCATGCTGAAGTCGCTACGCGAGGCTGACTATTTGGCTGTCTTCGAGCTATTCCCTAACGAACTAACCGAATCCGCAGACCTGTTGGTTCCAGCAGCGACCTTCGCCGAAAAGGAAGGCACCTTTATCAATTATAAAGGGCTCGCCCAGGCAATCACGCGAGCCATTAGACCTTTCGGCAATAATTTAACCGAAGGAGAGATCCTTTGGCGGCTTTTGGGCCGCCAAGGCCTTTATAATGCGTCCGAAGTCAGAAAGGAGATGTCCATTGACGACCAGTGTCCATTGCTTCCAGACGTGATTCCGCCACAAGGTGTCTTTGTATCGTACGGTAGGGAAGGCTAGTAGTAAGAAACGCGTATATTAGCATGATATACGAACCTGTTTTCACGTTACTCCTCATTGTTGTGCTACTTGGCCTGCTGCAATTGGCTTGCGCATATTTGATATTGCTGGAGCGCAAAATGGCCGCATGGGTTCAGGATCGGCTTGGTCCCAATCGTGTCGGGCCCAAGGGCCTTTTTCAGCC
>Ga0209989_100181_pt1 | contig 12098 bp, 8 predicted proteins | sample Antgeofumaro1A2B_FD_188083 | JGI IMG/M metagenome (GOLD analysis project Ga0209989, IMG submission 188083) | Geothermal fumarole subsurface microbial communities from Mt. Erebus, Antarctica - 1A2B (SPAdes) (version 2) | ecosystem: Environmental > Terrestrial > Volcanic > Fumaroles | place: Mt....
TGCCTCCCATGCGCCTTTGGTGGCTTCGGCAAGTCCGCGGCTTTTCAACATGGACCGGTTCACGGAGCTAGCCAATCCGCGCGACCTGGCCAAAATCTTCGACGGCGTCGAGTACGCCGCCTGGCGTTCCTTCCGCGAATCGGAGGACTCCCGGTACGTGGCCCTGACCCTGCCGCGCGTCTTGGCCCGGCTGCCCTACGGCCAGGATTTCAAGCGCATCGAGGAGTTCAATTTCGAAGAATTCGTGGATGGCAAGGACCATGACAAATACTTGTGGATGAGTGCCGCCTGGGCCTATGCGGCGCGCATTACCGATGCGTTCGCCAAGTACGGATGGTTCGCGCGGACCCGCGGCGTCGAGGGAGGCGGCAAGGTCGAGGGCTTGCCGGTCCATACCTTCCCTACCGACGAAGGGGATATCGCCATGAAATGCCCGACGGAGATCGCTATCTCCGATCGCCGCGAGTTCGAGTTGTCCAATCTCGGCTTCCTCCCTTTGTTGCACAGCAAAAATCGCGATTTCGCCGTCTTTATGGGCGCCCAGTCGTGCAACAAACCCAAACAATACTTCGATCCGGCAGCTCAGGCCAACGCCGAGCTTTCCGCCAAAATCAACCATATTTTGTGCGTGTCGCGTTTCGCTCACTACTTGAAAGTCATGGCACGCGACAAAATCGGCTCGTTCATGGAACTCACCGATTGCGAACGCTGGCTCAATACCTGGATTCAAAATTATGTGCTAGCCAACCCGGAAAGCGCTCCGGAAGAGGCAAAAGCACGCTACCCATTGCGCGAAGCACGTATCGAGGTGCGCGAAGTCAAAGGCAAGCCAGGCTGGTACGAGGCGGTCGCTTACTTACGTCCCCACTATCAACTGGAGACGCTGACGGCTTCCTTGCGGCTGGTCGCGGAAGTGCCCAAGAAGGCCTAGGAGCGCACGAAAAAAATCGTTGTCCGCTTCCGAAGGTCTATCCGCATCTCTTGAATGAACAAGTTGGGCATGTACCAGGCGAGTAGCAGGGGGATGGTCACCTGGCTCGCCCTCGGGTTCGGCAGGCCGGTGTGGCTGTCCCCGGCTGCTTTCCGATGCCCGCGACATTGGACAGCCTGCTCGAAGGAGGTCGCTGATGGCTGACTACGTACTGTACCTGGAGGTCAAGGGATACAACCTCAAGGGGCGGTGTCAATTTCCGAAGTACAAAGATTGGTTTGAGGTTGATACCATCGCCTTCGGCGTAAGCAACCCGGGCGAAAGGGGGCGTCCCCTGGGGACGGCAACCGCTGCCGATTTTACCTTTTCGATGCCTGCTTCCCAGGTTGATGCCGATCTGCTCCAGGCGTGTGCCTCGGGAGCCGATCTGGTCAAGTGCGAAGTGCACCTCCTGACCACCGTTGGCGAAGGCGCAAAAGTTTGGCAGATCTATATGTTCGAAGAAGGTTTCGTCAGTGGCTGGCATATCAGCGGCACCGGCGGACGTCCCCACGTCAGTGTGAGTATCAACTACCGCAAGTTCTCTGCCAAGACCTACTGGCAAGAGGAAGGCAAGGATCCCAAGGAACCGCACGATGGTGGCTGGGACCTCAAGGAAAACAAAAAATACATGGGCTCGCCGAAGGTGACCTAATCGAAACCGTACGATGCCGCTCAGATCGGCGTGCACACCCGGGTCTAGCCGGGTCCTGGGTGTGCCGCCTTTGGCTTTTTGCTGACGGGATGACGTCGCGCTGCCCAGCTGACGGGTCGAGGTGTTTCTTGGTCGCCTGAACCTGTTAGGAGAAGGAATGTGACAGCAGACCAACTGTATCGCGCCGACCGACTCGAGGAGGCCATCGCGGCTCAGACGGCCGAAGTACGGACCCATCCCCAGGATCCGCGGCGGCGCTTCTTTTTGTTCGAGTTACTTCTTTTTTCGGGCGACCTGGATCGGGCTGGCAAGCAACTCGACGCCGTCCAGTTTCAGGAAGTGGAATTGGACGCCGCGGTGGCCGACTACCGTCGAGCGCTCCGTGCCGAAGAACAGCGGCGGCAATGGCAGGAGGCTGGCCAGTTGCCCCAGTTTTTCCTGACGCCTTCCGAGCAGGTGGCAGCGCGTGTGCAAGCCTGGGATCTTTGGCGCCAGGGGCAAAGGACCGAGGCCTGCCGGACCTTGCAAAGCCTCAACGAAGCTTGCCACCTGCGGGGTACGCTCAACGGCAAACCGTTCGACGTCCTGCGCGATGCCGACGACCTGTTCGGCACGGTCTTGGAAGTGGTGTTGCAAGAACATTATTACTGGGTACCTCTGGAGCAGGTGGAGCGCGTGCTGGCGCTGCCGCCGCGGTACCCGCGGGACCTGTTTTGGCTGCCGGCGCACATGACCCTGCGGGATGGCTCCACGGGTCCGGTGTTCCTGCCGGCACTCTATCCTGGAACGCACACGCACGGCAATGCGCTCGTACGGCTCGGTCGTATGACCGATTGGATCGAGCAGGACGGGCTAGCCCAAGGCCGCGGGCTGCGTACCTTTTTGGCCGGTGACGATGCCGCGCCCATTACCGAGTGGCGCGAACTGATCCTCGAAATATGACCCTGGGGCCGGCGAGCGACCACGCGCAGCCGCGCCCGATGGTCGTCAGCATCGGGCCTCGGGGATAGCTGGACACTCCCGATGACACGCACTGCGGACAAGGAAGCGATTTTGCCCTCGGTGCTGGACCGATTGCTCGATCCCGACTCGGGCGGCACGGTGGCCCAGCGGGGCTATACCCTGGAGCAAATGGTCGCCGTCGTCCAACGGGACCTGGAGAATCTGCTCAATACCCGCCCGTCGGTTCACGAGGCACTGGACGAATATCCCGAAGTGCAACGCTCGCTGTTGGCCTACGGGTTCGTGGATTTGCAGACGCTCGAGGAAATGCAAGGCGTCCTCAGCGACAAGCTGGCACGCTATTTGGAGTGGGTCGTCGAAACCTTCGAGCCGCGGCTGCGCGACGTCGAGGCCATCCCGGTCAACACCCAGGAGTCGAGCGTGGGCTGGCAGTATCGGATCGTCGGCAAGCTGGCTCTGGATCCGGCACCGGCAGTGGCTTTTGCCACCACCATCGAATTGACCACCGGCCAGACTCGGGTGGAAGCAGCGGCACCATGAGCGACCAGTTGTTCCGCTATTATGAGGAAGAGCTGCGCTTTATCCGCCATATGGCGCAGGATTTCGCCCGGCGGTACCCGGCGGCCGCGGGCCGCTTGCTGCTCGAGCCGGAACGCAGTGCCGATCCGCATGTCGAACGGATGATCGAGGCGTTCGCTCTGCTGGCCGCCCGCATCCGGCACAAGATCGAAGACGATTTTCCAGAACTGACGCAGAATTTCTTGCAGGTCGTTTATCCGCATTATTTGGCACCGATTCCGTCCATGGCTATCGTGCAGTTGGTGCCCGATCCGATTCGCGTGCAGTTACCCGGGGGAATCGTTGTCCAGGCAGGCTCGCAATTGCACACGCAGCCGGTGGGAAATCCAGGCCTACCGTGTCGGTTCCGCACCGGCTATGCAGTCACCCTGTGGCCGGTGGTCTTGACCCAGGCCCGACTGCAAGGCCCGCCCTTTCCCTCCGGGCTGCCGGTGCCGCCGCGCACGGCAGGGCTTGTGCGTCTGGTCCTCGAAGCGCGGGGCGGCCTGCATTGGTTCGACTTGCAGATCGCAACGCTGCGCGTGTTCCTGGCTGGGGAGCCGGGCGTGACCGCCGCGCTCTACGAGCTGCTCTTCAATCACGTGACCCGCGTGCTGATCCGCTCCCCCGAAAAAGACGCGGACTTGCCGCTGCTGCAACTGACTCCCGAGGAAGCCTTGCGCCCGGTGGGCTTCGAGCCGGATGAAGGACTGGTGCCGTACCCGTCCCATGCTTTCCCCGGCTATAGGCTGCTGAGCGAGTTGTTCGCTTTTCCGGCCAAATTCCAGTTTTTCGACTTGTGCGGTCTGGAACGGATACGGCAGGCGGGCTACCGGGAAAAGGTGGAAGTGATTTTTTGTCTCGACAAAAGCCAGCCCCGTCTCGAGCCGGTGGTGGATGCCAACCATTTCCACCTCTATTGCACGCCGGTGGTGAATCTTTTCAGCCAGCTGGCGGAACCGATCACTTTGGATCAGCGCCGCTACGAGTACCGCATCGTACCCGATGTCGCTCATCCGCGCGGCACGGAAGTCTACAGCATCGAGGAAGTGAGCAGCGTAGACGCCGGGCGCAACGTCGTGCGCGTGTACGAGCCGTTTTATTCTTTTCGCCACGGACGGCGTTTGGAAGATGCCCTGTACTGGTGTGCCACGCGGCGTCCATCTACGGCGGCTGAGGATCAGGGCACGGAGGTGTATCTGGCGCTGGTAGATCGCAATCTGCAACCGCGACTGCCGGCGGAAGAAGTACTGATGGTACAAGTGCTGTGCACCAACCGCGACCTGCCCACGCAGCTGCAGCGCCTGGGAGACGAGTCGTTGGTGTATTTCGAGCTGGAGGCGGCTGTGCCCCTGGAGCGTATTCGCTGCCTGCGGGCCCCCACGGCGCCTCTGCGGCCGCCCAGCCGTCCGCAATGGCAGTGGCGTTTGATATCCCACCTGGCCCTCAATCACTTGTCTTTGACCGACGATCTGGCAGGCCGAGACGCCCTGCGCGAGATCCTCCGCTTGTACAACTACGCCGAGCCGGGCGTCACGCCGCATTTGGCAGCGATCAACGAGCAGATGATCGAGGGGATCCTGGCTGTGCGGCACCGTCGGGTGGTCGGGCAAATGCGGCACGAGCAGGGATTGGTTTTCTGCCGCGGGGTCGCCATCGAGCTGGAGCTGGACGAGGACAAGTATGCGCTCACAGGGCCGCTGCTGTTTGGCGCCGTTTTGGAGCGCTTTTTCGCTCAGTATGCATCGTTGAATTCGTTCACGCAACTGGTAGTGCGCACGGCCCAAAAAGAGGGGGTGTATCACAGCTGGCCGCCTCGGGCGGGCCAGCAGGTCCTCCTATAGGCCGCTATCTTCCACAGGCGACGGTGCCCAAGCCGCATGGGTGCCGATGGGACCGCGGAAACGAGAGTTCATGATCCACAAGACACCCGAGCGTGCGACCCCAGATGTCGTTTCCCGGCAGGCGCCCCCCGGCAGTTTGCTGGAGCGTCTGTGGCGCGAGCCGTATGCCTTCGATTTTTTCCAGGCGGTGCGGCTGTTGCAGAGATGGGCAACCGACAAACATCCCGTGGGGTACAGCGTTGCCCCTCACCAGGAAGCGATCCGTTTCCGGGCTCATCTGTCTTTGGCGTTCCCGCCCAGCTCGATTCATGATTTGGAAGAGCCTTCGAGCATCTGTCCGGTGCCTCGCATGACCGTAGCGTTCCTGGGCTTGTACGGTCCCAATGGCATCCTGCCGCGTCATTACACGGAGCTGCTTCTGCGTGTCGAACGCGAGTCGCGGCATGCCGAAAAAAGCGCCCTGCGCGATTGGCTGGACCTGTTCAATCATCGCCTGATCTCTTTGTTTTACCGAGCGTGGGAGAAGTACCGCTTCTATGTGCCGTACGAGCGAGGCGGGAACGGCAGTCAGTTTGTGTCGGCACTGCTGGCGGTGGTCGGTTTGGGCATGCCGGCTTTGCGCAACCGATTGCGCGTGGCTGTACGGCGGCTGGACGAAGACGAGGAGCAGGTGCAGGTGGTGGCGGCAGTGCCCGACTTGGCCATCGTCTACTACAGCGGTTTTTTTGCCTGCCGTCGGCCCATACCCGTTTGTTTGGAGGCGCTGGTGCGCGGCTACCTGGGTCTGCCCGTGGCAGTCAAGCCGTTCCAGGGCCAATGGCTCTATCTGGAGCCGGAGCGGCAGGTGCGATTGGGCAGTGGCCCCGGAGGACGACTCGGTGTGGACGTCGTCCTAGGCGAGCGCGTCTGGGATGTGGAAAGCAAATTTCGGCTGCGTATCGGTCCGCTGGGCTATAGGCAATTCCGCGAATTCTTGCCTAACCGCGCTCCCATCCCCGCCCAAAAGACTCTGTTCGTCGTCGCTCATCTGGTGCGGCTGTACGTCGGCCCACAATTCGACTTCGACATCCAACTTGTGTTGCGCGCCGAAGAAGTGCCGGCCTTGGTCTTGCGTGCCGGCACCGATGGCCCGCGGCTGGGTTGGGATACCTGGGTGCGCAGTCTGCCCATGCCGCGCGACGTGGACGATGCCGTGTTTCCGGGGGAGGAGTTGTTCTGGCTGGAAGCAGCGCCAGCAGGAACCGACCAGCCGAACCCTTGAGGTCATTCTTTGCGGAGGCCTGGCCATGGCGAGTATGCAGCTCAAAAATCTCGTGTCGCGACTGAACAACACTTGCCGGCGAGCTCTGGAAGCGGCAGCAGGCATGAGCATGTCGCGCAGCCACTTTGAAGTGGAAATCGAGCACTTGGTGTACAAGTTGCTCGAGCAGCAAGAGACCGACCTGGTGCCGATTCTCAGGCATTACGATGTCCAGCCGGCACGGGTGCAGGGACAGCTCGAGCGGGCACTGGCGCAGCGCAAGACCGGCAACGAGCGGCCGCCGACACTGTCCACCGACTTGATAGACTGGCTGCGGCAGGCCTGGTCTTTGGCTTCGCTCGACTACGCTCAGTTGCGCATCCGCTCCGGGCACCTGCTTTTAGCTCTGCTGACCGATCGCAAATTGTCTCTGTACCTGGGCAGTGTCTGCCCCGAACTGGCGCGTCTGGATGCCGACACACTGCGCCGCGAACTGCCGGTGTTCATGGAGAGCTCGCAGGAAGTGGACGAGATAGCGGGCTCTATGGCTGCCGACGGCCAGCCGGGACCGGCCACTGTCGGCACAGGGTCGAAGACACCGGCCCTGGACCAGTTCACCTACAACCTCAGCGAGCGTGCCCGACGGGGCGAAATAGATCCGGTGATCGGCCGCGACTTCGAAATCCGGCAGGTGATAGACATCCTCATGAGACGTCGGCAGAACAACCCGATCCTGACCGGGGAGGCCGGGGTGGGCAAAACCGCCGTCGTCGAAGGATTTGCCCTGCGCGTGGTTGCCGGCGACGTTCCCGAACCGTTGCGCAAAGTGACCGTGCGCACCCTGGATATGGGCCTGTTGCAAGCCGGTGCGGGCGTGCGCGGGGAATTCGAAAACCGCCTCAAGACCATCATCGCCGAAGTCAAGGCTTCGCCCCAGCCGATCATCCTCTTCATTGACGAGGCTCATACCCTCATCGGAGCCGGGGGTTCTGCCGGTCCAAGCGACGCGGCCAATCTCCTCAAACCGGCCCTGGCGCGCGGCGAGTTGCGCACCATCGCCGCCACCACCTGGATGGAATACAAGAAATACTTCGAAACCGATCCAGCCCTAAAACGGCGTTTCCAGGTCGTCAAAGTGGACGAGCCCGAGCCACGTCGTGCCATTTTTATGATGCGCGGCTTGGTCCCCACCCTGGAAAAGCATCACGGCGTGCGCATCCTCGACGAAGCCGTCGAGGAAGCCGTCACCTTGTCGCACCGCTACCTTACCGAACGCCAGCTGCCCGATAAAGCAGTGAGTCTACTGGACACGGCGTGTGCGCGGGTGGCCCTGGGTCAGGCCGCCACACCCGCCGCTTTAGAAGACTGCATCCGGCAGCTGGAGTTCCTCGATGCCGAAATCGAAATCTTGCAGTCCGAGCAGGTCATCGGTCTCGAGCACAGCAAGCGGCTGGCCGAACTGCAAGAACGCCGCGCGGCGGCGGCGGCCCGAAAGGACAGCTTGGAGCAACGCCTCGCCAAAGAGCGCGAACTGGCCAGCGAAGTCCGGCAGCTCCAAGAAGCTTTGCGCCGTCGCAAGGTCCTCGAAACGAGCGTCCCAGGTACGCCCCCCGCAGAACGCTCTATGACACCCCAGGAAGAAGAGGACTATCGCCGCCGGCTGGCCGATCTGCGGCAGCAACTGGCTCGGCTCCAGGGCGATCAGCCGATGATCCTACCGGTCGTGGATGGCCAGGCAGTCGCCGATGTCGTCTCGGCCTGGACAGGTATCCCCATCGGCAAAATGGTTCTCGACGAAATCCGCACGGTCATGGCACTCAAGGAGAAGTTGGAAGAGCGCATCGTCGGCCAAGCGCATGCCCTGGAGGCCATCGCCCGGCGCATCCAAACAGCCCGCGCAGGATTGAGCGATCCGCGACGGCCTATCGGGGTATTCCTCATGGTCGGCCCCAGCGGGGTCGGCAAAACCGAGACGGCCCTTGCCTTGGCTGATATCCTCTACGGCGGCGATCGCAACACAGTCATCATCAACATGTCCGAGTACAAAGAGGAGCACAAAATCTCGCGGCTCACCGGCTCGGCACCAGGATACGTCGGCTACGGCGAAGGAGGCGTCCTCACCGAGGCCGTGCGCCGCAAGCCTTACTCCATCGTCCTACTCGACGAAGTCGAAAAAGCCCACGTCGCCGTGCAAGAAATCTTCTATCAGGTCTTCGATAAAGGCATGCTCCAGGACGACAAAGGCAACGAGGTCAACTTCAAAAACACCATCATCCTGCTCACCTCCAACGTCGGCACCGAGACGATCGTGAAATTGTGTGCCGATCCGGAAACCCGGCCCGATCCCGAGGCCCTGGCGACGGCCTTGCGGCCCGATTTGCTCAAAGTGTTCAAGCCGGCACTGCTGGGCCGGCTGACCGTGGTTCCTTATTATCCATTGAGCGACGAGGTGCTCAGGCAGATCGTGCGACTGCAGCTAGCGCGGGTTGCCGATCGGGCTCGCGAGACGCATCGGGCAACGCTTACCTACGATGAAGCATTGGTCGAGCATATCGCCGGTCGCTGCAAGGAAGTGGAGAGCGGCGCCCGCAACGTGGACCATATCATCAGCGGCACGCTGTTGCCGGAGCTGTCCCGCGAATTCCTCGCCCATATGGCGAGCGGGCAGCCGATCGCACGCGTCCACATCGGACTGGGGCCGGAGGGAAACTTCACGTACGAAATCCACGCTAGTTGACGACGCCGCTGGCCGGCTTTTACTCGTCCCCCAACGCTTCGCGCAGGGCAGCCTCGACCGACTCGCTGGCCGGCGACCGACCCGAGAGGATCGTCGCCGCGCGTTCGACCAGAGCGGCAACCACTGCGCGCGGCGAACAAACGGTACACCCGCGTTGGCGCGCCTCGTCCATGAACGCCGTATCGCGCGGGAGCGCACTCAGGTCCAAGACCGTCATCCCCGGCTTGAGAAAACCTGGGTGCAACGGAGCTTCGCCTGCTTTGCGTGCTTCCGCATGCGCCTCGGCGACGATCAGAACATCGTGCATCGTGCTGTAAATGGCCTCTGCCAGTAGGTAGCGGCAGCCGGCATTTTGGGCGATCTCTTGCAGAATGTCGCGTTGTCGGCCGGCGACGATCGGCAGCGCACCGACTTGTTTGAGCCGATACACGAGCGCCTTGCCCAACGGCCCGGTACCGACGACCACGACGATGCGCCCGCTCAGCGTTTGTTGAGACGCCGGCCCCTGCTGCAAGACCCGACAGACTGCATCGGACAGCAGATGGTATCCGTGCCAGGATCGGTCCGGTGCCCGGACCAGGAAGTCGGCGGCAGCGGCAAACTGCGCCGCCTTGTCGGCTCGGGCTACGCAAGTATAGAGCGCCGCCTGATGCTCTTGGTCTACCCACAGTGCGTGCAGCCGGAAGGCATCCATCACTTTGCGGAACAACCGCTCATCGCCGACCGGCAGCGGCAAACAACGCAGTGCGGATGGCACGCGCGCCAAGGCTTCGTTGAGCCCGGCGGTCAGTGCCGCTTCCAGGTCGCTGAAGCCGGTAATGCCGACAAAGCGCGTTTCCCGACCGATATCGCGATAGCGGTACACAGTGACCAGCTCGCGCACCGAGACCTGGCCGGGATAGGCTTCCATGCCCTTTTCCAGTGCCGCATAGACCCACGGCGCCCCGAGTTTGCGCCCCAAGATCGCCAGCATGACCCCCGGTTTGCCTAGACCCACCACCACGGTCGGCACCGTAGTCTTTTGCACCAGTTGCAAAACAGGCCAGGTTTCTTCCGGTGTCCTCACGGGCAGCACCAGCTTGATCACGTCGGCATGCCGGTGCCGTATGCCGTCGTAAATTTCCTGTAGGTCGCTGGGCGTCTCCCGCAAATTGGTGTAGGAAATGACTCGCTTGGCTGGAGGAAAAGGACGAATCTGGTCGGCGATGTCGTGTTCGATTTCCACATAATCGGCTTTGCTGACGATACACTGACGCAGCAGCGCGATGCGTTCGTTTTCCCTGCCGTCCCAGGCGCCGCCATCGCTGGGCCGCCGGCAACTCATGATCACCGGCTTAGGACGTGCCGCCAACAGTTCCCCGATGTCCGGTGCTTTGCCGAACCGGTCGAGACGCACTTCCAACAAATCGGCTTGGCCGGCGGCGTTGAGCATGTCCACCAGAGCCAGCCGCCGCGACTCTTGATAAATGCTGACGCAGATCATGCGCTACCTCCGCCCGTTGCTCGCTTGCGCAGTACACCTACACCCTCGTCATAGACCTAGTTTAACCGATAAACGAGCGGCAAGCACCGTGGCAGCAGGTCTGTCGTAGTCCGATGCCGGAAGGCACAGGCGCATCGGCTAGGTAGCTCTGGCTCGAGCGGGTGAGGCGTCTTACAATGGCCCTCGAGTGCCGCTGACCATGTGGACGGGTCGCCAGATGGCACTGGGGAGGGCATCTGCATGACCGCGTGCAAAGCGCTAGGCGTTGGACTTGTGCCGCCGATGACGCTTTTGGCAGTCGTTTTTTCGTGCGCCGAGCTACGGGACGAGCCACGGATCCATCTCGAGGACCAGGTGGCCAGCTTCTACCTCGGGGACACGCTCGTCACCCGTTATCACACGGCTGCGCATCTAGCCAAGCCCCACTTTCATCCTGTGTTGGGTCCCGGGGACGTACCGGTCACGCGCGGCTATCCCATGGTCCAGGCACAAGGGGAATCACGCGATCATCCCCATCAACGGGCGCTGTGGTTCACTCACGGCGACGTCATTCCCGAGGGGATAACGCTGTCAAGGCGGGCCAAAGGAGTGCAGGGGATAGACTTTTGGTCCGAGCAACCAGGACACGGCCGGATCGTGTGTGTGGGCTGGGAGCCGCCGCGGCTCGTGCACGGGACAGTTTGGCTGGTGACGCGCAACGAGTGGCGCACTGCCGAGGGGCAGCGTGTCCTGGACGAGGTCCGTCGCATCGGACTGGCAGACCTGTCGCCCGCGCGCTTATTGATCGTGGAGATAGAGCTTGTCGCCAGCGTATGCCCCATCGTTTTCGGCGATACCAAAGAAGGTGCCTTCGGCATACGCGTCCACGATGCCATGACGGAACGCAAAGGCGGTGTCATCGAGAATGCCCTGGGAGCCAAAACCGAGCGCGACTGCTGGGGCCGGCAGGCGGACTGGTGCGATTATTCGGGCATCGTCCAGGGTAAACACGTCGGCGTCGCCTTGTTCGATGACCGCGCCAATGCATACCGCTCGTGCTGGCATGCGCGTGCCTACGGGCTTATGGCTGCCAATCCTTTTGGACGCGGCAAGTCGGGCTTTCCCGCCGTCAAAGGCCGCACCGATCTGGTGCGTCTGGCGCGCGGCGAGCGCTTGCAGCTCCGGTACGGCGTACTCGTCCACCCCGGCGACGCCCGTCAGGGGCGTGTCCAGGAGCACTACGAGACCTTCCTGCGCTTGCGCTCGTAAATCCAGGACGGTGCTCGCACCGACCTACACAAGCCTATTGGATGCTCGTGCCGGCTGCCTCTGTGGACGCCAACGAGTCTAGCAGCCGTCCCCTGGCTGCTCGGATCCGCTTTGCAGCCCGCACTCACGTCATGAGGGCGCCCACAAAAAGGTCGTAAAATGCATGCGTCCCTACAGTTACGCCGAAGCCACGCAGTTTGAGCAGCGCTGCGAAGTAGACACCGGCCAGCATACGGAAGCAGAATACGCGTCCCTCCAGAGGCTCTCCGTACGGCCCGATGTGATGGGCAGCGGCAAAAACGACCGCCGACAGGAGCATGGCTCCCAGGACATCGAAGGGCCAGGGTGTTTCCATGAGTACTAGCAGACCCCACAGCATAGGGAAAAGCAGCAAGCGAAA
>Ga0209989_100182_pt1 | contig 12086 bp, 13 predicted proteins | sample Antgeofumaro1A2B_FD_188083 | JGI IMG/M metagenome (GOLD analysis project Ga0209989, IMG submission 188083) | Geothermal fumarole subsurface microbial communities from Mt. Erebus, Antarctica - 1A2B (SPAdes) (version 2) | ecosystem: Environmental > Terrestrial > Volcanic > Fumaroles | place: Mt....
CCCGTGTTTGCCGCACAGCCACCGCTGTGCAGTTCCATTCGCTCCACCAGGTTCAGGCGACCCCGCTCGGGATAGGTATCGATGGGCTTGCCAACCACACTGCCAAGCCGCCGGTCAGGTAGGGACACCGATGCAAAAGCCCGCTTCGCCTACCATCAGTTTCTTCAGAGCTCTGCGCAACGCCACCGGTGACGCCTACGACCGATTGGGGTTGACGCTGGCTAGCAGTCTGCTCTGGTTCGCGGCATCGATGGCAGGGGTAATGGCTATCAACGCACTTGCGCGCCCTCAGCCCGCGCTGGTGACATTAGGCGCGCTGTTCGTCGGGGGCGTACTGCTCGGGGAGGCATGGCTGGGATGTGTGTATCTCGCCTACCGTATCGCCACGCGCGACGAGCCGTCCCTGCTGTGTTTTGTGGAAGCGTGGCGGAGTTTGGGGTGGAAGACCCTGTGGCTGTCGGTGATCCAGACCTTTGTGACGCTGGTCATCCTGGCGAACATCGCGCTCTATCTGCAGAGCCCACTGATATTCCTGCGCGTGTTTGGGGTAGTGATTCTGTACGTTCTGCTGTTGTGGTTAACCGCGGTGCTGTATCAGTATCCGCTTTTGGTGGAGCACGTGTTCGGCGCGTATGTGGGCGAGCAGAGCAAGACAGGCTGGCTGAGACGGGTCTTGCGGCGGTCGTTACTACTGACCATCGGCAATCTGCCCTTCAGCGCGGGGATGTTTGCCATCGTGGTGGCGTGGGGCATTTTCTGCTTTGTCAGCGTGGTTGGGCTTGCGCTGATGTTTGCGGGGTTTGTTTCGTTGGCGGTTCTACACTGGACACGCGCGCTATTGGTCAACTATGGCGTCATCATCCCTCCGCCCGAGCCGGAGGTGGTGCCGGATGAGCAGTTTCGCATTCCCGACGAGTAACTCGTGATTGCCAATATCACACAAGGAGGGTGTAGGAGGATGTTTGAAGTAACCTGTCTGGGCATTCTGGTGGCAGATGTGGTTGGCAAGCCCATCGATACCTATCCCGAGCGGGGTCGCCTGAACCTGGTGGAGCGAATGGAACTGCACAGCGGTGGCTGTGCGGCAAACACGGGCGTCTCGCTGGCGAAGATCGGCATCAAGACAGCTGTCATCGGCAAGGTGGGCAACGACGGCTTTGGGGATTTTCTAGTGCAGGTGCTACAGAAGCACGGCATCGACACGCGCGGTGTGAAGCGCGACGAGAAGGAGGCTACCAGCGCCACGATGGTTATGGTGCACAGCGACGGCGAGCGCTCGTTCCTGCACTATATTGGGGCGAACGCGACCCTGCGCCTGGAAGATGTGGACATGGACCTTGTACGCCAAAGCAAGGTGCTCCATGTGGCCGGCGCGCTGGTCATGCCGGGCATCGACGGCGAGCCGACGGCGCAACTCCTGCGCCGCGCCAAAGAGATGGGTGTAATCACCAGCTTTGACACCGTTTGGAACGCTAACAGCGGGTGGATGCAGACGATTAAGCCCTGCCTGCCCTACGTGGATTACATCATACCCAGCATCGAGGAAGCGAAGATGCTTACCGGCAAAGAGGAGCCCGAAGATATCGCACAGGTCTTTCTGGACCATGGCGTGAAGGTCGTTGGCTTGAAGATGGGCGAGCGGGGCTGTTATATTCGCACCCCGGAGGTGAAGCTGGCTATCCCGCGCTATCAGGTGCAGGCGGTAGATGCGCTGGGCGCGGGCGATGCGTTTGCGGCGGGGTTCCTCACCGGCGTGGTGAAAGGTTGGGATCTGGAGCAGACGGGGCGGTTTGCAAACGCGGTGGGGGCTTTGTGTGTGACCGCCCTTGGCGCCACGACAGGCGTGCGTTCGCTAGAGGAGACGCTGGAGTTCATGCAAAAGACGCCGATGGTTTCGAACTGAGAGGACTTCCTACCAAAAGAGGATAACCTCAATCGTGAGGTCGAGGCTTGGTGGTGAGAGCAATGCGGAAGGTGCAACGGCGAATGTCTACGGGCATCGCCGGGCTGGACGAAGTGCTCGGTGATGGGCTCATTCCTCAGCGTGCGTACCTCTTGCGGGGTGCTCCGGGCACAGGCAAGACACTGGTCGGACTGCATTTCCTAGCGGCGGGCGCACGGCGCGATAACCCATTGTTCATTGCGATGGAAGAGCCCGAGTATAAAATCCGTCAAAGCGCCGCCAGCATGGGGTTGGACCTGCGTGGGGTACACTTTCTGAACCTCAGTCTATCTTCGGAGTTTTTTGCTCAGGCACAGACCTATGACCTGTTTGCGCCAGCAGAAGTAGATCGCTCGCCCACGACCAACTTGGTGGTGGAGCGCGTACGCGCGCTAAAGCCCAGCGGGTGTTTGTGGATTCGATGACCTACTTCCGCTACCTTGTGCCCAATGAGTTCGAGTACCGCAAGCAGGTCTTGTCGTTCCTGCGCTTTCTGGCGGACCAGGGCGCGACGGTGATGTTCACCTCCGAAAGCACTGTTCTGGCGCCGGATGATGACCTGCAAGCACTCAGCGATGGGGTCATCCATCTGGAGATGAACGGTGGCAACAGACGGCTGAGCGTGACCAAAATGCGGTGCAGTGCGTTCCGCTTGGGATGGCATGCCCTGCGTATCGATAAGCGGGGTCTGCGCGTATATCCCCATCTGCTTCCCGATCCCGGGCGTTTTACTGCCGTTCAGGAACAGATTCCGTCGGGCATGCCTGCGCTGGATGAGCTTCTGCATGGCGGACTGGAACGGGGCACCATTGTGTTGATCACGGGTGCAAGCGGGGTCGGCAAGACCACGTTGGGGATGCAGGTCATGAAGGAGGCGGCTACACGGGGGGAGCGATCGGTGGTATACACGTTCGAGGAGGAAGTGGCGCATATCCTGAGCCGGTGTGCCGCAGTGAGCATCCCTGCGAGGGAGATGAGCGAGCAGGGAACGCTCTCGTTGGTAAAGGTAGAGCCGTTACAGCATTCCGCCATCGAGTTCGCCTACCTGGTGCGCGACGAGGTGGAGAGGCGTGGGGCGTGCATCGTCATGATAGATAGCGTGGCAGGCTATCGACTGGCTCTGCATGGGGAAGACCTGGTGGGGCAACTGCACGCGCTGTGTAAGTGGCTACAAAGCCGCGGCGTGCTAACGCTTCTGATCAACGAGACGCATGCCGTGTCGGGTCCATTGCTGGTCAGCGAAGTGGGGCTGAGCGATCTCGCGGACACGGTGCTGTTCCTGCGCTATGCGGAGAAGTACGCCCCTGAACGAACGGAGCTGACGCGGATCATCGGCGTGTTGAAGAAGCGGCTGAGCGACTTTGACCACACCGTTCGGGAGTTTCGCATCACCGCGCAGGGTGTTCAGATAGGACAGCCGATCCCTCATTGGCGCAACATCGTGGCAGACACACCAGTGTGGGGAGAGCGACCATGAATCGCCTGCTTCTGATGCTGGCAAACCGAGCGAACCTGCGCCTGCTCGAGGAGACGCTAGCGGTGCGTTACACCGCTACCCCGTTCGACGAGTCGCGGTATCGCGGCTCCTTACGCTCATGTGACCTGGTGATTGTGGACGGTGTCATGCTGGAGCGATACATGGACGCCATTTCGCAGGCGAAACAAGACGCTCTGCCGACGTTTCTGCCAGTTCTGCTCGTGACCTCACGGCAGGGAGCCGGGTTGGCAACGCGCAATCTGTGGAGGTCTATTGATGGAGTGATGCTCACACCGATTCAGCGGGTGGACCTCCAGGCGTGGGTGGAGGTGATGTTGCGAACGAGACAGCTCTCTCTGGAGCTGTATCAGCGCAACCAGGAGCTGGAGGCGTTTGTACATGCCGTAACGCACGAGCTGCGTGCCCCGCTACGTGCCATGACGGGCTTCGCCGAGGCGGTGATGGAGGATGCCGGACTGCCGACAGACAGTGAGCCCTTCAGATACCTCCAGCGCATCGCCGAAGCGGCGCAGGAGATGAAGCGGGTTCTGGATTCTCTGCTGACCTTTACTCGTCTCGGCAGGGAAGTGGAGATTCAACCAGTGTGGCTGAAGCCGCTGATAGACATCTGCTTGCGCGAGCTAGAACAGGAAATCACCCGGACGATGGCGCAGATAGAGTACAGCCTACAGTGCGAAGTGGTGGAATCCGATGCTTTGCTACTCAAGACGGTTATGAACAATCTGATTTCCAACGCGTTGAAGTTTCGCTTTAAGGAGAGACCGGTTTACGTACATATCTCCGCTTATCCGCGCGGAGAGTTCTGCCGTATCGAGGTGCAGGACAACGGCATCAGCATCCCACCCGAGGATACCGAGCGGGTGTTCGCTCCCTTCACGCGACTGCACGGCGTGGAGGAGTATCCGGGTGTGGGGTTGGGGTTGAGTATCGTCAAAAAGGCGGTCACATCCATGAACGGACGATGTGGGGCGGTGTCACGCCTCAACGAGGGAAGCACGTTCTGGATCGAACTGCCGCTGACAGAGGATAACGGCGATGAGAGTGCTATTGATAGATGAGAACCCGAACGACCGGGAACTGATTAAGAGGTATTTGCGCAAACACATTGCGGACCTGCACGTGATCGAAGTGCCAAATCACGAACGCTTCAAGAAGGCGCTGGAAAGCGGAGGCTTTGATATCGTGCTGACTGACTATCATCTGCACTGGTCGGATGGGCTGACGGTTCTACAAGCCGTTAAGCTTCAGTATCCGCATATCTCCGTCATCATGGTGACCGATTCGGGGAGCGAGGAGATCGCCGTACAGGGGATGCGCGAAGGGCTCAGCGACTATGTGCTGAAAGGGCATTTGGCGCGCCTGCCCAATGCGATGGTAGAGGCTATCGAGCGCGAAAGGCTGAAGCAGGAACACGCCGAGGCGGTTCAAGAGCTCCAACGGTCGCACCAGGCGCTTCAGGAGGCGATGAAGCAACTGCAGGAGACGCAACAGCAGGTGATTCAACAGCAGCGCCTGCATGCACTGGGCGAGATGGCAAGCGGGATTGCGCACGACTTCAACAACGCGCTCACACCCATTCTGGGGTTGACCGAGCTTCTGCTCGATAATCCCAGCGTCACTGTGGACCCACAGGTGCGTCGGTATCTGGAGATGATTCACACCGCGGCGCAAGATGCTGCGCAGACGGTTAGCCGTCTGCGCGAGTTCTACCGCCCTCGGGGACGCGCGGAGTTGCGCCAATCGGTAGACGTGAATGAACTAGTGCAGGAGACGGTGGAACTGACCTCCCCGCGCTGGCGGGAACAGGCGGAAGCGAAAGGGGCTTTCATCCACATGCATGCCGACCTACAGCCTGTCCCCCTCGTTTCGGCAAACGGTGGCGAACTGCGGGAGGTGCTGCAGAACCTTATCTTCAACGCGGTAGATGCGCTTCCGCGCGGCGGCGATATTATCATCCGCACCCGCACGGTGAGCGAATCGGCGCGGTGCTGGGTGGTGATGGAGGTGGAGGATAACGGCATTGGGATGGACGAGGAGACGCGCGCCCGCTGTTTCGAGCCGTTCTTCAGCACCAAAGGGGAGCAAGGTTCGGGATTGGGGCTGGCGATGGTATACGGTATCGTTCAGCGGCACGATGGCAGAGTCGATGTAGACAGCACAGTGGGCAAGGGAACGGCGGTGCGGGTGCACCTGCCTGTGGATCCCGTGCAAACCACCGCTATGGTCGTTCGAGAGGATTCCGCCCCTCAGCGTCCTCTGCGAATCCTGTGCGTGGAAGACAAGCCCCTCGTGCGTGAAGTTATCGTGGAGCATCTGCTCAGGCAGGGGCACACGGTAGAAGTGGCGTCGGACGGCAAGCAGGGGCTAGAGCGGTTCCTAGCGTCGCGCTACGACCTGGTGATCACCGACTTGGCGATGCCTGTCATGAACGGGGAACAGTTGGCAGTGGAGATCAAGAAGATTGCCCCCAACAAGCCCATCATTTTGCTCACCGGTTTTGGCGACCCGCGCCTGGCGCAAAACGCTTATTCCGACCTGGTGGACTGTGTGTTGATTAAGCCCGTTACGCTTTTCGCGCTGAGGCAAGCCATTGCCAAGGTCACCGCGGAGTAGGGTATCATCAATGCGAAAACTTGCCGACGGAGGAGAAAATGTCGCAACCACTGGTTGGGATACTGATGGGCAGTGATTCGGACCTGCCGGTGATGAAGCAGGCAGCGGAGGTGCTGGAGCAGTTTGGCGTTCCGTATGAGATGCGCGTGTCTTCAGCGCACCGCACACCGTTTGATACCATCGAGTATGCCCGCACGGCGTACGAGCGCGGCTTGCGGGTGATTATCGCCGGCGCGGGGGGCGCGGCACACCTGCCGGGTGTACTGGCTGGCGTGACCACTTTGCCGGTGATCGGCGTGCCTATCGAGAGCAAGCTGCAGGGGCTGGACTCTCTGCTCTCCATCGTGCAGATGCCGTCGGGGGTTCCGGTGGCAACGGTAGCCATCGGCGGCGCACGCAACGCAGGCATTCTGGCGGTGCAGATACTGGCAACAGGTAACCCCGAACTGCACGCCAAGCTGGTGGAGTTCAAACAGCAGCTCGCCGAGCAATCGCGTGAGAAGAACCGGAAACTACAGGAAGGATAGATGGAAGACAAGCGTTTGCGGCTAACTCAACTGGTACGCTGTGCGGGTTGAGCGAGCAAGCTGGGACCCACCCAGCTGGCGCAGGTTCTGCGTCAGTTCCCCGACATCGCTCATCCCGACCTGCTGGTAGGGGTTGACACCCGCGACGATGCAGGAGTGTTTCGCGTCCGCGAGGACCTGGCGCTCGTGCAGACGGTGGATTTCTTCACGCCCGTCGTGGATGAGCCCTACTGGTACGGCGCCATCGCTGCCGCAAACAGCTTCAGCGACGTGTACGCGATGGGGGGCACACCGCTCACCGCGCTGAACCTGGTGTGCTTCCCCATCGACAGCGCTCCCGCGGACATCCTCGCGGACATCCTGCGCGGCGGCTACGATAAGGCACAGGAGGCTGGCGTGGTGATACTGGGTGGGCACAGCGTGGACGACCCCGAGCCCAAGTACGGGATGGCGGTGACGGGAGTGGTGCACCCGCAGAAGGTGATCACCAACGCCGACGCCAAGCCGGGCGACCTGCTGGTGTTGACCAAACCGCTGGGCACGGGCATTATCACCACGGCAGCCAAGTTCGACGAGTGCCCTGCCGACGTGCTGGATGAGGCAATACGGGTGATGGCAACGCTCAACGCCGGCGCAGCGCAGGCGATGCAGGAAGTGGGCGTGCACTCCGCCACAGACGTCACCGGATTCGGGCTGATCGGGCACCTGCACCAGATGGCGCAGGCAAGCGGGGTGGCGATACGCCTCCATGCCGGGCGGGTTCCGCTGTTACCAGCGGCGGAGCGGTTGGCTCTGCAGGGCAACACCACGCGCGGAGGAAGCCTGAACCGCGAGTATGTGGCAGAGCTTCTGCGCTTTAGCGACCGCGTGCCGCTATCTCTACAGCATGTTCTGCTCGACCCTCAAACGTCCGGGGGACTGGTGATCGCGGTGGAGCCGGAGCGTGTGTCCGCACTGTTAGAGGCACTGCACGCCCGCCAGACCCCTTGCGCCGAGGTCATCGGAGAGGTTCTGGAAGGACAGCCGGGGCAGATTGTGGTGGAGTAGTGCAGCTATTGCACGATTCCTGAGCCGTCAATGGGGAAGGAATCCAACACTACTAGCACCCCGTGCGACTCCGCCAGCGAGCGGGCGTTGCCGGTAACGCCCTTCCCCGCTACCACGGGCAGAGTGTTCCATCCCCGTTCACGCAGCACCGCCGCCCGTTCCAACGCACGCTCTACGTCGCTTTCGTCCACAGTCCACGAGATCTCCCATACCATCAGCCACTCTTCGTCGGTGGTGCGCCGCCGCCCAGTAACCAGTAGGTCTATCGCCAGAATCTGCTCCCACTCTTGTTTGCTCAGCGGACGTTGGTCATACAGTGAGTCAATCATCTGCCCTTTATCGACAACTCTCAGCCGGCGGAAGAAAAGCCCTAGGATCGCGGTGGCGTTGGCGCGGTAGTAGGATTCTAGATGGAATCCCTTCAGCTCGCCGACATCTTTCTGAATGCTGTCCACTCGCTCCACCAGTCTGTCCAGTCTGATGGTCAGTTCATCCACCCTGGCAGTGAGCTGTTCCAGCCTGGCAGTAAGGTCATTCACTCTGGCAGTAAGGTCATCCACCCTGGCAGTGAGCTGTTCCAGCCTGGCAGTAAGGTCATTCACTCTGGCAGTGAGTTCATCCACCCTGGCAGTGAGCTGTTCCAGCCTGGCAGTAAGGTCATCCATTCTGGCGACGATCTGCCGATGGTGTTCGGCAAGTTGGCTCATCTTAGCGGTCAGGCTCTCTATCTGGCGGTTGTTGGCTTCCTGCTGTTCTGCAAGCTGGCGGAACCGTTTTTCGGTCTCCTCCGCGAGGCGTGTTAGCGCTTGCTCGAGGCGGTCGGTGCGTTCAGGCAGCTGCTGATAGCGTTCAGGCAGGAGTGCCTCCAGCAGGGGCTGTCGCCATTCTGGATGCTCCTGTAGGGCGCGGATAATGTCTTCCAGGGTTTCCCGTGCCATCTCTCTCACTCCACTGTATTATACCACAGGGGCTATTTGGGCTGAGCGGGCGAGGCTGGGCGGAAGGCGGGATAGCCCCGGCTCTCCATCATCTCACCGATACGGCACATCACCTCCCGGCTGAAGGCGTCCCGTGCCTGACGGTCGCTCTCGTAGCGCTGGGCGAACTGCTCGTAGTACATCGGCTCGCCGAAGATGACCTTCAGGCGATGCCAACGGGGCAGGCGGGGGTCGGCGGGCAGGATTTCGCGCGTGCCGATGACCGCAGTAGGCACCACGGGCGCACCGCTCATCTTTGCCAACAGTGCCACGCCGGTCTGAGGCTCCAGCAGGTAGCCATCTCCACTGCGTGTGCCCTCGGGGAACATAATCAACACTTCGCCTAGGCGGAGCACCTCCAGTGCCGTGCGCAGTGCCTGGCGGTCGGCGGCGTTCTGGTGCACCGGGAAACAGCCCATGCGCCGAATGTACCAGCCCAGAAGGGGTATCTTGAACAGCGGCGCCTTGCCCATGAAACAGCAGCGGCGAGGCCAAGCAGCGCATCCCACCACTGGCGCGTCCATGTAGCTGGTGTGGTTTGGAGCCAGGATCGCCGCGCCGGGCGGGATGTTTTCGTGTCCTTCCACCTTCATCCCGAAGAAGAGGCGCAGGATGGGGCACACCACCCAGCGCGAGATCAGGTAGAGGGCTGGGCTTCGTTCGTGAACCGGGCACGGCATATCCTCAGCACCTCCTCCACCACCTGCTCCAGAGTCATGTTGTCGGTGTCGATAATGACCGCGTCGGGTGCAGGGCGCAGGGGAGCGACGTGGCGTATGCTGTCGCGCTGGTCGCGGGCAGACATGTCCAGTTTGACCTGATGGAAGGAGATGTCGATGCCTCGCTCCAGCAGTTCCTTGTGGCGTCGGCGGGCGCGTTCCTCTATCGATGCGGTGAGGAAGATCTTCACCTGCGCGTTCGGAAAGACCACCGTGCCCGTGTCCCGTCCTTCGGCGACGGTGCCGCCCTGTTTTGCGAAGTCTCTCTGCCAGTCCAGCAGTATCTCGCGCACTTCGGGGATGGCGGAAATCGGCGAAGCGAGGTTGGCGACCTCCGGCGCGCGGATGGCTTCCGTAACATCCTCGCCGTCCACCAGCACGCGCTGTTCCCCGTTGTGCTGTTGCAGGTCCACTTTCGTCGCTCGGGTCATGTCCACGATGTAGCGGGTGTCCTGCGGGCGCAGGCCGTTCTTGATCGCCTTCCATGCCAGCGCGCGATACAGCGCCCCTGTGTCCAGGTAGCGGTAACCCAGCGCCTGCGCCACCCGCTTTGCCACACTGCTCTTGCCCGCGCCGGCAGGCCCGTCGATAGCGATAACCATCTGCTTCACGGCGCACCTCCTTCCAGCTCCTGGAGCTTTTCGAAGAAGTTCGGAAAGGTTTTTTGCACGCACTCCGGGTCGGCGATGGCGATGCCCGGCACGCGCAATCCGATGAGCGCAAACGCCATCGCAATCCGATGGTCGTTGTAGGTTTGCACGGTGCCCCCTCGGGGCGTGCCCGGGTAGATGGTCAGCCCATCATCATGTTCTTCCACATTCACGCCCAGCCGTTTCAGTTCGTTTGCTACCGCGCTGACCCGGTTGCTCTCTTGATAGCGGGCGTGTTCCACGCCCCGGATGCGGGTTGGACTGTCGGCAAAGGGAGCCACCGCCGCCAGCGTGATGAAGGTGTCCGAAATGTCCGACATGTTCACATCCACGCCATGCAGAGCCGAGGTGCCCGCTACTTCCACCCCATCTGGTAGCCAGCGTACGGTACATCCCATCTGTTCCAGAATGTCCACAAAGCGGATGTCACCTTGCAGGGAGTGCCGGTTCAATGCCGGGATGCGCACACGCCCGCCGGTTATCCCTGCTGCGGCGAAGAAGTAGGAGGCGGCGGTAGCATCGGGCTCGACGGGATATACCGCTTGGTCTTTCAACTGGTAGCGCTGGGGCGCGGGTACGATGATGCGTGCATGCTCTTCCTCCCAGCAGGCGTCCACCCCGAACTGTCGCATCATGCGCAGGGTCATTTGCACGAAAGGCGCGGATACTAAGGCTCCCTCAAGACGTATGGTGACCGTGCCGGAGGCGCAAGGCGCCACCATCATCAGCGCGGAGAGGAACTGACTGCTGATGTCGGCGCGCACGGCGACCTCTCCCCCTTTCAGCCCGCGCGCCCGCACCAACACGGGCGGACAACCAGTGCCCGCTTCTGAAAACGCCTCGGCTCCCAGAGCGTTGAGGGCATCCAGCAAGGGCTGGATGGGGCGCTGGCGCATCCGCGGCGTGCCGTCTATCCGATAGGTTCCCTTGCCTAGCGCGACCAGCGCGGTAAGGAAGCGCGCCGCGGTGCCGGCATTCGCCACCCACAGGTCCGCCTGCGTCGCGGGGATTTTGCCCCCCTCTCCCCGGATGACGAGGGTTTCCGGTTGCGGTTGGCTTAGTCGGAATCCCAGCCTGCTCAGGCTCTCCTGCATCACGCGCGTATCTTCCGAGTCGAGCGCATGGGTGATGGTCACCTCCTGCGGGCACAGGCTCGCCAGCAACAAAGCGCGGTTCGTGATGCTTTTGGAGCCCGGCAGACTCACGGAGGCATCGGGTGGAGCGTGGAGAGGGACGATTTGGTGCACGGAGGTCATAGTCCAAACGCCTGCCGCAGAATGTGTGCTTCGGTAAACAGCCGCTGGATGGTTTCGGCGTCTTCGTCGGCGATGGCGGAACGCACCTCCTGCAGTTTGCCGAGGAACTCGTCGATTGCCCGGAGCACGTGCTCGCGGTTATGCAGGAAGATGTCGCGCCACAGCTCGGGCGAGCTGCCGGCGACGCGCGTGCCATCTCGAAAGCTGCCCCCGACCAGCTGCGGATAGGAGCTGTTCTCGGCGACGTGTACCAGTGCCAGCGCGATGGCATGGGGCAGATGGCTGGTGAGTGCAACCGCACGGTCGTGCTCGTCTGGGTCGGCGATCAGCACTTGTGCGCCTAGCCCCTGTGCCAGCGCGGAGACCTTTTGCAGGGCGGGGGGAGATGTCTGCTCGGTGGGGGTGAGCGCCCAAGTGGTGTTGACGAACAGGTCGGCACGGGCGTTCTGCACGCCTGTCTGCTCCGAGCCTGCCATCGGGTGCCCTCCGACGAATCGCGCGCCCAGCAGGTCGGTGGCCTGCTGAACAACGGTGCTTTTTACTGAACCCACATCCGTCACCACGCAATCGGGCGAGAGCCATTGTTGGCACAGCCGGAGGGTGGGCACGATCAATCCAACAGGGGTGCACACCACCACCATATCCGCGCCGGTGACGGCTTCCTGCAGAGAGGTGGTGGCGGAATCGATGGCGCCTGCCTGCAGAGCCAGCTGTAGCCGTTCGGCACTGCGTCCTGCACCCACCACATGCAGAGCCAGCCCGCGCTGACGCACACCCATGCCGATAGAGCCGCCAATCAGCCCTACCCCGATGATACATAGCCTCTCACAAAGGGTTTCTGCCATCGTCTCCTCCTA
>Ga0209989_100184_pt1 | contig 12077 bp, 13 predicted proteins | sample Antgeofumaro1A2B_FD_188083 | JGI IMG/M metagenome (GOLD analysis project Ga0209989, IMG submission 188083) | Geothermal fumarole subsurface microbial communities from Mt. Erebus, Antarctica - 1A2B (SPAdes) (version 2) | ecosystem: Environmental > Terrestrial > Volcanic > Fumaroles | place: Mt....
AGGTGAGGCGTGGCATCCAGGCCTTGAGGAACTCGGCTTTAACGGCCTTTATCTCTTCCCGGACGGCGTCGCTGGGTCGCGGTCCCCCCAGGCGGGCGCGGGCCAGCGTGATGAGCTGGGAAAGGAACTGGTGCTGGGGTTCGACCGGGTTCGGCTCCTTTCGGGCCTTTTGCTTTTGGGCTTTGTTGGCGCAAGCCTGCTGGGTGCGAGGCGGGAGGGGCTGGTCTTTATCGGCGACGGGCTGGCCCTGGGGGGCGCCCTGACCCTGGGGCTGTTTATCCTTGGGGGACTTGCCCTGCTGGTGGGGTTCGACCGGCTCTTTCTCCTCTTTCACCTGGTCAGCTTCCGGAACGACCTGTGGCAGCTGGACCCGGCTCAGCACAACCTCATCCGGCTCTTCCCGGAGCCCTTCTGGTTTTCGGCCGCCCTGATGCTGGCGGCCTTCACTACGGCCCAGGGGATGTTAGCCCTGTTCCTGGGTCTTTTGCTCGTCCGGGCTGGGACCCGTCCCCAGCCGGCCTCTAAGGGGAGATGAGCCTCGGGTTTTTTGGCCGGCCCCCTGTTCTGCTGGCCCTCAGCCTCATCGGCCTAGCCCTGGCAACGGGTTACCGACTGCCCACCCAGTCCCTTGAAACCGCCCGGGACGCCGGGGATGTTTCGGCGGTGGCGGCCCAGCTGGAGGCCGAGCAACGGCGCCTTCAGAACCGCCTCGGGGAGCTTCAGGCCGAGCGGGACCGTCTCCGCAGCCGGGCCCAGGGGCCCCAGGAGGGGCTGAGTGGCCTCCTGGCCGAGCTGATTAGCCAGCAGGTGCTGGCCGGCACCGTGGGCCTTACTGGCCCCGGCGTTGTGGTGGTGCTGGACGACTCCCCCCGTCGGCCACTAAGGGGCGAGGACCCGACCCTATATCTGGTTCTGGATTCCCATTTGCGGGATGTGGTCAACCTCCTCTGGCAAGGGGGTGCCGAGGCGGTGGCCATCAACGGCGAGCGGCTGGTGGTCAGTTCCTCCATCTATGCCGCCGGGGGCACCATTGTGGTCAATGCCGCCCGGCTTGCCCCGCCCTACGAAATTGTGGCCATCGGCCCCCCGGAGCTAGAGACTCTGCTCAAGGCCCCTGACCGGCTGACCCAGCTCAAAGCCCGAGTTCAGAACTACGGCTTGCAGTTCACCGTTCGGCGGGTTCCCGAGGTTACCGTCCCACCCTACAAAGGGGGATTCGCCACCGAGCACCTGCGGTGGTGAAGGTTGCCCTCCGCCGGCCCCGCCCCAACTTCGGGCACGTGAGCCTCTTCCTGGTGGCCTTGCTGGTAGGCTTCCTCGTTGTCACCCAGCTTCGGGGGCAGCTGGCCGCCGAGTCGGCCTCGGGCCGGTCTCAACTCAGCGACGCCCGCCTCCTGGCCGACCTCATTGAGGCCAACAACCGGCTACGCACCGAGATCACCAAGGCCGAGCAGGAGCTGGCGGCCTTGAAGGGCAACAGCAGGGTGGACGTGGACACCCTGGTAACCGAGCTTAACCGCCTCAAGGCCATAAATGGCCTCCTGGAGGTAAGCGGGCCCGGGGTGGAGGTGGAGATTTTGGGAAACCCGGAGCCCTTCGAAATGCTGGATCTGGTGAATGAGCTCCGGAATGCCGGGGCCGAAGCCATTGCCATCGGCAACCCCCAGACGATGGTCCGGCTGGTTTACCGCAGCGGTATTGGCGGGGGGCGGGGCTGGATCCTGGTGGATGGGATCCTGCTTTCCGGGCCGTACTATATCCGGGCCATCGGCAGTCCGGATACCATCTTAAAGACCCTGGAACGGCGGGGCGGCCTGCTGGCCCTCCTCCGCTACACCCATCCCGACTGGGTGGTGACCGTAACGCCGGCCGACCGCATTACCCTCCCAGTTTACCCCAACCAGCTGAGCTTTAAGTACGCCCGGCTTATGCAATAGCGAGCGCCCCAGCTAGTTGAGGCTGCAGGTACTGCAGGCGTGGGTAGAGCAGCAGGCGCAGCCGCCCCCGATGGGGCTCACCGACCCGTCGGCGCCCCGGGAGAAGGAGGCAAACACCGACATCACCCGGGGGGCGGCCTGCTGACAGGTCGGGCAGGTGCCGTCCTCGGCGGCGCGGTTTATGGGGCGCAAAAGCTCGAATTTGGTCCGACAGTTGGGGCAGAAATATTCGTAAATGGGCATCTTTGGGCACCCTCCGGTCCATTTTATCAGCCCCCGCCCCAACCGGTCAATAGGCCAGGCGGTGAAGGGCCGCCGCCAGCAAGACAAGCCCCGGCACGACCTGTTCCGGCGGGGTATACTCCAGGGGACTGTGACTCCGGCCGTCCCGACTGGGAACAAAAATCATCGCCGCCGGAAACCTGCGGGCAAGCCAGGCGGCGTCGTGGCCGGCCCCGCTGGGCATCTCTAAAAACCTAAGGCCTAGCTCCCGGGCAAGGCCGACCAGGATGTCCCGCAGGTTTGGGTCAAGGGGTGTCGGCGGGGTGCTGGACACGACCCGAAAATCGACCCCGAGGCCGTACTTCCGGCCGACCTGCCGGCAGACCCGCCGGGCCCGTTCCACCAGCCCCCACAAGGCCTCGGGGTCGGTGTGGCGCAAATCCACGGTGAGGCTGACCCGTTCCGGGACCACGTTGGAACCCCCCGGCCACACCTGCAACCGCCCCACCGTCCCCACCGCCGGCGGGCCCGCCCGCAGGGCCGCCCTCCGAATCCCCAGCACCACCTCGGCCGCCCCCACCAGGGCGTCCCGCCGCGCCCCCATCGGGGTGGTCCCGGCGTGGTCCGCCCGGCCGGTCACCTCAACGACCCCCATCGTCAGGCCAGTGACCACCGTGACGATTCCAACCTGATGGGCTGAAGCTTCCAGGATAGGTCCCTGCTCGATGTGAAGCTCGATAAAGGCCCCAATGTCGTCCCGCCGGGCCTCGGGAATTCGGGCCGGGTCGAAACCCAGGCGGCGCATCGCCTCGCCGATGGAGACCCCCTCGGTATCCCGGATGGTCTCCGGCTCGTCGGGGCCGATGATGCCCAGGATGGCCCGGGCCCCCCAGAGGCGGCTCCGGAAGCGGGCCCCATCCTCCTCGCAGGTGGCCAGTACCTCAATCGTACGACGCGGCCGGCCGAAGGCGGCCTTAAGGGCCTCGACGGCAGTCAGGCCGGCAATAATACCCAGGGCCCCGTCGTACTTGCCGCCGTTGCGGACGGTGTCAATGTGGGAACCGGTTACGATGACCGGGCCCGGCTCGGTGCCCTCCAGCCGCAGCCAGAGGTTGCCGACGGCATCCTCCCGGACGTCGAGGCCGGCGGCCCGGCCCCAGGCGGCCACTTCGGCCCGGGCCTCCGCCCAGGCGGGGGTGTAAACGCCCCGATAGATGCCTCCTTCCGGAAGACGCCCAAACTGGCCCAGCCGCTCGACCCGCTCAAAAATCAGGTCGGCCGAGAACTCCATCAGCAATATTTTAATCCGTATCCCCTGGGGTTAGAACCGGGGCCTCCTCAAGCGACCGCCCGGTCATTCGGACGCATGGCCGTGCATTCCTTATAGAAGACTGTGCGAATAACCGGAAAGCCTTGGGGTTAGCACACCTCACTTGACAGTAGGTTATGGGTCAACCTAAAATGGGCTAGAACTTGCGAGGGGAAAGCATACTGAAGGGAGCAGGGCGCATGGGACGGCAGCTTATCAGGGCAGGCCTGGTTTCGTTCCTGGTCCTGGCCGTAGTTCTTTCCGGGTGCCGCTTCCTACCGGGGGCCCGGCAGCCCTCCGGGGAGACACGTGGGACCCAGGAACAGTTGCCTCCGGGAAAGGCCAACATCCTGACCATGCTCGGGGCCGACCCCCCAACCCTTGACCCGCACCTGACCACGGACGCCACCTCGGCCTCCTACATCGTCGAAATATTCTCCGGGCTAGTCACCTTCAACAAGGACCTCCAGATCGTTCCCGACCTGGCGGAACGGTGGGACGTAAGTCCCGACGGCAAGACCTACACCTTCTACCTCCGGAAGAATGCCAAGTTCCACAATGGCAAACAGGTCACCGCCCGGGACTTTAAGTACTCCATTGAGCGGGCCGCCGACCCCCGCACCCAATCCACGGTAGCCGATACCTATCTGGGGGACATCGTTGGGGTAAAGGAGATGCTCAGCGGCCAGGCCCGGCAGGTTCGGGGCGTCCGGGTGGTGGACGATTACACCCTTCAGGTCGAGATCGACGCCCCGAAGGTCTACTTCCTGGCGAAGCTCACCTACCCGACGGCCTTCGTAGTGGACAAGGAGAACGTGGAGTCGGGCCGCAACTGGATGTTCCGGCCCAACGGCACCGGCCCATTCAAGCTGCGGGAGTGGCGGGTTGGGGAGCGGATCGTCCTGGAACGAAACGAAAACTACTACCTCGGGGCTCCTAAGCTGGAGCGGGCCATCTTCATCCTGTCGGGCGGCTCGGCCATGACCATGTACGAGAACAACGAGATTGACATTACCGGCGTCGGCATTGACGACATCGAACGGGTCCTCGACCCCAACAGCCCCCTGCGCAACGAGTTGGTGGTGGTCAATAGCTTCAGTGTGGGCTACATCGGCTTCAACGTGACCCGGCCGCCCTTCGACGACCCGAAGGTCCGGCAGGCCCTAAGCCAGGCCATCGACAAGGAAAAGCTGGCTGAGGTCGTCCTGCGGAAGTTCGTCGACCCTGCCTATGGCATCTTGCCCCCGGGCTTCCCCGGCTACAACCCGAACTTAAGAGGCCTTCGGTTTGACCCGGCGCGGGCCAAACAGCTCCTGGCCGAGTCCAAGTACGGCACCAACCTGCCGCCCATCACCCTTACCATCCCCGGCACGGCGGGCAACCCGCCCAGAACCACCAGCGCCATCATCGAGATGTGGCGTCAGAACCTGGGCATCGAGGTCCGTGTCCAGCAAGTGGAATGGGCCACTTTCCTCGATGACCTGAAACGCTACAAGTACCAGGCTTTCGAGCTGGGATGGATCGCCGATTACCCGGACCCCCAGAACTTCCTTGACATCCTCTTCCACAGCCAGAGCTTGGACAACACCACCCGCTACGCCAACCCGGAGGTGGACCGCCTCCTGGAGCAGGCCCGGACGGAGCCGGATCCCCAGCGGCGGATTCAGCTTTACCAGCGGGCGGAGGAGATCATCGTCCAGGATGCCCCCTGGATACCCCTCACCTTCGGCAAGGAGTACGTCCTGGTGAAGCGGTGGGTGAAGAACTACGTGGTTTCCCCCATCATCATACCGGTCCTTAAGGACGTCGTGGTCGAACCCCACTAGGGCCGATGACCCGGTACATCATCCGCCGCCTCCTCTGGCTGCCGGTTGTCCTGCTGGCGGTCTCCTTTATTACGTTCACCTTGGGCTACTACGCCCCCGGCGACCCGGTGGAGGTGATGCTTGGCCAGCGGGTAAACCCGGCCGCGGCCGAGCGGCTACGGGAGGAGTTGGGCCTTAACCGCCCCTTCTTGGAGCGCTACATCGACTTCGTTTTACGGGCCCTTAGCGGCGACTTCGGCGAAAGCTACAAGTACCGGGGCCAGCCGGTAACCGACCTCATCGCCGACAAAGTTTGGGTTTCAGTTCAGCTGGGTCTGGCCGGCCTAACCCTCGCCTTCGCCATGGGCATTCCCCTGGGGATCCTGGCTGCCTTGAAGCAGGGCAGCTGGCTGGATGACCTGATCGTTGGCACCACCCTGGTTCTTAACTCTATACCCGTCTTTTTCACGCTGCCGATGCTGCTCCTCATCTTTGTCCGAACCCTCCACTGGCTTCCTTCCTCCGGCTGGGGCGGGCTTTTTGACTCCCGCATCATCATCCCGGCCGTGGTAATGGCCCTCCCCGGGCTGGCCGTTATAACCCGGCAGATGCGGGCGAGCACCCTGGATGTGCTTTACCAGGACTACGTGCGGGTTGCCCGGGCCAAGGGCCTGCCAGAGTCGACGGTGATGGTGAGGCATGTGGTCCGAAACGCCCTGCTGCCCCTTTGGACCATCTTAGGCCTCAGCCTTGGGGGCCTGGTGGAGGGGTTCTTCGTCATCGAAACCCTTTACGGCATCCCCGGCATCGGGGCCATGGCCGTCGACTCCATGTTCACCCGGGACTACCCGATGATTATGGCCATAACCCTACTGGTGGCCGCCTCCTTCGTCCTGGCCAATCTGTTGGTGGACATCGGTTACACCTTCCTTGACCCCCGCATCAGGTACGACTGATGACCGACCGTGCCGCCCTTTCCCCCGGCGTCCCAGTGGCCGGCGAGGCACCGGTAAAGGGCCGGAGCCTCTGGCGGGTCACCTGGTCCCGGTTCCGGCGCCGGAAGGTGGCCGTGGCCGGGCTGGTATTTATCCTGGTGGTTTACGCGGCCGGCATCTTTGCGCCCTGGGTTGCCCCCTACGATTACCGGGCCCAGAACCTGGACAAGGCCCGCCAGCCCCCATCCTGGGAGCACCCGCTCGGAACCGACGAGTTGGGCCGAGACATCCTGAGCCGGCTCATCTGGGGCGCCCGGACGGCGGCAGTGGTCTCCATCTTGGCGGTGAGCCTGGGCACCCTGTACGGGGTGGTTCTGGGTGCCCTTTCGGGCTACCTGGGCGGCTGGGTGGATTCGCTTATTATGAGGCTTGCAGACATATTATTTGCCTTCCCGGGGATGCTCTTTGTAATCTTTATTGCGGCGACCATAAAGCCCGGTTTTGTCGGCTTCGTAGCCCAACACGAAGCGGCCCTGGGCCTTGAGGGGCTGGCCCGGTCGGGATATCTGGACTACGTCGTGGTTTTCGGGGCCCTCTCCTTCGTGGGCTGGCCGGGCATGGCCCGCCTCGTCCGGGGGCAGGTTCTCAGCCTAAAAAACCAGGAGTTCGTTGTGGCAGCCCAGGCCCTGGGGGCCTCCACCTGGCAGGTGGTCAGGCGACACCTGCTGCCCAACGCCCTGCCGCCCGTTCTGGTGGCCGTTTCCATGGGCCTTGGCCATGCGGTAACCGCTGAGGTAGTATTAAGTTGGTTGGGGATCGGTGTCCAGCCGCCGAACCCGTCGTGGGGGACAATGATCTGGGAGAACCGGATGCAGTGGCGGATAAACCCGCACCTTCTGCTGATGCCGGCCGCGACGGTGGGGCTGGTTAACCTATCCTTTCAGTTTATCGGCGACGCCTTAAATGACGCGCTGAACCCGCGTGGTCGTTAAAATCTGACGGAGGCAGACCAGATGGCGCCACTATTACAGGTAAAGGACTTACGGACGTATTTCTTCACTCAAGACGGTGTGGTGAAGGCCGTCGACGGCATCTCCTATGAGCTCAACGAGGGCGAGACTTTGGGGCTGGTGGGGGAGTCGGGCTGCGGCAAGAGCGTCTCGGCCCTCTCCATCATGCGCCTCATCCCCACCCCACCGGGCCGGGTCGTCAGTGGCCAGATCCTGTTCCAGGGCGAGGACATCCTCAAGATGGACGACGCCGAGCTCAGAAAGATCCGGGGCAACCGGATCGCCATGATCTTCCAGGACCCCATGACCTCCCTCAACCCGGTCCTAACCATCAACCGCCAGATCTCCGAGGTCCTGGAGCTGCATCTGGGTATGAGCCGGTCGGAGGCCCGCCGGCGGACCATCGAGCTGCTCAAGATGGTGGGGATACCCTCCGCCGAGCAGCGGGTGGACAACTACCCCCACCAGTTTTCGGGGGGCATGCGTCAGCGGGTGATGATCGCCATGGCCCTGGCGTGCAATCCCCAGCTTATTATCGCCGACGAGCCTACCACCGCCCTGGACGTGACGATTCAGGCCCAGGTTCTGGACATCATGAAGCGGCTCATCGCCGAGCGGGGCACCGCCATGATCCTGATCACCCATAACTTGGGGATCGTGGCCGGGATGACCCAGCGGGTTGCGGTCATGTACGCCGGCCACATCGTGGAAATGGCCCCGACCCGGGAAATCTTCGCTAACCCCAGGCACCCGTACACCATCGGCCTGCTCAAGTCGGTGCCCCGCCTGGACGAGCCCCGGAAGGAAAAGCTCGACCCGATTCCCGGGTTGCCGCCGGACCTGATTGACCCGCCGGATATGTGTGATTTTGCTCCCCGCTGCCCGTATGCCATGGATATCTGCTGGCAGAAGCGGCCGACTTTGCGGGAAGTTGGGGAGAACCATTATATCGCCTGCTACGCCGAGGTCTATTACCGAAAGGGGGAGCGGTCATGAACGAGCAGTTGCAGCGCCAGCCTCAGACGGGGGGAATGGCCCGAACGGATAACGTTCTGGTGGAAGTAAGCAACCTGAAAATGTACTTCCCCATCACCTCCGGAATCATCCTCCAGCGGAAAGTCGCCGACGTCAAGGCGGTGGACGGGGTAAGCTTTACCATCCGCCGGGGGGAGACCCTGGGCCTGGTGGGGGAGTCGGGTTGCGGCAAGTCCACTTTAGGTCGGGCGATCCTGCAGCTTTACCGGCCGACGGCCGGCAAGGTCTACTTCGACGGCATCGACCTGACCCAGCTTAAGGGAGAGGCCCTGCGGCGGATGCGTCGCCGGATGCAGATGATCTTCCAGGACCCCTACGCCTCCCTAAATCCCCGCATGTCAGTGGGCAGCATCATCGGTGAGCCCCTGATCATCCACGGCCTGGCCAAAAACAAAAAAGAACGGATGGAGCGGGTCCAGGAGCTGCTGCGGGTGGTGGGCCTCAATCCCTACTTCGTTAACCGCTACCCCCACGAGTTCTCTGGCGGTCAGCGCCAACGCATCGGGATTGCCCGGGCCCTGGCGGTTCAACCCGACTTCATCGTCTGCGACGAGCCGGTTTCGGCCCTGGACGTTTCCATCCAGGCGCAGATCATCAACCTCCTTGAGGACCTACAGGCCCAGTTCCACCTGACTTACCTGTTCATCGCCCACGACCTGGCGGTGGTCCGGCACATCAGCGACCGGGTGGCCGTCATGTACCTGGGCCACATCGTCGAAATCGCCGACCGGGACGAAATCTACGAGAACCCCCTCCACCCCTACACCAAGGCCCTCATTTCGGCCGTGCCCATCCCGGACCCGGAGGTGGAGGCCAAACGGGAACGGATCATCCTGACCGGGGACGTGCCGAGCCCGGTGAATCCTCCAAGCGGGTGCGTCTTCCACACCCGCTGCCCCATCGCCATACCCGAGTGCTCCCGGGTTGTACCGCCCCTGGAGGACAAGGGCGGCGGCCACTACGTGGCATGCATCCGGGTCTAAACCCTAAGCCCGCAACCAATGCGCCGAGGGCCCGTTTAAAACGGGCCCTCGGCCTTATTGTGGCGGCCCTTCTGGCAGGTTGCCAACTCTCCCCGGCCCCGGGCTTCCGGGGGGTGGTCAAGGTGGGATTGGTGGCACCCTTCTCAGGTCCGGACTGGGCCACCGGCTACGAGGCCCTCTTGGGTACTCGGGCAGCCGTCAATCTCTGGAACGCCCAAGACCGGGGCCAAGGCTACTTCGCACAGCTTGTTGCCCAGGACGACCGATCCACGGCCGAGTTCGGCCGCCTTCAGGCCGAGAAACTGGCTGCCGACCCGACGGTGGTAGCTGTGGTCGGTCACCCAACCTGGCCCTCCCTGAGCGGCGCCTTGCCCGTTTACCGGCGGACAGGTCTTCCCGTGGTGAATTACTGGGTGCCGGCCGTTCCCACGGACGGGCCCGTCTACTTTCTGGCCCCACCCTGGTCCCGCTTTGAGGCCCAGGCCGCCGAGTTCTTCCGGGGCCGGGCGGCCCGGCTCCTGGTAGGTTTCGAACCCAACATGTGCCCCTGGGTCGGACCCGGGCATGGCCTGGGCGGGGGTATGCCTGTGGATTACGCCGGAATTATGCCGGGCCTGGGCGGGCCGATCCCGGTCCCCGAGGGAGCCGGCCTGCTCCTCTGCACCGATGGTTCCACCGCCGCCCGGTGGGTCGGGCCCTGGGTAGCCCAGGGCGGCCTTGCAGGTGTCCTGCTGGGCCCGCCGGCCTACTCTCCCGGGCTGAGAGGCCTGCTGGGCCCGGTCCCGGCGACGGTTCTGGTCCCGGCCTGGGAGATGGACCCGGGCGAGCGGCGCACCTTCGAGGCGGCCCTCCTGGAAGCCGGGGGCGGCGAGCCCGGGCCCGTTGCGGCGGCCGCCTACCGGGCCGCCTGGGTGGTACTGGAGGCGGTCGCCCAGGCGGCCGGGAAGGAAGCCGGGCCGACCCGGGATGGGGTGCGGCAGGCCCTGGACCGGGCCGTTGCCGATGCGGCACGGCGGGTGAGCGTCGGTTTCTTCGACACCAGGAGGTAGCATTCAAAACGGAGCCTTGCCTTGGTAGCAAGAGACCTGTATAATGGCAGCAGGCAGAGGGGAGAGTCAAAAACCTGGAGTAGCGGGGTTGAAAGCCTTAATATTAAAAGGAGTGCCAACTTGAGTGATGAAAGGGCTCCGGAAAAGGAAACTATGACCACCCGCGAGGCCGGACGGCGAGGCGGACTCCGAACCAAGGAGCGTCACGGGTCGGAGTTCTACCGACAGATCGGCAAGCGTGGCGGGCAGACCCTGGCGAGCCGGCGTACCCGGGAGTATTGGGCTGAGATCGGCCGCCTTGGGGGCAACACCGTCAAGCAGAAATACGGCTCCGAATACTTCCGGGAGATCGGCCGCCGGGGCCGCGAGGCCCGGCGGCGCCGCCAGGCGGAGCAGAAGTCCGGATAAAACTTAAAACCTCGACCAATTGCCGGGGCCAGACCTAATTTGGCGAACCCTTTCATCTTGGACCTGACCCCCGAAGGGACATGGAGCCTCCGGTTCTGGGTAACTACCAGGCAGGGCGGGGTGAGCCGTGGGCCGTTCGCAACCCTTAACCTGAGCTTTGCCGTGCCTGACGACCCGGAGGCCGTGGCCGAAAACCGGCGCCGGGTCCTCGCCGCCCTGGGACTGGGACCCGAACGGCTGGTGGGGGCCGAGCAGGTCCACGGGGTCAGCGTTGCCGTTGTCGGCCCGACTGACGCCGGCCGTGCCCCGATTCCGGCAACGGACGGCCTGGTTACGGCCGCAGCTGGCCTCTTCCTCTTCGTTCAGGTGGCCGATTGCTACCCCGTCGTCGTCTTCGACGCCAGGCAAAGGGTAGTCGGCCTGGCCCACTGCGGTTGGCGGGGAACCCTGCGAGGGCTACCGGCAAAGCTAGTTCAGACGATGGTCCGAGTTCTCGGCAGCCGGCCGGCCGACCTCTGGGCCGTGATCGGACCTGGTATCGGGCCCTGTTGCTACGAGGTCGGACCCGACGTGGCCGGAGCGGCCCGGCTAAGGCTGCCCCACCCTCAGGAGGCCCTGACCGCCCGGGAAAACCGGACCTTTCTCGACCTCCCGGCGGCCATCGACCAGTGGCTCAAGGCCGCCGGCCTGGTCCCCGACCGCATCGCCAGTTGCGGCCTCTGCACGGCGTGCCGCACCGACATCTTCTACTCCCACCGGGCAGAGTGTGGCCTGACCGGCCGCTTCTGGGCCGTGGCCGGTTTTGAAGGTTGACGGCGAACCGATTACGTCCTAGAATATGGCAGCCCAAAAGGTCGCGCAGGGGTGAAAAAGATGTCAGGTCGGCTGGCAACCCTTTTCGGAAGGCGTCATTCCAGAAGGCAGTTTCTGGCCGGGAGTGCGGCTGCGGCCCTGGGCCTTGGGCTCTGGTCGTGTGCCCCGACGCCCCAGGCCCCCCAGCCGGCGCCCGCCCAGCCGGCCGAACAGCCCCGCTACGGGGGCGAGCTGGTCTTTGCGGTTGAAGCTGAGCCGCCCTCCCTCGACGCCCACCGGGAAACCACCTTTGCGCTAAGATTATCTTCCCGCCCCAGGGGGTAATCAGCGCCCGGAAGGCCCTCTATGCGGCCGTGGAATCCATCGAAGCCCCAGACACCCGCACCGTCAGGTTTAAACTCAAGTACCCTTCGGCCTCCATGCTTACGGCCGGATTCGCCTCGCCCTGGAACTGGATTTACAAGGCTGAAATCGTCGAGAAGGATCCCCGCTGGTACGAGAAGAACGTGCTGGGGACGGGTGCCTTTAAGTTCGTCGAGTATGTTCCCGGCTCCCACGTGTTGGGCCGAAA
>Ga0209989_100185_pt1 | contig 12054 bp, 13 predicted proteins | sample Antgeofumaro1A2B_FD_188083 | JGI IMG/M metagenome (GOLD analysis project Ga0209989, IMG submission 188083) | Geothermal fumarole subsurface microbial communities from Mt. Erebus, Antarctica - 1A2B (SPAdes) (version 2) | ecosystem: Environmental > Terrestrial > Volcanic > Fumaroles | place: Mt....
CGCGAATTCGAGCGCGCTATAGCCGGCGGGTGGCGTCGGCAGGGATATCACGGCAAAATGCACGAGTTCACCGTCACCATCCGCAAAGATCACCCGATCACGCGCGGCATGGTGCGCGAGTTTCGACACGGGCGCGATGAATTGTATCAGAACTCCGTCATGATACCTGGAGCGGAAGTGCTGGCCACTGCTTTTTCCGACAAGAAGATAGATCCCAAGAACACCGATAAGCACGAGCCTATGATTTGGGTGGCACAGTTCGGCAAAGGACGCGTGTACCACAACGTGTTGGGACACGATGTGCCGGCGATGCAGAGTAGCTTGGGCTTCAAAGTGCTGATGATCCGCGGGGTGGAGTGGGCAGCGACCGGGGAAGTGTACTATCCGCTGCCTGCAGAATTGCGGGCGCCTTGAAAGGCCTTCGGGGACGCGTGCTGTGCAGGGCAATCCCTTGTCGGCGAGGTCGGTTACCGATCGCTCAAAGTAGCACCCCTTGGATCTGCTTGTTCGGAGGCGGCCGGTCCGCCGGTATAATTGCTTTGGGGCTGACAAGTGAACGGCGCAAGCGCTGACGGTTCGTGCAGGGCAGGGGAGCGTCTTGGCACAGTCCGGGGCACTGGGGACGGCTCGGTACAGGCAGCGGGACAGCCCGATCCAGGGGACCAGCAGAAAAGAAAGGCCTGTCATGCCGCGCAAGGTCTGCGAGACGTTTCAGATCGAGTACCTGCAAATCCTCGACGAAACAGGCCAGGTGGACGCCTGTTTGGAGCCCGACATCCCGGCTGAGGATTTGCGCAAGCTGTACCGCACGATGTTGGCGGCACGACTGCTCGATCGCCGCATGCATGTCTTGCAGCAACAAGGGCGTATCGGAACTTTCCCCAGCGTGCAAGGCCAGGAAGGCGGATGCCTGGGGTGCGCCTATGCATTGCGGCTCGACGATTGGATGGTGCCTTCGTTTCGGGAGACGGCAGCGCTCTTTTGGCGCGGTCTGCCCATGAAAAACATCCTCACCTACTACATGGGCATGGAAGAAGGCAATCGCTTTCCGGATCATATGCGCGATTTGCCTATCGCCATCACGGTGGGCAGTCAGCCCTTGCATGCAGTCGGCCTGGCCTGGGCGGCACGCATCCGCAAAGATCCGGTCGTGGTCATGGTCTTTTTCGGCGACGGAGCCACGTCCGAGGGAGATTTTCACGAGGCGTGCAATATGGCGGGCGTCTTCCAAGTCCCGGTGGTGTTCGTGTGCATGAACAACCAATATGCCATCTCCACGCCGCGGGCTCGGCAGACCCATGCCCAGACCATCGCGCAAAAGGCCATCGCTTATGGTTTCCCAGGTATTCAGGTGGATGGCAACGATTTGTTATCGGCCTATGTGGCCAGTCGCGACGCCGTTGCCCGAGCGCGACAAGGACAGGGACCGACGTTTATCGAGTGCGTCACCTACAGATTGTCTCCGCACACCACGGCGGACGATGCCCGGCGCTACCGGTCCGACGAGGAAGTGCGCGAGTGGCAAAAACGCGATCCGCTCGTACGATTCCGCAAGTACTTGGAAAAGCGCCAGCTGTGGTCGGAGGCTTGGGAGGAAGAAATAACCGAGGAAATACGCGGCGAGATTGATGAAGCGATCCGCGCCGCCGAGGCCGAACGCGCACGGGTCGAGCCTTTGGAAATGTTCGATCACGTGTATGGGGAGCCCCCACCGGAGGTGTTGGCTCAGCGCGAAGAGGCGGCCGAGTTCGTGGATCAGCCGGCTTCCTTGCGGCAAACTTAGCGTACCGCGGCACCGGGAGGTAGCCCATGCCGGAAATGAACATGGTCCGCGCTCTCAATCTGGCGCTGCATCAGGAGATGGAGCGGGACGAGCGTGTGGTGCTCTTGGGCGAAGACGTGGCGCGCGTGGGCGGTGTGTTCCGCGTCAGTGAAGGGCTCCTGGAGCGTTTCGGCCCGGATCGCGTTATCGATACCCCGGTCTCCGAAGCCGGCATCGTCGGCTGTGCCATCGGCATGGCTCTGTACGGTTTGCGCCCGGTTTGTGAAATCCAATTCAGCGGCTTCGCCTTTTTCGGCTTCCATCAGCTGAATTGCCATGCGGCTCGCTTCCGAACCCGCAGCTGGGGACGTTTCCAGGTTCCTTTGGTCATGCGTGCCCCGATAGGCGGCGGGATCCGTGCTCTGGAGCACCATAACGACAGCGAAGAGGCCCTGTATGTCCAGTCGCCTGGGCTCAAGGTGGTCATTCCCTCCGGCCCCCGCAAAGCACGGGCGTTGTTGGTCAGCAGTATCCGCGATCCCGATCCGGTCGTCTTTCTGGAGCCCAAGCGGGTCTATCGTGCCTTCCGCGAAGAAGTGCCGGAGCAAGAGGAAACCTGGCCTCTCGGACAAGCGCAAGTGCTCCGTCACGGGCGTGATGTCACCCTGATCGCTTACGGAGCCATGGTCCGTGAAGCACTGGAAGCCGCCGAGCAGGCAGAAAAGCAATTGCGCGCCTCGGTGGAAGTCATTGACCTACTTTCGATCGTGCCCATGGATACGCCCACGCTCCTCGAATCGGTACGCAAAACCGGTCGCTGTGTGGTGGTGCACGAGGCACCGCGCAGTTGCGGTGTGGCTGCCGAGATCATTGCGCGCCTCAACGAACAGGCCCTTTTTTCTCTGCAGGCGCCTATCGCCCGCGTCACCGGCTACGACATCCCCTACCCCTTCTTCGCTCGGGAAATGGCCTATTTGCCCAGCACCAAGCGTATCCTGGCCGCACTGCGCAAGACCCTGGAATACTGATCCCCGCCGGCAGCAGCTGGGCCGCATACCGGCCAGCTGCCGGCCATGGCCGGCGGGCTGCCTGTCGTTCCCGGCAGACAGACCATACCGATCGCAGGAACACCACCGCCATGGCCAACGTCGTCCCGTGTGCTGGACCGGAGTCGGTCGGAGCGGGCCCAGCGATCGTACAACTACCATAGGTCGGTGGCTTGTAAATCTCGATCGTTGCCGATACCATCATGGCAACAGTGGGAATTTTCGCCACTGAGAACGGGTCCGGCGAAGGAGCAGACGATGATCCATGAGTTCCGACTGCCCGACCTGGGAGAGGGGCTGCACGAAGCGGTGCTGGTAGCCTGGAAAGTGCAAGAAGGGGATGTGGTCCAGCAGGATCAACCTTTGGCAGAAGTGGAAACGGACAAGGCGTTGTCCGAGTTGCCCAGCCCGTGTGCCGGTCGAGTGCTCAAGTTGCACTGGCAGCCCGGCGACGTGATTCCCGTGGGGGCGGTAGTAGTGACGCTGGAACACACGATTCCCGAGGGGGTGCGGACCGCCGCGGGGGACAAGGAGCAAGAGCCGGCAGCGGTTGCCGTGGGCACCGAACCGGTCCAGGAAGGCAGCGCCCATCCCGAGCGCTTGCAAGCGGAGGCGCCGGTCTTGGCGGCTCCGGCCACCAGACGTCTGGCGCGCGAGCACGGCGTAGATCTGCGGCTCGTACGCGGCACCGGCCCCGGCGGCCGCATCACTCAGGAAGACGTCCTGTCCTATGTCGCCGCTCGTGCCGCAGCCCAGACCCACCCCGCCGCCGAAAGCGTCGCGGAGGTGCCTTTCGATATGCCGCCCGGCGTCCAGCGTCCGGTCTTGCCGGATTTCAGCCGTTGGGGACCGATCGAGCGCCAACCGGCTACGCCCATACGTCGGCGTATCGCCCAGCGCATGATGGTCTCGTTCCATACTACGGCCCCGGTAACTCACATGGACGAGGCCGACGTCTCCCTGTTGGAAGATTGCCGGCGCCGCTTGCGCTTGGCCGGCTCGGCTGCGCCCAAACTGTCTATTTTGCCCTTCGTAGTGCGCGCCGCTGTCTCGGCATTGCAACAGTTTCCGCTTTTCAATGCTAGCTTCGACGACGACCGGCAAGAGATCATCTTCAAAAAATACTGGCATATCGGCATCGCCGTGGATAGTCCCCAGGGGTTGCTGGTGCCGGTCGTTCGCGACGCCGATCGCAAAACCATTTTGGAGTTGGCCCAAGAGATCGCGCGGCTGGCAGATCTGGCACGCAGTGGCAAGATCCGCGCCGAAGATATGCGCGGCGGCACTTTTACCATCACCAATATCGGTGCCTTGGGCGGCACCGCTTTTACGCCGATCATCAACTGGCCCGAAGTGGCCATTCTCGGCTGCGGCCGAATTCGTGAGCATCTGGCTCTGCACCAGGGGAGCATCGCCGCTCGGCTGGTTTTGCCCTTGATCCTGACTTTCGATCATCGTGTGCTCGATGGCGCGCAGGCCGCACGGTTCCTCAACGCCATCAAGGAGCGCCTGGAAAACCCCCTGGCGTTGTTCATAGAAGTGCAGGCGCCGAGCGAGTCGGCACAGCGGCCGGATAGCGAACCGGGTCGTCGCTGACACCGACCGCCTTGGAGTAGCAGGGCCCACAACAGCAAGCGCGCTCGAGACGAGAGCAAAGACAACAGGCCAGTGATCGGGAAATCCCATGATCGGCGAAGCGCTGGAAAAGGCAGATCTGGTAGTTTTAGGTGCGGGTCCTGGGGGATACGCCGCCGCTTTTCGGGCAGCAGACCTCGGGCGCCAAGTGGTCTTGGTGGACAGCGAGCCTCGCTTGGGCGGCGTTTGCCTGTTACGGGGTTGTATCCCCTCCAAAGCGATGATCGCGGCAGCAGAACTGGTGAATCGCTTGCGGCACGCTGGGAATATGGGGATCGTCGTGGGTGACCTGCGCCTGGATTTTGCCCAGCTGGCACGCTGGCGCAACCAGATCGTCCAGGACTTGGCTCGCGGCGTCGAGCAGCTGTGCCGGCAGCGCGGTATTCGTCGTCTGACGGGCCAGGGTGTGTTGCGCAGCAGCCACGAGCTTTTTGTTTCGGGCAGCGACGGCAACGTAGTGTTGCAATTTCAGCATCTCATCGTCGCCACCGGCAGCCGGCCGGCGATGCCCCCTCCGTTTCGTCACCACGATGCTATCCTCACGTCCGACGAGGCATTGGCTCTCGAGCACTTGCCACAGGATCTGCTCGTCGTCGGCGGCGGGTACATCGGCATCGAATTGGGCACTTGTTTTGCCACACTCGGCAGTCGGGTCACTATCGTCGAGGTGCTCGACCGGCTCTTGCCAGGTGTCGAACCAGAATTGGTGCGGGTGGTGCACAAACGTCTCAGCGAGTGCGGCGTGCGCATCCATCTGCAATCGCGTGTAACCAGCTTGACGTGCGACCAGGGCCGCGTTACGGTCCATGTCCAGCCCCATCAGGGAGCCACCTGGTCGGAGACTTACGATTGCGTCCTGGTGGCGGTCGGCAGGCAGCCCAGGACCAACGACATCGGTCTCGAGCGAGCCGGCGTCGCCGTGGACGACAAAGGCTTTATCCTAGTTGACGAACAATGTCGCACCAGTCAGAAGCATATCTACGCGGCAGGAGATTGCACTGGACCTCCCTTTTTGGCCCATCGCGCGAAGCACATGGGACTGGTAGCCGCGGAGGTTGCCTGCGGTCGGGTCCAGGCGTTCGAGCCACGGACTATCCCCATCGTCGTTTTTTCCGATCCCGAAATCGCATGCTGCGGACTTTCCGAAGAAGAGGCTGCTAGTCAGGGGCGCAGAGTACACGTGGGCCGGTTTCGATTCGGTGGCAGTGGCCGTGCGCGCACACTGGACGAAACCGAAGGGCTCGTGGTCGTCGTCGCCGATGCAGATACCGGCGCAGTTTTAGGAGTACGCATGGTCGGTCCGCAGGTCTCCGAGCTGATCGCCGAGGCGACTCTGGCCGTGGAAATGGGTGCCACCCTCGAAGATGTGACGTCCACGATCCACGCCCATCCCACTCTGGCAGAGTGCTTGCACGAGGCAGCCGAGGCTGCCCGCGGCATGGCTTTGCACGTTTATCGCATCAAGCGCTAACGAGCGGACAAGACGCTCTGGCGTCGGCGCCTGTAGGCGAGCTGGTTCGCATCCGGAAGGACAGCTCATCGCTCCGGCAAATAGGCTACCGTCGCTGAGTTACGCTTGCCCGACATGGTCCGTACAGCCGTTACAGCTTGCCCCTCTGGGCGCTGGCAAAAAAATGCGCTAAATAAATTGTTTACACGACCTACAGCCTTCTGTTAAAATTGATCGAAAGTTTATCGTGCGGTGCCGTGCCTGCTTTGACGAAGGAATTCGTATGACACTCACGGGCAAAATCCTCGCCGCTCTCAACTTGGTCGTGGCGTTGCTGGTGTGGAACCCTTTGGCGCTGGTCGTCCCCGATGCGCCTTACGGCGGCTTGCTCCATCGGAGCCTTCATCTGCGCCGCAATTGGCAGGAGGCCTTCCGCAAATTGGCACAGATTCGAGACGGTCAGGAAACAGATAACTTGCTCAAGCTGATCGAGGATCCCGAAATTCGCAAACGCATCCAAGGCCAGTGGAAGAGGAAGAGTCATCTAGCCCTGCGCTTGGCCGCTGGGGAGGAGTTGATCAAAAAGGTGGTCGGTTCCCCGGCGAGCGATGAATTCGTCAAACTGCGCGACCAATTCGCCCCCGACGAATTCGCCCAATTGGTGCGCCAGGAAATCGAGCGTGTACGCGAGTCACTGGCCCACGAAGAAAGAGAGTTGCTCACCCGTAAAAGCTTTTTGGACCTGTTGCGAGTGCAATACGAAACCGCTCTTTTCAGTTTGCGCATGGAGATCCGGCACCTCGACGGCAACTTGAAGCGCGAAGGCGAGTTATTGAAAAAAGCCGCCGAAGAGAACGACGCACGCCGACAGGAGCTAGTGGCTTGGTATGTCGAGCTCGAACAGGCTCTCGCCGATCTGTTTGTGGTCCAGGCACGGCAGCGGGATCTCGAAGAATTACTGGCCCACACCAGAGATCGGCTCGCCAAGCTAATGGAACTCAATCTCAAACTGGAACGCGAGCTGCACGTACTCGAATCAGCCGGAGAGTAGACCTATGCAGCAGTTCTTCACTTTCATCGGCAAACTGGCGCTGGTTTTGGTGGCCTGTTTTTCCATCACTGCGGTCGGTGTCAGTTTGACGCTCGTGGTACGGAGGCACCAATGGGATGAGGAACTCAAAAGCGCACGCGAGCACACAGGAAAGCTCTTGCGCGCCCGGGAACTGGAAATCATGGAACTGCGGGAACTGCTGCAGGAAAGCAAAGCAGGGCAGCGGCCGCTTGCCTGGGAGCCGTCTACGACCAAGTCCGGCACAAAGGTCCTCCTCGGACCTCACAAGACGATCGCCGTCGCCCAGGCCAAAAAGGAACTCGACCGCATGGATCAAGATAATGGTAAGCTTTTCGCGCAGATGACCTCGGCGCGTATCGAAATCCAGGGCCTCGTGGCCAAAATCGCCCAACTCCGGCAGCAGTTACAAGAGGCGTTCACGGTCCAGCGCGATTTGCGCATCAAAATCGAGCAGACGGACAATGGATTCCGCAATCGTGTCGAAGCTGCCCGTCAAACCACGCAGGAGGTTCAGAAAAACATCGAAGCGATCGAGCGGCCCTTGCGCGACGCCCAGCTGCTACTTACCCAGGTGGAAAGACGCTACCAGCAGCTATTGCGCCGGATAGACGAGCTTAAATCGCGCATCGCCTCCAAAGCAGCCCAAACAAAGAGTCCGTGAGCACGAGGGACAGCTGGTCGGAAATGTACACAGGGCCGTCACACCATCCGACTCGCTTCGTGGGCGCCGTGTTCACGGCATTGAAATGCATATCGAGCAGTGGTCCTGGCTATCCCACCCGAGCTCCTTATGTGCCTTCTAACCCGTGACCCTGGGTGCAAGCGTTTGCTGAGCGAACCTGCGGCGCAAAAAGCTGAGATTTTGCTTTACAAACGCTGACGAGCCGCTTATACTCGGCCATTGAACCAGCTTATCCAGTTTGACAAGGGGACCCGATCGGCTTTTTGCTCGCAAGCCTCGCTTGACAAAAGAGACTGGCGGGGTCATAAGGCGTGGCCTGGTGCCGAAGAAGAGGGCAAGCGTCGCTTCCGGGTGCAAAAGATTACGGCGGCGACAAGCCGGTAGTTGAGGGAGACGCCGATGACCATCATAGGCAAAATCCTGACGTTTCTGCTGTTCGTATTGAGCCTCGTGTTTTTGGGGCTCGCCATCAGCGTCAATCGGCTCAACAAAGATCCGGTGTCGCAAAAAAGCTGGCACGAAGTGGCGCAAATGCGCAAAGAAGAAGCGGAGCGACTCAGGGACGCTTTCCTGACCAAAAGCCGCGAATGTACCGAAGCGCAGGCGCATGCCCAGAAGCTCGAACAGCAGCTCAAATTGGTCCAGGCCGAGTCCGACAAGCGTGTACGCGAGGTCGAGGCCAAGGCCCAAGCAGAAGCTCAACGCGCTGCCGATCTGAGGACTAGCTTCGAAAAGGCCCAGATCGCCCTCAGCGCAGCCGAGAACGAACTCAAACAGCGTCGCGAAGAAGCCAGCAAGTTGTACGGCATCGTCAAGGAAAAAGACTTGGCCATCGCCGAATTGCAAAAAAACTTAGGCGAAGAAAGGAATCTCCGGATCCAGGAAGAGACGACCGCCAAGGCTTATGCCGAACGGATTCAACAGTTGGAAAAGGCTAACAAGGACCTGACCCGTCAGCTCGAGGAAGAGCGGGAAAGGTTGTTCCGTGCGACTCCCAAAGGGGCTGAGCGCGGCATCGTCAATCCCCCTCCTCATGATATCGAAGGCCGGATACTCAAGGTCAGTCCCGAAGGTCTGGTGGAGATTTCCCTAGGAAGCGATCAAGGGCTGCTTCGCGGTCATACCTTGGAGGTATTCCGCCTGCAGCCGCAAGCGAAATACTTGGGTCGTATCTCCATTATCGAAGTGAAAACGCACCGTGCCGTCGGACGCATCCTGGATTATAAAAGATACGGCAAGCTCATTCAGGAGGGCGATATCGTCGCCAACCGGGTGATCCCACAGGTACAGGTAGACAAATGAGTGCCAGCGCGAGTTACTGCGACCTTGTAAGCCTGTCGGCAGGCGGCATGCGAGTCACCATGCGCCAGCCGGGTGCGGTGATTGGTAACGCTCTTCGTTCGCTTGTAGGCGCCGTCCTGCGCTATGGGTGCGACCGAGCCGAGTTGGGAATTTAAATCCGAGAGAAAGGAACCGGATCCATGCCGGAGCAATCTGCAATCGAGAGCTTGAGGCCGCGGCCGCGAAACGATGCCTATACAATCTTGCTGGTGGTGTCTTTGGTAGCCATGCTCGTGGCCTGCGTGCTTTTGTGGTTGGACATAACCAGTTATCCATCGGTCAAGCCGACCGACACTGCCCCCATCGTAGTTCCCACGGAGGAGAAAGGAGCGGGCGGAAGTCCAGGGAGCTCAGCTACGCCCGGAGCGCCTGCCGGTCCTGCAGCGGCGCCCGGTGGTGCTCCGGCAACGCCGCCGGCTGCGACACCCCCTTGAGGAACACTTCTTGCGCCTAGCTCAATTCAGTGACAAGATGGGCCAGCAGCTCCGGCTTGCGTTGCGATAGGATGTGAGCGATGCGTCGCTGACTGATCCCGAGTTGCTGTAAGGTCTTTGCGGCTTTTTGCCACAGCCGGTCTTTTTTCTTTTCGTCGGCTAAATACAATTCTGAGACCAACTCTGCCAGCCTCTGACGCAATAAAGTCGGCTGGTTGGCGTAGTATCTTCGGATGACCTGACGCTGGTACGGTGTATAGTCGCGGTCAGACTGGCTCATTTCGAAAACCAACAGGGTGTAAAAGCGAGGCTGCCGCCTAACGAATGCCGAGTTTTTCTTGCTTCTTTTTGAGGGCCTTCAGGCGGCGCAAGCGTGCACGACGACGGGCTTCGCTGGGCTTTTCGTAATATTCGTGCCGACGCAACTCTTTAGTGATGCCGCTTCGTTCCAAGAGCTTTTTGAAACGGCGAATAGCCTGCTCGATGGTTTCGTTCGGGCGAAGACGCATTTTCAGTGCCATCGCTCCTCCTTTCTAAGTCATGTTAGTATCCCGGGGCCTGCTGGCTTACCTTTCCGTCTACCAGGCCCTAAAGCCGTCTGGCATCTTCCTATGCTTGGTGAGCGGGCTGCGGCACTCATTGTACGAGTTGCAAGCCCATAGGACCTTGGTTCATGGCAATTTATTACACACTGCGCGCTCAGTTATGCCCAGTGGCAATTGCCTTACACCCCTTTTCGAAAAAGGTTGTTGAACACCGATCATGGGACAGACGTCTGGTCAGCCTGGTCCGGACCGTCATGGCTCGAGTGCGTCGAGGGATATTCCGTTATAAGCTCTTGTGATCCGGCATTTTGTGTCATTTTTGAGGTTTCGGTAGAGGCGCTTGTGCCGCTCTGATCGGGAATATTACTGGCAGATGCATCAGAGTGCTCTTTCACTTCCGGCTGTTGACCGTTGTCAGGCTGCGACGTTGTGGGAACTTCGGCAGCAGGAGGCGCCGGAGGTGCCGCCTCTGAATATTGTTGAGTTGGCTTCTCATGTTCGTGGGTCTCTTCCTGGGCAAGCCGGCTTGCCATAGTCCTAGGCTCTTGTTCGACTTTTTCGGCAGCCTGTTCGGCAAAGGCAATGATTTCTTCGGCACTATCAGGCGAAATCTCGAGAATGTTGGCCAATTCCGCTGGTTCGACAAAGGAGAGGTCATCGTAAGACAGAAATCCTTCCTCGACGAGGCGCTCTACCTTTTCCTCCGTGATCCCTGGGATTCGCGAGAACCAGGTGACAGCGCGTTCGATCGTTTCTTTGAGTTCGTCGTGGGTCATGATTTCGATATCCCAGCCCACGAGTTTCGAGGCCAAGCGTACATTTTGCCCGCGCCGGCCGATGGCTAAGGAGAGTTGGTCCTCTTTGACCAAGACGATAGCACGTCCCAGGAGGGGGTAGAGGAAGGCCTCGGTTATTTGCGCCGGCTGCAAGGCATTGGCGATCATCACCTGCGTGGCTTCGTTCCAGCGAATGATGTCAATGCGCTCTCCGCCTAATTCGTCTACGATGTTTTTGATACGGCTGCCGCGTACGCCGACGCAGGCGCCGACCGCGTCTACTTTGGTGTCAATGCTGGCCACGGCAATTTTGGTCCGGTAGCCAGCTTCGCGCGCCAAAGCACGGATTTCGATCACTTGATCGGCTATCTCGGGTATTTCCTGCTCGAAAAGCCTGCGCACAAAGTCGGGATGTACGCGCGACAAAATGATGCGCACGCGGTTGTTGATTTTGCGCACATCGAGGACGAGCGCTTTGATACGGCTGCCGATGTGGTAGCTTTCTCCGGGGATCTGTTCAGCGCGCGGCAAAATAGCCTCGGTCTTGCCCAGATTGACGATGGCTGTGCCTCCCTCGAAGCGTTGGATCGTGCCAAGCACCAGGCTGCCCTGGAGCCCAGCAAACTCGGCAAAAATCGCCTCGCATTCGGCTTCGCGGATCTTTTGGATGATGATTTGCTTGGCACTCTGGGCGGCGATGCGTCCTAGGATCTCCGGATCTATCTCCTCGTTGCCCCGACGCGCCCGCACCTGGCCAGTTTTGCGATCTATGGTAACGACGATTTCCCCAGGCTCGGATTCGAAGTGCTTGCGGGCTGCTGCGGCCAGAGCGGCCTCGATCCCCTCGAAGATCACTTCTTTGGGGATGTTCTTGTCGCGATGCATGCTGTCTACGATGCGCAGCACTTCTGCCGCGTTCATTCACGCAGTCCTCTTTTGTCCGGGCGTTTGGCTGCTGGCCACAAAACCCAGCCGGCAGCGGGTGCAACCACCGTCGGATTCATGCGACAAACTCTTCTGTGTCCATTGGTTCGCGCCAATCCTCGCGAGCGCTCAGCCTTATTGAAGTTTATACGCGGGCCCAAGGCCCATGGTGCCCCCGTTCGATCCAATTTCCACGTATCACCGGCTCCAGGCATCCACCCACCGGCGGCGATACGCTTCGCGCAGGACGACTTCCGCATCGGCCTGGCGCAAGTCGCCGTGTGTTTGCTCGGGATCGGCTCTCTGTATGCTTAGCTCAGGCTTCGAGCGTCCATCCGCTAGCTGGATCGAACAGGTGCGCCCGATCCCATTTCCATCCTATGCACG
>Ga0209989_100186_pt1 | contig 11986 bp, 12 predicted proteins | sample Antgeofumaro1A2B_FD_188083 | JGI IMG/M metagenome (GOLD analysis project Ga0209989, IMG submission 188083) | Geothermal fumarole subsurface microbial communities from Mt. Erebus, Antarctica - 1A2B (SPAdes) (version 2) | ecosystem: Environmental > Terrestrial > Volcanic > Fumaroles | place: Mt....
TGGGCCGACAAAGTTTATACCGAAGGAGCTCGGCCCGAGGGGGGCCCGCCAGTAGGCCATCTCCTCGTTGAAGATAAGCTGCTCGATGAAGGAGCGGGCCTGACCCCCGTATTCTTTGGGCCAGGCGACCGTAAGCCAGCCCTTCTGCCCTAATTTTCTGTTAAACTGGACGGCAAACCGCCACTGCTCGTCCGAGTCAGCCTCCTCGAGGCCGCTTTCGACTTCTGGCGGCAGCTCTTGACGCAGAAACTGCCGAATCTCATTACGCCAGTTAATCTCGGCTTCCGTTAGCCTGAAGTCCATCGGCTTCCTCCTTGCGGGGGTTGCTCCAGGGCCTTGGCAACCGCGACTAAGGCCATGTAAGCATACGCGATGAATTCGGCTGGGGTCAAATCAAGGGGCTTTAAGTTCTCGATTCGCTCGGGACTGAAGGAATCGCCCACCAGGCTTATTTCGTACTCGTAAAGCTTCCCGTCCGGAGCAAGAACCACACAGCCGAGCCCGGCCCGGCCGGCCCCTGGCGGAGGAACCTCCAGGGTTTCAAACTCGGCCCCGGGAAACCTGGGGAAGGGCTTCAGCCGGGCCGCCGCCAGACACAGGAGGTCGGCCAGTCGGGATGCCGTCTCGGCAAGGATTGCATCGGCTTGGTAGACCAGGTCCTTACCCATCCGCCCATAAATTATAGCCCACCCCTGGTCTGTTACAGACGGCCGACCTCGAGGGGCAATGGTAGTTGACATCCAAGCGGGGCGGGCCGCGGCGGTAGGGTTTTAAAGCTCACCCGGGCCGCCAGCGCCTCCACCCGCGCCGCCACCTCCCGGCGGTAGGAGGGCGGGGGGTTGGGGCCGCCGGCATAGAGGGCTTGGTAATAGGGCCGAAGGCCCGGAAACTGACGGCCGACCTGCTCCAAGAAAAATTCCTTGATACCCGGCCCCAGCCGGAGCACCCCGGGGTAGACCCCGGCGGCCCCGTGGTCGGCGGCCGCTCGGATGACGGCCCCAAGATCCTCCGGGCGGTCAGTGAGCCCCGGCAGGATGGGGGCCACAAAGACGTTCACCCGGATTCCGGCCGACGCCAGCCGTTCGACCGCCCGTAATCGGCTGGCCGGGGCTGGGGTGTGGGGCTCCAGCCGACGCCAGACCTCCGGCCGCAGGCTTATCAGGCTTATGTTCACGGCGAAGTCCGCCGCCCGGGTAAGCTCCTGGAAAAGGTCGATATCCCGTACGACCAGGGTTCCCTTGGTGGTGAGGGATAAGGGGTTCGCCCGCCGGGCAAAAACTTCCAGGCAGCGGCGGGTGACCCGGTAGCGGGCCTCCACCGGCTGGTAGGGGTCGGTGGCGGTGCCAATGGCGACCAGCTCCCGCTTCCAGCCGGGCCGGGAAAGCTCGGCCCGCAGGACCTCCGGCAGGTTGACCTTAACAAAGATCACCCGCTCGAAGTCGGCGGCCAGGTCGAGGTCGTAATAGGTGTGGGTGATGCGGGCGTAGCAGTACCCGCAGCCGTGGCGGCAGCCCCGGTAGGGGTTAAGGGACCAGCGGAACGGCATCCCCTCGACCCGGTTAAGGGCCGCCTTGACCCGAACTTCAACATACTCGGCACGACCCATCGGCGCCGCCTTTCGACCAAATATTAGCACATATGTGCGATTGGGTCAAGGGACGCCTTACTTTCACCGCTAAAAGGCCCGTCGGTTCGCCTATGGGCAGGCCCTTAGAACCCGCTTTCGTTACCCCGCACCCAGCCTTATAATAACCGCCACCGAAAACCGCGGCCTTCCGAGCGGAGGCTGGCAGAAGCCAAAAGCCTTGCACCACAAGGAGAGCCAGCAGATGGGTCCCGGTGTGGGTGCAGTCCCGGCACGGGCCGGCCCTCGGCCACCCTCCAGCCGGGCTACAGCCTCCACGGCCTGCTCTTCCAGGCGGATTTCGGCCGGTCAAAGGCCCGCCAGCTGCCCTGAACCAGCCCGAGCTGGTGGCCAAAGACCGCCACCATTAAGGGGGCTTCGGCGTCCCACTTGCTGCCCCGCAAGACCTTCTCAGCAAAGCTTATCCGCTTTAAGCCAGCGTGACCGGCAGGTCCAGCCAACAAAGTATGGTCCTTAAAGTGGCCGGGATCCGGTTGCGATGAAAGGGCAGATGCCCGGTAAGATGGTCCGAATGGGCCCTGGCCCAGAGCCACATTCCTCGAAGCGAGGACTGCCCGTTGATGGCGGCTAAGATGAGGGCTATCAGGAGGCTCTGGATAGGGTAGCTGCGCCCGTGCTTGCCCTGGGGTCAGGGATGGCGGCCAGCATATCGAGTAAACTTCGCCTGAGACCAGCCTCTGCCATCGCGGCAGTTTCTTAGCGTCTTCAACCCAAGGACAGCCCAACTTAAGAAAACGCGCTGGCTCTGAACTGGGATAGGGCTTTTCAAAGTTCTTGCGGAGGACGATACTGGATGCGCTGCGTCGAGTACCGGATCCGCGTTCGCGGCGGGGGCGGGTATATCCGCTCCACGGGATATTGGGGGTGCTGCTTTTGGCGGCGATGCACGGGGAAGGAGCGAGCGGCGCGGTTGGTGTGGTATGAGCCATTGGGGTTGTGGGGGTTGGCTATCCGGGGTTGAGCACGGTATGGACGGTGTTGCAGCGAGTGGATGTTGAGGCGTTAGGGGCGGTGTTACGTCCGTTTTTGCCGGCAGAGGCGCACGTGCTGATGGACGGGAAGGCGTTGCGTGAGAGCAAGCTGGGGGCTGGGGAGCAGGCGCTGTGGGTGTTGACCCTGGCCGGGCAGCAGTTGGGGCGGTGTTGGCCCAACGGCGGATGGAAGGGGAAAACGAATTAGCGGCGGCGTTGGCCTTGTTGGAGGAGGTGCCGGTGGCAGGGAAGGCGGTGAGTGTGGATGCGGGGATTCTTAAGGCCGCCTACGCTGAGGCCGGCAGCCCCCTTAGGGCGCTGGCGACCCTGGACCCTCCCGTGCCCGTGCTGCATCTGTACGCCCAGCCGGACGACCCGGGGTACCTTGCGGCCCAGCAGTCGTTCGCGGGCGCCCATCCCTGGTTCCGGGTCGAGAAGCTCCAGGCTCGGAGCCACTTCCCGATGTTCGAGGTGCCAGAGGCGGTCGCGGCGGCCATCGAGGAGTTTGTAGCCTGAGTCGGCAATGTGGTACCTTACGTCTAACCAAGGCATGCACCTGACGGGCTTTGCCCGCAGGTGATGCCGAGGAGGTTAGCTTTATGAAAACTCAGTACTGTGGAGGTGTGTCGTTATGAGTATCTTAGCGTGGATCGTCTTCGGCCTAATTGCCGGCGCCTTAGCGAAGTTCATCATGCCGGGCCAACAGGGTGGAGGAATTATCCTCACCATCATTCTCGGCATCGTGGGTGCCTTCGTCGGTGGCTTCATCGGCACCTACGTGCTCGGCTTCGGGGACATTAGCGGCTTCGACCTGCGGAGCATGGCGATTGCGGTCGGCGGTGCCTTGCTCGTGCTGTTCCTGTACGGGCTGGTGGTCCGCAACCGAGGCTGAGTGGCGCGCCCGCCCGGTTTCGTGGGGGCCAGATAGTCGCCGCCGACGGTACCGTCACGAACGAGACCTACCCCGAGACCAGGGGCTTAGACGGCGGTTTCTGCATCCTGGAACTTCCTTCACGCGAAGCCGCTATAGAATGGGCGGTGAAGATCGCTAAGGCCTGCCGCTGTCCCCAGGAGCTGCGCGAGTTCGGGTACGATCCCGAGAGCTGAGCGAACCGCGAGGAGGTAGAGGAGCACAGTCTTCGTGAACATCGCCCTGAGCCTCGACGGCTACATGGCCCCCGAGGGCATGACCATGGAGAACTGGGACCGGCCCGACTACAAGAACTGGGGGGCCAAGCGGGGTGCGCTAATGGCCTGGGCGCTCAACCAGCAGTACCTGCGCGAGAGGCTCGACCTGGGTCCCGGGGGCGAGACCGGCCCGGTCAACGACCTGGTGCGCCACACCTTCGAGCGCACCGGCGCACACATCATGGGCAAGCGAATGTTCGAGGGCGGCGAGCGCGGCTGGCCGGAGGAACCGCCCTTCCACACGCCGGTCTTTGTCCTGACCCACGAGCGACGTGAACCCTGGGTGCGCCCCGGCGGTACGACCTTTTACTTCGTCAACGAGGGGCCTGAGCGCGCCCTGGAGCTGGCCCGTGACGCCGCCGGCGACCGGGACATCCGCATCTCGGGTGGCGCCGACGTGATCCATCAGTACCTGAACCTGGGCGTGGTCGATGAGCTGGAGATCGCGCTGGTGCCCGTGCTGTTCGGCGGTGGGCGGCGCCTGTTCGAGAACCTGCGCGAGCCCTGCCCGAGTTTCGGGTCGACAGGGTGATCCATAACCCAGACGCCACCCATCTGCGCTATGTGCGCAAGTGAGGATGGCCTGGCGGGGGTGTGCAGATGGTCGGCTAGACGTTTGCGGTATGGACACAAGGAGGAGCCATGGCCGAGGGAAAAAGGGCAAAGAAGGGTGTACCGGGGTCGCACAGGGGTGCTGATCTGCCGGCTTCCGGCTTCTCAGCCGAGGAGCTGGCCGCGATGAAGGAACGGGGCCAAGAGTTGAAGCGTGCTGGCAAGATGGACAGCGCAAAGGCCATGCTGGAAAAGATTGCCGAGATGCCGGAACCGGACCAGGGCATGGCTAAGCGGCTCCAAGAGCTTTTCGCAGCCTGTATGTCTGCCCTTTCACCAAGGACCTGTGTCCACCAACTTTGCTGACGTGGTCATCAGCAATGGGGTGCTTAACCTGATGCATTAGAGGACATCTCCTTGTGGACGGGTTTAATTGCCGGTGGTCTGCTGGAGGTAGACTTGATCCGCTCCGTGCGGGCGGCTGGCTTTGAAGATGTTCAGACTACCCTACGAAGGTCAGCCTGTGACCTCCCACTGTTAGGATAGTAACGGGTAGCAATCTCACACCGGAGAGGTTATGGCTGCGGCCGGGCGGCGCTACGGGTTGCCTCAGGGCAAGAGTCGACATCCCCCAGGCCTGCCACGGCCCTCCACTATTCCGGTCTGCTCCAGACCAAAATGGGGCCAATCCGGCGGCCCAGGACAATGGCGAGCCCCAGGATACCCAGTCCAAGTAGGCTAAGAACCGCAGGCTTCACCCAGACCGGCGTCGGTAACCCCGCGGCCCGGGCCGACACCCTCCCCTCAGGCGGCTGCGGGCCCAGCACCCGGTAGAGTCGATACGGGCCCACCTCCTTCTCTAAGACCGCCCAGGCGGCCCCGGACTCGTAAAACCCCGAGAATGCCCGGTTGATCGCATGTAGGCTACCGGCTCCCGTGGGGGACGGCACCAGCACATGGCTGGCCTTGCCCACCGGGTTTTCCAAGATGGCTTCAAAGTCCCGGTCGGCAGGCAGGACAAAACGGGCGGGCTGGCCGCTAAAGAACACCACCATTTCGACCCCCCCAGCGGGGTCGGTGAGGACCGGCCCGGCCCCGCTTTCCCGCAGGTAGGCCGCCAGTTCTCGCTCGGCCGCCCAGGCCTGAACCGGCCGACCGGAAAGGAGGGCCTCGGCGAAGGGTTTTAGGCTGTTACCCAGCGGGGCCGGGTCGGCCCACATGCCCAAAAGGCCCGTGGCCGGGCCCAGCACCAGCAGGGCTAACCCCGCCCCTAGGCGCCAGTCGGCCGGTATCCTGGCTAAGGTCAGGGTCACCAGGCAGAGGGTGGCCGGAACCAGCGGGGTAAGGTACCGGTACTGGACGTCGAGGACCTGCCCCAGCCCGCGGGAAAAGGCCAAAAAAGCCGGCAGGCTCAGCCAGTAGCCCGCAACCAGGAGCACGGGCAACCGTCCCCGGGCCAGGCCGAGACCGATGGCGCTCACCAGGGCCGGCAGAAAGAGGGGCGAAAGCTGCCAGACGCCCACCAAAACCGCCCCGGCACGCCCAATCGGGTTTGGAGTTGTCCCTTCCGCCAGCACGTAGGCCAACGTGGCGTACGGGCCCCGCCAGAAGTAGAGGGGGTCTTTCATCACCAGCCAGTTAAAAAAGGCCCAGACAAAGGCCGCATAGGCCGGGGGCGCCCCGTAGACCAGCACCGCCGCCTCGGCCGCACCGGCATTTCCCCGCCGAAGGGCAAACACGACCACCATTAGGCCCATAACGGCGGCTAGAAGCCAGCCTTCATAGCGGGTTAAGACCCCCAAGGCGCCGGCCAGCCCCAGCCCGAAGAGCCAGCCCACCGCCCGCCGCCGGTCGGCCTGGGCTTCGGCCTCGGCCCAGCCCAGGAAACAGCGGACCTGCCCCAGGGCGGCGGCCATAAGCAGCGGCTCCGAAAGGCCCCCAGCCGAAACAGAGGTTACAGCCGGGTTCAGGGCAAAGGCCCCCACTAGCAGGTAGCGGGCTCGATCCCAACCCAGCGCCCGGGCAGTTTCGTTTAAAAGGGCGCCGGCTAGGGCCCCGGCAAGGGCCGAGACCACCGCCCCGCAAAGGCCGGTAGGCCAGAGCCCGGGCAAAAGCACCAGGGGAAGCTGGAGCAGGGCCGGCATGGGCGGCCAGACGAAACCCAAGTTAGAAAGCTTGGGGTCCCGGCCGTAGAAAACCTGGGCCGCCTGGAGGGTTCGGGCGGCGGCGTCCTCCGGAATGAGGCCCCAACGGGCCACCATGACCCCGGCCCAGAGAATGTACCAGCCGATGAGCAGGCAGAAAAGGAGGCTAAACTCTAGGGCGGCCTTTCTCACTTGGCTGACTCCTAAGGTGCAGGCCGTGGACCGTCTTTTCCCAGTGGAATGGCTTAAAAAGCAGATGGAAAACAGCCCGCCAGGCGGCGAAGCTCATGAGCAGCCAGTAAGCCGGGGCCAGCAGGGCGTACCGAACCACGTCATGGTAGCCCCGCAAGGCCGCCCCCAGGGCGTAAAGGTAGGCAAACAAAAAGTTGCCTAAATAAAGATTCAGGGCAGCCAGGTAAAAGACCGGGCCGGGGAAAACCGCTGAAATGACTTCCCAATTTGCGGTAAACCAGAGGGTGGTCAGGGCCCATAGGACTGGATTTACCAGCGCAATGAAAAGGGTCCCCCCGATGACCATTTGAAAGCTCAAAAAGCCGCCTAAGCCCAGCTCCGAGCAAAGCCTTGCCGGCCGGCGCATGTGGACCAGCCAGGTCTGCATCCAGCCCTTGAACCAGCGGGTCCGCTGCCGGACCCAGTTAATCGGGTGGCTGTTGGCCTCCTCATAGGTGGTCGAGTTGAACATGGCCGTCCGGTAGCCGGAGCGGGCAAGCCTTACCCCCAGGTCGGCATCCTCGGTGACGTTATAAGGGTCCCACGCCCCCAGCTCCCGAACCTTCTGCGTCACAAAGTGGTTGGAGTTGCCCCCGAGGGGGATCACCCCGCCGGTTGCGTGCAACCCGGGCAGGGTCAGGTCGAACCACTGGGTGTACTCGGCCGCAAACCATCGGGTTAGAATATTCTGGTCCCGGTTGTAAAAGTTGAGCCGGGCTTGGAGGCAGATTACCTCGGGTGGGGCCTTGCGGAAGGCCACAATGGCCTTTTTAAGCTGGTCGGGTTCGGGGATGTCCTCGGCGTCGTAAATCACGCAGTACTGGCCGGTGGCCTGAATCAGGCCGTAGTTTAGGGCCTTGGGCTTGGTTTGGGGCGCCCCAGCCGGAACCACCAGGAACTTAAAGTGGCCTGGGGGCCTGAGCTTCTGGGCCAAGGCGAGGGTTTCGGGGTCATCCTCGTCGAAAATAAGCTTTATATCCAGCTTTGCGGCGGGATAATCCAGGGCCGCAAGGGCCCTCAGCAGGGCCGGCAGGACCTCCGTCTCCCGGTAGAGGGGCACCAGCACCGTATATTTAGGCAGCGTCCTTTCATCGAGGTTCTTAAGGTCATCGGGAGTAACTTGGACCTCGGAAGTCGAGCCCAAAGCCCGGCCCACCAAATAAAGCCGGTAGGCCGATATGATTCCGTAGGCCAGCGTCACCAGAACAATCAGTCCCACGGCTACCGGCCGACCCAGCCAGAGAACGGCCCCGAAAAGGCCCACCAGGCCTAAAAGCAAGGCTGCAAGCTGCCCCACGGTAAAGGTCTCGTGGGCCGACTGCTCCGGTCGCCGGAGCAAGAGGTCGGAGCGGGCCCGGTCAAGGTAAAGGCCGCGGTAGACCCGCTCCAGGGTCCGGTAAATATCTAGCTCACCGGTCACCGCCCAGCGGACGGGCCGGCCCAGGCACTCGGCCACCGCTTTAAGAACGGCCTCATCGCCGGGGTCGGCTACGGTAACCTACACGACTTCCCCATCGACGGCAACGGGAACGGCCCGGAAACGCCGGGCCGAATCCTCATCCAGAAGTCTTACCACCTCGGCCGGGGGCGGATGGGCCAGCAGGTCCCGGAAGGGGAGGCCGAACTGCCGGGCTAGGGCCCGGGCCACATCGAGCTGGCTCACGTAGCCGAGGCTTACCAGGATCCGGCCGATGCGGTCACCGGAGCGCCGCTGAATATCGAGGGCATCGGCCAGCTGGCGGGGGGTAATAAGCCCCTGCGCGAGCAGGATCTGACCTAAAGGTTCCTGCAAGCGCCTTTCCGGACGTTGAACCTGGTCCAGTTCTTTACTCATCGAGGAAGTGGAAGCCGGACCGGACGGGGGATGCCCGACCCATTAGAATAAGCACGACAATGACAATTAAGAAGGCGATAAGAGGGCTGGTAAATAAAAGTGCATAAAGCCCAAGGCTGGTCACAAGCCCGAAGGCGGCTCGGGTTAAAACAAGGCCACACACGCTGGCAAGGGTTCGATCACTATTTTGTCTCTGAGATTTGCTTTGCCCCCAGCACCTGCAAAATCCGCCAGCCGGCCGGAAGCAAAGCCGAGGCCAGCAGGAGCTTCAAGATGTCCCCGGGGATGAAGGGCAGAAGGCCCAGGCTTACGGCCGCCCCGGGGCCCACGTAGCGGGCCAGCCAGGGTAGCCCCAAGGCGTAGATGGCAGCCTCGCCTGCAACCATGGCCAGGGCCGCCCGCCAAAAGCTCCGGTCCCAGCCCCGGCTTGCCAAAAGGCCCACGAAAAAGGCGGCCGGCACAAACCCGAAAAGGTAGCCGGCCGTCGGCCCTAAAATCACCGGCACCCCAAAGGCCGAGGGGCTCCAGGCGCTGGTTCCGCCGGCGAAGACGGGCAGCCCCATAAGCCCCTCCGAAAGGTAGGCCAAAAGGGCCAGGCCCCCACGCCAGGGCCCCAAAAGGGCCCCGCAGAGGAGCACCCCGAAGGTCTGGCCCGTTATGGGCACCGGGGTAAATGGGAGCCAAAGGGTAACCCGGGCCGTCAAGGCCACGAAAAGGCTACCCAGAAGGATGAGCCCCCCCATCCAGGGCCAGGCTTTGAAGGCGGCCCCGGCGCAGGGCCCTGGGGGTTAAAACATCGGCCATTACCGTCATAATCTAACAGAGTATATCACCTTCATACAGCCATACAGCCGCCCCTGCACCAGGAACGGGAGACAACCTTTAGATGGGCGTAGACTTCCCAGCCCCTAAGCTCAACCGAGTAGGCAAACTATCCCTTCGTCCCCTCGGCCTGATTAAGCTCCCGGAGAAAGTCCAGCCCCTTGGCCTTTTACCCCTGACCGTCCTTATGACCTTGGCGTATACCCACGCTCCCCAACCGTTATCCGAAAGTAGAGCTAGCATTCCCTTTGGACGAACCGAAGGTTGAAGTTCCGCTGCTTGCTATTATCCCCCCGGCGTAGAGGTTTCCCCACCTCTTCTCTACCCACTCGGGCCAAGGAGAACCTGCGCATAAGCTCAAGGACCTTCCCTTGGTCCGCTTCGCTTTGAAACTTTAAGCGGCACCGCAGCGTTAGCACTTCTTGCCGCCCCTTCTGCCGTAGACTTTAGCAGCTTTAGCGCCGTTTAACACCGCAGGCGGTAGCCGAAACCGGCCGGTCGGGGTATTCAATGAGCCCTATACCTGCGGCCGGTGAAACCGGCCTTTGCACCCCTTTACGGTCAGTAGCTTCTTAGATAGCCAGTATTACATGCCTTTAGCTGGGAATTGTCAGTTGTTGCTTACATCCCCTTGGGGCAAATTTGAACTCTTCCCGGACGGTAAGCTCCCGGTAAGAGCCGAAGCGGGCCTCAGCTTCGGCCTCGCCTAAAAGGTCCAGTGGGTCGTAATGGTCGTCCCCCTCGGGTGGAAAGACCCGCAAAATCTGGTAGGTGGTGCTCCGCTCGGCCGGGACCCGGCCGATATCCCGGATGAGGCGGCGCATCTCCCGGGGTCTGAGCCGCTGGCCGAAGGGGGCTCCGGCGGCCGTCGAAATGGATTCGTTCATCAGGGTGCCCATAAAGTCGTTTCCGCCGGCGTTAAGGCAAAACTGCGCCAATTTGGGCCCCTCTTTTACCCAGGAGACCTGAATATTGGGGATCCAGTTGTTGAGCATAATTCGGCTTACGGCGTACATTTTGACCACCTCCACCCCCGTGGCCCCGGGTCTTACCCCGGATACCAGCCCCTTTCGCCACATGGGGGCCTCAGAATGGACGAAGGAGAGGGGGATAAACTCGGTGAAGCCACCCGTCTGCCGCTGAATTTCACGAATGAGCCCCAGATGGGCCGCCTTGTGCCGGTCAGTCTCCACATGGCCGTACATGATGGTGGCCGTCGACGGAATTCCTAGCCGGTGGGCCGTGGTTACCACCTCCACCCACTGGCGAACACTTATCCGCCCGGGGCTTATCCTTTGGCGCAGTTCGTCATCCAGGATTTCGGCTGCCGTGCCCGGAATCGAACCCAAGCCCGCCTCCTTTAAGGCTTTAAGATAATCCCCCACCGAGCAGCCCGCCCGGATTGCCCCATAAAGGACCTCCTCGGGGGAGAAAGCGTGGATGTGCAGCTTTGGGGCCGCCCGCTTTACCGCCCGGGTAAGGTCGACGTAAAAATAGCCGTCCAGTTTAGGAGGAAGGCCGGCCTGGATGCAGACCTCGGTGGCCCCGAGCTCCTGCGCTTCCACCGCCCGGCGGACCACCTCTTCTATAGGCAGAAAGTAAGCCGCTTCTTCCCGGTGTCCCCGGGAAAAGGCGCAAAAGCCGCATCGCTTTATGCAGACGTTGGTAAAGTTTATGTTCCGGTTGACCACATATGTCACTATATCCCCCACCCGCCGGCGCCTAAGCTCATCGGCCACCAGCACCAGGGCGTTAACCTCGGGGCCTTTCGCCCCAAAGAGTCGCTCGGCCTCGGCAACGGCGATGTCTTCCCCTGCCAGGGCCCGCTCCAGGATCCGGACGAATCCGGGCTCCAAACCCTCAACAAGCCGTGACGAAAGCTCCGGCAAAGTCATCCTTTCGACCTCCTCAGTAAGGTCCTTCTAGCTCTGGTCGGACCAAGCCCTTTTCATCCGTAAGGGCCGCAACCTTCGGCCACAGCCCGGCCGGGACAAACTCCGGTTTGATATATTCCGGGTAGATGGCCAACCGCTCCCTGAGTTCAAACCCTTCAGCCAGACAGATATCCTTGAGCTCCCCCAGCTTCGGCCAGGGGGCCTCTGGGTTGATAAAATCCGGGGTAAGGGGTGAAATCCCGCCCCAGTCGTTGATCCCGGCCCAGAGGTAAAGCCTGTAGTCGGCTGGGGCCAGATTCGGCGGCGCCTGGATATTCATATCCGGCAAGATGAGCCGGGCTACGGCGATGGTTCGTAGCATCTCCCCAAGCCCCGGGGCTGGGTGGTCGGCCATGGGGGTGCCCACCTTCGGCCGGAAATTCTGAACGATAACCTCCTGGATGTGGCCGTAGGCCCGCTGGACCTCCCGGATGGCCAGGAGGGAGTCCACCCGTTCCACCGGTGTCTCGCCGATCCCGACCAAAATCCCCGTGGTGAAGGCCACTTTCAATCGGCCGGCTGCCTCCATGGTTCCAAGCCGCAAAGCGGGCACCTTATCGGGGCAGCGGTGATGGGCCATTCCCGGCCGTAAAAGCCTTTTGGAGACGGTCTCTAGCATGAGGCCCATCGAAACGGTAAAGGGCCTTAAAGCCGCCATTTCCGCT
>Ga0209989_100188_pt1 | contig 11872 bp, 6 predicted proteins | sample Antgeofumaro1A2B_FD_188083 | JGI IMG/M metagenome (GOLD analysis project Ga0209989, IMG submission 188083) | Geothermal fumarole subsurface microbial communities from Mt. Erebus, Antarctica - 1A2B (SPAdes) (version 2) | ecosystem: Environmental > Terrestrial > Volcanic > Fumaroles | place: Mt....
GGGTTTGCCTTTGGGCCATTCGAACAGATACAGCTCCAAGTTGCCGTCCCGCTCGGAAACGAATGCCACGCGGTTACCGTCGGGAGACCAATTGGCGTTGTAATCCAGAGCCGGATGGTCGGTCACGCGAGCTACCGAGTCGTTCTTTAGGTCCCAGAGGTAAATGTCCCAGCCTCGGGGTGCTAGGGAGGAAAAGGCGATCGTGCCGCCGGGTAGGGGACCGGAGCCGAGCCACAAGCTAAATGCCACCGAGGTCACGGCTGCTGCGTACATAACGGCGTCTCCAGAGGTCTGTTCAACGGGACACAAGCCAGCCGCCATTCGATAAACTATTCCCCATACATGACCCGGGCAACTATGGGCAAGCCGGTGCTGATTCACCGTGGGGACTGGCCGAGCGGGGTGAGGAATTCAGTGAGCGGCGTCGAAGCACCGTCCGCCAGGGCTAAAAAGGTGCGAGCATGGTGCAGCGCTAGGGAACCGAGGCGCCTGCAAAGCAGGAGAAATCAGATGACGGCGACTGGGACGACTCGACGACAGTTTTTGGCGACAGCTGGGGGACTGGCAGCAGGTTCAGCCATTTCGGACGCCGCGGGACTACACGTCCACCAAGAAGCCAATCCGCCTCCGTTCCGATTGGGCATCGTGACGTATAACATCGCCGCCCGTTGGGACCTGAGCACGATCTTGAAAGTATGCCGGGCGGTAGGGCTGTATGCCGTCGAGTTGCGCACGACCCACAAGCACGGTGTAGAGCCAGACATCTCGGCAGCGCGCCGACGCGAGGTCCGACAGGCATTTGCCGACGCCGGCGTGGTCCTGTGGGGCTACGGCACAGTCTGTGAATTTCACGCGCCTGATCCTGCGGAAGTCCGGCGCAACATAGAACTGTGCAAGCGCTTCGTGCAGTTGGCAGCGGATACAGGGGCCAAGGGGGTCAAAGTCAGGCCCAACGGCTTGCCACGCGAGGTGCCGGCAGAAAAGACACTGGCGCAAATCGGACGGGCTCTCCGAGAATGCGGGCAGGCCGCCGAGCAAGCAGGTGTCGAGATCTGGGTAGAAGTTCACGGTGCCGGCACCGCTTTGCCGCACAATATGAAAACGATCATGGAACACTGCCACCATAGCCATGTGGGTATCACTTGGAATTCCAACGATACCGATCTCATAAACGGCTCTTTAGCAGCCGGTTTTGCCATGCTCCGTCCGTGGATTCGCTCTTGCCATATCAACGAGCTGTACAGGCCTTATCCCTGGCGCGAGTTATTTCGACTGCTGCGCGACATGCACTACGATCGCGTGACCCTGGCGGAAATTCCTGGTATGCCCGATCCCGACTCCGGCGAGCGCTTGCTGCGCTATTATAAAGCACTCTGGGCAGAATTGGCGCGCGGCTGACGGCGGCAGCGGTCCGCGGTTTTCGAAAGGTCGTAAGCGTCGGGCACAACGATGAAGATCAAGGTCGCTATCCTCGGGGCATCAGGATATACGGCACTGGAGCTGATCAAGATTTTGCTGCGGCATCCGCATGCGGAGATCGTGGCGCTGACCACTCGACAAGAGATGGGCGCAAAGATGCCCCATGTGGCCGATTTGCACCCATCGCTGCGCGGCCTTTTGGACATGCCATGCGAGCTCCTGGCGGCGCCGCGACTGGCGACGAAAGGGACGCAGTGCGTTTTCAGCTGCTTGCCTCATGGGGTCAGCATGCACACTGTCCCAGAGCTTCTCGATCGCGGCATGCGGGTCATAGACCTGAGTGCCGACTATCGCTTGCGCGACCCCAATGTCTATGCCCAATGGTACGGCGAAAGCCATAGCGATTTGGCTCACCTCGCACAGGCAGTTTACGGCTTGCCGGAGATGTACCGCGAAGAGATAGCCGCCGCACCTTTGGTGGCCAATCCCGGGTGCTATCCCCAGAGTGCTGTGTTGGGCCTGATACCGGTCGTCGCCGGCGGGCTGATAGATACGTCGGCAATCATCGTAGACAGCAAAAGTGGCGTTTCAGGTGCGGGGCGCACGCCCAAGCTGAGCACGCATTTTCCGGAATGCAACGAGAGTGTCAGCGCCTACAACGTGGGAGCACATCGTCACACGCCCGAGATCGAGCAGACCCTGATCGATCTTTCCGGGGATCCCGTGCAGGTACTGTTTACCCCTCATCTGGTACCGATGAACCGTGGCATCCTGTCCACGATTTACGCTGTTCCGCGCCGGCCGGTGTCGGTGGAACGGGTGCGCGACCTGTATCGGGAGTACTACGCGCGCAATCCGTTTGTGCGCGTGGTGCCACACCCGCCGGCTACGAAGGACGTCGTTGGAACGAATTTTTGCGACATCAGCGTCCACATCGTGCGCGATCGGCTGGTGGTGTTGTCCTGCTTGGACAATTTGCTCCGAGGTGCCAGCGGGGTAGCCGTGCAAAACTTCAACATCATGTACGGTTTTCCGGAGACTGCAGGATTGCTTTAGCCCGGGTCTGTAGTTCACAAAGCACGCGCGGCGCCAATTGCGTTGGCGCGCATGTCGGATGCCCTGCAGCAGGGATGCAAGTCAGCTGCGCCCAGAGAATGGCAGAGTACCATCGGCCGGCGCGCGGCGGATCCCGATGCGTTGTGACGCGAACGCACCCGTCTCGGAATCGGTTTTGTTCCGCCTTGGGCTGGTTTTAATTTGCACGCGGAGCACCAAGAACTTAAGATAAACGCTCGACGTTTTCCGCACATATCGTGCGGCTTTTTTGTTGTAGGTGGAGGAAACGTACTGCAATCGTTCGAATTGTGCAGGGGAGAAAGGCAATGGATAAGCGCTTGCTCATGGCGGTGAGCTTTTGTTGGGCAGTGCTATGGCACGGAGGTCCGGTATGGGCGCAGACGCCGGGACTGGTGCCGCGCGCCTATGTACTGCGTGGATGTGCCGTGGTACCTCGTCCTGGCCAGCTCGTGCCAGACATGACGATCGTGGTACGTGACGGCAAGATCGAAGCGATAGGCAAAGACGTGGCCGTCCCGCCCGGAGCGGTGGAAATAGCGTGCAAGGGTCTGTATGCCTATGCCGGATTTATGGATGCGGCGAGCTTTTGGGGTGTGGACCTGGCTTTGCGGCGCTCCGAGGGCGGGGCGCCCGAACCTGTGGATCTGGCTGCCGAGGCTCTGGCGGCTACCAAACCGGACAATTGCAAAGGCGTGACGCCGGAATTCGAAGTTGCCACGGCATTGACCAGTGACGAGGAACGTGCCGAAGCCTGGCGCCGCCAGGGGATCTGCCTGCGCTTGGCGGCACCCGAGGGAGGCATTTTCGCCGGCCAGAGCGCTCTGGTGGCAATGAGCGGGGCTGTGCCGCGGCGGGCAGTGCTGCGATCGCCTGCCGCTCTGCACGTGAGCTTCCGCGTGGCCGGACCGGGTTACCCTGCTACCCTCATGGGCATGGTGGCACATTTTCGGCAGACACTTTTGGATGCGCAGCACTATGCCGCTGTGTTGGAGCATCACCGCAAAAATCCGGTTCAGCTCAGGCCGCCCTTGGACCCTGCATTGGCGGCGTTGTTGCCTGCGCTACGCCGTGAGCTACCCGTGGTCTTCGAAGTGGACAATCGGGACAGTATCTATCGCGCGTTGGATCTGTGCGAAGAGTTCGACCTGCGGCCGATTTTATTCGGAGCAGAAGAGGCATGGCGCGTGGCAGATCTGTTGCAGGCGCGGGGCGTGCCCGTGATCGCCCGCATCAATTATCCCGATATCCAACAGATGAGCGAGCGCGGCCGGAGGCGTGGCATTCCTGTGCCGCCGGATCAGCCTTCGCGGCGCTTTGCGCGACCCACAGAAGCCAGGCCGGCCGATCCGACTCCGCCTGAGGGTGGGGAGCTGTACACGCCCGCCGATCTTCCCGAGCGGGTCCGACAAGACAGGGAGCGCCGACGGAACGAGCACATTCGCAATCTGGCAGTCTTGTTGCAAAAGGGAGTGCGGTGTGCCGTGAGCGGTGCCGATCTGGACCGGCCCGAAAAGTTTCTCGGCAATCTGCGCTTGGCTTTGCATCAGGGACTCAGTGCCGAACAGGCGCTAGCGGCGTTGACCGTTCACCCCGCATCTTTGTGGGCCAGCGGGGTGTGGTCGGGTGAACTGGCGTCTGGCCAGCCGGCTCATGTGGTCTTGTTCACTGCACCTTGGCAAGAAGCCAACGCGCGGGTGCGCTACCTGATCGCCGACGGCGTCTTGTTCGATTACGAATCACCGGCTACCGCACAACAAAGCCCGCAGGCCACGTCTCAGCCACCAGGTACAAGGTCACCCGATCAACCTCAGGGAGCTAAAAAAGCAGTCCCGCCTGAGGCTGCCAAGCAAAAAGAGAAGACCCACGAGACGGCAGTCGTACCCGTAGAGCTGGACGAGGATCGCCGGCCGCAGCGGCGTACTGGCGGCAACGTGCTTTTGCGCGGCGCTACCATCGTGTCGGTCACCAACGGATCGTTCAAGGGGGACCTGCTGGTGCGGCAGGGCAAAATCGCGCACATAGCGTCCAGCATCGCGCCGCCGGCCGGAGTGACGGTCATCCCGCTCGAGGGGTATTTCGTCATGCCGGGCATCATTGACACGCACAGTCATTTCGCGATAGCCGGCGGCGTCAATGAGTTTACTCTGTCCATCGTGCCTGAAGTGCGCGTCCGCGACGTCATCCATAGCGAGGACGTGCAGATATACCGCGCTTTAGCGGGGGGCGTGACTACGGTGCGGCTCTTGCACGGCAGCGCCAATGTCATCGGCGGGCAAGATGCGGTCATCAAATTGAAATATGGCGAGCCCGCCAAGAATCTGCTCGTGGCTGACGCTCCGCGGGGTGTCAAATTCGCCTTGGGAGAAAACGTCAAACGCACCGACGGTCGGTTTCCCAATACGCGCCTGGGCGTCGAAGCGGTTCTGGTGCGGGCTTTCGTGGAGGCTCAGGCTTATCGTCGGGCCTGGCAAGCGTACGAGGCGGCACGCAAACAAGGGCGCGATGTGCTCGCGCCGCGACGCGATCTGCGACTCGAGGCACTCGCAGATGTCCTCGACCAGCAATTGCACATCCACTGCCATTGTTATCGCGCCGACGAAATCCTCATGCTGCTGCAGGTGGCGGAACGCTTCGGCATCCGTGTGCGCTCTTTGCAGCATGTCTTGGAAGGCTACAAGATTGCCCCAGAGATCGCTCGGCACGGCGCCAGTTGCAGTCCCTTTTCTGATTGGTGGGCCTACAAGATCGAAGCCTACGACGCCATCCCGTACAACGTAGCCTTGCTGCAAGAAGCCGGCGTCTCGGTGTGCCTCAAATCGGACAGCAACGAGCTAGTTAGGCATATGTACCAGGAAGCTGCCAAGATGCTCAAATACGGCGGGCTCGACGAAACAGAAGCCCTCAAAACGATCACGCTCAACGGCGCCAAGCAACTCGGTTTGGACCATCGTCTGGGGAGTATCGAACCGGGCAAGGATGCTGACCTTGCGGTCTTCGACGGCCATCCCCTCAATGCCTATGCTCGTTGCGTCATGACCCTGGTGGACGGGGAGATCTATTTTGACCGACTGGACCGCTCCCCGCCCCGTCCAGTAGCAGCTTCGATGCCGGCACAACCTCGGCACAAAGGGGTGCCTGTCCTGGCCATTGCGCGCAACCCCAAGCGGCTTTATGCCATCAAGAACGCCCATATCCATCCCGTGTCTGCCCCCGATATCCCGCGGGGTACACTGGTGATCGAGCGGGGTATCGTGCGCGCTATGGGCAAAGAGGTGCCGATTCCTGAAGGGGCTACGGTGGTAGATGCACGTGGACTTCACGTCTACCCTGGGATGATAGACGCTGGCACCGTGATCGGCCTGACCGAACTCGGGTCGGCGCGCGAGACCCAGGATTTTGCCGAACTGGGCGATTTCCAGCCCGATTTGCGCGCCGCTGCCGGTATCAATCCCGACTCGGAATTGATCCCAGTGACGCGCGCCAACGGCGTATTAGCTGTCGTGACTAGGCCGACCGGCGGTACGGTCGCCGGGCAAAGCGCGCTCATCCACTTGCACGGTTGGATTCCCACGGATATGGTGGTCGTGGACCCGCTGGCACTGCACGTGGAGTTTCCGAGTGTTGCCCCGATCGTGACCGGCGACCCCACGCTGCCTGCTGTCGGCCGTGCCATCGCCAGGCGCCAACGAGATGCACGCATCAAAAAGCTGCGCGAGCTTTTCCGACTCGCCCAGGCCTATGCCACGGCACGTCAAAAAGCACCTCTCGATCTTCCGCTCGATCCCCGTCTGGAGGCACTGTTGCCCTATGCTCGCGCTGAAAAGCCGGTCATCGTCCAGGCCAACCGGCGCCAGGATATCCTCGAAGCGCTCAAACTCGCCGACGAACTCGGCTGGCGCATGATCCTGAGCGGCGGCCTGGATGCCTGGAAAGTAGTCGCTGAATTGAAAAAGCGCAAAGTGCCGGTCATCCTCGGACCTGTGATGATACTGCCCGTGGAAAACTGGGACCCCTACGATGCGCCCTTTACTTGCGCGGCCCACCTGTACGAGGCCGGCGTACCATTCTGTATCCGTTCCGCCGGTGGTTCCAACACCCGCAACTTGCCCTACGAGGCAGCCATGGCAGTCAGCTACGGATTGCCTCCGGAAGAGGGACTCAAGGCCGTGACCCTTTATCCGGCACAGATTTTGGGCGTCGCCGACCGACTCGGCTCGTTGGAGCCGGGTAAAATCGCCAACTTTTTCCTGTGTGATGGCGATCCGCTCCAGGCTTATACACAGGTCTACGCTCTCTTCATCAAAGGAGAGCCGTTAGAACCGACGAGCAAGCATACGCGGCTATTCGAGCGATATCGCCAGAGGTTGGAAGAAGTCAAAAAGCAGTAAAGACAGCTCGAGACGGCCAAAAAGAGCAGGTCTGCGGCACAGGCCAGGGCCCAGTCGCGACTGTGCCACCTGCTTTCCCGGGCTGCCGGTGTGTATCGTGTACATAGGGCTGGCTGCCAAGGAGATGGCAATGGCTCCGATGATCATCAAATGTCCGAAGTGCAACAAAGTTCTGTCCGTGAAAGCTGGCCCTGGGACATTGGTACTATGCCCGTTTTGTAGGCACAAAATGCGCGTGCCGGCAGGGCAATCTGGAACAGCCGGCAAAGCGCAGAGCTCGCCCAAGTCGGCAGCAAAGCCATCTCAGGCAGGCCAAGATGATTTCACTCCATACGCGTTGCAGCAATCACCCGAGCCGCCTGGTGCGCCCAAAAAGCGTGCATCGGACAAGGCTGCAGAGGCGGCTCCTGACGAAGATCTCACTGATGAAGAATTCGGCATGGATCGCGAGTACGTGCGCAGACGCCGTATGAAAGCCAAGCAAAAAGCCAGTCAAGAAGCAAAACGACTGTGGATCCGCATCGGTGTGATCGTCGGCTTACAGGTTCTTCTGGGGATACTGGGCGTGCTGCATCCCTTGTTCCAACTAGCATCGTTAGCTGTTTCTCTCATCGTAGCAAATATTGGGTTCATCTGGTATCTGGTCGTCGTAGGCCGGGAGGAAGGAGCGCAGCAGGTACTTCTGAATCTGTTCGTTCCGTTTTATGAAGTTTACTACTTGATCACGCGCTGGCACCTGGTTTGGCAGCCTTTTGTGTTCGCAATGGCGGGTGCCGTGCCCCTGTGCTGTCAGTGTATTGCGGGGCTCGTCGTATATGGCGGAGTGTTGGCATTCTTGTTCTTCCTGCGTGGAGCCCCGTGAGATGCACGTCAGTCGGGCGCAAGTGTAGCGAACCAGGAAGGCAAGGGCTCGTTCCTGTCGGCACATTTTACGGAACAAACGGCAAGGCTATGATACTGGCTACGCCCTCGTGGTCGCCGACTGCGATCGTTTTGCCGTCCGGCGCGAAAGTAACTGCATAAAGGCTATAAGGCATCCTCTGGCTGACGAGCAACTTGCCGGATGCGAAGTCCCAAAGCTTGATCCACCCAGCGTTGCCGACACTCGCCAGGGTTTTGCCATCCGGAGATAAGCGGATCTGGTTGATCCAGTCCTCGTGAGCCCTGTCGCGCTGCATTTGCCCCGGTGGCGGCGGAATCCTTTCGTCAACGAACTGCCGCATCACTTTACCATCGGCTATGGACCAGACTTTGATCTGACCATCGCTGCCTGCAGACACCAGAGTCGGCCCACTGGGGTGAAAAACCAGCGTAAAGACGCCATCCTTATGGCCCTGGGGTGCATTTTTTTCGTCATAGCCTGCCAATTCGCGCACCAGGTTGCCATCGGCGGCGTTGAATATCTTGATGCTGCGTACGAAGCTGCCTGCTGCCAGTTGCTTGCCGTCAGGGCTCCAGGCGACGCAATAAACGGGCGCCACCTGCGGCTGAGTAAAAGCGTTGATTTGCCTCGTTTGCTGGCCGTTGCTCACGTTCCACAGACGAACAGTACCGTCGTGCCCACAGGAAGCCAGTTGGGTCCCGTCAGGACTGAATGCGACGCAATCCACGTAATTGCCGTGGCCGGTCAAAGTGCGCACGGGCGTCGGGCTGGCAATTCGAAAAACGCGTACACTGCGATCGGCGCCGGCCCCCAACACCGTGGCGTTGTCGTTGTGCACGGCGACGGCCAACGCTGCTGCGCCCTGATCGAATATTTGCTGGATGCTACCGAACTCCGGCGCAGGCGCTTGCCCCGGGTTGAAATTGCCGGTATGCACGATCAGGACGCTCCGGTCTTGGCATGCAGCCGCCACGAAGGTATTGTTGGGCGCAAAACTCACACTGTGGACGACATCGGGTGCCGGGATCGCCCGCAGCTCTTTGCCGTCCCCGAACTGGTAAAGACGTAACAGTTTGTCCGCGGACGCCGCCGCTACAAGCTGGCCGTTCGGCGATACAGCTAAAGCCGTGACCGGGGCCGAAGCACCGAAGACCCGCTCCACCTGGAAGCTGTTGAGGTTGACCAGTTTGACCGCTTTGTCTTCGCCGCCGACGAGTATGTGCGACCCAGAAGGTAAAAAGCGAAGCTTGCGTGCGGCCCCATTGACCACGGGCAAAACGCGGAGGGCGTGCTGCACATGAGCGACCACTGCTTTGTCGCTGCCGCCGACGAAAAGGGTCCGATTGTCGTTGTGAAATACGGCCGTATACACTGGCCCGCCGTGCGCGAAAAACTCGAGCGTGCGTGCCGTCGTCAGATCCCAGATGCGGGCGCGACCGTCTTCGCAGGCAGTCAGCAAACGGGTGTTGTCAGGACTGAACTGCAGGCTGCGTACCGCCGCGGGGTGCGGCAGTCGCAACTGCTCTTTACCGTCGCTCGAGCTGAGTATCCGCACAGTTTTGTCGGCTACTGCCAACGCCAGCCGGGAGGGATTGGCTTCGCGTGTCAGTGCCGCGGCCAAGACCGTATCGCCTATGTCGAAGGGCGGACGAGCTGGTACTGCCTTGTTCGCATCCCAAAGTCGTACTGTCTTGTCCTTGCCTGCACTGATGATTTGCGAGCCATTGGGCAGGAAAACAGCAGCGGTGACACCGCCACTGTGAGCCGCTAACGCATGGACTATAGCCACGTCCGCTACGCTAGCTAGCTTGTCAGCTCCGGCGGAAACGAGCGTACGCCCATCCGGCAAGAAGGCCATGGTCGCCACGCCCCCAGAGTGACCGGGAAGCGCCTGCAACAACACCCCGGAGCCGCTGTGAAAGACTTGTACCGCGCCCCCGCTTTTGTCGTCGTACCCGACGACCAAACGTGTTCCATCCGGAGAAAAACCCACAGACCGGGCTGACCCGTTCAGTGCTATCGTGGCAAGGGGTTTGCCATCGTTCAGGGACCAGACGATGCACTTGCCATCACCGCCGGCGGTTGCCAGTCGGGTACGATCGGCCGACAGTCCAGCAGCCGTTACCGGTGCTTCGCCTGTGGGTATTTGTCGTGTCTCCTTGCCATCGCCTGTATGGACGAAGCGCACAGCCTTGTCGCTGACGATGGCGATGCTGTTGCCATCGGCACTGAAAAAGAGTGCCCGCACAGCTCCTGGCCGGATTTCCCAAACGGGCTTGTCGGTCTCTTTAGGCGGATTGGCGGCTGTCCAGAGCCTCGCGCTCCCGTCTTCATGAGCACTCGCCAGGTGCGATCCATTGGGATGGAAAGCGACGGCCGTGATTCTGCCTCCAGGTACCTTGACAAGGCCAGCCGATTGGTTGTTGCCGAGATGCCAAAAGCGTATACTGCCGTCAATTTCTCCAGCCGCGAGGAACTGGCCATTGGGATGCATCGCCAAGGCCGAAGCCGCTTGCTGGCCTGCAAGTTGTCTTTCGACTTGGCCATTTTGAAGGTTCCAGAAACGGACGACCTTGTCGCCGCAGGCAGTGATCAGCCGGTCCCCTGCGACAAGGGCCGCAGTCACCTGATCGGGATGGCCGAGAGGTCTGGATGGTCGTGGCGGATAATGCCAAATCCGCAGCATACCGTCTTCCCCTGCAGTCAACAGTTGGTTGCCTTGGGCGTTTACTGCCACGGCAACGACCGGTCCACTGTGGGCGCTGAGCCGAGCGAGCAGTGCACCATCGCCCAGGTTCCAGATGCCCACGCTGCCGTCCTGCGCTCCTGCGACGATATGAGAGCCCTGGGTGAAAACGCACGTGCCGTTGGAGCTGAGCGGTAGTTGTCTTTCCAGGCCGCCATTGCCCGCGTTCCACACGCGCACGGTTTTGTCGTTGCTGACGGTAATCAATCGCTGTCCATCCGGCGTCACAGTAGCCGCCGTCACTGCGTCGCCATGGGGACTGGCGAATGTTCGCGAAGGCGTAAACGGAAGCTGCCATAAGCGCACGGCGCCGTCGTTGCCGGTGCTGGCTACAACCGAATTGTTCGGGTGGATCGCTACACTTCTCACGCCTCCCTCGTGGGCACCGATAGTGCCGATCATGTTGCCGTCGCCGGCGTTCCATAAGCGTACCGTTTCATCTCCGCCTGTGGCCACCAATTGGCCGTTAGCGCTGTAAGCGATTGCCGTTATCTCGCCGCTGTGTCCCTGGCGTACCGCTAGCTGTTTGCCGTCCGCAAATTGGAAAAAGCGCACGCTCTTGTCGCCGCCGCCGGCTACGAGTCGGCTGCCATCGGGAGACAGTGCCAGGTCGCTTACGGCACCTTCGAAACCGACGAATTGTCGCACCGGCAACGGGCTGGGCACGTCCCACAGCCGAATCGTGTTGTCCGTGGCGCCGGACGCGAGCACACGTCCGTCAGGAGAGAAAGCCAAGGTAAGCACAAGATTCTGGTGGCCTGCCGGTCCGCCGAAGGTGCGCTCCTCTTTGCCGCTTTTCGGGTCCCATAATTTTAGCGTTTTATCGAACGATCCTGTGGCAACATACCGCCCGTCGGGACTGAAAGATACTGCATAAACCAACTCGCTGTGCCCTTGCAGCTTTTGGCTCGCCTGCAAGGGGCCTTGCGGAACCTGTGGGGCTTGTCCCAAAACCAGCGAATTGATCACCGCCAACGAGGAGAGCGCGACCAGCGCAAGCTTGACCTTTTGCCATCTTCGATGTCGCATAGGCTGCTCCTTACCCGGAACTCTCCCAGGTTCTCAGCCACTGTCTGCAAGAGATACTCCTGGAGGGCACTCTGCAGTCCTTGACAGCCTCGTAGGAGTCAAGGCTGCTCCTCGGTAGATCGGCACGGGGGTTGTCGCGCCGGGGATAAGCCAAATCATACGCAAGCCGCGCTGATTTTAAAGGCGCCGCTGGAAAAAATGCTGCGGCTTTGGCATTATCCGCCACGACCATCCAGACCTCTCGGCCATCCCGATCAGGTGACTGCGGCCCTTGTCGCAGGGGACCGGCTGATCACTGCCTGCGGCGACAAGGTCGTCCGTTTCTGGAAC
>Ga0209989_100189_pt1 | contig 11863 bp, 12 predicted proteins | sample Antgeofumaro1A2B_FD_188083 | JGI IMG/M metagenome (GOLD analysis project Ga0209989, IMG submission 188083) | Geothermal fumarole subsurface microbial communities from Mt. Erebus, Antarctica - 1A2B (SPAdes) (version 2) | ecosystem: Environmental > Terrestrial > Volcanic > Fumaroles | place: Mt....
GCGCGGGCGGAAGCAGAAAGGAGATAGTATACTTTTCTCTACTATGCAGATGTGTTGACAATCTGCCGAGAGGTATGATAGCATGATTAAGGAGTGAACACGAGGGCACACGAGCCTTTACAAGAGGATGGAGGAGGAAAGGCGCGACTGATGGAACGCAAATACAAGATTCTCGCGGTGGACGACGAGCCGCACATTCGCCGTCTGGTGCAGGTGAACCTGGAACGGCACGGATACGAGGTGATTACCGCCGCCGATGGCAAGGACGCGCTGGAGAAGGTAGCTACTGAGAAGCCCGACCTGGTGGTGCTGGACGTGATGATGCCCTACATGGACGGCTTTGAGGTATTGCAGACCCTGCGCAAGAATCCCGAAACGCGCGACCTGCCCGTCATCATGCTGACCGCGAAGGCGCAAGATGCTGATGTGTTCCGCGGATGGCAGTCGGGTGCGGACCTGTACCTCACCAAGCCGTTCAACCCGATGGAGCTCATCTCCTTCGTCAAGCGGATCTTCAAATCCAAAGAGACGGGCGGCGAGAAACGTTACGAGCTGTAGCACGAAAGCGAGGAACGCGATGGTCAAGAACCGTTTCGGGCTGTGGGTCGGACTGGCGGTTGCTACTCTGGTGGGAGTAGGGGTGGCGGCTTACTTTGCCCTGCGTCACGAGCGTGCCCAAGGGGAGCTGAATGAAGTACAGCGCCTGATCCAACGCTCGCAAGACATCGTGCATCACCTCGAAGCCGAACTGGGGACCCACGCGTCGCCGGAAGCGGGGGAAGCCCGCGCTTAAAACCCCAGGCTTGCTTTGGCACAGCCCGAGACGCCAGTTTCGGGCTGTGTGCGTTACCTGAGCGTCACGGAGTGCGTCCGATACAGACGGACCGGACCCAGTAATCCTGATGGCTGAAGCGGAGAGTGCTTGCCCCATAGCCTCCAGGTGGTGAAGGTGTAGCGCCCCGTCGGGCTGGGACGTCCCGCCAGCAACCACGCAGGCCACTCGCGAAGGGTACCGTCCGGGTTGCGCGAACTGTCCTCTGGCAACTGCTCATCGCCGATCATGCGATTGACCCACAGGTTGACGACCTTCACTTCTATCTCGTTGTCACCAGCGCGCAGTAGCCTTGTCACGTCCACGCGAAACGGGGGTTTCCACAAGATGCCAGCCGGCTTGCCGTTCACACGCACCGATGCCATCACCTCGACGCGCCCCAGATCGAGAACAACGCGTCCGTTTTTCGGGAGCCACGGTGCAGACACGCGAACACGCGCGCGATACGTCGCCGTGCCGGAGTAGTATCGGATGCCAGGATACGGGTGTTCGCTCCATGAGAGAAGCCGGGTGAAAGTGATCTCGGCAGGTGCACCCCAGCCAGGGGTAAACCGAACGCGCCAGGGTGTCTGTACAGAAAGCACATCTGCGGAAGTGGCGACGCGAAATCTCCATCTCTTGCCGGTGCGATTGACCAACACATACTCGCCTGACTCGTGTGCCTCCGCCACCAGACCCCCATTTGGCAGAGGCTGGACCCGGATGCCTGGCGCAGGGTCGGGGGGTAGGGGATAGAGCACAATGGTATCGGCATCGGTGGCGGACGCGTGGTAAACCTTCCCAGCGCACTCGTACTCTACCCGGAGCGTCTTGACCACACCAAACGCAGGGTCGCCCTCCGAAGCGAGCTCTGCCACCGTGAACGCCAGCTTGCCCGAATCCACAAACCTCTGCACCTGCGCGGTTACGTCCTTCGTTCGGGCGGTATCGCCAGCTGGCCCCCACAACGCCTTGCGGATTCGTAGTGTCATCCGTGCCATAGGAATGAACAGCTGTTCGCGCCCGTTGTGCCTCACCTGCACGATGGGGGCGTCGGTGTTTGCGGGCGTGCGAAAGACCACGAAAACCGACTCGGCGGGCTGGAGGAAGAGAGGAATCTGCGTGACCTGCCCTGCCTGCCGATACACCACTACAGGCTCGATGCGTGCCGTTTCGGGATGCCAGATCTCGGGGCGTTTGCCGGTCACCCGGAAGGAGCACAACGCTCGCGCCGGGCGGGCACTGCAGTTAGCCACGAAGTAGACATCCGCGTTGCCGATGCGTCGGTGTGTGAACTCGATCATGGGGTGGCTGGCACGGAAATCGGGCGGAATGCCCAACGACGCCAGCACCTGCTCGACCGATTTGCCCTGAATGATCTTCCCACTGCGCCATAACCCCTGCGCCAGCTCACGAACCTGCGTGTCACAATGGGGATAGCCCGACAGGCCGGGGGACTTGACAGGAGGAACGTCCCCGATAATGGTTGCGCCAGCCTCCGCTAGCTGTTGAACGCGACGCAGAAGACGAGGCGTCATGGTGGGGACGGATGGTAATACCAGCACGCGGTAGCGCGGTCCATGCGGTAAGACGAGATGTCTGTCCTTGACCTGCAGGGAACGAAGCACGACATCAGCGGGGCAGGCGTCGGTACTGTAGCCTGCACGCTTCAGTGACGCCGGCGGGATGAAACTGCGTGGTGCGCCTTCGGGCGCCATGAAAAGCGCGTCCACGACGGGCGTGCCTTGTTGCAGGAGGTACTGACAGCGTGCCAGATAGCGGTGCCAGGGAAGCGAGTACTCCCACCACGTCTGCGTGCGCTCGTAATGCAGTCCCCAGGGACCCATCGTCATGCCGGGCACGCGGTGCTCCTTCCACGGCTGAAGCGCATAGCGGTGGAAGACGAACCGGTTGATACCCTGGCACAGTGCCCAGTCGCCCAATGTCTTGATGGTTGCGGGATGATGGAGCCAGCGTTCGGCGGAGTCGGCGGTGAAGGCTTCCGCGCCCACCACGCGCTTGCCGTAGACGTGCGCCGCAGAGACCATGAGTGACAATGTAGTACTACCCGCAAAACTAGGTGTTATCCAGAACTCTGCCATCGGCTCATCGGCTTCGCCCGCATAGCGCATGTCGTCGAACACGCCATCGCCATAAGCCTCGATACTCAGACGCAAACCGTGCTGTCGTGCCAGCGTGCGCAGATGGCGTGCGTAGTTCTCAACCAGCAGGTCGGACACGGTCTGCCTCCAGTCCCACAGAAGCCGTTCGGAGATCTCCATGCTCTGCACAACATACCCGGCGATGACGGGCAGGTAGGGCAGGGGATCGTAACCCCGGCGACGCATGAACTCCTGGCGGAAGTTTGGGGTCCAGTTCTGTGAGCCGACTTCCCAGCTGTCCACATGTGTTGCCACCAGCGTCTTGCCGGCCAATGCGCCCACGTCGGCGATTAGCTTCTGCATAAACCCGGCGAAGTGCGTTTCGATGCCCTGCTTGCTAAGCTTGTCGCACTCCAACCCACGCCCCGATTCGGGAGAGGGAGCGTTCATCGCGCCAGTCGGTGTGTGCCCAACGCGCAGGATAGTCCAGCGTCCCGGCGGCACCTGCCATCGCAAAGTACCATCTGACCGCATCAGTGATGTAAGAAGCAATACATCTTTAACGAGAATCACGGAATCTTCGGGTACCGCGGGATACTCGGCGGGAGACACAAACTCCTGGCGCACGAGCGCGGACCTAGCCGCGATGTCCGGGATTCGGTATCCGCCAGGCGTGGGGAAGGCAAGCACCGCCACATCGCGGTAGAACCCGGCAACGGTGGGGGGCTGTGGCAGAACGCCATCGAACAGGGTGGGACCTTCCACCAGCGTTTGCGTCCACACGAGCTTCTGCATGGCGTGCTCTGGGGGAACCCAGGGACCGCCGCTACCGCACCAGCCCGCATCGTTGTTCATGTTCACCTGCAGACCGAGCCGATGCGCTTCCGAGACCACATGCTGAAAGAGCGCGCGCCATTGTGGGCTGGCGAACGCCACGCCACCAGCAGGCACGCCCTGGTCAACCTCCATGATCAGCACGCCGCCGATGCCGACGCGCCGCATCGCTTCAAGGTCACGGGTGATGCCTTCGCGCGTGATGTTGCCGTTGAGCCAGAACCAGTAAACCCAGGGGCGCGCCCAGTTTGGCGGGTTTCGGAACCCGGCTTCCAGCGTTTGCGCGGTGGTGCAGTTGGCGAGTAGAAGGAGCAGTGCGACGACAAACACACCAAGGCTTTGTTTCATGCTTCCCTCTCCAGGCGAACGGATTGCGTCCGATAAGAAATATTATGTTGCATTACGACGTCTCTGCCACACATCCCCCATCACCGCCAGCAGAATCACGATGCCTTTCACTACTTTCTGGTAAAAGGCCGAGACTCCTGCCATCACTAGCCCGTTGTCCAGCGCGCCGATCAGCACTGCACCGACCACCGTGCCCCCAACGCCGCCGCGCCCGCCTGCAAGGCTCGCTCCACCAAGCACCACCGCAGCGATGGCGTTCAACTCGTACATCTCGCCATACTTGGGATCACCTGCGCCCAATCGCGCTGCCTGTACAATTCCGCACAGCCCTGCCAGAAATCCCGATAGCGCATACACCGCCATCTTCACCTTCGCCACGTCTACCCCGGAAAGCCGTGCTGCCTGTTCGTTACCGCCCACCGCATACACCGAACGCCCGAAATGCATGCCTCGCAATAAAATTAACGCACATAATGACACAATAGTTGCAATCCATACGGGAATTGGAATGCCGAGTAGTTCACCGCCGGTGCCTCCACCGAGCCGATTGAAGGCGTCAGGTAGGTTACCCACCGGCTTGCCATCCGAGTAGACGAACGCAGTTCCCCGTGCGATGGTCATGGTTGCCAGCGTTGCAATAAACGGAGCGACACCCCAACGGGCGATCAACCAGCCGTTCCACCAGCCGATGAGTGTGCCCAACAAGCACGATACCACCACCGCTATCACGATGCCCTGCGAGACGTCGGGCTTGGGAACCAGGGTTCGCCCGCCCGGCACTAGTCCGTTCATCATCAAGTCCGTGCCGGCCAGTCCGCACAGCGCGAGCACAGAGCCCACCGAGAGGTCGATTCCGCCGGTGATAATCACCAGCGTCATGCCCACCGCTATAATGGTGTTGATCGCGCTTTGCAGGAGGATATTGATGAGGTTGCGGTGCTCTACGAATCGCCCTTCCGTCAGTAGCGCGAAGAAGATGATAAGCACCAGCAGGTACAGAGCAATGGAATATCTACTTTGGCGCGGTCTGCTTGTCGGCATCGGTGGGTGGTATTTCGAGTTTTTCAAATCGTTCCAGTTTGCGTTGGCGAGGCATTTGCTGATTGGCGTCGCTTGCAACGCCTTCAGTAGGTGCCGTTGTCGAGCGGACACGCTTCTCCAGATCCTCCAGCATCGCTTCTGCCTGAATTTCCAAATCGCCGTACCAGCGTTTCAGCTCTGCCTGGGCGTCTGCTTTAGCCTCTTCGCGAGCAATGCGCTCTTCGACACGGGCGAGGTCTTTATCAACGTCGTCCATGCTCATCCCCCTGTCCTTTCCCAGTCTCTATCCGCGTCATTCGGGCGTAGGTGCTGTCCATGTGGTCGCGTATCGCCCGATATGCGGTCTCGATCTTGCGCCGAATCTCCTCCGCTCGCCTGCGTTCTTCCGAGCCTTCGGGGAATCGCGTCGGGTCCGCTCGCTTCATCAGGTTCTTGTGGGTAGCATCCAGCTGTTCCAGCGTGGCATTGGATGGCAGTCCCAGCAAACGGAAAGATGCCTCCAGGTCTGCAGGCATCTGCTCGCTCTGTACAGGCGTGGGCGTCTGCTTGGGTACCTGCACGCTTGTTTCGGCTGGTCTTGTCACTTTGGCACCGCCCTCCGGCTCCAGATGCTCCTCCAGCTCGCGCCGAGCCAGTTCCGCCTCTAGGTCATCCAGTCGCTCGCGAGCGGTTTTCATGTAGCCTTTGATGATGCGCCGGATACGTCGTGCGATTCCCATCAGAAACTCGCCCTCAATTCCAGGTTAGCCTGCTCGAAGTCAGCACGCCGGAACACTACCTGCGGGTACAGCACGAACCCGCCTCCCATACTCTGCTGGAGCGATACCATCCAGCGCACCTCGCGCGCACGCGCATTCGCCTCCGCACGCACCGTCGGGTTCAGTCCCGCTGGCAGGCGAACAGACGCCTGCACGATCAGAAAGTCCGCATCAGGCAATCCGCCCCGCCGCGCCGCAATGGCTTCTACCTGCCACAGGGTAATCCCGGCGATCTGCCGTGTGTCCACACCCAGCAACAGCCCATAGCCCTTGCCCAGCTCGGGCTCGAAGTCTTCACCCCGGATAAAGCGAAACGCCGCCTTACTGATGCCCAGGTTTCTCCCATAAGCCACTGATGCGCCGAGCGAGCGCGAGCTGAAGCGACAGAACACACCCTGTTGTCGGTTTTTGCCGTTGTCGGCAAGCGCCATTTGCATGCTATTGTCTCTCCAGAGCGGTATCGTGACCAGCACGCCCTTCCCCAGCTCGCGCTCCCCCATTCTCTGTCCAAAGGGTAGCCACATCTTGCCCGCTCTGATCATCCAACCCTGCCCTTGGTAGCTGAGAAACGCTTGCTCGATCTCGTCTGGGTCCACTGGACGGTCGAAGTTCTGCAGTTTCTGGGCAAAGTATGCGCTCAGCCGATTCTCCCCGTATAGTGCCAGATGCACATCGGAGTACTCCCCAAACTGAGAGTACAACAGTAGATTTGCGTTGCGGTTGTTATCCATGCGCATCCGTGCACAGACATTGAAGCCGAACTCATACAGCGGCTCCGCCCATCCTGCGGTCGCAAACGCAATCCATCCGGTCAGCAGTAACGCAGTAACCCTGTCAGCCACTTCATGACGAAGGTGTGGTATTGCTGTCCCCTTTGAGCCTGGCTTCGAGTTCCTGTAGTTCCTTATCCACCTCGCTGATGCCCACCGATGCCGTCTGAGTCTCTTGTATTTCAACGGGCTGAGCTGGCGCAGTCAGCCCCAGACGCGCCTCCAGTTTTGCCAGCTCTTCCTCGGCGGCTTGACTGGCGGCATAGTCTTCCAGTTGCGCGACCCGTCCGGTAACGCTTTCGCGCGCCATTTCGGCGCGGGCTTGTGCTTCTGCCTCCGCCCGGCTGATCTTGTCTTCCACGCGCTCCAGGTCGCGCGACACGTCGTCCAGCGACATGCCTTCCAGAGCTTTGTTGATGGAGTTCTGGATCTGTGCGCTCTTCCAGCGAGCCTTCTGAGCCAGGATTTCGGCTGTCTTCTGGCGCACCCGCTCCTCGTCGCGCTTGATGGCGATCTTCACCTGTTCCACCACCTGGTCCGCCTGCGCTAGAGCCTGCTTGACCGACTCCAGCGAGCGCATATACGAGGCTTTCTCCATCAGGAACTGCTTTGCTAGCTCCCTATCGCCCTTGCGAAGCGCCATTTCGGCACGCCGTTCGAGGTCGATGCAAGCGCGTTCCAGCTTTTCCACCTCGGCGCGCAGGCGGTTGCGTTCGGTAATCGCCTGCACAGCACGCTCCTTGTTCTTGAGCAAGTTCTCGCGCATCTCCTCGCGCGCCTGCTCTAGGATGACCTCCGGGTTCTCCACCTGCCCCAACAAGCTACCGAACAGCGCGCGAATATATCGGAAAAGTCGCTTGAGCATTCGCTATGGCTCACTCCTTTCGCCCTGCGTTGTCCAAGGTATTATCCCACCAATGGGCAGATGTTGTCAACACGCCCTGCCCTGGCTTCAGATTTATTGACCCGTGAAGTAGGAGCAAAGTTGCGGAAGTCGACAAAAAGCGGGGAGAGCACAAGCTCTCCCCGCCACAGCGATGGCTCCCTACTTCCACAACTCCCAATGTTGAGGTGCCTGCTCCGGCGTCAAGTTTAGCGTGGAGCAGCCCATGCCACCCGATCCATTGCACAGCTTTTCGTCCACCGGGTACAGGGCTTCGAACGGCAGGGCTTTCACGTGCCCATCGCAGAAGATGGTGGTCACCTTGCCCGTGTGCCGTCCGTGCGGTCGCTGATGCCAGGGTTGCCACGTCCCCGTCAATCCCCACGCCGACGGCGCGAACGGTGGCGATAGGTGGTTCATGTATGCGCCCCAGGCGTTGTGTAGAGGCAAGCTGTTCGGTCCGTCCGGTACGCTATCGGCGACCAGTAGGTGCGTCGCTGGCGCTTCAATGCGTGCCATCGCGCCGAAGGTACCACTGCTGCCGGGAACGGGTACTGCCATGCCGTAGCCCACGCGCCCTTCCATCCACAGCCGTTTGCCTGCGGCGCCGCTGGTGTCTAGCTTTTTCGCCTCCGGACACTGTGAGTAGAGATTGTTCTTAGAGTAGGGCTGGATGAGATACAGGTATCCCGCTGATACCAGACTGGTACCGCAAATGTCTGGCCACGGGCACGGGATGACAACCTGATACGGCGGGTAGGTCTCTTCGTAGTCCTGCGCGTACATCATGATCGCCAGCCCAATCTGCTTGCTGTGGCTGATGCAGGCGGTCTGCCGCGCTTTGGCGCGTGCCTGCGCGAAAACGGGGAACAGAATTGCCGCCAGTATCGCGATAATCGCGATAACCACGAGCAATTCGATGAGCGTAAACGCTTTCCTCATGGGTAACCCTCCTGAAAAAGTGGTTGCAATTTGTTCTATAACGTTGCACCGTCAGTTACATTATACTTCAGAGCGCAGAGGGAGTCAAGCTGGGGAAATGTGCAGGGCTGAAACCAATTCATTCCACCACCAAAAGATCCGCCGCCGATTTGAACTGCTCCTCATAGAGAGTGCGGTACACGCCGGGCTTGTGGACCAGCTCCTCGTGCGTGCCGATATCGACCACTTCGCCTTTGTCCAGCACCACGATCTTATCGGCGTTCACCACGGTAGAGAGGCGGTGTGCGATGACGATACTGGTACGCCCCTGCATCACGTGCTCCAGTGCCTCCTGCACGTTCGCCTCCGTCTGGCTGTCAAGCGCGCTAGTGGCATCGTCCAGAATCAGTATCTTGGGGTCGGTGAGGATGGCGCGCGCGATGGACAGACGCTGTTTCTGCCCCACCGAGAGCTTGATGCCGTCCTCGCCGATTTTGGTATCGTAGGCGTCTGGCAGTGACAGGATGAAATCGTGCAGGTCCGCCTGTTTCGCTGCACGGAGGATCTCTTCCTCGGTCGCATCGTGCCTGCCGTAGGCGATGTTCTCTTTGATGGTCACCGAGAACAGCAGGGACTCTTGCATGACCATGCCCACGTTGCGCCGGATAGAGTCGAGCTTAATATCGCGCACGTCCACCCCGTCGATCAGCACCTGCCCGTCGGTCACGTCATAGAAACGGGCGATCAGGTTCACGAGGGTGCTTTTGCCTGCCCCGCTGGGACCCACAAGTGCTACCATCTCGCCGGGGCGGATATGCAGGTTCACGTTCTTCAGCACCAGTTGGTCGGGGCGATAGCCGAAGCTCACGTTGCGAAACTCGATTTCGCCGCGGATGTTGGGCATGGGGCGGGCATTGGGTGAATCCTCGATGTCGGGTCGAGTGTCCAGTGTTTCAAAGACGCGGTCGATCGCGGCTCCCGCCCATTGGAGGGTGATGTTGAAGTCCACCACGCGCACAGCGGGGTCATACAGATAGCCCATGTAGAACGTGAACGCCAACAGTTCACCTGCTTGCAGTTGCCTACCAAGCACGAGCACACTGCCATAGTACCATACCGCAGCGGTTCCTACCGCGCGCACCAACCCTGCCAGAAGCCCCAACTGCCGGTTCAGGTGTACCTGCTTCATGCCGAGTGCGAAGTTCTCTTTCACCGTCTGCATGAAGCGGTCGGTTTCATACTCCTCGCGGACGAAGGCTTTGACCACGCTGATGCCCGCGATCTTCTCCTGCAGGGTGCCCAGCATGGCGTCCCACTTTTCGCGCAACTGCACGCTCAGATCGCGGATGTATTTCAGATAGAGCTTGTACACCACCACATACAGCGGGACCACCGCCAGCGTGATGAGCGCAAGCCGCCACTCCTTCCAGAAGATGACACCTGTCACCGCCACTAGTGTCACAATATCGGTGATCAGGGTCACGAAGCCTCCCGTGATCATGTACTGGATGACGTCGATGTCGCCAGTGAGGCGTGCCATAATCTTGCCCGTCTGGCGCTGGTCGTAGTAGCTCAAGGAAAGGCGGTTAAGGTGGCGATAGCTCTGGAAACGCAGGTCGAACACCACACGCTGTCCCAGCCAGGTGATCAGGTAGTTCAACGTAAACGAGACGACGCCTCGGAGCGCATGAATCCCGATGACCGCCCAGAAAACCCAGTTCAGCGCAGACCAGTTCTTTTTGGGGAAGACATCATCGATCACGTACTGGAACAGCAGAGGCATGGGCACCGCGCTGAGGGTAATCAGCGCCATCAGCAGGACCGCCGCGATCACACGCCAACGATATGGCTTCAAATAGCCCAGCAGTCGCCAGAAGTTGTTCATGGCTTCGTCGCTCCCCTCCCCTGCTCCAGCCGGAAAAGGCGGGGCGAAGGCGGTTTCGTCATCTGGCTGTTATCCCACTGCTGACCGATTACGATGTTCAGCCACGCCTCTGCCCCGTAGCCCACGTGGAACCGATACTCCACGCGCTGGATAAGAGCCGTGCGGGCATCTACCACGCAGGTAATAGTGCCCTGCCCTTTCAGCCCTTGGTACGCGATGGGTTCCGACCAGACCAGCAGTTTCAGGTTCGGTTTCTCTCCTGCCTGCTCCTTTGCGCGCAAGAGCCTATCGCGCAGCGCCGGCGCCCCTACCATCAGCAGGTGTAGCACGTCTACATCGACACCGTCTTCCAGCCCCAGGTAGGGGCGATAGCGGGCATCCGCCATCTGGCGTAGCGAGGCTGGAGCAGAGGTGCTCTGCACGCCCCCATCGTGTCGCTGGAACTGCCAGACCCTGCCATCACAAAGGCTCCGAAACCGTCCGAAGGCGGATTTCTGCTCGATGTAGAGACGGTTCGGGCGTTGCACCGCGACATGGGTGCGGATCTCCTGCCCGACCAACCGCTTCACCTCCTGCTCCATTCGTTTCCACTGTGCGGGGTCGGCGTTCTCAAAGACGCTCGGCTTCGCTTCCAGCGACAGGTCTTCAAAGCGCGATACGGCTCGTACCTGTGCGGTGGAGACGCTCGTATACTTTTGCCACACACGCTGTGCGAGGCTATCCGCCTGTGCCCTCGTCAGCCCGGCGACCGCCAACGCGAGGCAGGCTGTTATCCATGTCTTCAACGGCGATATACCTCGTCCGGGTCTACCAGCCGCTCCGCCACAATCTGCAAGGCGTCCGCCTCGGCATCCACCTGCCGGAAGAAGCAACTGCGATACCCCTCATGGCACGCCGCCCCCTCCTGCCGCACTTTCAGCAAAACGACGTCCGCATCGCAGTCAACGTAAACCGCCTCCACCTCCTGGAAGTGGCCGGAGGTCTCGCCTTTCACCCAGAACTTCTGCCGCGAGCGGCTCCAGTAGGTGGCTTTGCCCGTTTCAATGGTTCGCTGGAGCGCTTCGCGATTCATCCACGCCATCATCAGCACTTCGCCCGTTTTCGCATCTTGCACGATAGCCGGGATTAACCCTTGTTCGTTGAACTTGAGCTGCTCGATGAACTGCACCATCTCCTCCTAATTTGTTTCTATCTCCCTAAGATTATACCTCTGTTGCGTGCGCACAGAACGTCTCGAAAACGTAAAGCAGAGGCAGGCGAGAAGCCTGCCTCTGCGAAGGGATGCGAGGGAGTCACCGATGTTGACGACGCAGGTCTTCAGCCATCGCCTTGATTTCGCTTAGATCGCGCACCATCTCACTCCAGCCATACCACAGTGCGTAGTCGGGGTTGGCGTGGAAGGTACCCTGGAAAGTACGCATCCGATGCTCCAGGAACATCACGAACAGCTTCTGCTCGATTGGAGTGGGAGCATCGTGGAAGGTTAGCAAATCGGGGAAGGCATGTGCGT
>Ga0209989_100190_pt1 | contig 11791 bp, 11 predicted proteins | sample Antgeofumaro1A2B_FD_188083 | JGI IMG/M metagenome (GOLD analysis project Ga0209989, IMG submission 188083) | Geothermal fumarole subsurface microbial communities from Mt. Erebus, Antarctica - 1A2B (SPAdes) (version 2) | ecosystem: Environmental > Terrestrial > Volcanic > Fumaroles | place: Mt....
ATGGCCGTCCCCACCGCCCCCCAAATGGCCAGGGCCCCGGCAATACCGGCCCAGAGCTCCACAAGCAGGCGCCGGTGCCGGAATCGTCCCAGCAGACTTTTTAACCCGTCCCCCATAACGCCTCCAAATGGCGGCACCCCAACGCGCCGTCGGCTTAACTACCTCTAGTATGACCCGCTGTGGAACTTTTGTCCAGTAGGCCGGCCTCAAGGGGGTCGCCGGCCGGCGTAAAGGGCGACCAGGCCCAGGGTCAGGGGCCGAAAACGGGTCTCTTTGAAGCCGGCGGCGACCATCAGCTTTAGAAGCCCTGTCCCCTGAGGCAGGTTCTTGAGGGACGCTGGTAGGTAGGCGTAGGCGGCCGGGTCGCCGGAGATGAGGCCCCCAATCAAAGGCACCAGCCGGTGAAAATATAGCCGGTAGAAGGGCATGAGGGGTCCGAGATCTGGTTCGACGGCATCCAGGCAGACCAGCCGGCCGCCCGGCTTTAGGACCCGGTACATCTCCCGGAAGGCCAGATCCAGGTCGGCTAGGTTCCGGAGCAGGAAGCCGTTGACGACCACGTCGAAGCTGGCATCGGCAAAGGGCAGGTTCAGGGCGTCCCCGACCACCCAGTCGGGTGGTGGCGAAAGACCCAGCCGCCGGGCCTTAGCCGCGGCCACCGCCAGCATCTCGGGGGCGAAGTCGACCCCCACCACCCTGGCCGCCCCCTGCCGCAGGGCTTCGAAGGCCAGCTCACCGGTTCCCGTGGCCAGGTCCAGCACCAGGCTGCCGCCGACCTCCGCCATGCGGACGGCCATCCGGCGCCAGTGGCGGTCGAGGCCCCAGGACATCAGGGTGTTGAGCAGGTCGTAGCGGGCGACGATCCTTCGGAACATCGCCCGGACCTGCCGGGCTTTTTCGGCGGGACGCTCCGTCGTCATCTTCCCGCAAGTTTTATAATATTTCCGCGGTGGGTTTAAACAGCACGGAGGCCCTGGCGTAGCTTGCGTTTCGGCGTCGTTCGCTTCCCCGGGACTTGGAGCGACCTGGACTGCTTCCACGTCCTTTCCGAGGTTTACGGCCAGCAGGTCCGCTACGTCTGGTACCGGGAGACCGACCTTTCCGACCTGGACTGCGTCATCCTACCGGGGGGGTTTTCCTACGGCGATTACCTGCGGCCCGGGGCCATCGCCCGCTTTGCGCCGGTGATGGGGGCAGTGGCCGACTTTGCCGCGGCCGGCCGGCTGGTCCTGGGCATCTGCAACGGGTTTCAGATCCTGTGCGAGGCCGGCCTGCTGCCGGGGGCGCTGCTCCGAAACAGCCATCTCCAGTTCCGGTGCCAGTGGGTCTACCTGCGGGTGGAGAACAACGAAACCCCATTTACCCTGGCGTGTGCCCGGGGCCAGGTCCTCAAGATACCCATCTCCCACGGCGACGGAAACTACTTTGCCGACCCCGAAACTCTGGCCGAGCTGGAGCGGACCGGTCGGGTCGTCTTTCGGTACGCAACCCTAACGGGGGAAGTAACCCCCGAGGCTAACCCGAACGGTTCGCTGAACAACATCGCGGGCGTCATCAACGCCGCTGGCAATGTCCTGGGGATGATGCCCCACCCGGAGCGGGCCTCCGAGGAGATTCTAGGGAGCGCCGATGGCCGGTACATCTGGGATTCGGTCATCAGGTGGGCCAATGGACGCAACCCTGCTTAAACAGGTCGGCTTAACCGAAACGGAATACCAGGTCTTGGTCGAACGGCTCGGCCGGACCCCTAACCACCTAGAGCTGGGGATGGTCGGGGCCCTCTGGAGCGAGCACTGCGGCTACAAGCACACCAAACCCCTCCTCAAGATGCTCCCGGGGTCCGGTCCCCGGGTGGTTGTGGGCCCCGGGGAGGAGAACGCCGGGGTCGTCAGCATCGGCGACGGCTACGTGGTGGCCCTGAAGATCGAGTCCCACAATCACCCGTCGGCCGTGGAGCCCTACCAGGGGGCGGCCACCGGGGTCGGGGGCATCCTTCGGGACATCTTCACCATGGGGGCCCGGCCCATCGCCCTGCTGGACTCCCTCCGGTTCGGTCCCCTGTCGGTCCCCCGCAACCGGTACCTCTTCAACGGGGTTGTGGCCGGCATCGCCGGCTACGGCAACTGCGTCGGGGTTCCCACGGTGGGGGGTGAGGTTTTCTTCGACCCCGCCTACTCCGACAACCCCCTGGTTAACGTCATGTGCGTGGGCCTGGCCAGGGCCGAGCAGCTCCTGCGGGCCCGGACCGGACGGCCGGGCGACCTCTTGATCCTGGTGGGGGCGGCCACCGGTCGGGACGGCATCCACGGCGCAACCTTTGCCAGCGCCACGCTCGGGGCCGAGACCGAGGCCCTGCGGCCGGCGGTTCAGGTTGGGGACCCCTTCACCGAGAAGCTACTCTTGGAGGCCTGCCTGGAGCTGGCCGAATCGGGGCTGGCCGTGGGCCTCCAGGACCTGGGAGCGGCCGGGATTACGGCCGCCGCCGTGGAGGCCGCCGCCCGGGGCGGTCACGGGGTCGAGGTGGATGTGGACCGAGTACCCCGGCGGGAGGCCGGAATGACCCCCTACGAGGTGATGCTTTCGGAGTCGCAGGAGCGGATGCTGGTCATCGCCCGGCCGGAGGATGAGGCGAAAATCGGGGCTATCTTCGCCAAGTGGGGCCTCAACTACAGCATCATCGGCCGGGTCACCGCCGACGGCCTGGTTCGGGTCCTGGCCGGAGGCCAGGTGGTGGGGGAGCTCCCGGTAAGGCTGCTGACGGACCCGCCCACCTACCGGCTTGAGGGTAGACCTCTCCCGGAGTGGGTCGAGCGCCGGTGGCTGGACCTGAGCGCCCTGCCCGATCTGCGCCTCTTTGCGCCCCCCTGGGATACCACGGGCATACCGGTGGCGAGCGACGTGCTGGTGCGGCTGCTGGGGTCGCCGAATATCGCCAGCAAGGAGTACGTTTTCCGGCAGTACGACCACCATGTGCTCCTCAACACGGTGGTTGGGCCGGGGGCGGATGCGGCCGTCCTGCGAGTTAAGGGTACCAGCAAGGCCATCGCCGTTACCACCGACGGCAACGGCCGGCTCTGCTGGCTTAACCCCTACGTGGGGGCGATGGCGGCCGTGGCCGAGGCTGCCCGGAACCTGGTCTGCGTGGGGGCCGAGCCCATCGCCGCCACTGACTGCCTTAACTTCGGCAACCCCGAGCGGCCAGAGATTTACTGGCAGCTGGAGGAGGCAATTCGGGGAATGGCCGAGGCCCTGCGGACCCTGGAGGTGCCCGTCGTTTCGGGGAACGCCTCCCTCTACAACGAGACCGAGGGCCGGGCCGTCCTGCCCACCCCCATCGTCGGGATGGTGGGACTTATCGAGGACATAAACCACATCTGTACGCCGGGGTTCAAGGCCGAGGGCGACTTGGTGGCTCTGGTGGGGCCGCCCCCCGATGGGGCCGACCCGGCGGCGGCCCTGGCCGGGAGCGAATATCTGAGCCTGATCCACCACCAGGTCCGGGGTGAGCCCAGCATCGACCTGGACCTGGAGCGCCGGGTCCAGCTGACAGTTTTAGAGGGGATCCGTCGTGGGATCATCCGCTCGGCCCACGACTGCTCGGAGGGGGGGCTGGCAGTGGCCCTGGCCGAGTGCTGCATCTACGGAAATATCGGCTTCCGGGATTGGGCCTTCGACCCCGGCGGGCGGCTGGATGCGGCCCTCTTCGGTGAGACCCCGAGCCGGATTGTGGTATCGGTGAGCCCGGGCCAGTACCCCCGTTTGCAGGAGCTGGCCCGCAACTTTGGGGTTCCCCTCACCAAGCTCGGCATCGTCGGCGGCGGACGCCTTACGATAAAGGGCATTGTGGACTTGCCTGTAAGCGTCCTGGCCGAGGCCTGGCGCAGCGGCCTGATCCGGGCCCAGCAGGCAGCCCGCTAGGTCCGGGGCGGGAACTCAAAGAGCACCCAGGCGACGCCGTAAAGTAGCAAGAAGACGTTGAAACTGACCACTATTAGGTTGTCGTACCAGCGGGGCCGGATCTCCCGGGGCAGGTAGCGGTTGTTTATATACATCGTCAGCAGCATGTATGCCGGCAGGGAGAACATGCCGATGTAAGATAGCAGTAGCCAGATCTCGTAGGGGGTGCCGACGGGAATGGTGGCTATGGAAGCCAGGCAGATGACGGCCAGGATGACAAAGTACCAGAACCGATAGCTGCGGCCCCGCCGGGCAAGCCGATGCTCGGTCCAGAGGACGTCGACGGTGGCCCGGGTTAGGCCGTCGTAAGTTGCGTACTGGCTATCATAGAGGCTTATCAGGACGAAGAAGGCGAAGAGGACAAAGAAGGCCGGGCCGAAGGCCGTCCGGAAAATCTCGGCCAGCACCACCGCAATCCGCCAGCCCGAGGGCAGCTCCATTCCGTAAATCTTGGCGGCGCTGTAGCCGGCTAGGCTGGCAAAGAACGTGAACAGCATGCCCCCGAGGATGACCATGAAGACGGCCAGGGTGATGGTGTTTAGCTTCATCCAGCGGTCCCACTTGCGTAGCTCGTTCGGGTCGCTGGTATCGAAGGTGAAGCCGTGGGCCTGGACCTCCTCGGGCCTGGCCACCAGGCCCGTCACCCGGCCGATGTAGGCACCCATCCCCATCCCCCGCTCCCGGAGCCAAAAGGTGTGGAAGGCGTTCCAGGCCCCGCCGAGGGGCTGTTGGAGGAATGGACCGATGGTCGAAAGGGTCGCCCCGGCCGGGATGGTGTCGATAGCCAGCCAGCCCAGAACGGTCTCGAAAAACCGCTGGGCATCGGTCATCAGCAGCGATAGGACAACCACGCCGCCGGTGCCGACCACGAAGACGAACCACATGATGTATTCCAGGATCCTGTAAACGTAGTGGCTGACGGCAAAGAGGACAAAGACCGAGGCGATGGCAGCCACGGCCCAAATCTGGGGGTTACCTCCCAGGAGGGCCGCCGTCTGGGCCGCCGCACCCCCAATCCAGGCCGGCCAGAACATCACCAGGATGCAGGCGACCACCCCAACCCACGCCCAGAGGGCACCTGGCTTGATCCGGGCAAAGCCCTGGAAAATGGTCTCCCCCGTGGCCATCGTCCAGCGGGCGATCTCCCGGTTAAAGAAAACTTGGAAGATAGCGGATACCCAGTAAAGCCAGAAAAGGCTGATCAGTCCCTTGCTGGACACGTAGCCGGTATGGTAAGCCTCGAAACCGCCAATGGCCAGGGAGCCCAGGATAACCGCTGGACCTGCCCAGCGAACGACCTCTTTTACGGTGAGGTTAATTTAACATTAATGGCAAATGTTGTCAATACCCGGAACAATAAGGGTTTGCTAAGCCCCGGCATTGGGCTCGGTTGCCGGAAGCGGGAAGGCCTTGGGGAATACCGGACGGCCTGCCCGACGTTTGACTCCTTACGAAGACGTTAACTTCGGGTAACGAATTCGACCCGGATGCCCTTGGACCGGAGCCAGGCCAGGATATTGGCCTGCTCCGCCGGGTTCTTGCTCAGCCGGGTCGGGTCCCTGGCGACCACTACCTCGAAGCCGCCCCGGCTCAGGGCCTGCCTGAGGGCCTCGGCCGCCTGATACTTGTGGGTGACTTCCACCACGCCGGCGACCTGGTAGCCTTGCCGCCGGCAGTATTCCTCGGCCGCCCGCATCTGGTCCCGAAGGATCTGGCGGGCCTGAAGGTTCGTCCCGACGGCCCGGGCGATAATCAAGGCCCGTTCGGCCATATCCCCTCAGCGCACAATGAGCACGCTGCAGTGGGCGTGGCGGCTCACCTTTTCGGCCGTCATTCCTAAGAACATGGCCCAAACCCCGGAGTGGCCGCTGTGCCCGAGGACGATTAAATCAAAGTTACCTTCCCGGGCGAAGTCCACAATGGTCTTGGCCGGGTGGCCGGTGCGGTACTCGGTTTTAAGGTCGGTGCCCAGCTCCGACGCCCGCTGTCTGGCCAGTTCCAGCCGGCGGCGGTAGTAGTGGGCGGCGGCCCCGGCCCGCTCGACCACTTCCTCCAGGGCGGTGGCGAAATGGGGCAGCTGCTCCTCCACGGCCAGGGCCCAGACCTCCGCCTCGTACCGTCTGGCCAATTCCAGCCCCTTCCGCAGGGCCCGCTCGGCCCCGGCCGACCCATCGTAGGCAATCAGGACTTTCCGGAACATCGGCTCCTCCGAAGGCGAATAAAATTTGGGGCCCCCTTTACAGGAGCCCCAAATTCGGGCAACCCCACCTCAGGCTCGGTCGTCCTAGGCTTCTATCGGACCAGGATGTGGATGGTGCAAGCACCGCCGCTGGCCAGGCCGATGGTGTGGGCCAGGGCCACCTTGCAGTCCGGCACCTGTCGGTCGGGGGTCTGGGCCTCCCCCCTAAGCTGCCAGACGCACTCGCAGATCTTGGAGACCCCTGTCGCCCCGATGGGGTGGCCTAGGGAAAGCAGGCCGCCACTTATGTTTACGGGGATGCGGCCATCGACCTCCGTGGCCCCTTCGTCGATGAGGCGTCCGCCCTCGCCCTCGGGGCATAGGCCCAGGTTCTCGTAGTGGAGGATCTCAGCGGTGGCAAAGCAATCGTGCAGCTCCACCAGGTCCAGGTCCTCAGGCCCAATGCCGGCCTGTTCGTAGGCCAGCTTGGCGGCGTTTCGGGTCATGGTATTGGGGTCGGGCAGGGCAAAGACCCGGTCAGTGTATGGGTCGGTGGTGAGGACCGATGCGGCGATCTTGACCGGCTTGCTGGTGAACTCCCGGGCCCGGGACATGGGGGCCAGGACCACCGCTGCCGCCCCGTCGCCCGTCGGGCAGCACATATACAGCGTGTTCGGGTAGGAGATCATCCGGGAGTTGAGGACATCTTCGAGGCTGAGGATCACCCGGTACTGGGACCGGGGGTTGTAGTAGCCGTACTTGTGGTTCTTGACCGAAACCTTGGCGAATTGCTCGATGGTGGTGCCGTATTTGCGCATGTGCTCCACCCCGGCGGTGGAGAAGATGGCCGGCATGAGGCCCGAGCCCAGAATGCCTTCAACGCTTTCCTCCCGCCGGGCGGCGTCGGCCCCGAGCAGGCCCATCTTCCCCATCTGTTCGCTGCCCACCGCCACCACAATGTCGTGCAGACCCATGGCTACGGCCAGGTAGGCCTCCCGGACGGCCGTGGAGCCGGTGGCACAGGCGTTGACCACGTTGACTACGGGTATGCCTGTAAGGCCGATCTGCTGGAGGATCTGCTGGCCTGAGAGGTTCGTCCGGTACATGTTTCCGGAGTAGAGGGCCTCCACCTTTTTAAACTCGACGCCGGCGTCCTGAAGGGCCTCCAGGATAGCATCACGGGCAAGCTCCCAGACCGACTTATCGTACCGGCCGAACTTGACCATCCCAACGCCGATAACCGCAACCTCGCGCATGCCTTCCTCCTTTGATTAGCCTAAAGGCGGCTTCGTCTAATTATCGCGCAGCGGGCCGGAAAAAGAAAGCGATGACGTCATTGCCCTCGCTGTCCTCCCGCACCTTCCGGGTAACCATCTCCACCTTCATCCCGAACTTCAGGTTCTCCGGCCGGGGCTCGATATCCACAAGGTTTGCCCGGACCGAAACCCCTTCGGGAAGGTCGATTATGGCCGAGATGTAGGGCACCGGAATGCCCGGTGCCGACTGGTAGACGATGGTGTAGGCGTAAAGCTCCCCTGTTCGGCTGAAGGTCACCGGTTCGAACTGGTTTATGGCGGTGCAGTTGGGGCAGACCAACCGCTCCCCAAGGAATGCCTTGCCGCAGGCCTTGCACCTGACCCCAACCAGGACAGCCTCCTCGCCCTCTTTTTCCGGAAGTTTTAAGTAGGGCACGATGGGACGGGCCTTTTTGGTTGGTTCGGCACTTTTAGCGGCCTCAGTCATAACGTTACCTCCCCTAGATTTTCAGCCGGGGGTCCAGGTAATCCCTGAGCCAGTCCCCCAGGGCGTTGATGGCCAGCACGGTGAGCATGATGGCCAACCCCGGAAAAGTATATACCCACCACTGGCCGGTGAGAATCTGGTCCCGGCCGGCGGCCACCATGCCGCCCCAGGTGGGGATGTCGGGGGGAACCCCAAGGCCCAGGAAGCTTAAGGCCGCCTCGGCCAGAATGGTACTGGCCACCGCAAAGGACCCAACAACGATGACGGCCGCCAGGGTATTGGGTAGGATGTGGCGGAACATGATGACCAGGTTCGGTACCCCGATGCAGTGGGCCGCCTCGATGAACTCCTTTTCCCGCAGGGAGATCACCTGGCCCCGGACCACCCGCCCGTAGGTTACCCACCCGGCCACCCCGAGGGTCAAGATCAGGTTCTGGATGCCAGGGCCCAGCACGGCCAGCACGGCGATGGCCAGCAGGATGAAGGGTACGGCCAGCTGGATGTCGGCGATGCGCATAATCACGTCGTCAATCCGACCGCCGTAAAAACCCGAAACGAGGCCTAGCACCACCCCAATGAATCCGGCCAGAGCCACCGCCGTAAAGCCCACCAAAAGGGATATCCGGGAACCGTGAATCACCCGGCTCAGGATATCCCGGCCCAGCTCATCGGTGCCCAGGATGAAGCGGGGGTCGCCCCCGGGCAGGAAGGCGGGCGGAAGCTTACTGTCCATCAGGTCCCCAACCCGGGGGTTGTGGGGGGCAAGGACGTCGGCAAAGATGGCCGACAGGCAGACCAGCAGCAGAACTAAAACCCCGAAGCTGGCGAGCCCGTTGGCCCGCAAGCTGCTTACCAGCCGGCTACGGGCCCGGCGCCGGGCGACCGCCCCTAGCTCCCGGCCCAGGGCCGGAACCCCGACGGCGGTTTCGGGCTTCAGCCGCTCGTCCATCACCGGTATCTAACCCGGGGGTCCAGGTAGCCGTAAAGCAGGTCGACGACCAGGTTTATCAGCACGAAGGAAGCCGAAAGGATGGTGACGGTTCCCACAACCACCGGAAAGTCCTTCTGGCCGATGGCTTTGATAACCAGACTACCAACTCCGGGCCAGGCGAAGACTGTCTCGGTTATGACTGCCCCGCCCAGGAGGGTACCGAACTCCAGGCCGACGACGGTAACCACCGGGATGAGGGCGTTTTTAAGGGCGTGGTGCCAGATGACCACCCGTTCCGTCAGCCCCTTGGCCCGGGCCGTCCGGACGTAGTCTTGACCGAGGACTTCCAGCAAGGTGGACCGCACCAGGCGGGCATTACGAGCGACCGAAAAGGTCCCCAGGGTTATGGCCGGCAGGACCAGGTGACGCAGTTCGTCGATGGGTTCCCCCCGGCCCCGCCCCCCGATGGGGAACCAGCCCAGGAGGCCGCCGAAGACGAATAGCAGCATTATTCCCAGAAAGAAGACCGGGGTCGACTGGCCCACCAGCGCAAAGGCCATGGCCAGGTTGTCCACGGCCGAGTTTCGGCGGGTTGCCGAGATGACCCCTAAAGGCAGGGCCAGGGCGAGGGCGATGAACATGGCCGCAAAGGTGAGCTCCAGGGTGGCCGGGTAGCGCTCCAGGATGAGGTCAAAGACCGGCTGGCCCTGGCGGAGGGATACCCCGAAGTCGCCCCGCACCGCCCGGCCCAGGAACTGCAGGTACTGGATGTACCAGGGCTGGTCGAACCCGAGCTCCCGGCGGATTCGTTCCACCTCCTCACGACTGGCGTCGGTGCTCACCATCAGAAAGGTGGGGTCCCCTGTCTGGAAAAGGATAAAGTAGACCAGGGCGGTTACCCCCAGGAGTACCGGGATGGTCTGAAGTAGCCGCCGGATGATGTAGACACCCACCGGCTTAAGACCTCAAGCGGGCCTCGTGCAGGAGAATTCGCTCATCCGGTCGGCAGTTCCACTCCAACCGGTTGCTCACCCCGTAAATGTCCACCTGATGCCAAACATAGATCCACGGCGGGTCGTCGTAAGCGACCTCCCAGAGCCGGTTGATAAGCTCCTGCCGCTTGGCCCGGTCCAGGGTCCGCCGCAGCTCGTCGTAGAGGCGGATAAACTCCTGGTTTACCCAGTAGGTGGAGTTGAGAGAGAAGTCCGGGTGGATGTAGTTGAACTCAGACTGGGCGTTGAAGGGGGAACCGAGGCCCAGGAAGAAAAGGTCGTCCGGCTGGCGCTTGGCGAGCATGTCCCCGGCGTAGAGGGCCCAGTCCAAAACCTTAAGCTCCACCTGAAGGCCAATCCGCTGCAGGTCCTGGGCGATGGCCTGGGCGATCTCTTTGTCTTTGATATACCGCCCGTTGGGCGAATCCATCACCACCTTGAAGCCCTCGGGTACCCCGGCCTCCTTAAGGAGCTGGCGAGCCTTATCGGGGTCGTAGGGGTAGGGTTTGGCGTTGGGGGGCTGTTCGCTCGGGCGGGTGACGATGGTTCGGGTCCGCTCCCCAATGCCGTTAAGGATGGCCCGGTTGATGGCGTCGAAGTTAACGGCGTAGTTAAGGGCCTGGCGGACCCGCTTGTCCGAAAGATACGGCCGGTCGGTGCGAATGCCCACGAAGATGTTCCGCCCGCCCTTAATGCGGCAGATGCGGGCGTTACCGCTCCGCTCCACGTTGGCCATCTGATCCGGGGCGACATTAACGATGATATCGGCTTCGCCCCGTTGCAGGGCCAGGATCCGGGTGGAAAGCTCGGGAACCGGCTTCCAGATGAGCCGCTGGATCTGAGGCTTCGGGCCCCAGTAATCGGGGTTGGCCTCCATCACCAGCCGCTGGTCCTTAACCCACTCCACGAACCTGTACGGCCCGGAGCCCACCGGCTTGGCCGCCACCTTGGCCAGATTTTCGGCCGACTCGTCGGCGTAGACGCTGGGGGGCATGATCTCATAGCTTGTAAGCTCGTCTAAGATGGTGGCCGCCGGGGCGGTGGTCTTGATCCGGAAAGTGTACTCGTCAACGACCTCGACCTTTTCGAAGTTGATGAGGCGGCGCAGGGCCGGGACGATGGGCTTGCCCCCGACCCGCTCCTTGGTGTGGCGCTCGATGCTGAACTTGGCCGCCTCGGCGTTAACCGGGGTGCCGTCGTGGAATTTGGCCCCCCGCACCAGCTTGAACTCCCAGGTCAAATCGTCCACGTTGCGCCATTCGCTGATGATCCAGGGCTTCGGATCCAGGGTTTTCGGGTCCCGCCAGAGGAACATGTCGAAGATGTGGGCGTTGATGTTGAACTCGGGGACGGAATTGCGGAAGTCAGGGTCCAAAGTGTTAGCGTCCACGCCCTGCAGGATGGTAACTTCCCCCCGGGGACCGCTGGGTGTGGGCGCAGAAGGGGCCGAGGGGGCCTGGGCGGGCGCACAGGCGGCCGCCACCGACGCCACTGCCGAACCGCCGACCAATCCGAGAAACTCCCGTCGGGAAAGCTTGCCCATAAGCTCCCTCCTATTAGGTTAAAGGTTTCCTCCGGGCCCGAACTGGACCATTGGATTTTAGCATACGGCGTCAGTGCAGGAAAGGAATATACCGTATGATGGCCCAGATGCTTAGGGCCATCAGGAGGGCTGGCAGGACCCACCAGCCCCTGAGCTCGGGGGCCAGGGCCCGGCGAAAGCCGACCGCTAGCCCTGCCGCCCAGACGGCCATGGCCGGAAACAGATAGCGGCCCTGGGGTTGGTAAAATTGGAAGTTATAGGCCACAAACTAGGCAACCACCAGGGCCGCGGCCAGGCCCAGCCACAATAGCGTGGGGGCCGGGGGGGGGGGAAGTCCGGGTCCCGGGCCAGCAAGGTTAGGCCGCCAAGGCTGAGAAAAGTTACGGCCGCCAAGAGGCCGTAAACCCAGTCCTCGGCCGGAACTCCCATCCAGCCGAGCTGGAGCC
>Ga0209989_100191_pt1 | contig 11732 bp, 6 predicted proteins | sample Antgeofumaro1A2B_FD_188083 | JGI IMG/M metagenome (GOLD analysis project Ga0209989, IMG submission 188083) | Geothermal fumarole subsurface microbial communities from Mt. Erebus, Antarctica - 1A2B (SPAdes) (version 2) | ecosystem: Environmental > Terrestrial > Volcanic > Fumaroles | place: Mt....
GTCGAGGCTTTGCCACGAGCCTCGTGTTGCCCTTGCTGTATTGGAAGCCATGCTCTGGCCTTATCTGGCCTCCGGGCAATTGCGGCTGTTGTTGGAGTGCCAATCATGCCAAGCGGACAGTGCAGGTGACAGCGTACAGGCAGTCGCGGTCCGACGTGAGTCCGACAAAAAGGTCGTCTGGCTAAAAGCCTCTTATTTTCTCGACGCCACGGAACAGGGAGACCTGTTGCCACTTACGGGAACCGAATACATAACAGGCTTCGAATCGCAACGCGAGACAGGCGAACCCCACGCCCCCGCGCAAGCACAGCCCCATAATATTCAGGCTTTCACCTATTGCTTCGTCATGGATTACCATCCCGAGGAGAATCACGTCATCGAGCGGCCTGACGAGTACGAGTTCTGGCGGCGATATGTGCCGCAGCTCACGCCACCTTGGCCCGGGCCACTCCTGAGCTGGCACATGACCGATCCCATCCGTCTCGAGCCTAGGCAGGTTTACTTCGATCCCACTGGCCAGAGCAAATTGCCCGGCCTCAATCTTTGGACCTACCGGCGCATCGCAGACCGCAACCATTTTTTGCCTGGCTCCTATAGGAGCGACCTTACTTTGGTCAACTGGCCGCATAACGATTACTGGCTGGGACGTATCCACGAGATCGAGGAATCCGAGGCACAAAAGCACCTGCGGCGCGCCAAACAGCTGAGTCTGTCGCTACTTTATTGGCTCCAGACGGAGGCGCCTCGACCCGACGGCGGTACAGGTTGGCCAGGTTTGCGATTGCGCCCGGACATCGTCGGAACGCAGGATGGTCTAGCCAAACACCCGTATATCCGCGAGTCGCGCCGAATCCGCGCCGTGTTCACGGTGCGCGAACAACACGTAGGCACGGACGCCCGGCGGCAGCTGTTCTCGGGAAAGACCGGAACTTTGACTGCTGAGCCGTTTTTCGATTCCGTGGGGATCGGCAGTTATAGGATAGATTTGCATCCGAGCACAGGCGGCAACAATTACATTGACATAAGCTCTTTGCCCTTCCAGATCCCACTGGGAGCTCTGCTTCCGGTGCGCGTGCGCAATTTGTTGCCGGCCTGCAAAAACCTGGGGGTCACGCACATCACCAACGGCTGTTACAGGTTACACCCCGTGGAATGGAACACCGGAGAAGCCGCCGGCCTGTTAGCAGCGTTCTGCCTGCGCAAGCGGGGCGTCCCGCATGCAGTGCGCGAGAAAAGGACATTGCTCGCAGAGTTTCAAAAACTGCTCGTGTGCGAAGGCATCGAACTGGAATGGCCCAAATTATCGCCGAGATGAAGGCTCGGCCGGGCGCTCGTCTTCAAGCATTAGCGGCGCTGCAACCGGCACAAATGGCACACCAGGAGTTACTCGTGTGTCAGGCTCGACAGGAAAAACAATCAAAAGGCGCCAGGCTGGATCGTACACAATGCGGATGTAAAGCATTGACAGCGCCGCATAAAGGTTTAAACTGGTAAAGTGTGGAAAGCGTGGACAAGTGGATAATAGCCTCTGCCCAGGCGTCTGCCTGAGCGGTAGATGGTACGAGCGGTGCCGGATTGCTTCTCCGACAAGAAGCCGCATCTTTTGTAGGGGGTTCGAACAATGCCCAGGCCCAGGGGAGCTGCTACTCCGACGCGGACCAATGGACAGCCTCATCCCGCGCTGATCATTGCCCTGGTGTTTATGTCCTTGGTGACTATTTTGCTGGGGGTGCTGTATTACCTGGAGAGGGACAAGCGCTTCCAGGCTGACGAAAGCGCCGAGAAAGCCAAGAACGAGCGCGAAAGTCTCGTCGAGCGATTGCAAAAAGAGCGCGATTATTTCCAAATGCAGATGCGCAAATGGCTTTCTGGGAAACTCAACAAAGACGAGTCGGACCGTCTCGACCAAACCAAAGACCGGGTGTTGCAGGATGCAGCCTCGGGGCGCGAGATCCGTCCGCAGTGGTTCCGTGAACTGGAAAAGACGATCGAAGCAGACCTCAAACCCGGCCCGGGACAAAACTACCAGGAGATCGTCAAGAATCTGCGCGACCAACTGGCAAAACAAACGCAATACCTCGACGAAACGCGCAGCGCCCTGAAAAAGGTGCAAGATGATTTCCAGACTTATCAGAAGCAATACAACGCCGATGTGGTCAATGCCGCCGTCGAGCAAGAGCGAGAAAAACACAGAAAAGATCTGAACGAGAAGCTGGCGGAAAAGGATGCCGCTTTCAAAGGGCTGCAAGACCGCTTCGCCAAGCTCAACGAGCAACATCAGAAACTCCTGGCCGACGCCCAGCAACAAGCCGCACAGGAAATCCAGCGCATTCGCGAAGATTACAACGGTAAAGTTGAAGCGCTGGGCAAGCTGGAACAAGAGTTGAAGCGTAAATTCGAGGCGCGAGCTATCGTCCGATTGGACGATCCCAAGGGGCGCATCGTGCGCGTTACCCGAGACGCCCAATATGTCTATCTCGACGTCGGCTCCGAACAATTCGTGCGGCCGGGGCTGACCTTCGCCGTGCATGGGATTGATCGGCAGGGACGGCCGATCGAGGATCCGAAAGCCAAAGTGGAAGTGGTTGCAGTAGAAGGTCCGCGCATATCGCTGGCGCGGGTTACCGAAGTAGCACGCCGACCGACCATCTGGGACGTAGACCTGCGCCCGGAAAGCCCTACCTACTGGATCAGCGAGCCGAGCCAGTTTTACCGCATTCGCGAGCCACTGGTTGCCGGCGACCTGATCTACAATCCGGCCTGGGATCCGGGCCAGCGTGTTCGCGTGGCGCTCGTCGGTATTTTCGACATAGATGGCGACGGGCTGGACGACCGCGAAATATTCGAAAAGTTTCTGCAAGATACAGGCGCCGATGTGGTTGCCTACCTCGACCCGGCCGACAACACGCTGAAGGGCAAAGTTGATTACGCCGTGGATTATCTTATCGTCGGCCCCGAACCGGTCGGCTCCTATATAAAAGAGTCCGAAAAAGTCAAAGAAGAAGCACGCAAACACGGTATCGAGATCGTGGCACTGCGCAAATTTTTGATCCGCATGGGTGTTGCTCCGAGTCGCTTTGCTGGGGCGACGCGTGCTCCCGCCGGCACCCCCCCCGCGCCGCAAGGACCCCAGCAAAAGCCAGATATCGAGAGAAGACCTCCAGCGCAGCCGGCAGACAAGGCTGGCCGTTGACCTTAGCTGAATTGGCAAAGGCCATGCGACAAATACACTAGGTCCTGCCTCGGCCAAAGGCAGGACCTATTTTTGTCCCCTGTTCCCTGCTCCGCGCAGTTTTTAGCGCTCGCCACACGGGCCAGATCGGCAGGGCAAATTTGCCTGCATCCTGTTGCAATTACCTGCAAAAGCCTTATGCTGGTGACTTAGAAACGAACGGTGCTAGCACCTCGGAACATGCTGGACGTGGCCATAGACACGCCGTGCATCGGGCCTTACAAAAGGATGTGGAGACCCTGGTTTGCGGCCGAACGAGGCACCTATAGAGGAGTTGCAACCATGGCGAAAAGGGTTCCGACAGCGCCAGCCAAGCAAGCCACCCGTACCCGTGTGCCGACTCGATTACCGAAAGTTTCGGCGCAACTGGTTCGGCAAGCCCTAGAAGCCGGCGAAGGCATCTTGCGTTTGGGTCCGACGTGGGTACCGCGCTCGTTTTTGACCCCCGGGCGCCGACTCAAGCTGCATCCCAACGACATCTACGCCCTAGGAGCCCATCGCGGCGGGATTGACGAGCGCTGGTTTGCCTCGACGACGCCTGCCGCCAACGAAGGCGCTCCGCCGGACGAAGGGCTTAGCTATGTCGTGTACCAAGGCCAGCGTGCTTTTACCCTCAAAGAGGCTATCGAACTGGAAGGACCGCGCATCATCGGTGCACGTTTGTGGAATACCTACCGCCGGTGGCCAGTTTACAGCAAGTTCTTCGACAATATGGGACCGATCCCGCACCACATGCACCAAAACGACACCCAAGCTGCTCTCGTAGGCCAACAAGGCAAACCGGAGGCCTATTATTTTCCGCCACAACTCAACAGCATCGGTAACAACTTTCCTTATACGTTCTTCGGTCTAGAACCGGGCACGACCAAAGAAGACGTGCGCCGCTGTCTGGAGCGTTGGGACCAAGGCGACAACGGTATCCTCGATCACAGCAAAGCCTATCGTCTCAAGCCTGGGACCGGCTGGCTCGTGCCGCCTTGTGTGCTGCATGCACCCGGGTCTCTGGTAACTTACGAGCCACAGTGGGGCTCGGACGTGTTCGCCATGTATCAATCCATGGTCGAGGGCCGATATGTCCCCTGGGACCTGCTCGTCAAAGATGTGCCCAAGAAATACCACCGCGACCTCGACTACTTAGTGAACCAATTGGATTGGGAGGCCAATGTAGACCCGCAGTTCAAAGAGCATCACTATCTGGAGCCGATCCCAGTAGCTGACACCGCCAGCGAAGGATACCAAGACCTGTGGGTAGTTTACGGCAAGGTCCAAGACAAGGAGCTGTTCACGGCCAAGGAATTGACTATTCAGCCTGGCGTGCGTGTGACCATCAAAGATCGCGGCGCCTATGGGCTGATCACCGTGCAGGGGAGTGGACGCATAGGAAAACATCGGTTGCAAACACCGGCGATGATTCGCTTCGGAGAACTGACCGAAGACGAAGTCTTTGTTACCGAGGAGGCAGCGCGCGCCGGAGTGGTTTTCGAAAACACTGGCAACGAGCCGCTGGTAACCCTGCGTTACTTCGGGCCGGATACCAACCCAGACGCACCGGAAGTGGGCGATTACAAGCGCCGAAACGGACGATGAGTCCACGGGTTCGGCATCACGGACCACCGCCGTTACGTGCACCACTCGAGGCAGTATCGGCCGGCGCTTCTATGGCAGTCCGAGGGCACCATGTTGGGCACGATAGCCTACGGCAAAGTGGACCAGGTACCCGAGCATTTTCATGTGGTCACTTACTTTGTCCATTTGCACTTCATACCCCTGGTGCCGTGGCAATCCTATGTGGTGATCCATCCGCAAAACATACGGCGTCTGGTGCCCGAAGCAACCAACGGGCAGCCTTGGCGACTGACGCCTTTGCACGGCCATTGGGGATTGCCGATAACACTCAGTCCCAAGTCGGTGTTTTTCACCTATCTGCGTGCCGGTCTGTTGGCGATCCTGACGCTTATGCTTCTGGGCACCGTGGGCGTACTGGCCGAATGCCTAGCCGGGCAGGCACATCCGCTGGGAGCTCTTTGCGCAGCATGTATTGATACGCTGCTAGTCGGTACTTTGGTCGGGTCCTACCGGTGGAGCCGAGCCTCGCCGCTGCGCGCCCTGACTCTGGCCATGCAATTGCAGTTGCACCCCGAGCCAATCGTCGAGTACTTCGGCAAGATCTACGGCTCGGTGTGCGTGGACATACCGGTAGAGTTGGCACAGTACCAGGTGGGAGATTTCAACGGGCACGCTGGGACAGTCGGCGTGCCAGACCAGGAGAGCGGCGACCAACCATCTGCTGGGCCTGCCAGACGCTGGTGGTAAAAGCCCGCCCTGGCCTTGCGCACTGGATAACTTGGAAAAGGACCACGGTTACATACAGGGCACCTAACAACTACTGGAAAGGACGAGCACATGGCACAGGCGCGTATCTCCATCGGTAGTTGGGCGTACATTTTCAATCAAGAGCAGCCGACACACGATTTCCACGTAATTCTGCACAGGCTGCAAAACCTCGGCTATGACGGAGTGGAGCTGGGAAGCTTCGGCACGCATCCCACTCCGGTTTCACATCCCACCAAAGCCGACCGGCAAAGACTGCGGCGCGAGGTGGAGGATCACGGGCTGAGCTTTTCGGGCATCGCCGTAGACCTGTGGAGCTTCAAACGACCTGGACCGTCGTTGTTCGACGACAATCCGGTACCCTATGTGGCGGCCTTTCTCGGATTCACGGCTTTCGCAGCCGATTTAGGTATCGCAACGATCCGTGTGGACACAGTCGAGCCGCCTAACTTTTTCCAGAGCACAGGCAAGGACCTGACGCCAGAGCAAGCCATGGAACGACTGGTCGCCGTGTGGGACAAATGCAGTCGTATCGCAGCGGACTACGGACTCAATGTCTGCTGGGAATTCGAACCGGGGTTCGTGTTCAACAAGCCGTCGCAAATCGTGCGCATCGTGGACGAGATACGCGCCCGGGGTAACAAAAACTTCGGCGTCCTTTTCGATACGTGCCATGCCCATATGTGTGCGGCGGTAGGTGCCAACCAAACCGAGCCCAAAGAGATTCTCCCCGGCGGCGCTTTGGAGTTGCTGGAAAAACTCAAAGGCCGCATTACCCATGTGCACTTGATAGATTCCGACGGCACGCTCAACGAACACAACACCAGCACCCACAATCCCTTCGGCACCGGGACCTTGAACTTCGACCAGCTGATTCCCGCGATCCAAAAGGCCGGCGTACCACACAACTGGTGGTGCGTGGACCTGTGTTTCTGGCCCAATGCCTGGGAAGTGACAGCCGACAGCAAAAAGTTCCTCGACAAAATGCGCAAGAAATACGCACCCTAGCGGGCCACAAAATCGTTCGAGCGCTGATCGCTTTGGCGCGTGCCTTTTTCTCGCATGGTTCCACGATCCCCGTGTCGCCCCGAGGGGAGGTGCCGCAGGTGGTTCGTCTGGATGACTACCCGCCATGACCATTCAGGAGCTTATCCAGCAGCTGAGTCGTCCGGAGGCATATCCTTTCGCCGTCCAGCAGGTCGAAGTACGGCAAACGCACATTTCCGTAGTCTTTCTCGCTGGGGAATTTGCCTACAAGATCAAAAAACCCGTGCGCTTCAGTTTCGTTGATTTCAGCACACTGGACAAGCGCCGTTATTATTGTCGGCGCGAGATCGAGCTCAATCGGCGCTGGGCGCCTTTCGTGTACCTGGACGTGGTGCCGGTGGTTGCGCACGGCGGGCAGCTTTGCTTCGAGAAGGACGGCGAGGCTGTCGAGTACGCGGTGAAAATGCTGCGATTGCCTGAATCGGGGACGCTTCGTTTCCGTGTCGAGACGGATCTGGCCACGCGCGAAGAAATGAACGAAATCGGACAAGTGATTGCCCGCTTGCATATCCAGGCTCCCCGCCCGCCGGAAGACGCTTACTGGACGCCCCTGGTGGTCGCGCAAAACCTCCAAGACAATTTGGCTCAAGCTTTCGCTCACGAGGGGACGACGATCCGACCTGCGGTCCTGCAGCGGTTGGTTCGGGCGTTGGACCGCGCTTTCGTGGCGGCGGCGCCGATCATTGATCGTCGGCATCGGCAAGGCCAGGTACGGGACGTGCACGGCGACCTGCGCCTGGAGCATATATATCACCTGGCCCATCAGGCCAGCAGTCAGCATTGGGCCATCGTGGATTGCATCGAATTCAACGACACTTTTCGCTACATAGACCCTCTCGCCGATGTGGCGTTTCTGACCATGGAGTTAAAGTGGGAGGCACGCAGCGATTTGGCGGACGCTTTGTTCGATGGGTATCGCGCGCTGCGGCCCGATCCCGACGCAGACCAGCTCATGTCGCTGTATGTGGGCTATCGTGCCGCCGTGCGCGGCAAGGTGGAGACTTTGTCAATGGAAGAGCCGGAGCTGGGCGACTATGCGCGTGCCCGCGCCTGCCAGCGAGCTCGATCGTTTTGGCTTTTGGCCCTGAGCGAACTCGAACCCCCGGAAAGCAAACCCTGCCTGGTTTTGGTAGCCGGTTTGCCTGGCTCGGGCAAGTCCACCTTGGCGCGTCTGCTCGCCGAGAGCGCACACTTCACCGTGTTCCGCTCCGATGTGGTGCGTAAGGAACTGGCAGGAATATCGCCGCACCACAAAGCTCCTCAAGAGTATTACACTGCTGCATGGACCCAAAAAACCTATGAAGAGCTGGAAAAACGGGTCGAAGACTGTCTTTTCGACGGCCGGCGCGTCATCGTAGATGCCGTGTTTCCCAGCGAAAAGCGTCGCCAGCAGTTCTTGCAAGTCGCTCGCCGCTGGGGCGTTCCGGTCCTGCTGCTTTTATGCCAGGCGCCTCCGGAAGTCATACGGCAACGGCTCGATAACCGGTCCGGCGACGTCAGCGATGCCGATTGGCAAGTGTACCTTCAGGCCAGCGCTCGCTGGCAACCACTTTCGAGCTCCACGAGCAGGTATACGGTGGCCGTAGATACTTCCAGGCCTCCTGAGGAACTACTCGACCAGGGGCTGCATGCCTTGGTCCAGTATGGCTTGTGGCCCTCAGGCCGATCCGATTGTGGGCGAGCTGCCACGAGCGCACTGCAAGACGCCGGCGACCGGTCGTAACCGCCTTCAGCGGCGCAGCCCCGATGATGCGCCGCCAGGGTACCCTTCTTCTTCTGGGACGTATGTAACCGTGGCGGACCGAGGCAATGTAGGATCGGGTACTGCACGCGTAGTAGGCGGCGCGACGTACGGCGTGACATAATCTACTTTTGTACCCTCGGGAGGTATCTTTTGCTCCAACCCTAGTGCCCAGTAGATGCCGTTGACCAGCAGTCGCCGAACGGATTCTACTTCGAAATCCTGCGGATGCCCGAGCGTCGTGAAGAACACGCGGGCACGGCCATACGTTTTGGTCCACGCTACAGGATTGGGTGTGCCGAACATCGCTCCGTCCGGCTTATCCCCCTTGACGGCGGCCCCTAGGAGCAGAGGATGACAATCCCCCGACAATGGCATCACGTGGTACAGCCACGAGCGGCAATGAAATTCAGGGGCCAGCCCGCGCGCGATGGGATGGTCTTTGACCGCTAGATAGACACGCGTACTCGAGTCGTGGCCGTGATGGCGGATCCATTTCTGGCCGAAAATATCCAGCCCGAAACCGTCGTTCCAGCGCATGTGCGGGCCGGCTGTGTAACGAAACGCATGCGTAGTAGTGCGCAGGCCTACCAGTGGCTTGCCCGAAGCAGCGTAATCGAGAATCGAGCGCAGCTGCACGTCGGGCAATTGCCGGTAGCGGATAAAAAAGACGGCGAGATCCGCCTGACGCAGCGCTTCGAGTCCCACAATATTGCGCAAGTATTTCGGCCGCAACTCGCCTCGGTCATCGCGGGCGGTACAGACCGTGCAGCGCATGCCGTGATGTTTTTGTAAAATCTCGGAGATCATGGGCATGGTGATTTCCGAACGGTACTCGCAATCGCCGGTCACGAAAACCACGTGCGGTCTCGTGGGCGTCTGTGCCCGAGCACACAAAACGGATAGGGTCACACAAGCCCAACCAGCCAATGCATGTCTCATCGGTCAACTCCTCGCTCGGATGCACTGCGCCATGTGCCAGATCGTGCGGATGCTCCGAGCGTTACAGGGAACAACCGGGGCATCTGCCGTTCACGCAGGCGCCAGGGTGATGAGCAAGTCTCCTGCCTCTACCTGGGTGCCCGCCGTCACGTGTATGTGCGCTATTTTGCCCGGGCGCTCGGCATACAAAGTGGTCTCCATCTTCATGGCCTCGAGGGTCAGGAGCTTTTGGCCTTTGTCAACCAGTTCCCCAGGCGCAGCCAACAGCTGGGTCACCAAGCCGGGCATAGGCGCGGCCACGTGCATGGGGTTGTCCGGGTCGGCCTTGGGATGTTTGCGGATCGCACCTGCCAGTGCGCGATCCTCGATGAACACCTCGCGCGGCTGGCCGTTGAGCTCGAAGAACACCAGCCGCCGACCGTCGGCATGTGGATCGCCTGTGGTCAAATACTTGATGATCAGGGTCTTGCCCGGCTCGATGTCCACACTGATTTCCTCGCCAGGCTCCATGCCGTAAAAGAATACCGGCGTGGGCAACACACTGACATCGGAATACTGCTTTTGGTGCTCTGCAAATTCCAGAAAAACGCGGGGATAGAGCAGATAGGAAAGGACCTGGCGCTCGGTAACGGTCTTGCCCAAACGCCGGGCGAGTTGCTCGCGGGCTTGGGCAAAATCGGCAGGCGGCAACAACGCGCCAGGCCGTTCTTGCAACGGCACGCGCTTGCCCAAAATCCGCTTTTGCAAGGCCTCTGGAAATCCCCCCGGGGGCTGCCCCAGCCGTCCCTCGAAAAACTCGATCACCGACTCCGGAAAGGCCAGGGCTTTGCGCTCGTCCAGCAGATCGTCCGCCGACAGATTGTTGGCCACCATGAACAGGGCCATGTCCCCCACCACTTTGGAGGTAGGGGTTACTTTGATGATGTCGCCAAAAATCCGATTGACCTCGGCATACATGCGCGTCACTTCGTGCCAGCGCTTTTCCAGCCCCATCGCTCGTGCTTGCTGGTACAAATTGGTGTACTGCCCGCCCGGCATTTCGTGCACGTACACATCGGCACTCGTGGCTACCTGGCCGGTTTCGAAAGGACGGTACAAGCGACGCACAGCCTCCCAGTACTCGGCGACGCTCTGCAGGGGTTGACTGGCAAGCCCGGTATCGCGCCGGGTAAAGCGCAGTGCCTCGACCAGCGAATTGAGGTTGACCTGACTGGTAAGTCCGGACAGAGGCGCCATCGCTGCATCCACGACGTCCACGCCCTGTTCGGCCGCTAAAAGCAAACTAGCCGCTTGCACGCCGGCACAATCGTGGGTGTGGAAGTGGATGGGGATGCCAATTTCCTGACGCAGAGCGCGCACCAGCTCTCGCGCGGCGTAGGGCTTGCACAGACCAGCCATGTCTTTGATCGCCAAAAAGTGTGCCCCGATCCGCTCCAGTCGGCGCGCTAGCTCGACGTAGTATTTCAGCGTGTATTTGCTCCGGCGCGGATCGAGGATGTCGCCGGTATAGCAGATAGCGGCCTCGCAAATGGCCCCCGTTTCCAGGACCGCTTCCATGGCCAGGCGCAAGTTGGGCTCCCAGTTTAAAGCGTCGAACACGCGGAACAAGTCTATCCCTGCCTGGGCAGCCTCGCGCACAAAAGCCTTGACGACATTGTCGGGATAGTTGGTATAACCCACTGCGTTGGCGGCGCGCAGCAGCATTTGCATGAGGATATTGGGGATTTTCGCCCGCAGCTCGGCGAGTCGTTGCCAGGGGTCCTCCCGCAAAAAACGCATGGCCGTATCGAACGTTGCCCCGCCCCACATTTCCAGGGAAAACAGCTGCGAAAGCTCCTGTGCATAAAAGGGCGCGATCTGCAACATGTCGTAGGTGCGCAAACGCGTCGCCAACAAAGATTGATGCGCATCGCGAAACGTCGTGTCCGTGACAAAGAGCCTGTCTTGCTCGCGCACCCAGCGAGCGAAGCGTTCCGGACCCAGTTCTTTCAGGCGGTCACGCGTTCCCGGCGGATAGGCTCGTGCCTCGCCGAGCGCGCGCTTACCGGCGCTCAGCGGTGGCACCGGCGCTGGCTCGCGCGGAATGCCCAACTCTTTGCACGATCGTCGCCGGTATTCTTCTGGCACGTGCGGATTGCCGTTGACGATCACCTCGCCGATGAACGTCAAAAGCTTGGTCGCTCGATCTTGACGCACTGGAAATTGAAACAACTCGGGCGTCTCGTCAATGAAGCGCGTCGTAAACTCGCCGGCCAAGAATCGCGGATGCATAACCAGATTGATGAGGAATGGAATGTTGGTCTTGACGCCACGCACGCGGAATTCTTGCAAACATCGTTCCATGCGCCGGGCGGCGTCTATGAAACGACGCCCATACGCTGTGACCTTGACCAACAGCGAATCGTAATAGGGCGTAATAACGGCACCGCTGAACGCAGA
>Ga0209989_100192_pt1 | contig 11701 bp, 11 predicted proteins | sample Antgeofumaro1A2B_FD_188083 | JGI IMG/M metagenome (GOLD analysis project Ga0209989, IMG submission 188083) | Geothermal fumarole subsurface microbial communities from Mt. Erebus, Antarctica - 1A2B (SPAdes) (version 2) | ecosystem: Environmental > Terrestrial > Volcanic > Fumaroles | place: Mt....
CCGCATCCGTGCTGCTTCCAGCATTTTCTGCCGGAGTACAGGCTGCAACATGCTCAACATGAGAAAAATCCAGAAGATTTCGCCCACTCCCATACCGATCCTCCTTGCCTGTCGCCCCCTGCTGCTCCACGCCGACAGCAAGGTACCCGTCATCGGCGCTTCGGGAGCGATATCCGGCGTCATGGGTGCCTACTTCATACTGTTCCCCAAGTCTCGGGTGATCACCCTCATTGTGATCCTCTTGATCATCCGTTTGGTCGAGATTCCAGCCCAGGTGTACTTAGGTCTGTGGTTTGTCTTGCAGCTGCTCAGCGGCTTTGTCTCGTTAGGCGCTGCGGATGGATTTTCCAGCGTCGCCTGGTGGGCGCATATCGGCGGCTTCGTGGCTGGGATGGTGCTTATGCCCGTCTTTGTACGACGGCGGCAACCGTCGCGCCGGTCCTACCCAGACGAATACCGGCCGTGGTGAACCAACCCGATAGTTCGGCAGCTAAGTGCGATGGACCAGAGGGGCCGACGGATGGTGCGCACGCACCGTAGAAAAACAGGATTGCAAGCGACCCGTCGAGACATATACGAGTAGCTCTGCGCGGTGTACGCAGAAGGGGGCGACAGGCAAGGAGGATCGGTATGGGAGTGGGCGAAATCTTCTGGATTTTTCTCATGTTGAGCATGTTGCAGCCTGTACTCCGGCAGAAAATGCTGGAAGCAGCACGGATGCGGCTCATCGGCCGTATCGAACGCAAGCGGGGCACCAGAGTCATTCTGTTGGTCCATCGGCAAGAGACGATGAGCTTTCTGGGTTTCCCCATATTTCGCTACATAGACATCCATGACGCGGAGGAGGTGATCCGTGCCATCCATTTGACGGACCCGGATGTACCGATTGATCTGGTGCTGCATACGCCTGGCGGCTTAGTTTTGGCCAGTTTGCAGATCGCCCGAGCCATCCAGGCGCACCGCGGCAAGGTGACCGTGTTCGTGCCTCACTACGCTATGTCCGGGGGCACGCTCATTGCCCTAGCCGCCGAAGAAATCGTCATGGATTGCCATGCGGTCCTGGGTCCCGTAGATCCCCAGCTAGGCGACTACCCGGCGGCTTCGCTGGTCAAAGCTGCCCGCACCAAAGACATCAACGAACTCGACGATCGCACGTTGATCCTTGCCGATGTCGCCGAGAAGGCTTTACATCAGATTCGTGCCGAGGTCAAAGAGCTGCTAGAGGGCAAAATGCCGCCGGACAAAGCTGATGAGCTTGCCGACAAACTGACCCAGGGTACCTGGACGCACGACCATCCGATCGGCTTCCGCGAAGCACAGGCACTGGGACTGCCCGTGCGGTGCGATATGCCCGAGGAGTTCTATCAATTAATGGGTCTTTTTCCACAGCCGGTGCGCCAGCAGCCTTCGGTGCAATACATACCTGTGCCGTACGGGCCCGGTCCGCGCAATCGTCCCGCCGGTAGTTCGTAAACCTGCTGGGCACGTGTCGGCCTGTGCTGGCAAGGCCGGTGCGCCTGTTCGTTGCAGCCGTCACCTTTTGGCCTGGCTGGTCTATTTTTAAACGAAAAGCGCAGGCCGTTCCAAGCCAGCACCGGGGCGCGGCCGAATAATGATAATGGTGCGAGGCATCGAGGAAAATCTTTGGGGAGAGCCATCCTGTCTGGGCGGCTCTGAACACGCGCATCGTATGGGAGCGATGGGTCATGACGCGGCTGGAAGTATATGCAGGCACCAGCCGGGTCGGTATTGACCTGGAAGAGGGCAAGGCCATCGCTGTCCACCGGCAGGCACAAGCGCCGGTCCTGGAAGACGTCGCCGGGCATATCTACCAGGCTCTCGAGGCGCCTCTGGACGGTTATCCTCCGTTGAGACGAGCGCTGACTGCCGACGACCGCGTGGTCATCGTGGTCAACGAAGCCTTGCTGGCGTTGCCGATTCTGGTTCAGGGGGTTGCTGACTACCTGCTGCAGGCAGGGATCGCTCGCGGACGCATCCGCTTGCTGTGTGCGCCGCGTTTGCCCGGGATCCAGCCCCGTTGGTTCGAGCGTCTGCCGGGGCATCTCCGGCAGTTGCCCGTGGAAGTGCACGATCCGCACAATCGTGCCCGACTGTGCTACCTCGCCAGCACCCAAAAGGGCCGGCGCATCTACCTGAACCGTTCCCTCGTAGAGGCGGACGCCGTGGTGGTGATCGGCCGCACCGTATACGACCCGATTTTTGGCTATGCAGGAGGCTCGGCCGACCTCTTTCCGGCGCTGGGCGACAGCGAAACGCGAGAACAATTGTGGCGGCTGCCGACAGAAAACGTGCCCGGCGACCACCTGTGGCCTATCTTGCAAGAGGCCGACGAAGTAGCCTGGCTTCTGGGTGTCCCGTTTTTCGTCCAGGGGGTCGAAGGGCCGGGAGACGAACTCAGTCACATCCTCGCCGGTTTGGCCGAGCCGGTGGCACGCGCAAGCCGCAAACTGTTGGATCGCTACTGGCGAGTCACCGTAGCTGGACGGGCCGAGTTGGTGATTGCAGGCATCGGAGGCGACCCCGCCGGGCAGTCCTTCGTCGAATTGGCGCGTGCCTTTGCTTGTGCTGCACGGATCGTGCAGCCTGGGGGACATATCGCTGTGGTCTCGGCTCTGCGTCAGCCAGTGACTGCCTTGGGCGAATGGTTTCGGGACACGCAACGCCCGTTGGAAGCGCTCGTGCGGGTGCGCCGCGAGCGCTCGCCGCTGGCCTTGACTGTCTGGCAGCTGGCCGTGGCTGCCGAGCGTGCCCATCTGTATCTTTTGAGCGATCTCGACGCAGATCAGGTCGAGCAGTTGCATGTGACGCCCCTGCGTCATGCAGCCGATTTGCAGCGTCTGGCCCAGCGCTCGGGAACCTGCATCGTTCTGCCCGACGCCCACAAAACCATGGCCTTGACCGGTCCGGACCTCGCCAAAAAATCGTCCGCGTCGCACTAGAAAAGAAGGAGAAAACCCGCATGGACCAGCAAGCCCAGCGTCATGCCTTAGCACCAGGCGACGGATGTGTCCCACTGTACTGCGGCGATCCAACGGCCGAGCTGCAAGCTGCTCACGAGGGTGCCGTTCTGGCCGACCTCTCCAGCAGGGGCAAAGTGCGCCTCGGGGGCAGAGATGCCGTGTCCTTTTTGCATAACATGTGCACCCAAGACATCCGCGCTATGCGCGACTACGAAGCGCGTGAAGCGTTTTTGACCACTTCCCAGGGGCGTATCGTCGCACGCACGCAGGTTTTCAAATACCCGGATGCCCTGTGGCTCGATCTGGATCCTGGGCTGGGAGCCAAAGTGGCGGCACATCTCGAACGCTTTCACGTGACAGAAGAAGTGACCATCTGCGACGAGTCCGCGGCATATGCGCTCCTGGTCGTCGCCGGTCCGCAAGCGCAGCACGTGCTGCAGCGCTGGCACCCCGAGTTAGTCCACAGCCTGGCGAGTCGCGACTGTTGCCTGTCTTCGCTGCCCGGCTTGGCCGATACGGTCCTGCAGGCACGCCGCATGCGCGACTGGGTCGTCCCGGCGATACAGCTCGTGGTTCCGGTGGAGTATGGCGCGGCTTTGCAGCAGGCCTTGATACACGTGGGCGTCTGCCCGATCGGCTGGGCAACGGTCGAGACGCTGCGTATCGCCGCGGGTACGCCGCGCAGCGGTACCGACATGGACGACAGCAATTTTCCTCAGGAAATGCAGCGGGACAACCAGGCCCTGAGTTTTACCAAAGGGTGTTATTTAGGCCAGGAAACCATTGCACGCATCCGTACCTATGGGCATGTCAACCGCTATCTGGTCGGTCTGCGTGCCGAACCTACCGCCTGGCTAGACAGCTACCGAGCGGCTCAGGAGCTAGTCGGAGCAACGCTTATGTCCCAGGGCACAGAAGTGGGCCGGGTAACATCGGCGGCTTATTGCTATCTTCGGAGCCGTGCTATCGGGTTGGGCAGCGTGCGCCGGGGCTACCATGAGCCGGGCCGCGAGCTGGTCGCTGCCTGCCAGCGCGGGACGGTGGCGCTCGTCGTCTGTACCTGGCCTTTGCCCTCGTGAGTCGTAGGCTACGCCGTCGTTGTGCCGGGCGGAGATGGTTTGCAGCGTACGCCGAGCCGCGGGTAGCGAGCGTCAGCATCACAAAAAAGCCGCCAACAAGCTGGTCAGGTTGAACAGGCTGTGCAACACCATTGACGCCAGCAGCGACTGCGTGCGATAACGCAGCCAACCCAGGGCCAAAGACAGGACAAAAATTGGCACCGGTGTCGGCCATATGTCGGCATGGGCCGTGGCAAATAAAAGAGACGTCGCGTAGATCGCCCGTGCTTGCCAGGGGTGCGCCAGTCGCTTTTTCCCTAGCCGATCGAAAGCGATATAGCCCAGGCCGATCGCCGGGATCAGCATAACGGACCAGGCAGAGTTTCGTTCCCAGGCTTGCCCAGTCAACAAGACCAAGTGACCCAGCAGCACCAAATCGCCGACCAGGGGATAGCGGCCCAGCCACGGCTGCAGCAGCCCGCGAAAAAAAAATTCTTCCCATACAGGCGCACCGATGAGCACCACCCAGGCTACCACGAGCACCTGCCACCATGCCATTGGCCCGTGCAGGATCTTTTCGATCGGGTGCGGCGTAGCAGGTGTCCCCAACCAGTCGTTTAGCAGGAGCGCTCCCTGATGCACGAGGAAGACACACGGTGTCACCCACAACCAGTGGATGTAGCCGATCCATAGCTGTTGGCGCCAGCGGTAACCGTGCAAGCCAATCTGTGCAGGCCCCACTTCTCCTAGCCGCCATATGATCCACAAGCTGACTAGCAACCGGACGGGCATCGCCACGGCGGTCACATAAATCTGCGTCGCCGCGTCCTCTTGCGATCTTTTGCCGAGCATATCGGCGATCAGAACCAGGACGGTATCCAAGACCATCCACGCGAAAAAGACGGCGCCGATCTGCGCTAGTCCCCAGCCGACATAGCGGTCACGCTGCCGTCCCCATAGCGTATGCAAACGCCAGGATCGCTGCGGAAACAGGAAATATAAGCCCAGGCCGACCAGGATTGCCTGCAATGCATAGGCACCCCCTAGTGCGGTTATTTCCTGCCAGCTGGTTATAGCAAAACTGGCGCGCTGCATCGCTTGTCCCCTGGCCGGCATGTGCCGTCGGCCCACGGTCTTCGAGCAGTTCTACCCCCTCTCGGGTCATTCGGAGATGCGGATGGCGATATGATGGATCCACACGCGTAGGTATGTGCCGCCTTGAATGTGGACGGCGAAGTGACCAGGCTTGCGCCACACTTCAGCCAAAGGCTCTGCATAGCGCCCGGCGAGCCGCCCGTCCACATGCACCTCGACCGTTTCCCGATGAGCGACGATACGCAACTCGTGCCACAACCTCGGCTTCGAAACCGGGGCATGCAATAGACCGAGCCATCCACGCCCGTGTCTCTCGAAAATCCCGCCCGTGTACCCACACGGATCGCTCGACCAGCGCACCTGCGGTCCGCACAACTCGTCCGGCGAGCGCCGATCGTATCCTGCCCGATAGCAAAACCCACAATGCCCTTGCACCACCCGCCAGAGCACATGCGCTTCGAAATCGCGTCCCGTTACCTCGCTGACCAGGTACCCTGTGCGCCGCTCCGCGTCGTGGCTCAGCAAGAGCAGCCCTTGACTGAGCGTCAGCCGTCCGCCTCCCACGAGCCGCCAGCCGGAAAGATGCTGCGCATCCAAAAACAACTCCGGCGCTCGATGCTCGGGGCGCACCTGCGCCTGGACTACTTCGTATGGGTAGGGCTCTGCTTGGGCTACAGGGATTTGCTCTGGGGCGGCCAACCGTATTAGTTCCTCCGGGCCTATGCCACTCCAGGCGAGCAATACCGCCATGAGTACTGCCAGTCCGGCGCCTGCCAGTGCGCCCTGCCCTACTGCCAGCGCCTCGACACGCATCTGCTCGGCACAGCCCTCGCGCTCCGGGCTCTTGTTTTCCATCATCTTACGGATAATCTCTAAAAGGGTCGGCGAAAGCAAACGTCGGCTCGTCGCGGCGGCTACGCTGTTGTGTCGTGCGCCCGTCGAGCTTGCTACACTACTGAGTGAGGCGCACCAGGTAAAGGCCAGATACCTCGTGAACTCGATGACTTGCGAGCACTGAGGGGGTAGAGACATCATGAAGCCATATTGCACTGCCGCCCATACGCAAAGGTGTGGCCGGTCTTGTCTGCTCTTAGCCAGTGCGATCTTGACGCACACGCTTCTGGCTCTTGTGACGGCCGTTTCTGCCGGCTGCTCGCGCTCGTCATCGGGCGATATGCAGCGTTTCGGCAAGTATATCCTCGTGGCCACCATGACCGACGACGCGAGCCAGGAGAAATGCAAGGCCAATGCCGAAGATTTGCTCCTGAAGCATCCCGACTTGCGCTGCATGGTCGGGCTGTGGGCCTATAATCCTCCCGCTATTCTGGCAGCAGTCAAAGCCTCGCGCAAGGAAGGCAAACTCGCCATCGTCGGCTTCGACGAAAACGAAGAGACCCTCCAGGGCATTCGCGATGGACATATCTATGGGACGGTGGTGCAGCAGCCGTACCAGTTCGGCTACCACGCCGTGCGCGTTTTGGCGGCACTGGCTCGAGGCGATCGCGATGTCCTCGTGCGCCCCTTCGAAAAAGACGGCGTGACTTATCGCTTCGACAAGGATATCCTCTACATCCCGCACCGCGTCATCAAAAAGGACAATGTAGACGCTTTCCACGCGGAGATTCGCAAGCTCAAGAGCGGTGCGGGTACTCCGACAGTCAAGGCCCCTGACGGCGTGCGCGTAGCTTTCTTGAGCAACAACGCCTACGAATTCTGGACCTTTGCCCGCCGCGGTACGGAACAGGCGGCCCAGGATTTCCAGGTCGAAGTCGAGTTCCACATGCCTGCCCGCGGTACGGCGGAAGAGCAGAAACAGATTATCGAAGACCTCATCGTCAAAGGGATCAAAGGCATCGCCATCAGTCCCAATGCTGCCGAGTACCAGGCTCAATTCCTCGATCAGGTCGTGGAGAAGTACAAAATCCCGGTCATCACCCAAGATAGCGACCTGCCGCCGGGTAGCAAACGCATCTGCTATATAGGCACGAACAATTACGAGGCTGGTCGAGCGGCTGGGCAGTTGGTGCGGGAAGTCCTTCCCGAAGGGGGCAAGATCGCCATTTTTGTGGGCAAACTCGATGTGCAAAATGCCGTGGATCGTCGGCGCGGCGTCCTGGATGCTCTCCAGGACTAACTCGTGCGCCGGATGAACGCTCCCCGGCTGCTCCGCTCAGCCTGCACTCGGGTCAATCGGGTAAACCAATGGCCACACCGGACGATCCATCCCGGCTACCCATCCTGGAAGCACACGGTATTTGCAAAGCCTTCCCAGGCGTTCAGGCGCTGGATCGGGTCAGTCTGCGACTGTTTCCCGGAGAGGTCCTGGCAATAATCGGCGAAAACGGTGCCGGCAAGTCCACCCTCATGAAAATACTCGCCGGCGTGCTCGCTCCCGATGCCGGGGAAATCCGCGTGGCCGGCCGTCAGGTAGTATTTCGCTCGGTCCTGGACGCCACCCGCATGGGGATTGCCCTCATCCATCAGGAGCTCGATCTGGCCCCCAATCTCGATGTCGCTGCCAATATCTTCCTGGGGCGCGAACCAGTCGCAGGTGGCCCGCTGCGATTGATCCGCCGGTCCATTTACGAACAAGCTTTGCCTTACATGCAGCGACTGGGCTTGCACTGTTCGCCGCGCACGCCCGTGTGGCAGCTCGCACCTGGCCCGCAACAGTTGGTGGAAATTGCCAGGGCCTTGTCGGTCCAGGCGCGCGTGCTCATCATGGACGAGCCGACCAGTAGTCTGACGGCCCAGGAAACGGCGCGACTTTTCGCCGTCATCCGCGATGTGAAAAGCTCCGGCGTCAGTGTCCTGTATATTTCGCACCGGCTCAGTGAAGTGCAGCAGATCGCCGATCGCGTGCTGGTACTGCGCGACGGGCGCAATGCCGGAGAGCTGCAGCGCGAGGCCATCGAGCACGAAGCCATGGTGCGTCTCATGGTAGGACGGGAAGTGCGTCAGTTTTATCAGCGGCGCGCTGGGACCGTCCACAACGGACCACCGGTCCTGCGCGTCGAGGGATTGCGCTGGTCGCGCCGGCAAAAGCAGCCTATCCATTTCGAACTTTATGCCGGAGAGATCGTCGGCTTGGCGGGCTTGGTCGGCTCGGGGCGCACCGAGTTGGCTCAGACGCTCTTCGGCGTGCGCCCGGCGCTCGCCGGCCGCATCGTGCTCGACGGACGGCCCCTGACCATCCATTCCCCTGCCCAGGCGATCGCTCAGGGCATCGTGCTGATCCCTGAAGATCGCCGGAGCGAGGGCTTGCTCCTGGATGCCAGCGTGCGCCATAACCTCAGTTTGCCCCTCCTCGATCTGCTGCGGCGTTTCGGCTTGGTCGCGCGTGCGCAAGAGCGCCGCCTGGCCGAGTCCGCCGTTCAGCAATTCCACATCCGCTTGCGCACGGTGCGCCAGCCTGTGCGGCTTCTGAGCGGTGGCAATCAGCAAAAGATCGTCCTCGCCAAATGGCTGGCCCGCTCCCCGCGCGTGCTCTTGCTCGACGAGCCTACCCGCGGCATAGATGTCGGCGCCAAAGCGGAAATGTACGCCATCATGGATCGCTTGGCCGCATCCGGCGTCGCCATCCTCATGATCTCCAGCGACCTGGAAGAAATCCTCGGCATGAGTGACCGCGTCCTGGTCATGCACGAAGGGACCATCGCCGGCGAAATCCCCAAAGCCCGGTTGTCCGAAGAAGCGGTCATGCGCTTGGCCACCGGAGGCAATGCTCGGCCATGAACAAAAAACTCTTCGGCCTGCTCACGTTCCTGCTGTTCCTGTACTTGGCCCTCTGGTATGCCGACCCCAGCGCGCGCTCCTGGGACAATCATTACAACCTGGCACGACGGATCGGACAATATGGCCTCATCAGTCTCGGTGCCGGCCTGCTCATCATCGCCGGCGGCATTGACCTGTCCATCGGCTCGGTCATCGGCCTCAGCGCCACCGTCCTGGTCGTGCTCCTCGAACACAACCGTTCCTGGGGCCTGCCAGGACATGTGCTGATCGTCGCGGTCGTCCTCTTCGGAGCTCTGCTGGGCTGCATCCACGGCGTGTTGGTGACCGGCTTGCGCGTTCAGCCTTTCGTCGTTACTTTGTGCGGTCTGTTCATTTATCGTGGAGCCGCACGCTGGCTCGCTGCCGATCAGGTCAAAGGACTGGGTAACGACTACCCCGATCTGAAAGCTTTCTATTACCTAAACGATGTGTTCGGCCTCCCGCGCTTTTTTGTGATCTTTCTGCTCGTCAGCGCGGCAGCGGCAGTGTTTTTGCACCTCAGCGTGTACGGACGCTATCTGTTCGCCATCGGCAGCAACGAGCGCGCCGCCCGCTATTCGGGCATCGCCACCGATCGGTACAAAATCGTCGCCTATATGCTTTGCTCGACTTCGGCGGCCTTTTTCGGATGCCTCTACCTCATGGAACAAAACTCGGTTCAGCCCTCGGCTGCCGGTAATTTCATGGAACTGTATGCCATCGCCGGTGCCGTCCTCGGCGGCTGCAGTTTGCGCGGCGGCGAAGGAAACGTCCTGGGCATCATGATCGGCACCACCATTTTGGTTATGCTCCCCAACTTCGCTAACATGTGGGGAGTGCCCAATGAACTACAATATACAGTGATAGGAGGCGCCCTTTTGCTCGGCGCTTGCGTGGACGAATTGTTGCAGCGCGTCGAACATAGCGACACGCGCGCCGTTTAGTCCGACTCCTCCGAGCCTGCCAGGTGTCTCCCTTCGCGCACGCACTATCTCACCAAGCGTACGTCAACGCTCCAGCTCGCTTCTTTGCCCCGGGGTCGTCTGTGCGCTCGTGCGCAGGACCCTTGTCAAGAGGAAATTGCCAATTTTCGCAAAAATGTGGCATGGCCATAAGTACTTGTACAGCCATATCTTAGGTTGCTTTTTGCAAAAAAACTGAGACGTTTTTTTTTTTGGCATCGTCTGCGGAATGCGGTTATAATGGGGGCTGCCGATCGCAGCAGGAGGGGGGCCGATCTGGCGCGTGGTGCCGCCTTGGTGCGGTGCATGGATCGCGGCACACGGTGTGGTGCATCGAGGGACCGACACCTGGTGCTGTGCCAAGACTGGACGACACTTATCGGGCGAGCGAACCTGGCGGCGTGCGTCGAGCCCCAGTCGCGTGCTGTTGTGCAATGAGCAATCGCCACGGGGTGCCAGGACCGAGCGACCTGCGCTGCACGGATGCAACGGCACCGAGGTGCAGGGCATGGGTCGGCTGAAGGTGTGAAGGGACGGGCATCGGCCCGTGGAGTATATCGGAGGTCCGGTGCGCAAGTGCATGCGCCCCCGTAAGGGGAGGATCCACTCATGAAGCACCGGATGGTGGTTGTGGCTGTGTGTCTCGCCGTTGTGCCCATGCTTCTGGGCGCGGAGATCAAGCTGACGAAGGCCATCCCCAATCCAGGGGGCTTGCCAGGCTGTTTGAACCTCGAGGGGACCTTTCAAATTGATGGAGCGCAAAGGGAGGTGTTCGACAGGGTAGAGGGACGTGCTCAGTCCACCACGTTTAGAGATCTGATTTATATCTCCGTTGCTGCTATAAATGGGCAAAATTGGACTGCGAGTTGGCAGCCCTTTAGATTGCCTGCTGATAGGTACGACTGCAAAGGCCGGCTTTACTACAGGCTCATGGATGATCCGCCCAACACGGAGCGATTCAAAGACAGCGACGTTCTAACGAGGCTTGTTCAGTGATGAGCGAGTGGAGGGCGCAGCGATGAGGAAGGGGATTTCTTTGATAGAGGTCTTGTTGTCGCTGGCGATCATAGCCGTGTTGCTGAGCTTGCTCGTGCCGGCGATCCAGTGGGCCCGCGCACGGGCGGAAGTTGTGAAATGCAGCAACCAGCAAAAGCAACTGATGCTGGCTGCGCATCAATACGCGCAGCAGCGCAAAGGGCAGTTGCCGGAGATATATTACAACGTCAATCATTTCCACGAGGACCTGCTGCCCTTTTTGGAACTGGATGCCAGCTACCCTGAGGAGGTGAGGAAGGGTGAACCTAAGTCATCGGTGCGGATACCGATTTTCATATGTCCGTCGGACCCGACTCCCTTTACCTACGGCACTTCTTCGTACGCAGCGAATGCCTATGCGTTGTGGAAGAATCCCTCCGTGAACATTTCTTTCAAGGACGGACTTTCCAACACGCTCCTGGTGGCTGAGCATTACGCGTTCTGGAATCGGCGTGTCGGCGAAGGTTTGCATGGCTTTCAGTTCATGTGGACGAGATACCCGCCGGGAGTATACCCGCGTGATACCCCGGCAGGACGTGCTCATGGACGCTCGGCCACATTCGCTCATGTGCGTTACGGGGATGCGTTGCCGGTCACTGAGGGCAGTCCGCCGAGGGCGCGTTCGTCCATTCCTGGGTTGGTATTTCAGGTTCGGCCGAAATTCGATGATGCCGATCCGAGGATACCGCAGACGCCGCATGCGGCGGGGATGGTGAGCGGGTTTGCCGATGGGCATGTGCGGGTGCTCAAAGGGGGGATGGCGGAGGAAGTGTTTTGGGCTTTGGTGACGCCCGCCGGCGGGGAGATCGTGACCCTG
>Ga0209989_100194_pt1 | contig 11655 bp, 11 predicted proteins | sample Antgeofumaro1A2B_FD_188083 | JGI IMG/M metagenome (GOLD analysis project Ga0209989, IMG submission 188083) | Geothermal fumarole subsurface microbial communities from Mt. Erebus, Antarctica - 1A2B (SPAdes) (version 2) | ecosystem: Environmental > Terrestrial > Volcanic > Fumaroles | place: Mt....
GGCCAAGTGTAAGGAAAGGCGGTGGCATGGACCACCGCGTAGTTGGCTCGCCGGCCAGCAGCGGCCCACATGGACGGTACGAAAGGGCTGCCGCCCGTGGTCCAGGCGCGTACACCGACCGGAAGAACCCAGCGCGCCGCCCGTTGCCACAGCCGCTGATACGGCAGGCAGCGCAGTGGATGACGGCGGATGCGCAAACCATGCTCGGCACAGGATGACGCGGGCAGTCGTGTGCCATGCGCGCACCAAAAGGCTTCCAGATCCCGAGCGTTGGTCGTGTATACGTCCACCTGATCCCCATGCTGCGCCAGATAGTGCGACAAGCGAGCGAAAAAGGCTTCCGACCCCCCTATCGCCGGCGGGTATCTTTGCACAAAGTGGGCTATGCGCATAAGCTGGCGCCTCGATGCCGCTTGTCATCCGCAGCGCCGGCTGCCGACCCGTCAGAAGGACTCGGCTCGAGCTCGACGCGGAACACTGCAGTCAGTCGTCGTCGCCTCCCACAGCCAGGCTGCCTGATAGAATAACGCGGTCGGTGCCAGGCACAATGGGAGTTGGCACCGACGCGACAGCGGAGCGCATGCAGGAGTATAGCTCGATGCAGTTGGTATTGTCGCGGGTGGCACAGACCATTCGGCCGTCGGCGACCTTGGCCGCCGGAGCCCTGGCGCGCCAGCTCAAAGCGCAGGGCTTGCACATTTACGATTTCAGTCTGGGAGAGCCCGATTTCCCGACGCCGGAACATATCCGTCGAGCCGCTTATCGGGCCATGGAGCAGGGACACACACGGTATACACCGGCTGCCGGTATCCCGGAATTGCGCGCCGCCATTAGCCAGTGGTACCGATCGAGTGGCGGGCCGGATTATAGTGCCGACGAAATTCTGGTCTCCAGCGGTGCCAAGCATGCGTTATACAACGTGCTGGCGGCACTGTGCGATCCCGGCGACGAAGTGCTGATTCCGGCACCATACTGGGTGAGTTATTACGACATGGTAGCCATGACGGGTGCGCGGCCGATCGTCGTTCCGACCGCAGCGGAACAGGGCTTTAAATTGACTGCCGATGCGCTTCGGGCTGCGTGCACCCCACGCACCAAGCTCGTGCTCGTCAATTCGCCCTGCAATCCCACAGGGACAGTATACACGCCCGAGGAACTATACGAGCTGACCATGGCCGCCTGGGAGCGTGGTTTGTGGATCGTCAGCGACGAGATTTATGAAAAGCTGATCTATCCGCCGGCGCGTTTTGTGCGGGTGGCTACTTTGGACGTACGACTGCGTGAACGCGTGTGTACTGTCAGCGGTGTGAGCAAGACCTACGCCATGACCGGCTGGCGCATCGGCTGGGTAGGCGCCCCCAAAGAGTTGGTCCAAGCCATGGCCAATATCCAAAGTCAACAGACCGGCTGTCCGTGCAGCGTCAGTCAGTACGCGGCCCTGGCCGCCGTGACCGGCGATCAGTCTTGCGTGGAGCAGATGCGCCAGGAATTCGAAAAACGGCGCGACTTGGTTTGTCGCGCTGTGGCAAACATCCCGAGGCTGGCACTTCGGCCCACCCCAGGAGGCGCCTTTTATGCTTTCATCAATGTGCAAGCTTGCTTGGGAGCAGAGGTAAATGGGCAAACGCTAACCGACGACGTAGCGTTTTGCCAGTGGGCCTTGCATAAAGTGCAAGTCAATTTGGTACCAGGGTCGGCCTTCGGGGCACCGGGCTATGTACGGCTGTCGTTCGCGGCGTCGCGCGAAGAGTTGCAAGCCGGATTGGATCGGCTGGAACGCTTCGTCCAGGAGTTGCGCCCACGATGTCCGAGCCACAATCGTCACAGCGCAGACAGTGACTAGTGGCCTGAGAGTCCATGGACTTCGGGTGTGATGCGCGTGGGGATAGTGCCGCTGGTTGTGGCAAACGCTGCGCGCGTGCGGGTGCTTGTTTGGTCATCGCCGAGGTGATTCCATGACGGCACTCTGGCTGAGCGAAAAAGAAGTTCAGCAAGTCCTGGATATGGATCTGGCGTTGGAGGCGGTCGAAGAAGGGTTGCGCAGCATAGCCTTGGACGAAGCGGTCAATATTCCTCGGGCTCGTGCGCAGACCGACCGAGCCATGTTGCATCTTATGGGCGCCGCCTGTAAGACGCTGGGCTATTTGGGTTTCAAGGCCTACGTCACCTCGGCCCAGGGAGCGCATTTTGTGGTCGGTTTGTACGATGGCAAAAACGGCGCTCCGTTGGCCTTTATGGACGCCGACTATTTGGGGCAGATACGCACGGGAGCCGCCAGCGGCGTAGCCACCCGCTATCTAGCTCGCGCTGATGCCAATCAAGTGGGTATCATCGGCAGCGGTCGCCAGGCGCGTACGCAACTTATGGCCCTTTGTCGCGTGCGCCCGATCACGCATGTTCAGGTTTACAGTCGCAGCGAACAGCGGCGTCGTGCCTTCGCGGCGGACATGTCGCGCGTTTGCCAGGTGGAAATCGAGCCGGTTGCGACCCCGGAATTGGCCGCTCGCGACAAGGACATCGTCGTTACCGCCACCACCAGTCGCGAGCCAGTCCTCTACGGAAACTGGCTTTCTCCAGGTGTCCACCTCAATGTCATCGGCTCCAATTTTCTGGGCAAAGCAGAGATTGATCTGGAGGTAGTGCGCCGCTGCGATGTTTTAGTCGTGGACAATAAAGAGCAGGCACGCCGGGAAGCCGGCGATCTGATCCAGGCCATCGAGGCAGGCATCCTGGAGTGGGCCGAGGTCTACGAGTTACCGTATGTCATCGCCGGTCGTAACCCTGGCCGCCAGCATCCGCAGGACATCACTTTGTTCAAATCCGTAGGGATAGGCATCGAGGATGTGGCTGTAGCAGGGAAGGTTTTCGAGCGAGCGCGCCAGGCAGGACTGGGTAAGCCGGTAGACCAATGAACTGCCTACTACGGTGCGGTCGGGCATTCTTTCGCGTTGCCGTGAACCGAAGACGATACGCCGGCGTACTGGGGAAGGATGGCGGCTGTCGCCCAAAAACGACATCGGCATGACAGGAAAAGAACTGGCCTTTGCCTCTGCCTTGTCATATGTTGTCAGCGCTGTCTTGGAGGAGACCAAGGCCTGCGCCGGCCACTCGCTCCCAATGCTTGGCTTGGAGGACCGCCTGTGGACATGCGGGTAGTGCGACATACAACGGTGCAAACGGCAGCGGTGTTGCCTAGTCTGGTCGGCACGGCGCTCGCCTTTGGCTCTGGATTCACCTGAGTGCTTTTCCAGTCTTAGCGCCGCGTGTTCGGTGCACACACCGAGCGCATCGCGCAGCTTCCGATCAGCCCGGCGTTGCGCAAGTGTCTTCAACGGTTCATCCTTTGTGTATTACCAAACACACACCTGAATGCATGGGGTATCTCCCGTGTCAGGTATGTGATTTCACAGGTGCATGAGCGTGCCCTGCAAGCAGCGAACTCCAGCAGATCGCTCGAGCGCTGCCCCTACATCGGAGTGTCGCAATTTTGCGGATGTTTTGATACAGTTAGGACGCCTTTTGGGCGAACCTGTCGCAAAATACTTTGCCTTTGCCGACTATGAGGAGTACACGCGTTTGCGGTGCCGAAAAGTACCGCCTGGCGATTGTCCAACCGGGTGGGACTATATGAAAAAGCACGGTGTTTATTACGATCGGTCGCGGCCCAAGTCTTATCATGCCCATGCCCGCCCGCTGGCTGCAAAGCAGTTGGAAGGAGCGCGCGTCGAGCAGGCCAGCGGCATCATCTATCGAAAAAACACAGCCGGAAAAGAAGAGCCAATTGGGATTTATATCAATGGTCGAGCGGTTGTAGGTTTTGCGACTCCCTCGCGGCGTATCGAAATCCGGAGCGATATCGTATCCCAGCAAGCGGCGAAAGTGGGCGTCGAGGACAATGGTTGGCCCCGTTATATACCGGTGCCGGCCCATGAGCATCTCTCCGAGGACATGTTCGTCCTTGTTTCTTTCAAATGGAATGTACATACTCAGGCCCGTACAGCGCCGCAGAAGTATCTCTCCGAAATCGTTCATGACAACCCGCTGTGGATCAACACGGCGAGCGCGAGGAAGTTGGGGCTGCACACCGGAGACTGGGTGGAAATTACTACCTATCGTCCTCGGGGACAGACTTTCCAGGCTGACGGCGGTCCGGTTGGTACAGCGAAGATACGCGTGGTGGTACCGGAAGGGATTCATCCACGCGTGGTCGCCGTCAGTAATAGCCTCGGGTTCCTGTTCGGGGGCCGGGCCGCCACCGCCCGCCGGGGTCCTAGACAAAGCGGGCCTGGATACGATCCCCGAATTATACCGGAAGATCCTGACTTGGTTCATAACCTCTGGTGGTCTGTTGACGCCGACGGTAAAGGGTCAGGCTTCAATATAAATGCGATTCTACCTATTCAGCCTGCTCCGGTGACGGGCATGCAAGCTTGGTACGACACTGTGTGCACTATAAGGAAGTTATAGCGAAATGACAGGTGGGCCAAAGGTGCGCTATGCTCTGTGATCGAGCCACCCGGAGTGATCACATATAATGCCTGACACAGGAGAGATATCGTGAGCGTTGCGCATTCGGTACTGCCAATAGTAATATGGACCCGAGGTATAGCATCGCAGCGAGATGCGAGTAGCTCCAGGCGTGGTCGGTCGCTTCGTAGCATTCGGCCCGGTTTCACTTGACGGATTTACGTATCATGGTGCCGCTTGATCGGCACGCATTCGAGAAAGTGCGCTTCGGAGTGACCCACAGAGGTCGAAATCGGGGGATTCAGGCTGAACCTTGTGGTGCGCCTGGTGGGGAAACAGTGTACCGGTAGACTCGATCAGTATTGGGAAATGCAACACAGCAGGAAACTGGAGGTGTTGACTATGCGTACATCGCTAATGTGCTTGGCATTTGCGTTGGTGGCCTCTGTAGCTTGGGCTGGCGAATTCAACAAAAAGCTCAACATCGGCGATCCATGCCCTGGGTTTCAAAACTTGGAGGGTGTGGATGGCAAGCGGTATTCGCTCGACGATTTCAAAAACAAAGACGTGCTGGTGATCGTGATCACCTGCAACCACTGCCCGATGGCGGTTGCCTACGAGGATCGGATCATCGCGTTCGCAGGCAAGTATGCTAGCGGTAACGACAGTCGGGTGGCCTTGGTGGCGATCAATGTGAACAACATCGAGGCGGATCGTTTGCCCGCCATGAAACAGCGTGCCCAGGAAAAGGGTTTCAATTTTCCGTATCTGTACGACCCATCGCAACGGATCGGACGCGATCTGGGTGCGACGGTAACCCCGGAGTTCTTCGTCTTCGACAAGAACCGCAAACTGGTGTACATGGGCGCTATGGACGATAGCCAGACTGCGCCTCGTGTCAATTACCTAGAGGCGGCGGTCCAGGCAGCCCTGGAGGGCAAAGCACCTGCAGTCAAGGAGACTCGAGCCCGCGGGTGTACAGTCAAGTACGAGAATTAGGCCGGTCTTGGTACACCATGCGAGACGGATTACACCGGGACCGAAGGGAGGGGCGTGCTTGGTTGCGCCCCTCCCAGTGTCGGAGGTTCAGCATGTTCAGGAAATCGTCGTGGATTCTGGTTGCTTGGTGCTTTTCGCTATCGTTTGGCTGTCAATACTCCACTGGCAGATCGAGTAACGCTCGCGAGCAGACGGAGTGCGAATGTTCTCCGCCAGCCACTACCGGTGTCAGTTTGCGCATCGTCACCTGCAAAGAATGGGACGACGAACTGAAAAAGTATCGGGGGCATTATGTGATCGTGGATACCTGGGCGACATGGTGCGGTCCGTGTCGCGAGGAATTCCCTAATTTGGTTAAGATTCATCGCCGCTTCCGCGATCATGGCGTAGTGGTCATGTCCGTGTCCGTGGACGACCCAAAAGCAGAAAAGCCGGCACTGGCTTTTTTGCAGGAGATGCAGGCGGACTTTCCCAATTACCTGGTGCACGACCCTGCTCTAGAATGGTGGGACAAATGGCAGATCAAGGGCATTCCGATCGTCCTGGTTTTTAGCACCGAGGGACGATTGCTGCGTCGCTTCGATCGCGACGATCCAGATCGTCAGTTCACTTATGCCGAAGTAGAGGAATATATAGCTCAACTGCTGGCGACCAAAAACCCATCCTGATGGTCGGCTCATTGGGTACGCCCGGCGCGGTGTCGGCAAGGACCTTGCGGGATGCTTCGGCATGCGTGCCGTCAAAAACGTGCGTAGAATGCACACGGAGGATGGCTGCATTGCCTCGGCGGGCCTGCGGTCGTAGGCGTTGCCGGACAGCCGGCGCCTCGCTAAAAATGCCCAGTACTTGTGCCCCCTTAGCTCAATTGGCAGAGCAACTGACTCTTAATCAGTGGGTTCCAGGTTCGAGTCCTGGAGGGGGCACTGTCGAGGAAAGAGCGGCGGGACACATAAGCGCTGTCGCACACCACGTGGGTGGCAAACAAAAAGGGCGGGGCATTGCCCGCCCATGCAGGACTCCGCGCTAGTCGAAGCAACTCCGTAACTCAATCAGCTCGCAGGATGAAATAGTAGGTGCCTTCGTTGGGCGTGCGTGCTTGGATCAAAATCCCTTTTTCGAGGGAGGCGGCGGCGAGAGCTTTTTTGAGCTCTTCGACATTGGCAACCGGCTTGCGTGCCACCGCGACGATGAGCATACCCTGCCGTATGCCGGCCAGGTGCGCCAAACTACCCGGTTTGACTTGAGTTACGAGTACGCCCCGAGCGTTCCTGGCATAGCCTCGTTGCTCGGCCAAATCGGGAGTCAGGTCAACGACCGAAAGACCTATTTGGTGGAGTTCTGTGCTCCCTGGCTCGGGCCTCTGGGAGCTCGGCTCGTCTTCTAGGCCGAAGCTTTCTGGCTGCTGCTCCACGAGGACGCTCAGAGTTTTCTCTTGGCCATCGCGGAAGATACGCAGGTCCAGTTTCTGGCCGATGGGCGTAGCCAAGACCTTGCGCTGCAATTCTTGGCCGTTTTCGATAGGCTGTCCGCGTGCTGAGAGGATGACATCGCCTTCGCGCAGGCCGGCTTTGGCCGCAGGACTGTTAGGATAGACTTGCACAACCACCACGCCCTTGCGACCTTGGAGCTGCAGTTGTTCTGCCAGTTCAGGGGTCAGATCCTGCATGCGGATACCGAGATACCCGCGGCGGACTGTGCCTTCGCGGGCTAGTTGCGTCACGACCTCGCGGACCATATTGCTGGGGATTGCCAGCCCCACACCCTGAAAGCCGCCTGAAACCGTGCGGATGGCAGTGGAAATACCGATCACCTTGCCTTCCATATTCACCAGAGGTCCCCCGCTATTGCCTGGATTGATGGCGGCGTCTGTCTGCAAAAAGTCTTCGTAAAGGAGATTGAGACCGACATGGCGTCCCTTGCCACTTATGATGCCGGCGGTGACCGAGCCCTGGAGACCGAACGGAGCACCCATGGCCAGAACTCGGTCGCCAATTTCCATTTGCTCGCTATCGCCTAATTCGGCATACGGGAGTTGGGCGGGGGAATTGAGTTTGACGATGGCCAAGTCTGTCTTGGGATCGCGTGCGATATCTTTCGAGATAAACTTGCGACCGTCGCGCAGAGTGACTTCGACTTCGCTGGCCCCAGCCACCACGTGGTTGTTGGTCACTACGAGGCCCTTGGGGTCCACGATCACGCCGGAACCAAATTGCACACCGCGCGGCGGCTCTGCCTGACCTCTGCGGAATTGTTCGAAAAAGCGCCTCAGGTCGTCGTTGGGGAACGGAAAATCGTCGAAGGGATCCATATCCGGCTGCCTTGTAGATTGCGTGCTACGGACGCCACGCGCCTGGACCCATACCACCGCAGGCAGCACTTTTTTGACGATGAAGCGGTACGAAGTCAATTCAGGCGGCCCAGGCGGGGCCTTTTCTGCCAAGCTGGCCCCGCCGGACGGCAAATTGGCCACCAGCACAGCACAGAGGGTAAATCCCAAAACCACGCCTAGCGAGAGAGTAACAAGCCGTTTCACGGTCCTCCTCCTTTTAGACTGAGCCGATGCACAAAGGCATCCGTACCAGCACGTGCCCGCAGAGGCCTATCCTTAGGGTGCCTCCGGCAGGCGTCGCCGTTTTGTGTTCTTGAATATTTTACGCAGGAACAAGACAAAGCGGGCCAGTTGTGTGTGCGTCAGACGCCTCACGGGGGGACTTTGGCCGGTCGTGAGCGAGTTCGGGACGACTCCTGACCGGACTAGGAGGCGTATCCACGTGGATGGCTTTGGTGCCAGCGCCAGGCTGTCTCGACTATGGAGCGAAGAGACCGGTAAGCCGGTTTCCAGGCGAGGTCCTGTTGTGCCTTGGCGCTGGCCGCGACCAAGATCGGAGGATCGCCGGGCCGCCGAGATGTCTCCTGCGTGGGGATGGCGCGCCCGGTGACTTCTTCGCAAACGCGGATCACTTCACGTACCGAGTAGCCGTGGCCTACGCCGAGATTGTAGGCGACGAATTGGCCGGGACGTACGTGCTCCAGTGCGCGCACATGGGCATCTGCCAAATCGTCCACATGGACATAGTCGCGGATACAGGTGCCATCGGGGGTCGGATAGTCGGTGCCGAAAATGTCCACATGGGAACGCAAGCCGAGAGCAGTTTGCAAGACCAGAGGAATCAGATGGGTTTCCGGATCGTGGTCTTCACCGAGATCGCCCTCCGGACTGGCGCCGGCAGCATTGAAGTAGCGCAAAGCTGCGGCGGCAAGCCCATAGGCACGGCAATAATCCTGCAGTGCCCACTCGACGGCGAGTTTAGCGCGGCCATAGGGATTGATCGGCTTCTGCGGTTCGTCTTCGCTAATGGGTACGTGCTGTGGGATGCCGTACGTGCTGCAGGTGCTGCTGAATACGATTTTGCTGATGCCGGCTGTGCGCATAGCGGCCAAGAGGGTCAGGGAGCATGCTAGATTGTTCTCGTAATAACGTTGGGGATCCTGGACCGATTCACCGACATAAGCCAAAGCGGCAAAATGCATGACCGCCTCGATACGGTGCTCGACGAGTACCCTGTGCAGAGTGGTGGCGTCCGCGAGGTCTGCGACGATCAACGGTACTTGGCCCACCGCCTGGCGATGACCGCGACTGAGGTTGTCGTACACCCAGACCTGGTGTCCCTGACGGGTCAGATACCTGACCGTATGACTACCTACATAGCCGGCGCCGCCGGTGACCAGAATACGCATACGAGTGGTCCTCGCTTGCCGCCTGTAGTATCGTGTTCGTCCCGTGGGCCCTTAGGCACTAAGTCGCAAGTCCTGCCCCGGTGCCGCAAAACAAAACGACAGCGATGGGCACGAGCAGATCTCGAACCGTTTGAAAAGGCAATCGCGGCGTTCGCACATAAAGCGCCAGGGGGATCACGTTTTGCTCTGTGCCCACCTGCGGTGCTCTTTAAGCATACATCGGTTCATGACGACTTGCAGGCCCGCCTGGAGCGCACGTTCGGCGGCAGCGTTGTGGACGATCCCTTCCTGCATCCAAACGACTTTGGCCTTTTTCTTTATGGCTGCCTCGACGATTTCGGGCACAGCATCGGGCCGGCGGAAAATGTCCACCACATCTATAGGCTCCGGAACCGAGTCCAGGTCGGGATAAGATTTCTCGCCCAGCACCTGGGAGACGTTGGGATTGACCGGAATAATGCGGTATCCTCGGGATTGCAAATAGCTGGCGACTCGGTAGCTATCACGGTCGGGCTTGTCGGAAAGACCGACGATGGCGACGGTGCGCGACTGGCTCAAGATGCGGTCAATTTCTTCGTTGGACGCCTGAAAACGCGGAAGCTCACATTCTTGGGACATAACTTTCACCTCTGGTCGAACATAGTCTGCGGCCTGCCCTCGGTACATGCTGCAATCATCCGGACGATCGCCGAGAGCGATCGTATGTCCTGTGGCTCGCCCTGTGCGAGCAAAGCTGTTAGTGGTACGCTTCGAATTCTTTGCCGAGGACAGAGGCGGCGATCTTGAGAGCCAGTATTTCATCGGTGCCTTCGTAAATGCGACAAACGCGTACATCGGCCAGATGCCTTCCGGGACGGTACAAGGTGGACCAGCCGCGACCACCCAGGACTTGGACGGCACGGTCTGCCACATCCCAAGCGGCTTTGGCAGCGAAATATTTGGCTTCGGCGACCACCGTGTCGGCGCGTGTGCGCAGATGTTCGCGTTCGGGCGCCCGCTTCCAGTCCTCGACGGCTTCTGCAGCCCGCAACACCAGCGATTCGGTGGCCAGCCGCTGCACCTCCATGACGGCGATATGTTCCTGGATCAATTGGTGCCGGGCTATTTCTTTACCGTGCTGCAAGCGCGAGCGAGCATAGGCGCATGCCTCCTGGAGGCAATCCTCGATGACCCCGAGGCAACCGGCAGCGACACTGAGACGGCCACTGATCAAGGTAGTCATGGCGATCCGAAATCCTTCTCCCTCGGGGCCGAGCAGATTGCCTTTGGGCACGGGATAGTCGCGCAGCTCGAACATAGCCGTGTTGGCTGTAGGCATACCCATCTTGGCATGCAGATCCTCGCAAGCAAAGCCAGGTTGCCCGGTCTCCACCAGAAAGGCACTGATGCGGCCTTTTCTATTCGCAGGATAGGCGAAGGTGACGATCAGGTGCGCTATGCCGCCATTGGAAATCAAATATTTGACTCCGTTGAGCCGGTAGCCGTCTGCTCGCTCTTCGTAGGTCATCTGCATTTCTAGGGGATTGCTACCTGCTTCAGGCTCGGTAAGTCCGAAGGCGCAAATGAGGTCGCCTCGACAGGTAGCCGGCAGATAGCGCTCTTTTTGTTGTGCGTTGCCGAACATCACGATGGGGAACTGGCCTATAGAAGAATGGCCGGAAAAAAACGTGCGCACGCCGGTGCCTTCGCGCCCGATCCGAGCCAGAGCCAATGCATAAGTCACGGCGTCTGCCTCACGACCTCCATAGGCCTGTGGCACCGGCATGCCCAACAGATCGTATTTGCGCGCCAGAGGGATCAGTTGGTCGTTGAAGCGTCTCTCGACGTAGCACAACTCCTCGATGGGACGCAACTCCTGGCAAAACGCCTCCACATCCTGCAAAAGCGCTCGCTGATCGCGGCCGGTCATGTCTGTCTCCTCGGCAGGTAGCTCTCCCGCCAGGAAGCCTGGCTCGAGGCAGCGGCGGTATGTACTTATTGGCGACCGAGACCGATTCAGATCGCCGGCACCGAGCAGCCGGCCCTCGGGGGCTGTGCACGTACCGAGAGCCTGGCAAACACTGCAAGAGTCCTCTTGTGCTCATTGTAGCTCTAAGGTTTACAAGGCTGCGCGTATCAGGCGTCGCAAAGAGCACATCCCTGGGGGCCTTGTGCTTTAGCCCATGCCAGCGCCTGAGCGGCCTTTTCGAGAACGCTCGCCGTATCCAGTGTGTCGCTGGATTTGCACGCGGGTCCAAGGACTACCGCGCCAGCACTTGCGGTCACGGTGATCGAGGAGGGGCCCAACGGCATAGACATCGAGCCGAGCGACTCCTGAAGTCGGCGGATAAAAGCTTGCGCGGACTGGCTGTCCACCCCCGGGGCCAGCAGGAGAAACTCGTCGCCTCCATAGCGCGCGATGACATCGGTGCTGCGCACAATTTGGCGTAGCCTTTGACCGAGCTGTGCCAG
>Ga0209989_100195_pt1 | contig 11604 bp, 7 predicted proteins | sample Antgeofumaro1A2B_FD_188083 | JGI IMG/M metagenome (GOLD analysis project Ga0209989, IMG submission 188083) | Geothermal fumarole subsurface microbial communities from Mt. Erebus, Antarctica - 1A2B (SPAdes) (version 2) | ecosystem: Environmental > Terrestrial > Volcanic > Fumaroles | place: Mt....
GGGATGATGGCAAGCCGTCGGTGCGGCTCCCGCGTCGGTCCAAGGAGCCACCTCTGTGGAAACGGCGCGCCCACCCTGAACCTCTTCCAACGCCTTCTCATCGGCTCCCATCTTAGGGCGAGGTCAGGATGGTACCGCCATCCCCCACCGCCACGAAGGTGCCGTTGCCGTAGGTGACGCCCCAGAGCCGCGCGTCCGTCCCCGAGAACTGCTGGGTCCATTTCACGCCGTCCCGGGAGGTCAGGATGGTGCCGCCACCCCCCACCGCCACGAAGATGCCGTTGCCGTAGGTGACGCCACGGAGATAACTCTCCGTCCCCGAGTCCTGCTTGGTCCAGTTCACGCCGTCCCGGGAGGTCAGGATGACGCCGTTCATGCGCAGGGAGTCCGGGCCGGTGAAGACAGCCCCAACCCCCACCGCCACGAAGGTGCCGTTGCCGTAGGTGACGCCACCGAGAGGGTTCTCCGAGGTCCGCGGGGTCCAGTTCACGCCGTCCCGGGAGATCAGGATGATGCCGTTCGGCGGGATGATGCCGTTCGGCGGGGAGTCCCGGCCGGCGCGGACAGCCCCAACCGCCACAAAGATGCCGTTGCCGTAGGTGACGCCATCGAGCACTACCCCCGTCCCCGGGACCTGCTTGGTCCAGTTCACGCCGTCCCGGGAGATCAGGATGATGCCGTTCGGCGGGGAGTCCAGGCCGGTGAAGACAGCCCCAACCGCCACGAAGGTGCCGTTGCCGTAGGTGACGCCAAAGAGCCAGTTCTCCGTCCCCAAGCCCTGCTTGAAGCCCTGCTTGGTCCAGTTCTCGCCATCCGGGAAGGTCAGGATGGTGCCGAGCCCCCCCCACCGCCACGAAGATGCCGTTGCCGTAGGTGACGCCCAAAAGCCCTGCCAACGTCCCCGAGTCCCGCTTGGTCCAGCTCACGCCGTCCCGGGAGGTCAGGATGGTGCCGTCATCTCCCACCGCCACGAAGGTGCCGTTGCCGTAGGTGACGCCTCTGAGGTTCGGGAACCCCCCCCGATCTCCGGACGGTCCAGCGCGTCCCCGGCGCGGTCCCGCCTGCCCCCGGCGCGGTCCCGCCTGTCCCCGGACTGCTGGGGCCACCACAAGCGCTCAACAGCGCCGCAAGGAGCAAAAAGGCTCCTAGCTGTGACAGTTTGTTTCTGACCATCAAGACCACCTCCTACGCTCTCCATTTTGCCCGAGCGTTGGGCAACCCAGACTTTGTCACGTCGCATTCCCGTCGTCAACCCCAAAGCGGATTGAGTTCATGGGGCGAAGGAAGCGACGCATCGGCACGGAAACGGTGATGCCCACTTCGGAAAAGGAATGTAAGGAAGGCAATTTTGCAACTTGCCATCCCGCCGACCGACTTTGTTGTCAAGGTTGCCTTCCGCCTGCTATCCGAGCGACGTCCCGCTGCCCTTCTAATTCGCTTCCCAACTTTGCGTGTTCGGTGAAACAATAGCATGGCAGTGTAGTGGAGTTAGTTGGTCGCAACCGTCGCATTGTTGAAGGGGGTTGCCAAAATCTGTTCAAGCGATGCATCCCAAATGGGGAGAGGTGAAGGGCAATGCGTGGTTGGTGGACAATAGGGCTGACTTTGCTCATGGGTTGGACGGCGATGGCGCAATGGAGCAATGGCGGGTTTGAGGAGTTGGATGAGAAACGCTTTCCCGTTGGATGGTCGTGGTTTGCGGCAGAACCGCAGAATGCGATTGTGCGCATCACGACGGATGCTGCTGAAGGGCGGTTCGCCCTCTTGATGGAAGCCCGCTCCAACGCAACGGTCGGCGTCAACCGCACTTACAAAGCAGGAAAACAAGGCGAGGTTGTGCCTGACATCGGTGCAATGCTCCCCGTCAGGAAAGGGGCACTCATCTTCCGCTTCAAAGTGCTGAAGGCGACAACGGACAATGTTCGCGTCTATGCTATCCCGATGAAGGCGGACAACTTGGAGGGTGGGGCATCCCGTGTCGCCTATATCATTCCGCCGCAATTTGCGGGCGACAACAAATGGCACACGGGTGTTTTAGCCTTTGACTTCTCCGAAAAGCCCCAGGTGCGGGCAGTGCAAATTGGGCTGCGCATCAATGAGGGCGGGCAACCTGCTCCTGCCGCTGTCATCTTTGACGACTTCCGCTTCGCAGACAAAGTCGGCTGGCACTTGCGGTTAGCGGGAACGGGCTTTGAGGAAGGTGAAAAGCCTGGAGAGCAAGGCTACTTCGTCCTTCGGTTGCAAAACACAGGCGACGAACCCGCTCCCGTCTCCGCGGAACTTTCCGCCCCCACCAAATTTGAAGTGGAGGCTTTTAAAGTTCCGATGAAGGTCATCCCCGGCGAAACCGCAGCGATACGATGGTTTGTCAAGGGGTTGCGACGGATGGGAATGTCTTTCACTGTCCGTTGGGAAGCGCTGCCGCAAGTGACGGAAACGGTCATCCATTCTTGCTTCGCTCGCTTGCGCCCTCGCTCCTTCGGGTTCGCCAACGCTGTGCTTTTTGTCGGTATCCCTTCGCAACTTCGGCTTGTGTTGGAGAACGAAGGGGATGCGGTGATAGAAGGTATCTCGGTGTCCCTGTCGCTGAATGGCTTGACATTGGTGAAGGGCTTGCCAACGATTCCCTTGAGCACTTTGCCGCCCGGTAAAACGACGGTGACATGGATGGTTCAAAGCCGACAAGCGCGTCAAGGGGCTGCTCGCGTGCAACTGCGTATTGGGCAAATGCCCATTACGATGAATGCGACCGCCACCGTAAGCCGAGCCATTCAAGAGCGCGAGAAAGGCACGCTCCTCCTCGCCACGCCCAAAGTGCGGCTGCTCTTCCCCGCCAATCCGTTCGGTTACGGTGTCTATGCGGTGGAAGTTTACGACGGTAAAGGTTGGAAGAGGATGGCGCTCTCGCCCCAACTGCTGCAAGTGGCTTACCTTGATTTGCGCCGCCAAACCGTTTCCCGCGCCGTCTTCGCGCCGAAGGCAGAAAAGTTGCCCAATGGTGGTTTAGCGTTTCCCTTCCAATGGCAAGACGAGTTGGACGGGGCAGTGTGGCGAGGGGAAGTTCGGTTTGAGCCCGACGGACACAGTATCAAGGTCGCTTGGCGATTGCAGGTAGATCGTCCAAAGCAAGTTTTGGGCGTTCACGGACCGAGTCTCTTTGTCGGCGACCAAACTTTTGGGACGGCAAAAACGATGGCATTGCTGCCCGGCGTTTATTGGCTTTTGCCCGACGAGACGGTGGACGACGCTCGTTACAGTGACCCGCCCCACCATTTGCACATCGTCCCGCATCCTTACAAACTCACGCAGCCGCTCATGGTCGTGGCGCACGAAGGTGTTTTCGTGGGGTTGATGTGGGATGCGTTGCAGCAATGGGGAGAAGGCGATGGGCTGGGAGCAGAAACGGGCTTGTGTCCGCAACCCATTTTCGCTGTGCCCAACATCATCGCCCATCAAGACAACCACTTGCTCGGCTTGATAGTGCCCAATGTGCCCAAGTGGGTGAAGGAAAATTCGGTTTGGGCGCAAACGCCCTTGCGGCTCAAAGGGCAAGTGCAAGTGACAGCGTGGATCGTTGGTGGGACGGGAAGCGTTTTGGATGCCTACGATGAATATTTTGTCAAGTTTCCACTTCCGCCCGTTCCAGAGCGCCCCTACCCAGATTCAGAAACTTTTCGGCGGAGCAAAATGAGTGACCGCTCTGACCGTTACGGGAAATTGTTTTCGGGGTTGCAAACATTGGAACGGCAAGCCCTTGAAGATGCCAGAACCCAGCGGGACGATGGCTCATGGGGCTTTGTGCTGGACAGGGGTTGGACTTTGGAGATGCTGCGCATGTTTGCCCCTCATCGCCCCTTGGACGATTACGGCAAGGAGGGCGACACAACCGTTGGCACTTGCACCTTCTCCTTTCGGCGCGCCATCGCCCTGCTCCGCTATGCCCGCATGACGGGTTCGGTCAAGGCAGCGGAGTTAGGGCTGAAAGCCATCCGCTTTATTGACAAAACCTTCCTCCGCCCCGAGGGGGCGCAAACTTGGGAAGTGCCCCTTCATTGTCCCGATGTCCTTGCTGGCGCCAACGCCATCCACGCTTACTTGGAAGCCTACTGGCTGACGGGAGAGCGGTATTGGCTGGAGCGCGCTGTCTCCTGGGCGAAAACGGGGTTGCCTTTCATCTACCTGTGGAACCCGCCCGACCGACCCACCATGATGCGCTACGCATCCATCCCTGTCTTCGGCACCAGTTTCTTCTCCGCTGCCCCCTGGTTCGGCACGCCCGTGCAATGGAACGGGCTGGACTACGCTTACGCTCTGTTGAAACTGTCAAGGGAACTGAAAGGGGAAGCAGGTGACCGTTGGTTTGACCCATCATTTTGGCGCCACATCGCAGAAGGCATCACCATCTGCGGCATTCAACAACAAGCCGCTGTCAACCATCCTGATGGCAACTATCCCGACAGCGTAGCGTTGACCTACCGCTACGAGCCGAACGATAAAGGTGTCATCAGTCCTCACGGCATTGTCCGCAATCTGTGGCTGTTGCGGGACCAACACGACGACGCATTGGATTACAAAACGGTCACCGTTAAAAGCACGCCCCCCATCCGCATCACGAGTGAAGCCGTCGTGGAACGGGCGGATTGGGATGGGACAGGGATGCTGACAGTAGTGCTGCGAACGCCGAAAGGGACAAGTCAGACGGCGACGGTGATTGCCAGCATCGCAAAGCCGAGTTCAGTGGAGGTGACAGGTGGGCAATTGTTGGAGCAACGCTATAACACGCGCCGGTGCTGTCTCTTCCTGACCCTTCGGCACGAAGGTGACTTGACAACTTTGCGGTTGCGGGATGTCCAACCTGCCCTTTACGAAGCGTTGGGGGCGACTTGGGAGAAACCTGTTTGGGAGTTCAGTATGGATGACGACCCTGACGATTGGATGCCCCTCAACGACCTTGCGCCCTTTGAGGTAAAGGGCGGGGTTTTGCGAACACGCTCCATCGGCGGCGACCCTTACATGCACAGCCCACCGGTGCGTCTGGACGCACAGAGGTTCCGAACCCTTGTGATGCGGGTGCGGTTGCAATTTCCAGCGGGGGCTCAACCGATGGGACAAGTTTTCTGGGTGCGGGAGGACGACCCGCAATGGAGCGAAAGCAAAAGCCTTCGGTTCCCGCTGCCCACCGACGGGCAATGGCACGAAATTCGGGTAGACCTGACGCAATCGCCTGAATGGCGCAGCATCATCAGAAAGTTGCGCCTTGACCTAGGCAGCGGAACCGGCATCATTTTGGAATTGGACTTTGTGCGACTTTAATAACGCGCCCTTTGCCGAACGAGGTGGTGTCCATGCCAGTAGTTACCAAGACAGTCGTTGTGGAAGGGTTGCCTGAATGGGACTACATTCCCGCTCCCGAAGCCGTCACGCACAAGGTGCGAGAAACTATCGCTCGGTTTCAAATGCTGCAACCCAACGAAACAGTTGTGGTGGGTGTTTCGGGTGGACCGGACTCGCTGACCCTGCTGCATGTCCTTTGGCGGCTGCGGACGGAATTTGGGTGGCAAATTCTCGCTGTCCATTTCAATCACGGCTTGCGGGGCGAGGAAGCCGATGCGGATGAAGCCTTCGTCAAGTCCTTTTGCGAGCGGTGGGGTATTCCGTGCGTGACGCAAAAAGCCGATGTAAAAGCCCTTGCTCGCCAATGGAAACTTTCCGTTGCGCAAGCGGGGCGGCGAGCCCGCTACCGCTTTTTCGCCGAAGTGGCGGAAAAAGTGGGCGCAACGAAAGTGGCGTTAGGACACACCGCCAGCGATGTAGTGGAAACTTTGCTGCTGAACCTTTTCCGAGGCACGGGGTTGGACGGCTTGCAAGGCATCCCTCCCATCAGTCCCTTGACAGTTTGGGATAAAGGACAAGAAGGGGGAAGCCTGGAAGGGGCAAGGCGGTGGGTTGTGCGCCCGTTGATTTCCTGTTGGCGGGCGGAAACGGAAGCCTATGCGCGAGTTTATCGCCTTCAACCCCGTCTTGACAAAAGCAATTTGGACACGAAAGCGTCCCGAAACTGGATTCGCTGGGAGTTACTCCCGCTGCTTCGGCAGCGTTTTGAGAAGGTGGACTTTGCCTTGTGGCGGCTGAGCGAAATGGCACGGGAGGAAAGTCGGTGGCTCCACCAAGTCGCTGAGGACATTTTGCGGGCATTGACCTGCCACGCCGATGAGGGGAAAATCGCCGTTGACCGTGCTGAATTGCTGAGGCAACCGAAGGCGTTGCAGCGGCGCATCTTGCGGCGGATGGTGGAGCGATTGGTCGGTCCGTTGAACGAAGTGAGCTTAGAGCACATTGAGGAAGCGTTGGGGGTTGTAGAGCGGCACGCAACGGGGGCTGCCTATCACTTCCCTGACCAACTTTTCCTGCAGGTCACAAAGGGAAAAGTGTGGCTGTTGCGGTTAGCGACAGGCGGAGCGAAAATGCCCTAAACTATGTGAAGGGCATTGAGTCCTCCTGTCGCACCTTGCCGTTAACAAAAACGGGTTTGCAAGGAACAGGAGTGAGCGACGAACGATGCGCGCATTCCGATGGCTTATCGTGCTCAGCCTTGCTGGCGCTTTGTTGGTTTATTTGGTGGCGCGGGAGCAAATGGGGCGAGTTCGGGAGTTGCGGTATGATGAGTTCGTGCAAGCGATCACCCAACACCGAGTGCAGGAGGTGGAAATTAGTGGTGCCCGTGCTTTCGGGTTTTTAGCGGACGGCACTCCTTTCACCGTCCAGTTGCCGGAGCGGATGGAAAACTTGGAGCAACTGCTTTTGCAACACCAAATTCCCACCCGCTTCCGCACTTCTCCCATCACGGCGGTGCAATGGCAGAACCTGATTTTTTCCGTGCTGGTGATGCTGGGCTTCGTAGGGTTGATGTTGCTGATTTTGCGGCAAATTCAGTCAGGCAACCAACAAGCCTTCAACTTCGCCCGCAGCCGCGCCCGTCGCTACGACCAAAACCAACTGCGCGTGACTTTTGACGATGTGGCGGATTTGGAAGAGGCGAAGGAGGAGTTGCGGGAGGTCATTGAGTTCCTGAAGAACCCGCAGCGCTTCCAAGCCTTAGGCGCTAAAGTGCCCAAAGGCGTCCTTCTAATGGGTCCACCCGGAAGCGGTAAAACTTTGCTCGCCCGTGCCGTCGCCGGTGAAGCGGGAGTGCCTTTCTTCCATATCAGCGGAAGCGAATTTGTGGAGATGTTTGTGGGAGTCGGCGCTGCAAGGGTTCGGGACTTGTTTGAACAGGCAAAAGCGAACCGACCCTGCATCATCTTTGTGGACGAACTGGACGCTGTGGGACGGTTGCGCTTTGCGGGCATCGGCGGCGGGCACGATGAGCGGGAGCAAACTTTGAACCAGTTGCTGGTGGAGATGGACGGACTGGAGCAAAATAGCGGCATCGTGGTGATTGCTGCAACGAACCGCCCCGATGTCCTTGACCCAGCCCTATTGCGTCCCGGTCGGTTTGACCGCCGCATCGTCATTGACCATCCCGACGCCAAAGGGCGCGAAGCCATCTTGCGTGTTCACCTGCGGGGGAAACCCCTCGCTGACGATGTGGACATTGGGAAACTGGCAAAGCAAACGGCGGGCTTTAGTGGCGCTGACCTTGCCAACATGGTTAACGAAGCCGCCATCTTAGCCGCCCGCAAAAACAAAACTCGCATTGAAATGAGTGACCTCTTGGAGGCGTTGGAGAGGGTCATCGCCGGTCCAGAACGGCGTAGCCGGCTTATCACCGAGAAGGAGAAGCGCATCCTTGCCTACCACGAGAGCGGGCATGCATTGGTCAGCAAACTGCTGAAAGGGGAGGTGACAAAGGTCACCATTATCCCGCGCGGGTTAGCCTTGGGCTACACCTTAAACTTGCCCCAGGAAGACCGATACCTGATGAGCCGACAAGAGTTGTTGGACGAGATGACGGTCACGCTGGCGGGTCGGGCAGCGGAAGAACTGACCTTCGGCGAAATCACGACGGGAGCTGCTTCCGACTTGGAGCGAGTGACCGAATTGGCGCGCCGGATGGTGTGCGAGTTCGGCATGAGCGACCGACTGGGTCCAGTAACTTTGGGGCGAAAAGCCGGCCCCATTTTCTTGGGGCGCGATATCGTGGAAGACCGCAACTACAGCGAAGCCATTGCCAACGAGATTGACAAGGAAGTACGGCGGCTTGTGGAAGAATGTTACGAGCGAGCGAAGCAGTTGCTTCAGGAAAACCGTGCCGCATTGGATGCTATCGCCCATCGGCTTTTGGAGAAGGAAACCATTGACGGTGAGGAGTTGGACGAACTGTTGGCGTCTATAGGGGTCACAGTCGCCGCTGAATCACGCCCAAGTCAAGGGGGTGAGGGTGATGGGACCCCGTGACCCGCTTGCTGTTAGTCAGTCTTTGCTGGAGGAAGCCAACCGCTACATGGAGCACCAGGAATGGCACCAAGCCGAGGAACGCTTTCGGCGCGTTGTCCGTTCCCTCACTCGCAAATCCCTTCGCTCAAAATCCACCAAACCCTTGCTCACCCAAGCCTTGACCGGTTGGGCGCGTTGTCTGTTGGAGCAGGGGCAACTTCCCGAGGCGGTAAAAGTGGCGCGGCGTGCTCTTGCCCTTATGCCCACCTCCGAAGAGGCTCAGCACCTTCTTGTCAATGCCTTGGTCGGGTTGGGACGGTGGCAGGAAGCACTGCGGAAGGTAAAACAGTTGTTACGCTCCCAACCTCAAAATTGGCGGCTTCACCTGTGGGCAGCCCGCCTTGAAGGACAGCTTATGCGGTGGGCAGAAGCCATTCAACACTTAGCAATGGCGCTGCGCCTCGCCGATAAAGAGGCAGAACCTTACGAAGTGGCTGCTCAAATTCTGGAACGTCGGGGCGAAACCCGTCGGGCGCTCCTTCTGCTTCGGAAAGGCGTGGAGCAAATTCCCCGTTCGCCCGCTCTCTGGTTCGCCCTCGGGCAAATGCACCGTCAGTTAGGGCAATGGCGGGAAGCCGTGCAATGTTTTGAGCGGGTCTTGAAGCTCCGCTTTGACAGCCCTTTGGTGCGGGAGATTTTGGGACAACTTTGCTCCGAGTTGGGGTGGTTGGACAAAGCCCAAGAACACGCCCTGCGCGGTTTGGAGCAAGACCCAGAAAACCCCAATTTGCTGGATTTGCTCGCCTTCGTCTACATGCAGAAAGGGCGCTTTAGCGAGGCTCTCTGCGTGTTGCAACGATTGGTGCGCTTAGCACCTACCGATCCCGTCATTCAGTTCCGCTTAGCCTCTTTGCACCACCAACTTAGCAACTACCCACAAGCCATCGCCGCTTACCAACGCACTATTGCCCTTGCGCCCGAAACGGAATTGGCGCGGGAAGCCCAATACATCTTGGAGTTGCTGGACAAGCAGCAGTTAGAGCAAGTGTTCCTGCTGAGCATGGAAGACCCCGTTTTTCGCATCAAGTTGATGCGCAACCCCCACCAAGCCTTGAAGGAACGAGGCTTTTTGCTCTCAGAAGCCTCCATGGAGGTCATCCTCAACACCGACTTCTCCCAACTGCCACGCCGACATGGCGCTTCCCAGCGCTTCGTGAGTTGAGAACCTCCCTTTCGCCATACCTAAAATGGCATTTTTGTCAAGGAGGGTGAGAGTGTTGGAAGAGAAGCAGGTGGAAGACCCGAAGGTTTACGACATCACCATCGTGGGGGGCGGACCGGCAGGGTTGTTCGGGGCTTTCTATGCGGGCATGCGGCAGATGAGCACGAAAATTATTGACGCCCTCCCACAGTTAGGGGGGCAATTGACTGCCCTTTACCCCGAAAAGTTCATCTACGACATGCCCGGCTTCCCGAAGGTGCGCGCCAGCGAATTGGTGCAGCGATTGGTGGAACAGGCCATGCAATTCAACCCCACTGTTTGCTTGAACGAGGTGGCGCTGAAATTAGAGCGCCTTGACGAAAAACTGTTCCGCCTCACGACCAACAAAGCCCTTCACTACTCCCGCACCGTCCTTCTCTGCGTGGGCATTGGGGCGTTCTCCCCGCGCCGCTTGGGGCGCCCCGAGGTGGAGCGTTTTGAGGGGCGCGGCGTTTACTATACCGTCACGGACTTGAATGCTTTTGCGGGCAAGAAGGTGCTCATCGTGGGGGGCGGCGACAGTGCAGTAGATTGGGCGCTCACCTTAGAACCCATCGCGGAAAAGGTAGTGCTCATCCACCGCCGCGACCAATTCCGCGCCCACGAGCACAGCGTGGAGCAACTAAAGCGCTCTTCGGTGGAAGTGCACTTGTTCCACGAATTGGAGACCGTGATGGGAAAGGAGCGTCCTGAAGCCGCCGTCATTTTTCACAACAAGACAGGCGAGAAGAAAACCATCCCGGTGGATGCTGTCATCTTGGCGTTGGGCTTCACCACCAATCTCGGTCCCATCAAGGAATGGGGCTTGGAGATGGAAGGCAACGACATCAAAGTAGACCAGCGGATGATGACCAACCTCCCCGGCGTGTTCGCAGCGGGCGATGTGGCAACCTATCCGGGCAAGGTGAAGTTGATTGCCGTAGGAGTTGCGGAAGCCGCCATTGCGGTCAACCAAGCCAAAGTCTTCCTTGACCCCTCCGCCCGCCTCCAACCTGCCTTTAGTAGCACTGTTGGCGTCCCTTCCAAACCGTGATAAGTTGCCGCAGAAGGTGTTGGAGCCCAAACGCCATCCAAATTAAAAGGAAAGCCCCAAAGCCATGATGTTTGCGAAAGTAGCGGAGGGCACTTTCCCTTTGAGCCCGCCGCGCCCTTTCCGGCACCCCCTTGACAGAAGCCCCCCAATAGTGACGAACCTTCGCCTCCGGCAAGTAAACGATACGCCATCCTGCCGCTTTTACCCGTTGGCACAAGTCCAACTCCTCAAAGAACAAGAAGAAGCCTTCGTCCATCCCGCCCACTTGTTCAAAGACACGGCGGCGAATGGCTAAAGCGGCCCCCGACACCTCCTCCACCTCTTGCCGCTGGGTAAAGTGACGCCCGGAAAACCTACGCCCTTCCATCCACCGATGAAATCCTAACAGTGCGAGGGCAAATTCCCACGCTTTTGGAAACCGACGCCCTGACGGTTGCAAAGTGCCGTCAGGGTTCAAAAGTTGCCAACCCACAATCCCCACTGAATTCGCTTCGTCGCTTTGAGCAAATTGAGCGAAGGTAACGAAAGCCTTTTCATCCACCACACAGTCAGGGTTGAGCAATAGCAACCACTCCCCAACGGCTTGCCGAGCCCCCAAGTTAACCCCTGCTGCAAAACCAGCATTGGTGCCGTTGGCGATCAACTTCACCCCCTCAAACTGCCGAAGGCAAGCAACGGTGTCGTCCTCGGAAGCGTTGTCCACGACGATGGCTTCCCATTCCAGCGCCATCTCCGACCGCAATTTCTCGCCCGCTTGAAAGACACTTTGAAGGCACTCTCGGATGAAGGGTTGGGCATTGTAAGTGACGATGAGCACGGAAAGGAACGGTCGCACGGCTATCGCCTGCCTTGCAAGAAGTTCGCCAAACGGCGTTGTCCTTCCCGCAACTTGGCAAACATCTGTCGCACTTCAGGTAGGGGCGAGCGGCTCAGA
>Ga0209989_100196_pt1 | contig 11584 bp, 17 predicted proteins | sample Antgeofumaro1A2B_FD_188083 | JGI IMG/M metagenome (GOLD analysis project Ga0209989, IMG submission 188083) | Geothermal fumarole subsurface microbial communities from Mt. Erebus, Antarctica - 1A2B (SPAdes) (version 2) | ecosystem: Environmental > Terrestrial > Volcanic > Fumaroles | place: Mt....
AGTATGCGGGTCTGCCTGCTGGGAAGCTCAGTCCGCATACGATGCAGGACGGAAGGCGGCTTACGCAAAACGCTCGCCGCGCGGGACGCGTTGCGCTTGTTCCATGTTCTTGGCGGGTGTGGATACCGAAAGAAGGGGGGTGAGCGGCGCTCATCCCCACGGCGCGCAGCCGGGGGTCTGTAGCGCCGCCGGGATCTGATGAAAAGAAAGGGCAACTGCCTTCTGGCTGTGCGTCACGCTGATGTCATCTGCCAGAATTAAGGAGGTCGTGAAGATGTGCGGGGTATGAGCTGCCCATCAACGAGCGGCGTAACAACGGCATGCACCCGGCTGCGAGTAGCGCGGCTCCTACCGAAAACTTGCGCGTGGCAGCGGCCCGGCGCGATAGGTGATGCTAAGCGTTAGGCCGTAGAAGTAAGGTATCGTACACTGAATGTTATGCGGATTCTCAAACTCATCTCCAAATATTTATTAGCGGTGTTCTTCATCGTTGGCGGTCTCAATCATTTTCTTAACCCGCCCTTTTACCTCAAGATCATGCCGCCATATTTGCCATGGCATCTGTTTCTCGTTTATCTCAGTGGGATATTTGAAATAGCTTTCGGGATCTTGCTAATGGTCGCAAGGTATAGTCGGTATGGCGCATGGGGAATAATCGCTTTATTGATTGCGGTATTTCCAGCTAATATTCACAGAAATTGCGGCTGGAAGCCCCCGATTTTAATCGGGGGAGGAAAGCCGCTTGTCCCCTTTTCTGATATGTAATGTAATACAACCATGAAAACCGTTAAAACCGTCAAATGCAAACTCCAAGTTAATACCGAACAAGCCGCGATTTTGCTTGAGACATTGGCAAGGTTCGCCGCTGCCTGCAACGACATTCTTCGCCTTTCTCAAGAGAACCGGACGACCAACAAGGTCAAGATCCAGCGCCTTTGCTACTACGCCATTAAGGAAAAGTACGGACTTCATGCTAACCTCGTTATCCGCGCTATTGCCCGTGTCGCTGAAGCTAGCAAGAAGAAACCTAAGCGATCTAAGCCCAGAAAGTTCAACCCTACCAGCATCTCTCTCGATGCTCGCACCTTCTCTTTTATCGAGAAACGGGAAGAGGTAAGGTCAAGATCCAGCGCCTTTGCTACTACGCCATTAAGGAAAAGTACGGACTTCATGCTAACCTCGTTATCCGCGCTATTGCCCGTGTCGCTGAAGCTAGCAAGAAGAAACCTAAGCGATCTAAGCCCAGAAAGTTCAACCCTACCAGCATCTCTCTCGATGCTCGCACCTTCTCTTTTATCGAGAAACGGGAAGAGGTTTCGATCGCCACTGTCAATGGCAGGCTCAAACTTAAACTGAAGATCGGTAATTTCCAGCGCGGATTGCTTGCCGGGCAAAAACCCACTTCGGCCACTCTTTGCTACAACAGACGCACAAAGGAATTCTACATGCATATCGTGATCAACCGTGAAGTTCCATTCCCGCCGAAGAGCGGCGACATCTTGGGCATTGACCGTGGCATCTACAACCTCGCCACCACCTCCAACGGACTGAAGTTTTCCGGACGGCAAGCTATGCACATCCGGAGACGTTACGCCAAACTGCGGCAGTCTCTGCAAGCCAAAGGCACGAAGGGAGCCAAACGCCTCTTGAAACAGCTATCGGGCAAAGAGCAGAGATGGATGCGTGACCTTAACCACAGGATTAGTAAGGCAATTATCCAGTCCTGCAAACCCGGAGACGTGATCGTCATGGAAGACTTGAAACACATCCGTGACCGCGTCCGGGTTGCTAAGAAGCAGAGGCAAATTCAGCACTCTTGGGCCTTCGGACAACTCGGCAACTTTATCGAGTATAAAGCTGCCGAACGCGGTATTGCCGTGGCCTCCGTTGACCCACGCCATACCAGCCAAAGGTGCCCTGTTTGCGGTTGTGTCTCCCGAAGCAACCGCCATAAGCATCTCTTCAAGTGCTCCTCCTGTGGTTATACGGCCAACGCAGACCTGAATGCCGCAGTCAATATCCGCCAGGTATATCTTGATACGCTGGCGGAAGGGCTGCCGTCAACCAGCCTCGAAGCATCAACCGCTGGCGGTTAGGTGCAAGCCCCCGAATTTATTCGGGGGTTGTTGACATGGCGACACATCCGGCGCTATATCCTGAAATTAGTCCAATAGCCTTATGGCTTAGATTGCCGTTGCAAGGAGTGCTGATTTTATGGGCCTATTGGCACACACGCTCAGATGTCAGCGGGGAAGGAAATAGTCGTGTGGCTCCTACCTAACAACGGCATCAACCGGACTCGCTTCAACGTCGCTTTTTTTGTTTATGCTTGCGGGTTATGCCGGGCTTTAGGTTGCTCGCCATTTTTCATGGCGGTAAAATTTGTTACTTGCGTGGCGGCGGTTTCGCCCCACGTCGTCTCTGCCGTTCGGCGGCGACCCATAACACCTGGGAGTACCGGTCAGAGGCGGGAATTAGGGTAGTGCTAACCTTCGACTGTGACCCATATATCACCTGACCCCGAGCGCCGTTCCTCCCCTCCTGCAGCTAACCATTAGGCCGCGACAGCTTGAAGCACGCGGCATGCGGAGGCCGCGTCCCCAGGAGTACGAAGAGGCAGCTCAGAGTTTGGGTTCAGCCGAGGCCGGATCGTTTGCTGCACGCTCATGCATGTGCTACAAAACTTCGCGAAAGGGGGCAAAGCGGCGCTCCTTCCTCAACCTTCAGGCAGGGATCAGCAAGCGCCGCCGTAGGCCGAATGAAGCGATTTACGGAGCAAATTGCACGGGGCGAACGGTTTGAATTCGGCGCCAACTGGGCTCGATTTCTCACGGTTGTAAATGATGAACGGATTGCGGCGGCCAAGGAGTCCTTGGAAAAAATGCTTGGGGCTGATTCCCTAAGGGGGAAGACCTTCCTGGACATTGGCTCTGGCAGCGGCCTTTTTTCCCTTGCCGCGCGGTTGCTCGGTGCAGCGGTTCACTCGTTTGACTACGACCCGCAGTCAGTCGCCTGCACGGAGGAACTAAAGCGAAAGTACCTCCCTGACGATACGTCTTGGACCATCGAGCAGGGCTCAGTGTTGGATCAGGAGTACCTTTCGAGGTTGGGAGCGTTCGACGTAGTCTATGCGTGGGGAGTCCTCCATCACACGGGTGCCATGTGGGCCGCAATGGGCAACGTAGTGCCGTTGGTGAAGCCCGGCGGCCGGTTGTTCATTGCAATTTACAACGATCAGGGCCGGGCAAGCGTCAGGTGGAGACACATCAAGAAGATTTACTGCAGCGCGCCTAAGATCCTGCGCGGTCTGATTCTTTGTGTGGCCTTTGTGCGTCTTTGGGGGTCAACTATTTTACGTGATTTTCTCAGAGGCGAGCCTGGTGCTAGCTGGCGAAATTACGGTACCGGTAGTGGTCGTGGCATGTCGCTATGGCGGGATTTGGTAGACTGGGTCGGGGGCTATCCCTTTGAAGTTGCCAGGCCGGAGGAAGTATTTGATTTTTATCGAGAACGGGGCTTCCGACTGGAAAGGCTAAAAACCTGCGGTGGAGGACTTGGATGCAATGAGTTTTTATTCAAAAAAGAGGATTGACATCCTCCCCGGCCTGAAGGCCGGAGAACCCTACTGCGCTCAAGAGCCACATGTAGCTGCCCCTGAGTCGCTTCGGTGGGTTCCTGCTTCCAGCCTCTGATGACGACGAGCCGTTCGAGGAGAGGATACGGCGGCTCGTTGCGAAGCTGCGCGAGCAGCAGGCCGAGGTGCGAAGACTGGACGAGGCGATCTGGAAGAACCTGAAGGAACTGGGCTATGGTGGTTAGTGAGCTTTTGCAGGAGAAGCGCGAAGAGATCCTCTGTATCTGCGCCAAGTACGGGGCACGGAACGTGCGTGTCTTCGGCTCCGCCGCGCGCGGGGAAGCTGGCGCGGGGAGCGACATCGATCTCTTGGTTGAATTCGAGCCCGGCCGGAGTCTTCTGGACCAGGCCGGCCTCGAGGCCGAACTCGAGGAGCTCCTCGGCTGCAAGGTGGACGTGGTGAGCGATATGAACCTTCCCGCGAACGAGGTTCGCATTCAGGATGCTAATAACTGGATCTCGGAGAACGATCTTTCTGAACTTGGTGCCAAGCCGTTTCCTCCAAGTACGGTTGTGCTTGCAAAGACTGGACGGAAGGTGCCTGATGCTTAAACCCATCTCGGGAATCCTCGCTGAAAAACCCGCTGCCCGTCCGCGCATCTGCGCCTACTACGCCTACTCGATCGTCGACGCGGCGTACACGGAGCTTTTGAAGATCAGGCAGACCGCCCGCGCGTGAAGCAGCGCGTGGCCGAGCAGCTCAAAACCGCCACCATTACCACCTACCAGCTCGCGCGAGCAGCGGGGGTCAAGCGCGTGCGCATCATCATCTTCGGCGGCTCTTCACATAACTTCTGTTATCGGACGCTGTCTTGTTCTGCTTTTAAAGATCGGCGCGGGCGCTTCCCACCCCCTTCAGGGGGTCGGGATGACGCGCGCCGCTATTTTCCCTGGCACTCCGTATCGGCGGATAACCTTAGCCGCAGACGTTGCCCGCGGTACCAACGTCATACGCCTGGCTCCAGAGGTTTTCCTTCCCGCACTTCTTCTTCACGGTTTGCATACCACGCCTCTCCGCCAGAAAATGGTTATAGACGAACCGGCAGCACCCGAATGTGCGAGCCAGGATGCGCTCTTGTTCGGGAGTAGGGTAGCACCGGAACACCCAGCGAATCTTCATGGTTACATTCTACCACGCATTCGTGTAAAACGCAAGAAAGGAGGCAAGGCGCCGCTCCTCCCCATGCCTGAAGGCAGGGGTCTGTAGCGCCGCCGGTATCAGATGAGCGCGTCGCGCCCGCTGACGAGAGAGCGCGCGCCGACGACCACGCCCACAGCGATCAGCAACAGCAGCACGGCCAATGCCAGCGCGCGCCAGACGTCCGTTTCCATCGCGGTCATTACCGCCAGCGTCAACGTCTGCGTGCGCCCTGAAAGGTTGCCGGCAAACATCAGCGTCGCACCGAACTCCGACGCCGCACGCGTCCCGCAAAGCAGCGCCCCGGAGAGAATGCCGGGAAGTGCCAACGGCATGGTCACGTGGCGAAAGATGGCCCAGCTACTGGCGCCATCTACCGCCGCTGCCTCCTCCAACTCGCGCGGCACGGCGCGAAAGCCGAGCGTCGCCGCTCGCACGTAGAACGGCACGCTGACGAAGAGTTGGGCCAACACCACGGCCGCAGTGGTAAACGGCAGCGCGATGCCGAACTCCTCCAGAATCGGCCCGAAAATGCCGCGCCGCCCGAAAGCCATCAGTAATCCGACGCCGGCGATCACCGGCGGAAGCGCAATGGGAAGCTCTACCAACCCTTCCACCAACGCTTTGCCGCGGAACTCTTGCCGCGCCAGAATGATCGCCAAGGGCGTGCCCAACACAACTGCGATCGCCACCACCAACGCCGTCGTTTTGAAGGTCAACCAGAGTGCTGCGTGCACTAGTGGATCGTTGAAGGCATGTGCCGTCCCGCGATTCACTCCGCGCCAGACGAGCGCCAAAAGCGGCATCGCAAGGTAAACGAGCAGCAGCATTGCCAGCCCGACCGGAATCGCCCCTCCCCTCGGCAACGTTCGCGGCGACCGCCACGCGCGCGGCACCGTGCGCTCTTCCCTTCTTTCAAACGTGCCTTTCATCGAATCACGGCGGCACTTGCTGACCCTGACCTGAAGGCTGCGCGAGGAGTGCTGCCTTCCTCCCCTTCTCCCTCGCCTTTTACCTCAAAGCGCAGAGGAGCGGTGCCCTCTTCCCTTCTCCCTCGCGCTTTAGAAAAACGGGGGGAGCGCGAGGGGGCTGTCATCCCCCTCAATTCATTGAGGGGATACACCGCACCCCCTCGCATATGATACAATACTGAAGAGCCGATGCCACTCCTGACGCTCAAGGCACAGATCCACCCTGATCCCGAGACGGAAGCCCTCCTCCGGAACGCCATGTACTGCGCCACCAAAGTCTACAACGGCCTCCTCTGGCACCTCCGGAAAAAGTACGATGAAACCGGAAAGGTGAACATTTCTCGCAAAAACCTCAACCGCATCTTAAAGGAGCTTCCTAGGGCAAAGGGCTATTATTCAATGTCTGTGCAGCTCACCCGGGACGAAGTCCGCGAAGCATACAAATCCTTCTTCGCTCTCAGGAAGAAGGGGCTTACCCAACACCAAGCTCCCGGTTTCCGACGTAAGAACCAGCTCTCCCCGCTCAAGTACGTTCAGAGCGGTTTCAAGGTTGAAGGGGATAAGGTCACCCTCAGTCTGGGCACCAGTCGGGAAGACGGCGTAAAACACCTCTCCTTCCGCATATCACACCGTCCTGGCGTTGAATACGAACGGGTCCGAGAACTTTTCATCGCCTACGATGTAGTTTCCGGGCGGATCGAGGCCCGTCTGGTGGTGGAAGTCAAAGCCCGTGAAAGCGCTGGGACGGGGAGGGCTGCGGTGGACCTTGGCGAAACTCTACTCATGGCCTGTGCCTTCGACGGCGGCACGGTAATGCTCTACTCTGGTAGGCTGGTCAAAGCCATAAGGCGGTACTGGCAGAAGGTGCGGGCAAGTCTTAAGCGGAATTCTCGGAGGTGGCAGCAGACAGCGCACCGAGAAAAGAAGCAGGTGGAGCACCTGCTGCACGTAACCACCTCCCACTTCATTGCCGAGTGCTTACGACGGGGCGTAAAGGAGATCGTCGTAGGAAATCTTAACGCCATTCGGGAAAGGATGGACTATGGAGACCGGCTGAACCAGCGCCTGCACGCCTGGCCGTACCGTAAAGTGGTCGACATGCTCAAGTACAAGGGAGCACTGGCTGGAATTCTGGTGCGAGACGACGTCGATGAGAAGAGCACGTCCATTACCTGCCACGCCTGCGGGAAGGTCAAGGCATCCAACCGGAAACACCGGGGTTTGTATGTGTGCTCCTGTGGTTGGAAGGCGCAGGCAGATGTCAACGGTGCCCTGAACATCTACGAAAAGGCGTATCAGGTATCTCCCGTCAAGGGGAGTAGTGGCCGTGTGGCGCGGCCCGCGGTCGTGTCGTTCCTTCTGGGATGGCACGGCGTCGCTGAACCGAAGCGCGAGGCTTTATCCTCGCGTCCATTCCTTTGGGGATGCCCTTCAATTTATTGAGGGGAGGACGTCACATCAAAGCGCATTAGATTAACGCTTTCCGTCCGGATCTGGACATGCCCCGCGTGACCCACGACCGAGACTTTGAATGTTGCAAGGAGCATTCTGGCGGCCGGGCAGCCCCGTCTGCGCGTGGAGGGGGCGTCAAAGCTGGTATGGCTCTGCTGGGCAGCGCCCAATGAAGCGCGCACACGCTCGGATCACCTCTGGGAATCCTCCGCCTTCAGTTGTGTGTCAACGTACTGTCCCGAATCCCCACTTAGCGAGCGCCTGCTGTCCCTTGTCCGACAGGACGAACTCGACAAACGCTCGTGCACCTGGCCGCGCGTTTTTGGTTGTCGCGATGTAGTATTCGGCGACGACGTTGAGCTCGTTCGGGATTTCGATGATCTTAACCCGATCGCGCACGTCCGCGTTAAGATCCGTCCGATAGACGAAGGTGGCGCTCGCTTCGCCCAGCGCCACTTTGGTCAGCGCTGCCCTCACGTTGGTCTCTTCCGACACCACGTTTTGCAGCACGCGTGCCGCAAAGTCATTCCCGTACTTCGCATCCGAGCTCGCGCGGGCGAGAACTTGACGGGCGTAGCTTCCGATCGGAACGTCGCTTGCAGCCAATACAAGGCGCACTCCCGGCTTGGCAAGATCAGCGAGCGTGCTGATCCGCGTCTGATCGTCCGCCGACACGACGATCACTGGTTTGTTGCGTGCGAAGATCGCGGGCGTTACCGCGACCGTGCCATCAGCTATTGCTGCATCAATGTTCTTCTTGTCAGCGGAGGCGAAAACATCTGCCCTCGCTCCTTGGGCCAGTTGGGCCCGCAACTGCGCCGAACCAGCGAAGTTGAAGGCCACTTTCAGGCGCGGCTGCACCCGTTCGAATTCCGCCGCTAGATCCTTGAACGCCTCGGTAAGCGACGCGGCGGCGAAGACCATGATCTCTTCCCTTTCTGTCGTCGGCGTCAAGCCCCGCTGGCACGTCGTCGAAAGGAGAACGAGCGCTGTAATCAAGAGGGCCGTGCTGCAGTGCACCCTCCACAAATTTTTCCCCATCAGATCACGGTGGCGTTTGCTCCCCCGAACTTGAGGCCTTAAGGAGGAGCGCCACCCCTCCTTCCACAGAATGTCTATGAGCATGCAAAGAACGATCCGGCTCAGGCCTTATCCGAGCGTGCGAGCAGGCAGGCGCTCCTGCTGCTTCTTTTTTCGTTATCCTCAAAACTTCCTTTCCTCTGTTTTCGTTATCGGACTCGTGACGTCCTCCCCGAATGAAGCGCGGGGGCATCCCCAGCGCGTCAAATACTTCTCAGGGATCCCCTGCGGAATCGGCTGACTTGCGCGCCACTGGGTCCTGCTGCACCCACTTCGCCCCGCCCGCCTCGATCGCCAAAAGCTCTCCTCCCGACCAATACACCCACGACTCCAGCTCCACACTCCTCCCCCGTTCCGTATCTCCGCCACCACCTGCCCGCCCAGCACGCTCGACCGCACATAGTAGACCTCCTCGCCTCCGTCTCGCTTCTTCACCTGCAACCGGTCACCATCGTACCACTGCTCCAGCCGATACCCGCCTGCCACGGCCAGCACCTGCTGCCCAGTCACATCATAGCTCATCCGCTGCAACCCATCGCTCACAAGGTTCCCTGCACCATCGTACTCAAACTGTCTCACCCCTGCCGCGTCGTCAGCAAGAGAGAATCATCGGGGTCGTCTCGGCTTTCTTTGAGAAGTACGAACAGAGCCGACATAATAAAGCTCCGCCGAGGTACCATCAAAGGGTGTGGGAATACGCTGAGGGCGGTGTATCCTGCCTCCTGGTAGAAAAACCGGGCTTAAGGCCCAAGGAGGAGGCACACCGCCATGGGGAAGCGTACCAAAAGTGGAGGCCCGTTCATCATCTCCCACGTGGGAGACGTTGCGGGATTGGCTGAGGGGGAAGATCCGAGGGTTGTTGCAGGAGCTGCTGGAGGAGGAGGTGACGGAATTTCTCGGCCGGGCCAGGTATGAGAGGCGGGCGCCCGTCGATGCGTCCGGCTACCGCAACGGGTACGGCAAGCCGCGGAAGCTGACCACTCCGATGGGCACCATCGAGGTGCGGCGGCCCCGGCTCCGGGGCGTGGAGGAGCGGTTCGAGAGCCGGATCCTCCCCCTCTTTGTCCGGCGCACCCGTGAAGTCTCGGACCTTCTGCCCGAGCTTTACTTGCACGGGTTGGCGGAAGGGGACTTCGACCTGGCCCTGCGCGGTCTTCCTGACCCTGCACGGTCTTTTAGGCGAGGAGGCGCCTCTTTCGGCTTCCACCGTGGCGCGCCTGAAGGCGACGTGGCAGGCGGAGTGGGAGGCGTGGCGCAAGCAGCCCCTGGACGGGCTGGAGGCGGTCTATCTCTGGGTGGACGGCATCTATGTCAAGGCGGGGCTGGAGAAGGAGCGGGCGGTGCTGCTGGTGGCCATTGCCGCCTTGTCGGATGGCCGCAAGGTGGTGGTGGCGGTGGTTCCGCGCCTATCGGGAGTCGACGGAGAGTTGGGCTGCGCTCCTGCGGGATCTGCGCGACCGGGGGTTGCGCGCCCCTCGCCTGGTGATCGGCGACGGCAACCTGGGCATCTGGGGGGCGCTGAGGCAGATCTGGCCGGAGGCGGACGAGCAGCGCTGCTGGAATCACAAGGTGATGAACGTCCTGGACAACCTGCCGCGCACCCAGCAGCCCGTCGCCAAGGAGATGCTGGGCAAGGTGGTCTACGCCAGGAGCCGGGCGGAGGCGGAGCGCAGGCGGAAGGCGTTCGAGGCATGGTGCCGTGAGCGTGGGTATGCGAAGGCGGCTGAGACCCTGGGGCACGACTGGGAGCGGATGCTGACCTTCTACCGCTACCCGAAGGAGCACTGGGTCCACATCCGGACGACCAACGTGGTGGAGTCGCCCTTCGCCGCGCTGCGGCTGCGGACGGACGCGGCCAAGCGGTTCAAGAAGGTGGAGCGGGCCACAGCCGTGATCTGGAAGATGCTCATGGTGGCCCAGAAGCGGTTTCGCCGGTTGAACGCGCCAGAACTACTGGCCAAGGTCTATGCCGGGGTGCAGTACGAGGACGGGGTTGAGGTGACCAGGGAGGAGGCCGCCGCCTGATGCGTATTTACACACCTATTGATGAGACCTCGCTCGTTGTGGGGAGCAGTTACTGTTCCCATTCCGGGTCTCTTTCTTCAAGCCAGCGTTCTAGATCTTTTGATATTGGGTATCTTCCTGACAGCGTTAGCCCGCCGCCATTTTCAGAAAGGGCGCGTTCTAGCATCTCTTGTGGCGGCTGTGGTTTTGCGAACAGGTTAACGTACGAAGTCCTCACTCTGATACATTTTGTCAAAGTTGCCTTTCCGTTATATACGTTTATGAAGATACCGCAAAAGTGAGTATCCAAATGCGTCAGCATCTCTTCGTGTGTGAAAGGTAGTCCGCATATACCACAGGTTAACGCTTTTTCATCTTCCGCAAATTCTACTTCCCCTCTCTTTTTCCCTTTCTCTCCTATTTCTCTTTTCTCCTTCTATTTTCGTTTTGCTTGCAGGTCGAGTTCAATACTGTAGTTAAAATTTCCCTCTTTGGCGAACGGAGCGGCGAGCACTTGGGCTGTTGCTGTACAAGCTTGAACTAATTCTCTCCAAACTCATGGTCTCTTCTCCGTCGCACATTTTACCAGCCCCTTGGGCTGAAGGCCCCTGGCTTGCTGTCATAGGGATGAATCCCATTGTTCTGTTTTGCAGCAACGCTGCGGGAGAACCTTTTGTGATTGGGGCCGCAATCCCTAGGCATATACTTTAGAAGCCCCTGGCTGCGCTCTGTGGGGAGCAGTCACATTATTTTATTGAATATTTTCAACACGTTCGAAAAAGTTTGGTGAAAATTTTGTTTGACTTCGTATGCCTATTTTTAAACTTGACAAAAACCCTTTTATGTTTGAGAATTTGATTCTCTCCCATTTGGGAGAGAGGCGGCGTTCAATCCTGCGCGCTGCGCTTCCAATCGGTTAACAGAGGTGCCTAGGATTTGCTTGGGTAGAATGGTAGGTTTCTTTTGCCCGGTCAATTTGTGGCCGGTAATTTCCGAAAAGGAGAAGAAGTGATGGTGACAAGCAGCTTTTCTTTGCTACGCCTGGTCTTTGTATTGGGGTTGGTTATAGGGTCATTCGTTGTTAGTGGTGTGGCGCAAAGCAGCGGCACAGTCAACGTTCAAGCTTCGGTTAGTTCTTACGTTGACGTAACTGCTGGTGGGCCCGTAACGCTGTCAGGGACTTTGGGCGGGAGCGTCAACAACACATTGAGCAAGGGGAGCCCGTTGAACGGAACCGTCATCGATCTCGGTGACGTTGGGCCGAACAACAACTCAGCTTTTGCCAAAGCGACGTTGCCTTTGCGT